>FLNZ01005221.1_pt1 | contig 51901 bp, 40 predicted proteins | sample 1140391 | NCBI WGS metagenome assembly FLNZ01 (sample SAMEA3878171, study PRJEB12797) | bioreactor metagenome | biome: Moose rumen | place: Sweden | collected 2011-10 | reverse complement strand
TTGTCTACAATCAGGGCATGGGTGCCTTCAATGCGGCACGTCTTCGCGGAATTCCTGCGGAATTGCTCATCTTCCCCGACGAAAATCACTGGGTGCTGAAGCCTCAGAACGGAATACTGTGGCAGCGTACCTTCTTCTCGTGGCTCGACCGCTGGCTGAAGAAATGAACAACAGCGCTCCACTGAAGGCTCATCTGAGCATGTTTACCGCCTGTGCCATTTGGGGACTGATGTCGCCATTGGGCAAGGATGCCATGACTCACGGCATTGACGGCATCACGATGGTGTCGTTCCGCGTCATGGGTGGAGCATTGCTGTTTTGGTTTACCTCATTGTTTTTCATGTTGCGGGGCAGGCGTACTGCCGATATCGCCGAAGTCGGCGGGCAGTGCAGCACTGCGGTGCCTCTGCGCGACAAACTGCTGTTTGCCCTTGCTGCTGTCTTCGGCCTCGTGTGCAATCAGTGCGGCTTCACCATAGGACTAAGCCTCACGTCGCCGGTCAATGCCAGCATCGTCACCACGTCATTGCCTATCTTTGCAATGATTCTCTCCTTTCTCATTCTGCGCGAACCTGTCACGTGGCTCAAGTTTGGCGGCGTGGCGATAGGCTGTGTCGGAGCCGTGACGCTTGTTCTCACCAGTGTCCACGCTGCCGACAGTCGTGTGGGCGACATTCGCGGCGACCTCTTCGTGCTTGGCGCGCAGTTGTCGTACGCCCTGTTTCTCTCGCTGTTCAACAAACTCGTCAGGCGCTACGATATCTTTACCGTAAACCGCTGGATGTTTCTCTGGGCGACGGTTATCATCTGGCCGTTCGCCATCTGGCATGTGGCAGCGGTCGACTGGGCGAGCGTTCCACTGCGTACGTGGCTTGAAACAGCCTATGTAGTGTTCTTCGGAACATTCGTAGGCTATATCCTTATAGTCAACGCGCAGAAAGTGCTTCGCCCCACGGTCGTCTCCACCTACAACTATGTGCAGCCGGCTGTTGCAGTCACCGTCTCGGTGCTTACGGGCATCGGTGTCTTCAAGCCCACGCAGGCCCTTGCTGTGCTGCTGGTGTTCACCGGTGTCTGGATGGTGACGAAATCGAAGAGCAAGAATGATATCACTCTCGCGCGCACGCGCACGCGCGTATAATTAATATATAGGTGTTGTAATCCTAAATGCACGGTATTGCCGGGCAGAGAAAGAAGTCTGATACAGTATAAAAAAACGCAACAAAAAAGAATAAAAAATGTCACAAGCAATTCAAAAGACGCTGCGCGATTCTGCAGCAATGCGCTGGACAGCCCTGTTGCTCCTTGCACTGGCCATGTTCTGCTCCTACATTTTCATGGATATCCTTTCGCCCATCAAAGACCTTATGCAGTCGGAGCGTGGGTGGGACTCTACGGCCTTCGGCACAATGCAGGGCTCAGAGGTATTCCTCAACGTTTTCGTCTTCTTCCTTATCTTTGCCGGTATAATACTCGACAAGATGGGCGTGCGCTTCACGGCTGTTCTCTCTGCAGCGGTGATGCTTGTCGGGGCATGCGTCAAGTGGTATGCCGTGAGCGATGGCTTTATCGGTAGCGGTCTGGAGACTTGGTTTAACAACAATCTCAACTATATTCCCGTTTTCGATGAGTTGGGAGTGAGTCCTTTCTACGAGGGAATGCCCGCTTCTGCCAAGTTTGCCGCCTGCGGATTTATGATATTTGGCTGCGGCTGTGAAATGGCAGGCATCACGGTGTCGCGTGGAATAGTAAAATGGTTCAAGGGACGTGAGATGGCGCTGGCCATGGGTAGCGAGATGGCGCTGGCACGTCTCGGCGTAGCAACCTGTATGATTTTCTCGCCTTTCTTTGCACGTCTGGGCGGCGAGATAAGCGTGTCGCGCTCCGTGGCTTTCGGTGTGGTGCTGATGTGCATAGCCCTGATTATGACTATCGTCTATTTTGTCATGGATCAGAAACTTGATGCTCAGACTGGTGAGGCAGAAGAGAAAGACGATCCGTTTAAAATCAGCGACCTCGGCAAGATTCTTACCGACAGCGGCTTTTGGCTTGTTGCCCTGCTCTGCGTTCTCTATTACTCGGCAATTTTCCCATTCCAGAAATATGCCGTAAACATGTTGCAGTGCAACCTTACGCTTACCGCTCCCGACGCTTCGTCGTTCTGGGCATCGTCGAGCGTCACCATCGTGCAGTATGTCATAATGCTCGTAGTGGCTGCAGCCGGATTTGCCTCTAATTTTCAGAAAAAGACAAACGTCAGGAACACTCTTCTCGGCATTTCCATCCTTGCCCTTATCACATATTGCTATATGGGCTACATGCGCCAGTCGGCAGAATCAATCTTTGCCGTCTTCCCATTGCTGGCAGTGCTTATCACACCAATCCTCGGCTCATATCTCGACCATCACGGCAAGGCAGCATCAATGCTTGTGCTTGGCAGCATACTGCTTATAGCATGCCATCTCACCTTTGCCTTTGTCCTGCCTGCATTCAAGGGAAGTCCTGTAGGCGGCATTGTGATAGCCTACGCCACTATCCTCGTTCTTGGTGCGTCATTCTCGCTGGTGCCTGCATCGCTGTGGCCTTCAGTACCAAAGTTGGTAGATGCAAAAGTAATCGGTTCAGCCTATGCACTAATCTTCTGGATACAGAACATTGGCCTGTGGCTTTTCCCATTGCTCATCGGAAAGGTGCTCGATGCCACAAACCCGGGTGTTACCGACCCGACACAGTTCAACTACACTGCTCCGCTGGTGATGCTTGCCAGCCTCGGCGTTGCTGCCCTGCTGCTTGGCATCGTCCTTAAGGCTGTCGACAAGAAGCGCGGCCTCGGGCTTGAAGAGCCGAACATTCGTGAGTAAGTAAGGGGTGAGTTTCCGCTTATCAGTATTGTCTTAGGGCAGCGAGCAGTTCGTTGTTCTCTGTTCGCGTACCTATGGTGATGCGCAGGCAGTTGTTGCAGAGTGCAATGTGTGTGCGGTTGCGCACAATGATGCCTTTTTCCACAAGATAATCGTATGTTCCCTGTGCGTCGGTCATCTTTGCCAGGAAGAAATTAGCGTCTGTGCGATATACGCCTTCGCATTGCGGCAGTTCCTGAAATGCCTGTATCAGTCGGGAGCGTTCCTGCAGCAGCAGTTTCACGCATTTGTCTGTCTCAAACGGGTCGCGCAGCGCCTGTGCTGCGTGCTGCTGCGTCAGCAGGTTGACGTTGTACGGATATTTCACCTTATTATATATCTCTACAATCTTCTGCGAGGCGAACGCCATGCCCAGTCGTATTGCTGCCAGCCCCCACGCCTTCGACAGCGTGCTCAGTACGATGAGGTTCGGGTGGCGTGCCAGTTCCGGGCGCACTGACGGCTGTTGTGCGAAGTCTATATACGCCTCGTCTATCACCACAATTCCGTTGAATTCACTCACCAACCTGAGCATTTCTTCGCGGTTCAGCGAATTTCCTGTCGGATTGTTTGGCGAGCAGAGCCACATGATTTTCGTGTTGGCATCGGCTGCTGCCAGCATGTCGCTTGCCTTGAAGTCGAAGTTGCTGTCGAGCATCACCGTGCGATATTCCACGTTGTTGATGTCGGCGCAGACGCGGTACATGCCGTATGTTGGCTCGATTGCCACTACGTTGTCGCGGCCCGGAGTGCAAAACACGCGGTAGGCGAGGTCGATGGCTTCGTCGCTGCCGTTTCCCAGGAAAATCATATTCTCCGGGATTCCCTTCACGCGTGCTATTAGTTGTTTCAGTTCGCGCTGCAGCGGGTCGGGGTAGCGGTTGTATGGTGCTCCGTACGGATTTTCGTTTGCGTCGAGAAACACATGCGCTTCCTTTCCGGAGTATTCATCGCGTGCTGAAGAGTATGGAGCGAGGCTCCAAATGTTCTTCCTGACTAATTGCTCTAAATTAAACATCAAAGATTAAATATTAAATTCGCCTCTCACCTCTTCTATTCTCACCGTCATTGCTCGCTTGTGAGCGTCCAGTTGTTCGGCCTCAGCCATCAGTTCTACTGCGTGGCCGATGTGGTGTATTCCCTCTTCCGTGATATGCTGGAAGGTAATCTTTCGACAGTAGGAGTCGAGGTTTACTCCGTTGTATGCCGTGGCATAGCCGTGGGTAGGTAGCGTGTGGTTAGTGCCGCTGGCATAGTCGCCAGCACTCTCGCAGGCATACTTCCCGAGGAACACGCTTCCTGCGTTTACCACTCGCTCTGCCAGTTGCTCGTAGTTGCTTGTCTGTATTATCAGATGCTCCGGAGCGTAGCGGTTGCTGAGTTCAATCATCTCGTCGTAGTCTTTCACCAGCACGAAACTGCTGTTGGCGAGCGATTTCTCTGCCATCTCATGTCTTGGCAGCAGAGCCAGTTGTCTCTCCACTTCGCGCTGCACTTCGCCCATCTTCTTTTCGCTGGTGGTGATGAAGAGCACTTGCGAGTCGGCTCCGTGTTCTGCCTGCGAAAGCAGGTCGGCAGCCACAAACTCGCTGTTTGCGCTGTCGTCGGCCAGTACGCAGACCTCCGAAGGGCCTGCCGGCATGTCTATCGCCACCTGGTCAATGCTTACCTGCTGCTTGGCAGCCATGACATACTGGTTGCCCGGGCCGAAAATCTTGTAGACTCTTGGCACCGTCTCCGTACCGTAGGCCATGGCGCCGATGGCCTGCACGCCACCTATCTTATATATCTTATGCACTCCTGCTATGCGTGCTGCCACGAGGATGGCAGGATTTATCTTGCAGTCGCGGCCTGGCGGAGTGCACAGCACTATCTCGCGGCATCCTGCTATGCGTGCCGGTGCAGCCAGCATCAGCACAGTAGAGAAGAGTGGGGCAGTGCCGCCTGGGATGTACAGGCCTACGCGCTCTATGGCTACGCTTTTCTGCCAGCACGTCACGCCTTCCTGTGTTTTTACCTTCTGTCCTACGAAGCGTTGCGAGATGTGAAACACCTTGATATTGTGGTGGGCCAGGATTATTGCATCGCGCAGTTCGTTGCTCACAGCCTTTTCGGCCTCGTCCATTTCCTCTTCGCTGACGCGCAGTTCGCCCAGCGTGGCGTGGTCGAACAATTCTTCGTAGTGGCGAACTGCCTCGTCGCCGCGCCGCCGGACATCGTCGAGCACACTGCTCACCGTGTCGTTAAGCCGTGCGAGGTCCAGTCGTGGGCGCTCCACAATTTCAGCCCATTCTTCGTGCTTGGGATTTTTGTATATTTTCATTGACCGTTGACCATTGACCATTGACCATTGCCCCATGGGCATTGGTTTACAGGATCATTTTTTCTATTGGGGTGACGAGGATGCCCTGTGCGCCCATTTCCTTCAGTTTTCCTATGATTTCCCAGAAGCGCTTCTGGTCGAGCACGGTGTGAACAGAGCACCATTCCTCGTCGGCCAGTGGAATGATGGTGGGGCTTTTCAGTCCCGGCAGCACACCGATAATCTCTTTCAGCCGTGCCTTCGGCGCGTTCATGCGTACATATTTCTTGTCTTCAGCCTCGCGCACAGCCTGAAAGCGGAAGAGCATTTCGCTCAGTATGGCGCGCTTGGCGTCGGAGAGTTGGCGGTTGCCGATGAGCAGAGCCTCGCTCTGCATCACCACTTCCACTTCGCGCAGATTGTTTGACACCAGTGTCGAGCCGCTCGACACGATGTCGAAGATGGCGTCGGCAAGTCCTATGCCCGGGCTTATCTCTACCGAGCCGGTTATTACGTGGATGTCGGCATGGATGTTCTGCTCTGCCAGAAAGCGGCGCAGTATCACGGGATAGGAAGTGGCAATCTTCTTGCCCTCAAACCATGCCACGCCTTGGTAGTCGATGTCCTTGGGAATGGCCAGCGAGAGGCGGCAGCGCGAGAAGCCGAGCCGCGAAATGATGTCGGCCTCTTCGCCTCGTTCTACAAACTCGTTCTCTCCAACCACGCCGATGTCGGCCACTCCTGTAGCAACAGATTGTGGTATGTCGTCGTCGCGCAGATAAAGAACTTCTAAGGGGAAAGTGGCAGACTGTACCAGCAGCGTGCGCTTCGATGCGCTTACCTTGATGTCTGCTTCCGACAGCAGGTGCATAGTGTCGTCGAACAGTCTTCCTTTGGATTGAACTGCAATTCTCAGTGTTTCCATTTGTTCGATAAAAATGTAATTACGGAGTTGCAAAATTACGCAATTTCATGCTATTGAGCAAGAAAATGAGTATTTTTGCAGCCAAAATAGTGAATAATTGAAATCCTTCGGTATAATTATACGTTTTTTGCTTTCCTTGCTGGCTTGTGTTCTTGTGTCGTGTGGCCAGCGTCAGAAGGAGGGCATTGCTCCGTGGGGCGAGACGCAGCAGGCCACTGACAGTTTTGACCTTGAACAGATTGTGGGCAGTGGCGAACTGATTGCCCTTACGCTTACCGGTCCCGACAGTTACTACGACTACCACGGCCGTCACCTTGGCACCCACTATCTGCTCTGCCAGCAGTTCTGCCAGCAGCAGGGCATAAGCCTGCGTGTTGAGGTATGCCGCGACACGGCAGAGATGCGCCGCCGCCTCGTCAACGGCGAGGCCGATGTCATCTGCTATCCGCTGCAGTCCACGGCGCTCGGATGGGAAGTCGGGCCGGGCAAGGACGCATTGCGCCAGGCCATTGCCCAGTGGTATCGCCCGACAATGGCCGACAGCATGCGCCGCCTTGAGGCGCAACTGCTCTCTACCGGTGCCGTGAAGCGCCGTGTCTTTTCGCCTATGCTCAATGCCAAGGGCGGTGTGATTTCCCATTACGATGCTCTCTTCCAGCAGCACAGCCGTCAACTGCGTTGGGACTGGCGCCTGATGGCGGCGCAGTGCTATCAGGAGTCGACTTTCGACCCGCAGGCCCATTCGTGGGCTGGCGCTTGTGGGCTGATGCAGATAATGCCTGCCACTGCCGACCATCTGGGACTGGCACGCACCGACATCTACGACCCGGAGAAGAACATCGCTGCTGCAGCGCGCTATCTGGCAGAACTGGAACAGTCGTTTGCCGATGTCGGCAACCGCCAGGAGCGCCTGAAGTTTGTGCTGGCAGCCTACAATGGCGGTGCCCATCACGTGCGCGACGCCATGGCGCTTGCCGCCAGTCAGGGGCGCAGCAGCCAGCGGTGGGCCGACGTGCGCCGCAGCGTTTTGCAACTGGCCGAGCCTGCCTACTACAACGACCCCGTCGTGCATAACGGCTACATGCGCGGCAGCGAGACAGCCGCTTATGTTGACCGCATCATGGAGCGCTGGAATGTCTACCGTGGCGTTCGCGTGCGCTCCTCTGCCACCGTCGGCGGCACTCCCCAGCGTGCCGCAACAAAAAAGAGCCGCTATTCTCTTCGCGCCCCAGAGCAGTAGGGAAAGATGCAGAAGGCATACAAAAAGAATTTTTTTGTCACGAGGGAACAAAAAGAGAAATTTTTGTCACAAAGCAGCGCTTTTTTTGTTGTTTTTTTTTTGACTGTTTGTTGATGAAATTGTACATTTGCAGCGCAAAATGCGGGTTTTGCGGCATTTCCTAAGACAAAATAAACGTTTAATCAAAATATCAAAAACTAAAACTGATGAAAAAAACTTTTACAAAATCATTACTGCTCGTCGCCGCCCTCGCCCTGGGCAGTATGAATGCGTGGGCAGAGTCCTTAATTTTTACTGAGGACTTCTCTGGTGAAACATATAAAGTTACTTGGGGTGGAACCAGTGTTGGCGGTATATCTCCATCTGTTGTCGATGGGGTCTTAAAAGTTGCTAATGGATCGCAAACCGGAGATCGTAGTGCATATATTGCTTTTGGAGAAAACGCATATACTGGTTGTTGCCGCCTTACGTTTGACATGGCAATGACAAAGAGCAATTGGAACGGCAAGAGCAATTGCTTTTATGTTCTTCCTTCTGCAACAACAGACAGATACCCAAGCAACGAAGATGCTGCATTAGTCGTAACCCAAGACTATCAAGGAAATATAACAATAGCGGGAGAGGCTGTTGGTGGATACGATGGAACGACTTTGACCTACGACTTGTATCTGAATACTGTTACAGGAACTGCAAAGGTTATTGTTAAAAAGGGTGATGCTACCGTGAAAACCATAAGTTATACTACGACAGCAACAGGTATCAACACCCTTTATCTTCAATTTAATAAAAATTTTGGAGCATTTGCTATAGACAACATCGCATTTTATAGTCTGACTGCTCCTGCTTTCACTTTATCTGAAACGTCAAAGACAGTATCTGTGGGCGGTACAGAAACAGTCAGTGTAACAGGAATTACGGGCGATATCAGCGTAACTTCTAATAACGAAGCAGCAGCAACTGCTACATACGCTGATGGAATGGTGACAATTACTGGTGTGGCTTCTGGTGTGGCTGTCATTACAGTTACTGCAACTAATGACGGGCTGACAACTACGCAGACCATCGATGCAACAGTTGGTTCTGTATCAACAACTACCGTTACCATCAATTATAAGGACAACGGAGGTAATACTATCAAGGCGAGCACAACTATTGATGACGCTGTTGTCGGTTCTATTCTTACTGCGTCAGACATTACTTACGACGATGTTATTTATGGAACAGGTTATCGCTATGTAAATCCGACGCTTGACCAAACGCTTCCATACACTGTCGAGGAGAACGGTGTTATCAATATCACCTACACTGCTCAGGCTGCTGTGACGAGTGTAAAGAAAATTGTAAAGGCTGGCGACTCGCCAGTGAGTAGTGAGGATGTTGCTCAAGATGGAAAATATGTGGGAGATGTGATACACTTCTCGTATCCTATCTACATTAACAATAATGGCACTCTTTATTCCAAGGCTGCTAATGGCAGCAGTACTTACAGTCAGTCCTTTACCTTGACAGGTACAGATCAGGAATGTGTCCTGGCATATACTGCAACAGACATCAACAGAGTAGTATATCATTCTGAAGGTGAAAATATCGCTGGTGCAACTGCCACTTCTGCAGGAACAAATATGAGTGGTCGCTCTTCTAATCAGCAATGCGGTTATGCAGGAAGTGATATTCCTCTAATCGATCTGCCTGTAGGCAAATATAAAGCAACGCTTGTCCTTTATGCGAACTCATCTGTTGGTGCAACTCTGAAATTCAAATTTGGTGATGAGGAATGGGATGCCGTAAGAAAATCTAAGTCAAATGGCGAAGGCAGTACTAACTGGACTTCATATACGCATGAATTTACTTTAAGTTCTCCTGGCTATGTTAAGTGGCTGACTTCTGGTAATACAAAAGACGGACTTGATTTCATATATATTCAGGCCATTTCCGCTCCTGCCACTATTCCTGCCAGCGGCTACGCTACATTTGCAGGCGCATATGCTCTTGACCTCGCAAGTCTGCCTGACGGCCTGACGGCATACGCTGCTACGGACGTGGATGACAGCAAGGTGACGCTGACTGAGGCTACCACGGCAGTTCCTGCTGGTGAGGGTCTGCTGCTGAATGGCGCTGCAGGCACCTATGACATCCCTGTGGCTGGTGTTGGTACGGCTATCGCAGGCAATCTGTTAAAGGGTGTCACCGAACCTACTGCGCTCACAGCAAATCAGGGCTATGTGCTGAGCGAAGGCAAGTTCCACCCATGCTCTGCAGGTACGCTGGCAGCGGGCAAGGCATATCTGAACTGGTCAGTGACGGCTCCCGTGCTGGAGATAACTTTCGCTGACGACGCCAAGACAGGCATCGACGCAATCCAGAAGTCTGAATCTGCAAAGCAAAGCGTGATTTACAACCTCAGCGGACAGCGCGTGGCTGAGCCGCAGAAGGGCCTGTACATCAAGGACGGCAAGAAATTTATCGTGAAGTGACGGCGAAATAACGTGATAACGTGATAACGATATAACGAAACGACGAAACGACGCGATAACGAAATAACGTAATAACGAAATAACGAAAGACAACCATGAAGAAATATATAAAGCCAGAGACCGACGTTGTGGAACTGATGTTGCGCCAGAACATGCTGGTGGTATCGCTCGTGATAGACATAGACGACACGCCCGTAGACCCGGGCAGTGCCGACGCTCCTGAGTTTGTCATCGGCGACGACGAGTTCCTGTTCTGACCTGACGGGGCGCAACACTCTTTGTAGACGAAGCAGTTCCCCCTATATTATGACGATGGCGACCATCCAGATGGTCGCCATCGCTGTTTTTAAAATCGCCAGTGCTGTTTTAATTTTTGTAACTGCTGTTTTAATTTTTAAAAACACTGTTTTAATTTTTGCCAGCGCTGTTTTAATTTTTAAAAACACTGTTTTAATTTTTGCCAGCGCTGTTGTAATTTTTGCCAGCGCTGTTGTAATTTTTGCCAGCGCTGTTGTAATTTTTAAAAACACTGCTTTTATTTTTGTCGCAAGGCTATCGCTGGAGTGGGAGGGTGGCCTGGCGGAGCCATTGGCGCTCGTTGCCGTCGACATGGGGCGACAGGCGGTCGTAGACCGTCTGATGGTAATGGTTGAGCCACTGCAGTTCGTCGTCGCTAAGCATGTCGACAAGGATGGGGCGCTTGTCGATGGGGCAGAGCGTGAGCGTCTCGAAGCGCAGGAAGTGGCCACATTCCGTGGTGTCGCCTTCTACGACGAGCAGCGTGTTTTCAATCCTGACACCGAAGCGGCCGGCGAGATAGATGCCCGGCTCGTCGGTGACGGTCATGCCGGCGAGGAGCGGCGCCGGGCGCCACTCCATGCGAATCTGGTGAGGCCCTTCGTGGACGCAGAGAAAACTGCCCACGCCGTGGCCCGTGCCGTGGAGGAAATTGTAACCGGCATGCCAGAGCGGCTCGCGGGCAATGGCGTCGAGTTGGCTGCCGCTGGCTCCGGCAGGAAACTGGAGCATCTGCAGACGGATATGTCCGCGCAGTACGAGGGTGTAGACGCGCTGCTGCTCGGCGCTGACGGGCCCGAGGGCTATGGTGCGCGTGATGTCGGTAGTGCCGTCCTGATACTGTGCTCCGCTGTCGAGGAGCAGCAGTCCGCGCGGCGCCAGTGGTGCGTCGGTGGCCGGCGTAGCCTCGTAGTGGACAATGGCGCCGTGGGCCTCAAAGCCGGCAATAGTGTCGAAGGAGAGTCCGCGATAGAGGGGCTGCGCTGCGCGCAACTGCTCGAGGCGCTCGCAGACGCTTATCTCGGTGAGTGCCGTCTTGTCGGCACCGTCGAGCCAGCAGAGAAACTTGACCATGGCCACGCCGTCGCGCAGCATGGCGCTGCGAAATCCCTGCTGCTCGGCCTCGCTCTTCACGGCCTTCATGGCCGGCACTGGCGAGGCGGCGTCGACAATGAGAGTGGCGGGCAGACCGCGCTGAGGCTTGCGGCGCACCACCTCGCGCAGTGCATGGCTCACCTCGTCGGCATCGATCAGAATGTTGTACTCACGGTAGCGAAGCAGTCCGTCGGCAACGTTCTCGTACTGGTCGACTGCTATCTGCAGGGAGTGGAGATAGGCCAGCACGTCGGCTGACAACTGCACCTTATTAATATATAATGTGGCGCGCTGCGTGTCAATGAGAAGATGGGAGATGAAAACGGGATTGCAGTGGACATCGGCTCCGCGCAGATTGAGCGTCCAGGCAATGTCGTCGAGCCGTGACATCAGCATGCCGTCGGCATGCATGGCGCGGAGCGCCCGGCGGATGCGGCAGAGTTTGGACGACGTGGGCTCGCCGGCATACTGGAGGGGCTGTATGACTACGGGGCGGCAGGGCATGGCAGGGCGGTCGCGCCAGATGTGTTGCAGAGGGTCGAAATTGGTGCGCAGGGTGAGGCCGCCCTCATGGCGCAACTCCTGCTGCAGTGCTGCCACCGCCGAGGCGGAAGCCACCATGCCGTCGATGCCAACTTCGGTGCCGTCGGCGGTGTGAGGAGCCGAGCCGTCGGTGCTGTCGAGAAGTTGGCTGCGCAGCCACTGGGCAATGGTAGGTGTGCCGGCAATGCGCTCGCGCATGAGGAGGAAACCAGTGCCCTCTAACTGCTCCTCGGCAGCGAGGAAATAGCGCGAATCGGTCCACAGGGCAGCGCTGTGGAGCGTGACGACGGCGGTGCCTGCCGAGCCGTCGAAGCCGCTAATCCACTCGCGGCTCTTCCAGCGGTCGGCAGTATACTCGCTCTGGTGGGGGTCGCCGGTGGGAAAGATATAGGCTGCAAGATGTTCGCGGCGGAGTTGGTCGCGAAGCATCGCAAGACGTTGGGTGATGGGATGGTGGGTCATTTCTTAGTGGTAAGGGGGTAGAGGTGATGCAAAGATAATATACTTCCGAAAGAAAAGGATAAAAAGAGGCGATTTTTTGCCATTCAGACCTTACAAAGACGAGACGGGCGGCGAAAAATCGACAGGCAATGGGCGGATAAGTTGGCGGAAAGGAAAATAAATATTGTTTTAGAAAATTGTATTTCACAATAATTCTGTAACTTTGCAAACGAAATGAATAATAATAACTAAAAATAAAAACAACATGGCATTTTTAACTAACGACAAACTTACCATAGTCGGCGCAGCCGGCATGATAGGCTCGAACATGGCTCAGACCGCTCTGATGATGGGTCTGACAAACGAAATCTGTCTCTACGATGTCTTCTCGCCCGAGGGTGTGGCCGAGGAGATGCGTCAGAGCGGCTTTGACGATGTGAAAATCGTGGCAACGACCGACGCCGAAGAGGCTTTCCGCGGCGCCAAATACATCATCTCGAGCGGCGGTGCACCACGCAAGGCCGGCATGACGCGCGAAGACCTGCTGGCAGGCAACTGCAAGATAGCAGAGGAACTCGGACAGAACATCAAGAAGTACTGCCCCGACGTGAAGCACGTCGTGATAATATTCAACCCAGCCGACCTGACCGGCCTTGTGACGCTGCTGTACTCGGGACTGAAGCCCGGCCAGGTGACAACGCTTGCAGGTCTGGACACCACACGTCTGCAGTCGGCCCTGGCCAAGAAGTTCGGCGTGATGCAGAACCAGATAACGGGCTGCGCTACCTACGGAGGCCACGGTGAGCAGATGGCAGTGTTCGGCAGCCATGTCGAAGTGGCCGGCAGGAAACTGACCGACATCATCGGTACGACGGAGTTTCCCGCCGAAGAGTGGGAAGACATGAAGACAGCCGTGACGAAGGGCGGTGCAAAGATTATCGAACTGCGCGGCCGTTCCAGTTTCCAGAGCCCGTCGTATCTCTCAGTGGAAATGATACGTTCGGCAATGGGCGGAGAGCCTTTCCGCTTCCCAGTAGGCACATACGTGAAGACAGACAAGTACGACCACATAATGATGGCCATGAAGACAACCCTGGACCAGCAGGGAGCACGCTTCGAAGTGCCACAGGGAACTCCGGAGGAGAACGCAAAACTCGACGCCTCGTACGAGCACCTCTGCAAGATGCGTGACGAACTGGTGACGCTCAATATCGTGCCGCCAATAGAGGAGTGGAGCAAGATAAACCCCAACCTGTAACCTACAGAAGGCAAGCACCCACGGGGTGCGAAGCAGGGACTGATCCATCAGGTTTCAAGCCGCAGGCAGCGGCTTGAAACCTGGAATTGTTACGACAGGAGCAGAAAAACGTCGAAAAACTTGCGCGTTTCGCAAATTAGTTGTAATTTTGCATCCGCTTATTAAAAAACAGAAGTAGAATTAAAAGAAATTAAACAACAACCAACATGATTATTGTACCAGTAAAGGAAGGCGAGAACATCGAGAAGGCTCTCAAGAAGTTTAAGAGAAAGTTCGAAAAGACAGGCGTAGTGAAGGAACTCCGTCGTCGTCAGCAGTTCGACAAGCCATCAGTGCTGAAGCGCCTCAAGATGGAACACGCTATTTACGTACAGCAACTGCGCGCCAACGAAGAATAAAAAACGCGGCGCAAAAATTTGGTGGTTCGAAGATTTGTTCGTAAATTCGTTGCCGAAAACCATAGCAGCGAATTGCGATGACGGAAAAGTTTCTTGACTACCTGCGCTACGAACGCAACCGTTCGGAACTGACGATAAGCAGTTACGAGAAGAGTCTGGAAGACTTCGAATCGTACTTCAAGCAAAGAGATAGTCAACTCTCGTGGGAGTCGGTAGACTCGGACATCATCCGCGACTGGATGGAGAGTATGATGGATAAAGGCGACATGGCATCAACGGTGAACAACCGATTGAGTGCCGTGCGTTCTTTTTTTCGCTTCGCGCTCGCCAAGCAACTGCTGGCAAAAGACCCGGCGCGACTGGTGAGAGGCCCGAAGAAGGGCAAACCGATACCGCAGTTTGTCAGGGAACAGGAGATGGACCGCCTGATAGACACGCCGCAGATGTGGCAAGACGACAAGGATACCCCCTTGCGCGCGCGTACCATAATTATATTATTATACGGCACCGGCATGCGACTGGCAGAACTCGTGGGGCTCAACGTGGGCGACGTGGACCTGGCGGAGGGCCAACTGAAGGTGACCGGAAAGAGAAACAAACAGCGCATAATACCCTTCGGCAACGAGGTGAAACAGGCACTGACAGCATATCTCGCAGAGCGGAGTGCAGACGGCAAGACGGAAGCGCTCTTCACCGACGACAACGGAGAGAGGATAAACAGATACTACGTGCAGCGCACCGTGAAAAAGCATCTCTCGATGGTCACAACACAGAAGAAACGCTCGCCCCACGTGCTGAGACACAGTTTCGCCACGGCAATGCTCAACAACGGTGCTTCGATAGAAAGCGTGAGGAAACTGCTCGGACACGAAAGTGTAAGCACCACCGAGATATACACACATACCACGTTTGAACAACTGAAAAGAGAATACTCAAAAGCCCATCCAAGGGCATAAAATCTAACATTAACTTAAAAAACAAGGAGGTAACTATGGAAATCAAGATTCAATCTATTCATTTCGATGCTACCGAGAAACTGCAGGAGTTTATCGACAAGAAAGTAAGCAAACTGGAAAAATCGTTTGAGGATATCCGGAAGGCAGAAGTGCAGTGCAAGGTCGTAAAACCCGCTACGGCACAGAATAAAGAGGTTAGCCTCACCGTCACAGTACCAGGGAATACGCTCTTCGTAGAGAAGACGAGCGACACATTCGAGGAGGCCACCGACCTGTGCGTAGATTCCATGAAAGTACAACTGCAGAAATTTAAGGAAAAAATGCGCAGCAGGTAAAAAAAAGCAACAAAAGTTTTGGTGATTAAAAATTAATCCATACCTTTGCATCCGCTTTCCAACATTACTACGGTGGTGTTTCGGGAGCGGATGCTTAGAGAAGCCTCTTTAGCTCAGTTGGCCAGAGCACGTGATTTGTAATCTCGGGGTCGTTGGTTCGAATCCGACAAGAGGCTCGAAAGAGCCGGAGGATAGGCGAAGCCAATTGCTATTCAGGCTCGAAAGAGCCGGAGGATAGGCAAAGCCAATTGCTATTCAGGCTCAGAGGGGGCTGAAGAAACACGGGTGGTTACCAGAGTGGCCAAATGGGGCAGACTGTAAATCTGCTGGTTTTTACCTTCGGTGGTTCGAATCCATCACCACCCACTTCCGATGAAGGAAGTAGTAACACGGGAATTGAGGCAATGCGGATGCGGACAACATGCCGCCTACGGTGCTGAAATCTCACTTTTGCGGAAATAGCTCAGTTGATAGAGCACTAGCCTTCCAAGCTGGGGGTCGCGGGTTTGAGCCCCGTTTTCCGCTCAAAGTTGCCGATAAGCGAACGCAGAAACAAGGAGAAATTCTGCCAAGCCGAAGCAACTTCGCACGTTTTAAGTGCTGTGCTCGCTGTTATAGCTCAGTGGTAGAGCACTTCCTTGGTAAGGAAGAGGTCCTGAGTTCAAATCTCAGTAACAGCTCATTAATTATAGATAGGTTATTCATCTTAAAATAATAAGTAAAGAAACGCTATGGCTAAAGAGAATTTTGTGCGCACCAAACCGCACGTAAACATTGGTACTATTGGTCACGTTGACCACGGTAAGACTACTTTGACCGCTGCTATCACCACCGTACTGGCTAAGCAGGGACTTTCTGAGGTTAAGTCTTTCGACCAGATCGACAACGCTCCTGAGGAGAAAGAGCGTGGTATCACCATCAACACCGCACACGTAGAGTATGAGACCTCTAAGCGTCACTACGCTCACGTTGACTGCCCGGGACACGCCGACTATGTGAAGAACATGGTGACTGGTGCTGCTCAGATGGACGGTGCCATCCTCGTTGTTGCCGCTACCGACGGTCCTATGCCTCAGACTCGTGAGCACGTTCTGCTCGCTCGTCAGGTGAACGTTCCACGTCTTGTTGTATTCCTCAACAAGTGCGACATGGTAGAGGATGAGGAAATGCTCGAACTCGTTGAGATGGAAGTTCAGGAAATTCTCTCACAGTATGAGTTTGAGGACGATACTCCTATCATCCGCGGCTCTGCTCTCGGTGCTCTGAACGGTGTTGAGAAGTGGGAAGAGAAAGTTATGGAACTGATGAACACTTGCGACGAGTGGATTCAGGAGCCTCCACGCGATACAGATAAGCCATTCCTGATGCCTGTTGAGGACGTATTCTCAATCACAGGTCGTGGTACAGTGGCTACCGGTCGTATCGAGACTGGTGTTATCCACGTAGGCGACGAGGTTGAACTGCTCGGTCTCGGCGAAGACAAGAAGTCGGTTGTTACTGGCGTTGAGATGTTCCGCAAGATACTTGACGAGGGCCAGGCTGGTGATAACGTAGGTCTGCTGCTGCGTGGTATCGACAAGAACGAGATTAAGCGCGGTATGGTGCTCTGCCACCCAGGACAGATCAAGCCTTTCAAGCGCTTCAAGGCATCTATCTACGTGCTGAAGAAGGAAGAAGGCGGTCGTCACACACCATTCGGCAACAAGTATCGCCCTCAGTTCTATCTCCGCACCATGGACTGCACAGGTGAGATATCTCTCCCCGCAGGTGTAGAAATGGTTATGCCTGGTGATAACGTTGAGATTACCGTAGAACTCATCTACGCTGTTGCCCTGAACCAGGGTCTGCGCTTCGCTATCCGTGAAGGTGGCCGCACAGTAGGTTCTGGTCAGATCACAGAGGTGTTCGAGGACTAATTCCTCGGTGATCCAGAAACTATGGACACTTCTAGCCATTCTAGAATACTAGGTTAACTGGACAAATAACAAGCCCCCGCCTGACGGGTGGGGGCTTTCTTACGGGAATAGCTCAGTTGGTAGAGCATCGGTCTCCAAAACCGAGGGTCGTGGGTTCGAGTCCTCCTTCCCGTGCCAAGATAGACAAGACGATATGCTTAAGAAGTTTGTAAATTATTGTAAGGCTTGTTACAGCGAGTTGGCCCACAAAGTGACATGGCCAACAGGAAAAGAACTGAGACAGAGTGCTGTGGTGGTTCTTTCGGCATCGTTGGTTATTGCACTCGTGGTATGGCTGATGGATGTTGTGTTCAAGGCAGTCATGAGTTCAATTTATCCAAACTAAACTTTCGAGAAATCTTAGACAATGGCTGATACGGCTGGAATGAAATGGTACGTACTGCGTGCCGTTAGCGGAAAAGAAGGAAAGGTGAAGGAGTACATTGATGCTGCCAAAAAGCACAATGATATTCTTGACGCCCATGTGGGAGAAGTGCTTCTGCCCACAGAGAAATATGCTACTCTCCGTAATGGCAAGCGCGTGGTAAAGGAGAAACTGTTCCTTCCGGGATATGTATTGGTACAGGCTGACCTGCAGGGAGAAGTGGCACACATGCTGCGCTTTATTCCCAATGTTTTGGGTTTCCTGGGAGGAATGGAAAACCCACAGGTGGTAAGGCAGACAGAGGTGAACAGAATTCTCGGCACTGCCGAAGAGTCTGCCATAGAGAGTGCGGAGACAAGCGTGCCTTATGCTGTCAACGAGACGGTGAAGGTGATCGACGGCCCGTTCAATGGCTTCAACGGCGTGATTGAAGAGGTTAACGCCGAAAAGAGAAAACTGAAAGTGATGGTGAAGATCTTCGGAAGAAAAACTCCACTGGAACTCGCCTTCACACAAGTAGAGAAGGAATAAGGCATAGATGTTACGATATGCCTGTTTCTATATATAGTCACAGGAGGCTTCCACTCCTTCCGACTTATATAACGAATAAAAAACAATAAACAGAAATGGCTAAAGAAGTTGCTGGATTAATCAAATTACAGATTAAAGGTGGCGCTGCGAATCCCTCTCCCCCCGTGGGACCTGCTCTTGGTTCCAAGGGTATAAACATTATGGGATTCTGCAAAGAGTTCAACGCCAGAACCCAGGATAAGGCAGGCAAAATATTGCCAGTCGTTATCACATACTATGCAGACAAGTCATTCAGTTTCGTTATCAAGACTCCTCCTGCTGCAGTTCAACTCATGGAGGCAGCAAAGATCAAGGGTGGATCGGCTCAGCCAAACCGTAAGAAGGTGGCAAGCGTTACTTGGGATCAGGTGCGCGCCATCGCTGAGGACAAAATGGCTGACTTGAACTGCTTTACTGTGGAGTCGGCAATGAAGTTGATAGCAGGTACTGCCCGTAGTATGGGTATCACTGTGAAAGGGGACTTCCCTGGTAAATAACAAATAACTTCAATTACAAAAATGAGTAAACTGACAAAAAATCAAAAGTTGGTGGCTGATAAGGTTGAAGCAGGGAAAGCATACTCTTTACGCGAGGCTGCAGAGTTGGTGAAGGCAATTACCACAACCAAGTTTGAGGCTTCTGTAGATGTTGATGTGCGTCTGGGCGTTGACCCACGTAAAGCCAACCAGATGGTACGCGGCGTGGTGTCGCTGCCAAATGGTACAGGTAAGGTGACACGTGTTCTCGCTCTCTGTACTCCTGATCAGGAAGAGGCTGCTAAGGCTGCCGGTGCCGACTACGTTGGTCTGGACGAATATATCGATAAGATCAAAGGCGGTTGGACTGACGTTGATGTGATTATTACAATGCCCTCATGCATGGGTAAACTTGGCCCGTTGGGACGTATACTCGGCCCTCGCGGACTTATGCCAAACCCGAAGAGCGGCACTGTGACTATGGATGTCGCAAAGGCTGTGAAGGAAGTGAAGCAAGGTAAGATTGACTTCAAGGTGGACAAGGCTGGTATCGTACACGCCTCTATCGGTAAGGTTACCTTTACACCTGAGCAGATATACGAGAATGCTAAGGAGTTCTTGCAGACTATCATCAAACTGAAGCCTGCTGCTGCCAAGGGTACGTATATGAAGAGTATCTTTATCTCGAGCACCATGAGTGCCGGTATTAAGGTAGATCCTAAATCAGTTGAGTAACTCGTAAAAAGTTTAAAGACATGAAAAAGGAAGCAAAAGATACTATTATCGTAGAACTTGGCGAGAAACTGAAAGCCTACCCACATTTCTATCTCGTTGACCTCACCGGCCTCAACGCTGAGAAGACAAGCGAACTTCGTCGCAAGTGCTTCAAGAACGAGATAAAGATGATCGTTGTGAAGAACACGCTTCTCCACAAGGCTATGGAGGCTTCGGAAATAGATTTCTCACCCTTGTATGGCAGCCTGAAGGGAAACACAGCCCTGATGTTCACGCAGGTGGCAAACGTTCCCGCAAAGTTGCTGAAAGAGTATAAGAAAGAAGGTATTCCTGCACTGAAGGCTGCATATGCTGAAGAAGGCTTCTTCGTAGGCGCCGACAAACTGGAAGAACTTGTTTCTATCAAGAGCAAGAACGAACTCATTGCTGACGTTATCGCTCTGCTGCAATCTCCTGTCAAGAATGTTGTGTCCGGTCTGAACGCCGGCGGCAAAATTCATGGCCTGCTTGACGCTATCGCTGAGCGTAACAAATAAGCGACACCAGAGAAAGTAACATTAACATTAAAAACAATCAAAATCTTAAATAAAATGGCAGATATTAAATCTATTGCTGAAGAGTTGGTAAACCTTACAGTAAAAGAAGTACAAGAGTTGGCAACAGTCCTGAAGGACGAGTATGGAATTGAGCCCGCTGCTGCAGCAGTTGCTGTGGCTGCCGGTCCTGCTGCCGGCGGCGAGGCCGCTGCTGCTGAGGAGAAGTCTTCTTTCGACGTTGTTCTGAAGGAAGTCGGCGCCGCTAAGTTGCAGGTTGTAAAGGCTGTGAAAGAGGCTTGCGGTCTCGGTCTGAAAGAGGCTAAGGATCTCGTTGACGGTGCTCCTGCTACCATCAAGGAAGGTCTCTCAAAGGACGAGGCAGAGAACCTTAAGAAGGCTATCGAAGAGGCCGGCGCTACCGTCGAACTCAAGTAATCTTGAACAGAATACCCAAGCGGTTGGGGGCTCTCCAGTAGAGGGTTCCCGACCGTTTTTTGTCTTAACGGGTTGTTACCCATTTTTTTCTCCCAAACAGAACATATTAAATATATGGCTTCAAAAGTAATAGACAACAGAGTTAACTTTGGCAGTGTCAAGAATCCCATGCCATTTCCGGATTTTCTTGACGTGCAACTAAAGTCTTTCAAAGACTTCTTGCAGTTGGACACACCACCTGAAGAACGCAAGAACGACGGACTTTATAAGGTGTTCGCAGAGAATTTCCCTATAACCGACACGCGCAACAACTTCGTGCTTGAGTTCTTGGATTACTATATCGACCCGCCACGCTACACCATCGACGAATGTCTGGAGCGCGGGCTGACTTATAGCGTACCCCTGAAGGCAAAACTCAAACTTTACTGCACTGACCCTGACCACGAGGACTTTGGTACTGTGATCCAGGACGTTTTCCTGGGTCCTATTCCTTACATGACGTCCAACGGTACGTTTATCATTAATGGAGCAGAACGCGTTGTAGTTTCGCAACTGCACCGTTCGCCGGGCGTTTTCTTCGGTCAGAATGTCCATGCAAACGGAACACTGCTGTATTCGGCACGTATCATTCCGTTCAAAGGCTCTTGGATAGAGTTTGCAACAGACATCAACAACGTGATGTACGCATACATCGACCGTAAAAAGAAACTTCCCGTCACTACGCTGCTTCGTGCCATCGGTTACGAGAACGATAAGGATATTCTCGAAATCTTTGAACTGGCAGAAGAGGTGAAAGTAAATAAGTCAGCACTCAAAAAGGCTGTCGGAAGAAAACTTGCCGCACGCGTGCTGAAGAGTTGGAATGAAGATTTCGTAGACGAGGATACCGGCGAAGTCGTTTCCATTGAGCGCAATGAGGTGATAATGGAGCGCGAAACAGAGATTACGGGCGACAACATCGACGAAATCCTGGAGAGCGGCGCACAGACGATACTTGTACACAAGAATGAGTCGATGGCGCAGGACTTCTCTATTATTTTCAACACCTTACAGAAAGACCCCTCCAACTCAGAGAAGGAGGCCGTGCTCTATATATACCGCCAACTGCGCAACGCAGACCCGGCAGATGACGCTTCGGCTCGCGAAGTAATCCAGAACCTGTTCTTCTCGGACAAGCGCTACGACTTGGGAGAGGTCGGACGCTACCGTATCAACAAGAAACTGGGACTGAATACAGAGAACAGCGTCAGAGTGTTGACCAAGGAAGACATCATCGAGATTATAAAATACCTGATACAACTCATCAACTCGAAGGCAACGGTAGACGATATCGACCACCTGTCGAACCGTCGCGTGCGTACTGTCGGCGAGCAGTTGAGCAATCAGTTCTCAATAGGCCTGGCACGTATGAGCCGCACTATACGCGAGCGTATGAACGTGCGCGACAATGAGGTGTTCACGCCAACCGACCTTATCAATGCCAAGACGATTTCGAGCGTTATCAACTCGTTCTTCGGCACTAACCCGTTGTCACAGTTCATGGACCAGACAAACCCTCTGGCAGAGGTTACGCACAAGCGCCGTCTGTCAGCACTCGGCCCTGGTGGACTGTCGCGTGAGCGCGCCGGATTTGAAGTGCGTGACGTACACTATACACACTACGGACGTCTCTGTCCTATCGAGAGCCCCGAAGGACCAAACATCGGACTTATCTCATCGCTGTGTGTATATGCGAAAATAAACGAACTCGGATTTATCTCCACACCATACCGCAAGGTGGAGAAAGGCGTGGCAAATCTGAACAATGACGACGTTGTATATCTTACAGCAGAAGAGGAGCAGGATCACGTCATAGGACAGGGCAATGCACCTCTGCGCGACGACGGAACATTCATACGTCCTGTCGTGAAGTGTCGTCAGGATGCCGACTTCCCCGTTGTCCCGCCAACTGACGTCGACCTTATCGACGTATCGCCACAGCAGATTGCCTCTATCGCTGCATCGCTCATCCCATTCCTTGAGCACGACGACGCCCACCGCGCACTGATGGGCTCCAACATGATGCGCCAGGCTGTGCCATTGCTGCATAACGAGGCACCTATTGTCGGAACAGGTATTGAGAAGCAGGTGTGCGAGGACTCGCGCACTATGATTACCGCTGAAGGCGACGGCGTCGTCGACTATGTTGACGCCACGACGATACGCATACTCTACGACCGCACAGACGACGAGGAGTTTGTAAGTTTCGAGCCTGCTCTGAAGGAATATCGTATTCCGAAGTTCCGCCGTACCAACCAGAACATGACAATCGACCTGCGTCCAATCTGCGACAAGGGACAGCGTGTGAAGAAAGGCGACATCCTTACCGAAGGATATGCCACGGAGAACGGTGAACTTGCGCTCGGCCGCAACTTGCTCGTGGCCTACATGCCATGGAAGGGCTACAACTATGAGGACGCTATTGTGCTGAATGAGCGCATTGTGCGTGAAGACATCCTGACATCTGTGCATGTGGATGAATACACCCTCGATGTTCGTGAGACAAAGCGCGGCGCAGAGGAGTTCACTGCAGATATTCCAAACGTGAGCGAGGAAGCCACTAAGGACTTGGACGAGAACGGTATCATACGTGTCGGTGCACGCGTGGAGCCTGGTGATATCCTGATAGGTAAGATTTCGCCTAAGGGAGAAAGCGACCCATCGCCAGAGGAAAAACTGCTGCGCGCCATCTTTGGTGACAAGGCCGGCGACGTGAAGGACTCTTCGCTGAAAGCCAATCCTTCTCTTACCGGCGTCATCATCGACAAGAAACTCTTTACCCGTGCCGTCAAGACACGTCAGAACAAACAGCAGGACAAGATTATACTTGCAAAGATAGACGAGGAGCACGAGGCAAAGATAGACGACTTGCGCGATATCCTTATCGAGAAGTTGCTGACGCTTACAAAGGGCAAGACTTCGCAGGGCGTGAAGGACTACACAGGCGCTGAGATTATTTCAAAGGGTGCCAAGTTCACCGCTACGAACCTGAGAAATCTCGAGTACAGCGATATCCAGATAAGCAACTGGACTAACGACGAGCATAAGAACAAACTTATCTCGCAACTTATCATTAACTTCCTGAAGAAGTTCAAGTTGCTTGATGCAGAAACGAAGCGCAAGAAGTTTGCCATCACTATCGGTGACGAACTGCCTTCGGGCATTCTGCAGATGGCTAAGGTGTATGTCGCCAAGAAGCGCAAGATCGGCGTGGGTGACAAACTCGCCGGACGCCACGGTAATAAGGGTATCGTTTCAAAGGTTGTACGACAGGAGGACATGCCATTCCTCGAAGACGGACGTCCTGTAGACTTGGTGCTTAACCCTCTGGGCGTGCCTTCGCGAATGAACCTCGGCCAGATATTCGAGGCTATTCTCGGCGCAGCAGGCAAACGACTCGGCGTGAAGTTCTCTACTCCTATCTTCGACGGTGCAAAACTCGAAGACCTTGCAGAATGGACCGACAAGGCAGGGCTGCCACGCCTCTGTTCCACACATCTTTATGATGGTGAGACAGGTGAGAAGTTTGACCAGCCTGCTACGGTTGGTATCACCTACTTTCTGAAACTTGGCCACATGGTAGAGGACAAGATGCACGCACGTAGCATCGGTCCGTACTCTCTCATCACTCAGCAGCCTCTCGGAGGTAAAGCCCAGTTCGGTGGACAGCGCTTCGGAGAAATGGAGGTGTGGGCCCTTGAGGCCTTCGGCGCCAGCCATGTGCTGCAGGAAATCCTTACCATCAAGTCTGATGACGTTACCGGACGCTCCAAGGCTTACGAGGCTATCGTTAAGGGCGAGCCAATGCCGACACCTGGAATTCCAGAGTCGCTTAATGTGCTGCTCCATGAGTTGAAAGGACTTGGCCTGAGCATCAAGATGGATTAGGTGAAGTGAAAAGGAATAGTGAAAAGAGAAAAAATTTGCTACCACTCTTCAATCGTAAATCGTAAATCGACAAATAGTAAATTGAAATATGGCTTTCAAGAAAGATACAAAGATAAAGAGTAATTTCACAAAGATTACCATTGGTCTGGCTTCGCCTGAAGAAATCCTTGAGAACTCGTGCGGCGAGGTGACTAAGCCGGAGACCATAAACTATCGTACCTACAAGCCCGAACGCGATGGCCTGTTCTGCGAACGCATCTTCGGTCCTACAAAGGACTTTGAGTGTGCCTGCGGCAAGTACAAGCGTATCCGCTACAAGGGTATTGTCTGCGACCGCTGCGGTGTGGAGGTTACAGAGAAGAAAGTGCGTCGCGAGCGTACCGGACATATCGAACTGGTTGTGCCTGTAGCACATATCTGGTACTTCCGTTCGCTTCCCAACAAGATCGGATATCTTCTGGGACTGCCCACCAAGAAACTCGACGCTATTATCTACTACGAGCGCTACGTTGTGATACAGCCTGGAGTGATGGCCGACAAGAAAGACGGCGAGGGCAACCCACTGCTCGGCTCACAGGTGTATGACCTGCTGTCGGAAGAGGAATACAACGACATCCTTGACAACCAACTGCCGGAGAACAACGACTATCTTGACGACTCCGACCCCAACAAGTTTATCTGTAAGATGGGTGCAGAGGCTGTCTATGACCTTCTGGCACGCCTCGACCTCGACACCCTGTCGTACGAACTCCGCGACAGAGCCAACAGCGACTCGTCCGTACAGCGTAAGAACGAGGCATTGAAGCGTCTGCAGGTCGTAGAGGCTTTCCGTTCCAGCGTAGAGCGCGGCATAAATCGCCCAGAGTGGATGATAATGAAGATTATCCCTGTCACACCTCCGGAACTGCGCCCATTGGTGCCACTGGATGGTGGACGCTTCGCAACCAGCGACCTCAACGATTTGTACCGCAGAGTCATCATCCGCAACAACCGTCTGAAGAGACTTATCGAAATACATGCTCCTGAGGTTATCCTGCGCAATGAGAAGCGTATGCTTCAAGAGGCCGTCGACTCGCTGTTCGACAACTCGCGCAAATCGAGTGCTGTGAAGAGCGAGAGCAACCGTCCTCTGAAGTCGCTCAGCGATTCTCTGAAAGGCAAGCAAGGACGCTTCCGTCAGAACCTGCTTGGTAAGCGTGTCGACTACTCCGCACGTTCGGTTATCGTGGTCGGCCCAGAACTGAAAATGGGCGAGTGCGGCCTGCCAACGCTTATGGCAGCAGAACTATACAAGCCATTCATCATTCGCAAACTCATAGAGCGCGGTATAGTGAAGACGGTGAAATCTGCAAAGAAGATTGTAGACCGCCGCGAGCCAATCATCTGGGATATCCTTGAGAATGTGATGAAGGGACATCCTGTGCTGTTGAACCGTGCTCCAACGCTTCACCGCCTTGGCATCCAGGCTTTCCAGCCAAAACTGATAGAAGGTAAGGCAATCCAACTGCATCCACTGGCATGTACTGCGTTCAATGCCGACTTCGACGGTGACCAGATGGCCGTTCACCTTCCACTTTCCAACGAGGCTATCCTGGAAGCACAGATACTGATGCTGCAGAGCCACAATATCCTCAATCCTGCCAATGGTGCTCCTATCACCGTGCCGTCGCAGGATATGGTGCTCGGACTGTATTATATTTCAAAGATACGCCCGGGCGCAAAGGGAGAAGGACTTACTTTCTACGGTCCCGAAGAGGCTATCATCGCCCACAACGAAGGCAAGTGCGACCTGCACGCTCAGGTGAAAGTCATGGTAGACGACATTCAGGACGGACAGCATGTGCGTCACATGGTAGAGACTTCTGTAGGTCGTGTCATTGTGAATGGCATCATTCCCAAGGAAGTTGGCTATGTCAACAAGATTATTTCAAAGAAGTCTCTTCGTGACATCATCGCCGACGTTATTGAACATGTCGGATTTGCAGAAGCCTGTGAATTCCTTGACGGTATCAAGAACCTTGGCTACCGCATGGCTTATGAGGCCGGCCTTTCGTTCAACCTTGACGACATCATTATCCCAGAGGCAAAGAAAGACCTTGTAGAGAAAGGTAACGAGGAGGTTCGCCAGATTACCGAGAACTACAACATGGGCTTCATTACCGACAACGAGCGCTACAACCAGGTTATCGACACATGGACACACATCAACAATGACCTTGGTAATGTGCTTATGAAGGAAATGACAGAGGCAGACCAAGGCTTCAACGCCGTGTTTATGATGCTCGACTCTGGCGCCCGCGGTTCTAAGGACCAGATACGACAACTCTCTGGTATGCGCGGACTTATGGCAAAGCCTCAGAAGGCCGGTGCCGAAGGTGCGCAGATTATTGAGAACCCAATTCTTTCTAACTTCAAGGAGGGAATGTCGGTGCTTGAGTACTTCATCTCTACTCACGGCGCACGTAAGGGTCTTGCCGATACTGCCATGAAGACTGCCGACGCTGGTTATCTGACACGTCGCCTTGTTGACGTTTCACATGATGTTATCATCAACGAGGAGGACTGTGGCACGCTGCGCGGTCTTGTATGCACCGCTCTCAAGAATGGTGACGAGACCATCTCTACACTCTACGAGCGTATTCTCGGCCGTGTGTCAGTTCATGACATTATCCATCCGACTACTGGCAAACTTGTTGTTGCTGCCGGTGAAGAGATAACAGAGCCTATCGCCCAGATAATAGAAGACAGTCCTATCGAGAGCGTTGAGATTCGTTCGGTGCTGACTTGTGAATCGCGTCATGGCGTGTGCATGAAGTGCTACGGACGTAACCTTGCCACTCGCCGCATGGTTCAGAAGGGTGAGGCAGTCGGTGTGATTGCTGCGCAGGCCATTGGTGAGCCGGGTACGCAGTTGACGCTTCGTACTTTCCACGCCGGTGGTGTCGCTGCAAACGCTGCAGCAAACGCCTCTATCGTTACAAAGAACGATTCGAAGATAGAACTCGAAGAGGTTCGCACTGTTCCGTTTGATGAAGACGGTCGCCAGTGTGAGATGGTGGTTAGCCGTCTCGGTGAGGTGCGCTTCGTCGATGCCGGAACAAAGATTGTGCTGTCGACAGTGAACATTCCATATGGTTCTTCTCTCTATTTCAAGAGCGGAGACACCGTCAAGAAGGGTGACAAGATAGCCCAGTGGGATCCATTCAATGCTGTCATCGTTACGGAATATGCAGGTACACTGAAGTTCCATGATGTCATTGAGGGTGTGACGTTCCGCGCTGAAACCGATGAAACGACAGGCTTGACAGAGAAGATTGTAACAGAATCCAAGGATAAGTCGAAAGTGCCTACCTGCGACATCATCGATGCCGATGGCGGTGTAATTGGAACGTACAACTTCCCTGTGGGTGGCCACGTCGTTGTGGAAGACGGCCAGACTGTAAAGACTGGTGAGACTCTTGTCAAGATACCACGTGCTGCAGCCAAGGGTGGTGATATCACTGGTGGTCTGCCTCGTGTGACCGAACTCTTCGAGGCCCGCAATCCATCCAACCCTGCCATCGTCAGCGAGATAGACGGCGAGGTGACTATGGGTAAGGTGAAGCGCGGTAACCGCGAAATCATTGTTACGTCGAAGACAGGCGAGCAGCGTAAATATCTTGTCTCGCTCTCTAAGCAGATCCTTGTACAGGAGCATGACGCCGTGCGCGCAGGTACTCCTCTCTCTGACGGCGTTATTACTCCTGCCGACATCCTTGCCATCAAGGGCCCGACGGCTGTTCAGGAGTATATCGTCAACGAGGTTCAGGATGTGTACCGCCTGCAGGGTGTGAAGATCAACGACAAGCACTTTGAAATCATTGTTCGTCAGATGATGCGCAAAGTTCAGATCAACGATCCGGGCGATACCGTATTCCTGGAGCAGGAGATTGTCGACAAACTTGACTTTGCCGAAGAGAACGACCGCATCTGGGGTAAGAAAGTCGTTACCGATGCTGGCGATTCTGAGACGATGCAGAAGGGACAGATTGTTACAGCCCGTCGTCTGCGCGACGAGAATTCGTCACTGAAGCGCCGCGACCTGCGCACTGTGCAGGTGCGCGATGCAGTGCCCGCTACGTCAACCCAGATACTGCAAGGCATCACGCGTGCCGCTCTGCAAACCAAGTCGTTCATGTCGGCGGCTTCGTTCCAGGAGACAACCAAGGTGCTTAATGAGGCTGCCATCCGCGGCAAGCAGGATTTGCTTGAGGGAATGAAGGAGAACGTGATTTCCGGTCATCTCATTCCTGCTGGTACTGGCCTTCGTGAGTTCGACAAGATTATTGTCGGCTCCAAGGAAGAGTACGAGCGCATGCAGGCTAACAAGAAGAACGTCCTCGATTTTGCTGAGGAGGCTGTTGCTGAGGAGTAGACACTCCCCTGCAACAGCATAACAAAGAAAAGTGGAGCGTTTCCGATGCCGGAGGTGCTCCACTTCTTTTTTTTACATTAAACGGTTATTTCCTTATCTGGCCATTGCCCTGGATAATCCATTTGTAGGTTGTTATCTCTTCCAGTGCCATTGGTCCGCGCGGTCCGAGTTTCTGCGTAGAGATGCCTATCTCTGCTCCAAGGCCAAACTGCGCACCGTCAGTGAACGATGTCGGTGCGTTCCAGTACACACAGGCTGCGTCTACGCTTTGCAGGAAACGCTCTGCTGTCTCCTGATTTTCCGTAACAATGGATTCGCTGTGCCCAGAGCCGTATTCGTCGATATGTTGCATTGCTTCCTGCAGCGAGGAAACGGTACGTATTGACATCTTATAGTCCATAAATTCCGTGCCATACGATTCTATTGTTGCTGGCTTCAGCAGTATCTCCGGATAGTTGCCTTTCAGCAGTTGGTATGCAGGCCCGTCGGCATATAGCGTCACTTTATGGTCGAGCAGTGGGGCTACCAACTGTGGTAAATCGCCCAGTCGGTTTTCGTGTATGATAAGACAGTCGAGCGCATTGCACACTGAGGGACGGCGTGTCTTAGCATTGCATACGATGTTGCGTCCTTTCTCAATGTCGCCGTCTTTGTCGAAGAATGTGTTGACAACTCCTGCTCCCGTTTCTATCACTGGGATGCGTGCCGTGTCGCGCACGAAGTCTATCAGTCGGCGTCCGCCTCGTGGAATACACAGGTCTACATATCCTACGGCGTTCAGCAGTTCGGCCGTAGCCTCGTGCGTTGCCGGCAGCAGTGTCACCACGTCAGGGTTGATGTCATATCTCTGCAGCACTTCGTGTATCAGTTCCACCGAAGCCTGGTTGGAGAGGTCGGCATCGCTGCCCCCTTTCAGTATGCATGCATTTCCGCTCTTGAAACAGAGTGCAAAGACATCGAACGTGACGTTTGGCCGAGCCTCGTATATCATGCCAATCACGCCGAAGGGCACACTGATGCGGTGCAGACGCAGTCCGTTGGGCCGAGTTTTCTCCTTGCTGACATGTCCGAGTGGAGAGGGGAGGGCAGCCACGTTGCGCATGTCGGCAGCAATGGCATCCAGACGCTGGCTTGTGAGTTGCAGTCGGTCGTAAAGCGGACTCTTGGCATCCATCTTCGCCAGGTCTTTGTCATTGGCAGCGAGGATGCGCTCCTTAAAGTCGATAATGGCGTCGGCCACGGCATTGAGAATGTCGTTGCGCTGCTGGTCGGAAAGCAGAGGCAGCGTCTTGCTGGCTTCCTTCACTCTGCTGAATGTCTCTGTCAGTTGCATTTTGGTAGGAATTCTGTGTGTGGTATGTCTTGTCTGTTGTGTATCAGGTCAACGAGAATGTTTTCTCTCTCACCATTGGCTATGATGACGCGTATGCCTTCCCCTTGCATTTTCTGTGCCGTGGTATATTTGGAGTGCATGCCTCCTCTTCCGAAAGCACTCTTCTCCTCTTTTATATATTGTGAGAGGTCGGTGCCAGGCTCCACGCGTTTTATCAGTTTCGACGTAGGAACATCGGGATGGCCGTCGTAGACACCGTCAATGTTGGAGAGCAGCACCAGCACGTCTGCTTTCATCATCATGGCTATTAGTCCTGACAATTCGTCGTTATCGGTGAACATCAGTTCGGTAATCGACACGGTGTCGTTCTCGTTGACTATTGGCAGAACGTTGTTTCCCAGCATCACCGTCATGCAGGCCTGCTGATTGCGATACTGTTCGCCGGCGTTAAAGTTCTCTTTCATGGTAAGCACTTGCCCGACGTGAATTCCGTATTCGCGGAAAAGGTCATAGTAGAGGCCTATCAGTTTTCCTTGTCCGACAGCAGAGAAAAGTTGCCGCTGTTCTACGGAGTCAAGGTCGTGGTCTACCTTCAGTTCGCCGCGCCCTGAGGCCATGGCTCCTGAGGAAACAAGTATTATTTCGTATCCTTCTTTCCTCAGCAATGCTATTTGGTCTACGAGTGCTGACATTCTGGTGACGTCCAGTTTGCCATCGCTGCGTGTCAGCACGTTGGAGCCCACTTTCACTACTATGCGCTGTGTCATGTTCTGTGTTTATTTAGTGTCCTTCTGTCTTATCTCCACACGGCGTATCTTGCCGCTTATGGTCTTTGGCAGTTCGTCGACAAATTCCACGATGCGCGGATACTTGTATGGCGCAGTCTCATGCTTTACGTGCTGCTGCAGTTCCTTGACGAGTTCGTCGCCGGCCTTGTCTTTCCATTCCTTGCCGAGCACTATAGTTGCCTTGACCACCATGCCTCTTATATCATCGGGCACGCCGGTTATGGCACATTCCACTACGGCAGGGTGAGTCATCAGCGCACTTTCCACCTCGAACGGACCGATGCGATATCCTGACGATTTAATCACGTCGTCTATGCGTCCTTCAAACCAGTAGTAGCCATCTTCGTCGCGCCATGCCATATCTCCCGTGTGGTATATGCCATCGTGCCATGCTTCGTGGGTAAGTTCCGGATCGCGATAGTATTCTTTGAAGAGACCGATGGGCTTGCGTTCTCCCACTTTGATTACAATCTCTCCCTTTTCACCATCTTCGCATGGTGTTCCGTCAGATTTCAGCAGACCGATATCATATTGCGCGTTGGGCATTCCCATGCTGCCTGGCTTTGGTGTCATCCACGGCATGGTGCCCAGCGTCATTGTTGTCTCCGTCTGTCCAAAGCCTTCCATGAGATGTATGCCTGTTTGTTCAAAGAACTTGTCGTAGACAGCAGGATTAAGTGCTTCGCCTGCCGTGCAGCAATACTGCAGTGCCGAAAGGTCATAGCGTGAAAGGTCTTCGCGTATCATAAAGCGATAAATCGTCGGTGGTGCGCAGAAAGATGTTACGTGATATTTCTCCATCTGTCGCAGCATGGTGTCGGCGGAGAACTTCTCGTGGTCGAAGACGAAAACCGTTGCACCGGCAAACCATTGTCCGTAGAATTTTCCCCAGACAGCCTTTCCCCATCCAGTGTCTGCCACAGTCAGGTGCAGTGAGTCTTTGTGAAGGTTGTGCCAGAACACACCCGTGGTGAGATGGCCCATGGCATAGAGGAAGTCGTGAGCCACCATCTTTGGCTCGCCACTCGTACCGCTGGTGAAGTACATCAGCATCGTATCGTCATTGTCATTGGCCACCTCTGGCTTCTTGAATTCTGGTGCGTCGGCAATCTCTTTCAGATAGTCGTGAAATCCCTCGGGCACGTTGTCGCCGATTGCCACCAGCGTGTCTACCATGGGGCTTTCAGGCATGGCAGCAATAATCTGCTGCGTCACGTATTCGTCGTCAACACAGATGATGGCTTTCACCGAAGCGCGTGTGTTGCGGTATACTATGTCGTGCTTTGTCAGCATGTGTGTGGCGGGTATTACCACTGCAGCAAGTTTATGCAGCGCCAGCATCACGACCCACCATTCGTAGCGCCGTTTCAGTATCAGCATTACAGGATCGCCTTTCGCTATTCCCAGCGACTGGAGATATGCTGCGCACTGGTCTGTCTGTTCTTTCAGTTGGCCGAAGGTGGTGCGTATTTCCATACCCTGGTCGTTAGTCCACAGCAGAGCCAACCGCTGAGGCTCCTCCTTTGCCCATTCGTCCATCACGTCGTAGGCGAAGTTGAAGTTGTCAGGGATGATAAATTCCAGATTCTTATTGTAGTCTTCTACAGACGTGAATGTCGTCTGTTTCAAAAATCTTTCTATCATATCAATCTTATTCTACAGTAAATGCTAAGAATTTTACCGCCTTATCGCCAATGGCCAGCATGCCATGAGGCTTTGTAGAGTCGAAGTATATGCTGTCGCCTTCGTTGAGAGTGATAGTCTTGCCTGCAATATACAGTTCCATGGAACCTTCAATCACGAGGTTGAATTCCTGTCCGGCATGAGAGTTCTTATATATGGTGCGTGCGCCGGGCTTTGGCTCTACAGTCACAATAAAGACGTCGGCCTTGTGACCGACAAAGCCGCTGACCAGGCTCTGGTACTTGTACGCTTTTGTACGTTCCACCGACATTCCCTGTCCCTTTCGCGTTACAAAGTACGACTTCATGTGCGGTGCTTCAGCAAACATCAGTTCCTCGGCGCTGACGCCGTACTTATGGGCTATCTTCATCAGGTTGGAGATAGTGATGTCCACCTCTCCCTGTTCTATCTTCTCATATTTCTCCGTTGCAATGCCGATGGTTTGCGCCATCTCGTCAATGCTGATGTCAAGCACGTCGCGCAGTCCGCGCAGCCGCTCGCCAATCTGTTTCAGTTGTTCGTCCATGTTTTTAGGTAAAAAGTGTTTTTAGGGAAAAGGTCGTTTTACTTTGCGCCTGCTTTCAGTCCGCGTATTACGCTGCTCGTAAATCCGGCGTGCTCCATCTCGTTCAGTCCGCGTATGGTTACTCCACCTGGCGTCGTCACCAGGTCGATGGCCTGTTCGGGATGCAACCCTGTGGCTTGCAGCAGTTCTACTGCTCCTCTCACGGTCTGCATCACAATCTGCTTGGCATCGTCGGCCTTGAAGCCCAGTTCTACACCGCCTTCAGAGGCAGCCCTGATGTATCGCATGGCGTATGCTATGCCGCATGAGGCCAGTGTGGTGCCTGCTGGGAGCAGCCGCTCTTCAGTGATAATGGTAGAACCGATGCTGTCGAAGAGTTGCTTGGCTTGCGCTGTCTTGGTCTTATTGGCTGTCACCGGAACGAGGAATGTCATCGACTGACATTCGGCTGCTGCGATGTTGGGTATTGCGAGCAGTGTGGGTATTATCTCCTCCTTTTTTTCGCGCTTCAGCCATTCGCGCAGTTGTGCGCCAGTGATGCCTGCTGCCACCACGATGAGTGTCTGCCTGTCGTAATCGAGCGACGCCTTGATGCCTTTCAGCACCTGCTCCACCAGCCACGGCTTTACTACCACAACAATGGTGTCGCCACCCAGTGTTGCCATCTGGTTTTCAGTTGTTATAGTGGCTCCGCTCTCGGCAAATCGCTCCAGTGCCACACGCGACGGGTCGCTTATGCAGATGTCCTCGTTGCTTATGAAGTCGCCTTTCAGCAGTCCCTCTACTATGGCGCCACCCATGGCACCTGCTCCTATCACCGATATCTTCATGCTGTTTTTCTTTATATGGTTGCTAATACGCGTTTCAGACGTTCTGTAAAATCGTCGGCCTCCTGTACTGACAGACAGAGTGGCGGAAGCAGTCGCAGACAGTTGCTGCCGGCGCACCCCGTGAAGCAGTGCTCCTTGAAAATGAGCGGCTTGCGCATGTCGGCATGGGCCACGGTCAGGTCGATGCCTATCATAAGGCCGCGCCCGCGCACCTCTTTTATTATAGGACTGCCAATGGCCTTGATACTGCTTATGAGATGTTCGCCAACGGCGTTTGCATTCTCTACGAGATGCTCTTTCTCGAAAATGTCGAGCACTGCCAGTGCAGCGGCGCATGCCAGATGGTTGCCGCCGAACGTCGTACCCAACTGGCCGTAGACAGGCTTGAAGTCAGGTGCCATCAGCACGCCGCCCATCGGGAAACCGTTGGCTATGCCTTTTGCTACGGTGATAATATCAGGTCGTATGCCGAGCCATTGATGAGCGAAGAATTTTCCCGAGCGACCGTAGCCGCATTGTATCTCGTCGCATATAAGTATGGTGCCGTATTTCTTGCATGCAGCCTGCAGTCCCTGTGCAAATTCTGCTGTAGCCATCTGTATGCCGCCAACGCCCTGGATACATTCCAGTATCACTGCGCATACGTCGCCTTTTGCCAGTTCTGCCTCCCATGCGCTGAGATTGTTGAGCGGCAGGTAGGCGACATGGCCGTTGTCATTTATCGGTGCTATTATCTTTGGATTGTTGGTCACTTCCACAGCGAGTGAAGTTCTTCCGTGGAATGCCTTCTCTGCGCTGAGCACTCTCGTACGCCCGTTGGTAAACGATGCCAACTTCAGCGCATTCTCGTTGGCCTCTGCGCCGCTGTTGATAAGAAACAACTGGTAGTCGTCGTAGCCCGATATGCTGCCGAGTCGCTCTGCCAGTTCCACCTGCAGGCGGTTTACTACGGAATTGGAGTAGAAACCTATTTTCTGCAGTTGTTCTGTCACCTTGTTTATATAATGTGGGTGAGAGTGGCCTATGCTTATCACGGCATGGCCGCCGTAAAGGTCGAGATATTCCTGTCCTTTCTCGTCCCAGACTTTACACCCCTTGCCCTTGACGATATTGACGTCGAAGAGAGGATAAACGTCGAATAGTTTCATTGCTGCTTAGTTCTTTAGTTCCAGAACAAATCGTGTTCCCTTGGTGAATGTTGTGTCAATGCTCAGGTCGCCGCCCATTCTCAGCGCCATCTGCTTGCAGATCGGCAGTCCCAGTCCGTCGCCAGTCGTCAGGTCTCTCACTTCTGTGAAGGGCTTGAACACCTCTTCCTGTTTCTCTTCGGGAATGATTTCGCCGGTGTTTGAGACGATGAAGTGGTGGGTATGGGCTCCGCGCTTCTTGTATTCGAGGGAAATCTTGCCGCTTTCTGGAGTGTAGATGGCAGCATTGGCGAGCAGGTGGCGCAGTATGTGGGAAACGTATTCCCTGTTCATTGCGACACTCATGTTCGGTGCATTCACTGCTACGGTCACTCCGCTCTTCACCTTGTCGCGTATCTCTGTTGCCAGTTCTTCGCAGAGCGGCGGCACGTGTGTGTCTTCCGTCACTATCTCTTCTGTTGCATTCTCAAGGGCAGACAATGTCTGTACATGACTTGAAAAGTCGAGCAGCGCCTTTACCTCTGGAATCTTGCTGTCCAGTTTCTGCAGTGTCGGCTCCAGTTGTGCAGATATATTGCTTATAAACTTAGCCTTAAGCGCGTTGTTGTCGTTGGCGAGTTTTATAGTCTTCTTCTGTTTACGTGTCAGCATGATAAAGCGCAGCAGTATGATGGCTCCCACCACCAGTGCGGCAGCCAGTGCCACGGCCAGAACGCACAGTCCTATTATTATTGCCTGACGCAGGGTGAGCGAACTGTCCTTCTCGGCAATCGAAGCCTCGTTGTCGGCAATCTGTTGCTTCAGGGCATTTATCTCGTCGGCAGTCTTCAGAGCGTTGACCGAGTCTTTCCATGTTATGTAGTTGCTGTACGACTGCGCCACGAGATTTGCGCTACCGCTCTTCTTGCCGTTGGCGATCAGCGTCTTGTAGACATCGTCCACCTTGTCGTACTGTTTGTCGGCAGTCAGTTTGTTGGCCATTTCCTTAAACACGGCATTGCCTTGTGCCGTCTGCCCGAAGGTGTAGTAGTAGATGGCCTTGTTGTACAGCAGGTCGTTCTTCACGTTTTCGTCGCCCGAGACCGTCGCCTGGTTTTCCATGGCCTTCAACTGGTCTTTGGCGCTTTCGGGCTTGCGCAGTTTGATGTACATCTGCAGCCGCTCCTTGCTGACGCGATAGAGCAGTGCAGCCTTCTGCGACTCGCTGGTGGCCTGCGAAATGGTCTGCGTGACGCGATGCAGCAGTTCAAAAGCCTCCTTGTAGAAGTTTTCCTTGTAGTAGAGCGATGTTGCTATCGTGCCACATTCCACGGCCTGTTCTACTTGTCCTTTATTGCTGTAGTCCTCAAAGGCACGAATGTACAGATAGCGTGTGGTGCCTATGGTGCCGTCTTTCTCGGCAGCCTCGGCGCGCTGCTGCAACTCGCTCTTCTGTGCTACGGCAGTGATGGCGGTGAGCAGTGATATGATGCAGAGGAAAAATAACTTTTTCATAATGTGATTTTAGTGTTTTTTTGAATTCAGAATGCCGAGGCCTTCAGTTTCAGTCCTGCCGTCTCGTCAATGCCGAACATCAGGTTCATGTTCTGCACAGCCTGTCCTACGGCGCCTTTCAGCAGATTGTCAATGCACGATGTGATGAGCAGTTTATTGCCGTATTTCTCGCAGTGGACCAGAGCCTTGTTGGTGTTCACCACCTGTTTCAGGTCGAGCGGCTTATCGGTGTAGTGAGTGAAGACAGCATCGCTGTAGAAGTCCTTGTAGGTCTCGATGATGGTATCTTCGGGCACTTTCGTTTTTACTACGGCGGTGCAAAATATGCCACGTGCAAAATTTCCCCGATAGGGTATGAAGTCGATATCTGCGTCAAGATAACCCTGCACCTGCCTTAGTGACTGTTTTATTTCAGCCAGATGCTGATGGGTGAAGGGCTTGTAGATACTCAGGTTGTCGCTTCGCCATGAGAAATGGGTTGTTGCTCCTGGCTTCTGGCCAGCCCCCGTAGACCCCGTGATGGCATTTACGCTTACGTCGTCTTTCAGCAGGCTGAGATGGGCTGCAGGCAGCAGCGCCAACTGTATTGCGGTGGCAAAACAGCCTGGATTAGCAACGTGCTGTGCCTTTTTAATTTCGTCGCGGTTGATTTCAGGCAGGCCATACACGTAATCATGGTCGCCCTTTATGCGAAAGTCCTGTGCCAAATCTATTATTTTGACATTGGCTGGAATGTTGTGCTCCTTGAGAAACGCCTCACTTTTTCCGTGGCCGAAGCAGAAGAACACCACGTCGACCTTGTCGAATGGCATCTCGTCGGTAAACCGCAAGTCGGTCTCGCCTGTCAGTCCTTCGTGTACGTCGCTGACGGGATTGCCAGCATTGCTCTCGCTGTTGGCAAACACTATTTCTGCCTCAGTATGGTTGAGCAGCAGGCGGATGAGTTCACCGCCAGTGTAGCCTGCTGCGCCAAGAATGCCCACTCTTATCATATTTTGTTATTATTAGGAGCCAACAACCAGAGTACAAAATAAGCCAGCACACCCGTGCCGTAGCCCAGGATGAGAATGAGGAAAGCGACGCGCACCAGAAGGGAGTCTACGCCGAAGTACTCGCCCAGTCCGCCACAGACGCCGGCAATCTTCTTGTCGGTCGTCGACAGGTAAAATTTCTTCTGACTCATTGTTTCTATCTTTTTTCGTCTTTATGTATGCCGTAGTAAACGCGGAGAGGTGTGGAACTGACCTTGATGAAGCCCTTGGCTTCGTCGGCAGTCCAGCCAGTCTGCGTCTCACCGTATTCGCCGAGTTTAGATTTCGTCAGGTCGTTGGCAGAGTCTACGCCTACGGTCTCAAAGCCGTAAGGACGCAGTTTCAGAATGGCTGTGCCCGTCACGTTGCGCTGGCTGGAAGTCAGCATAGCCTCAATATCGGGCATTACAGGCTCTAAATACTGGCTCTCGTGCAGGAACATTCCATACCAGTTGGCTACCTGGTCTTTCCAGTACTGCTGCCACTTGGAGAGTGTCGACTTTTCGAGCAGGCGATGAGCCTCTATGATGAGTTTCGGCGCTGCTGCCTCAAATCCCACGCGGCCTTTGATGCCTATGATAGTATCGCCGACGTTAGCGTCGCGGCCAATGGCGTACGAGGCGCCAATCTCCTCTATCTTCTGTATGGCTTTCGCGTGGTCTGTAAACTTCTCGCCGTTTACTGCAGCGATTTCGCCCTTGTCAAACTCTATCTTCAGCAGCGACTCCTGCTCCTTTGCGGTGACGTGCTTCAGGTATGCCTCTTCGGGCAGGCCCTGCGTCGGGTCGAGCAGTTCTCCGCCGCAAATGCTGGTGCCCCAAATGCCAACGTTGTATGAGTATTTGAGTTTTGTAAAGTCGGCAAAAAATCCGTGCTCGTTGAGGAAATCGACCTCCTCCTTGCGCGTCAACTTCTTGTCGCGTGTCAGCGTGATTATTTCCACGCCTGGCGCCATTACGAGGAATGTCATGTCGAAACGTATCTGGTCATTTCCGGCTCCGGTACTGCCGTGGGCAATAGCGTCGGCGCCAATTTCGTTTGCATAGCGTGCGATGGCGATGGCCTGGAAAATGCGCTCTGACGAGACCGAGATGGGATAGCAGTTGTTGCGCAGCACATTGCCGAAAATCATGTACTTCAGCGACTTCTCGTAGTATTCCTGAGTGACGTCGAGCGTCACGTAAGCCTTGGCACCGAGTTTGTAGGCATTCTCTTCGTTGGTCTTCAACTGCTCAGCGCTGAAGCCGCCGGTATTGGCGCAGGCTGCATAGACTTCATATCCTAATTCATTTGCGAGATACATCACAGTGTATGACGTATCAAGGCCGCCACTGAAGGCAACGACAACTTTCTTCTTGTTACTCATGTTATTTATCTTTTTTTTCTGTTTCCAGTTTTTTTATTCTTTCAATCACCTCTTCGGGAATCTTTGCAGGCAGATGCTCTTCCGGGTTGTAGAGCATGGCAGTACAGATGCAGTACTTGCGGCCAGTGCGATGCAGCACGTCAACATTGACACAGCCCTCGCATCCACGCCAGAAAGCCTCGTCGTCGGTGAGATCGGCAAACGTCACTGGCTGATAGCCCAGTTCGGTATTCATTTTCATCACGGCAGCACCGCTGGTGAGCGAGAAAATCTTGGCATGCGGCCATCTGGTCCGTGCCAGCGAGAACGTCATGTCCTTTATCTTTTTTGCTACGCCCAGTCCACGGAAATCGGGATGGACTATCAGTCCGCTCGTAGTGACATACTGCTTGTTGCCCCATGTCTCGATGTAACTGAAACCGGCAAAGCAGTCGCCGGAAAGGGCTATGACGGCCTTTGCCTCTTTCATCTTGGTGGCAAGATATTCGTGGGTGCGCTTGGCAATACCCGTGCCTCGCACCTTGGCAGCGTCGGCGATGGTCTGCAGGATGGTGTCGACATACTTCTCATGCTCCGGCCCTGCCACGAAAACTTCTATATGCTTCTGTTCCATTCTTTCTTTTTGCTTGATGATTACCTCATGTTGGTCACTACGCTGCTGAGCGAACTGACCACCTTCTCGGTAGGAACGCCTTCCTTGACGACGATGAAGATGGTATCGTCGCCGGCTATAGTGCCCAGGATGGCGTCAATGTGGCTGTTGTCGATGTTGTAGGCTATGCTGCTGGCATATCCCGGACGTGTCTTTATCACGCCCATGTTGCCGGAGAAGTTGATGCTCAGAAATCCTGGCACCTGCATCATCTCTCGTACGCGCATGGGGGTGCTTATGCGCTTATACATGGTGTCGTTGGGCAGTACGTAGACGTAGTCGCCTCGCATGGTGGCTGCCTTGGCCACCTTCAACTGCTTCAGGTCGCGGCTCAGCGTGGCTTGCGTCAGTTGGAAACCCTCTTTCCTCAGCGCCATGAGCAGTTCATCCTGGCTGCCAAGTTCCTGACTGGAGATGATCATGCGGAGTGCCTCCAACCGATCGTTTTTGATCTTCATAATTGGTATATTTATTCAAAGGAGTTTGCAAAATTATACATTTTATGCATTACTGCCAAATCTTTCTGCGTTTTTTTAGTGCCTTTTTTTCTGAAGTTTTTAAGCGTGGTTTGAACACGATTTTTACCAGCACTGTTTTAATTTTTGAAAACACTGTTTTTATTTTTGCCAGCGCTGTTTTAATTTTTGAAAACACTGTTTTTATTTTTGCCGCGCGTGCGTCTTCTGAAACGCCAGTGTAGATGGGCTTTCCGCGAAATGCTGCGGAAAAGTTGCGGCCATTGCGGCCGCTCTACCAAAATGTTGTTATTTTGTGCAAAGATTTGCAGATGGAAATTGTGCATAAATATTTTTTTTCGTAACTTTGCGCTTGCAGCGCGAAATTACTCCGTCTCGGCATAAAAAACAAACCGGTTTATTTTGTTCTGCCCTCGACTTTCCGTAACTTTGCAAAAGATTTACTACCAACTATAATACAATGGACGACGAGATAAAAGACGACGAGCGGCTGGCCACTTCCGACCAGCAATTATCCGATGAGTCATCTGTTGAAGCAGAATCCCATTCCGACTATCAGCCTGTAAACCGTTTCGACGCTGCTGCTGTGCACCATCTCAGCGGTATGTATCAGAACTGGTTTCTCGACTATGCCTCCTACGTTATCCTGGAGCGTGCCGTGCCGCATATAGAAGACGGACTGAAGCCCGTGCAGCGACGCATACTGCACTCAATGAAGCGTATGGACGACGGGCGCTACAACAAGGTGGCAAACATAGTGGGACATACCATGCAATTTCATCCGCATGGCGATGCCTCGATAGGCGATGCACTTGTGCAGTTGGGCCAAAAGGAGTTGCTGGTCGACACGCAAGGCAACTGGGGAAACATCCTTACGGGCAACCGCGCCGCCGCACCGCGCTATATCGAGGCACGACTGTCGAAGTTTGCCCTCGATACGGTTTTCAATCCCAAGACAACGGAGTGGCAGATGTCGTACGACGGCCGCAACAAGGAACCTATCACGCTGCCCGTGAAATTCCCGCTCCTCCTGGCGCAGGGCGCAGAGGGAATAGCCGTGGGACTGTCGTCGAAGATACTGCCCCATAACTTCTCGGAGATATGCGATGCAGCAATCAGTTATCTGCATGGCGAGGAATTCCATCTCTATCCCGATTTCCCCACGGGAGGAAGCATCGACGTCTCAAAGTATAACGACGGTCAGCGCGGCGGTGTGCTCAAGGTGAGAGCCAAGATAGAAAAACTCGACCCGAAGACGCTCGTCATACGCGAGATACCTTTCTCCAAGACAACGGAAACCATCATTGAGAGCATACTGAAAGCCATCGAGAAAGGCAAGATAAAGGCCCGCCACGTGGAAGACCTTACTGCCGCAAAGGTGGAAATACAGGTGCAACTGGCGCCTGGCGTCTCGTCGGACAAGACGCTCGATGCCCTCTACGCATTCTCCGACTGCGAGATAAATATTTCGCCCAACTGCTGCGTCATAGTAGACAACAAACCGCAGTTCCTGACCGTCTCAGATGTGCTGCGCCATTCGGCAGAGCGCACCAAGGAACTTATACGTCAGGAACTGAACATCCGACGCAGTGAACTGCTCGAGCAGTTGCATTTCGCTTCGCTCGAGAAAATCTTCATAGAAGAGCGCATATACAAGGACAAGAAGTTTGAGCAGGCGCCAAATGTTGACGCAGTCTGCGAGCACATCGACGAACGGCTGACACCTTACTATCCGCAGATGGTGCGCGAGGTGACAAAGGACGACATCCTGCGGTTGCTCGAGATAAAAATGCAGCGCATCCTTAAGTTCAACAAGGATAAGGCCGACGAACTCATGGCGCGCATAAAGGCGGAAATTGAAGACATTGAGCGCGACCTCGACAACATTGTGGAGGTGACGGCACAGTGGTTTGCATATCTCAAGGAGAAGTACGGCAGCGAGCACCCGCGACAGACGGAAATACGCAACTTCGACACCATCGAGGCAACGAAGGTGGTCGAGGCCAACCAGAAACTCTACATCAACCGCGCAGACGGCTTCATTGGCACTGGCCTGAAGAAGGACGAGTTTGTATGCAACTGTTCCGACATTGACGATATCATAATCTTCTACAAGGACGGAAAATACAAGGTGATACGTGTGGCCGAAAAGGTGTTTGTCGGCAAGAATGTGATGTGGCTCGGAGTCTTCAAGCGCAACGACCAGCGCACGATATACAATGCAGTGTATCGCGACGGCAAGAAGGGCATCTACTTCATCAAGCGCTTCAATATCACGGGCATCGCACGCGACAGGGAGTACGACCTTACGGCGGGAACGCCAGGCTCCAAGGTCTGCTATTTCACAGCCAACCCCAACGGCGAAGCAGAAGTGATAAAGGTAACGCTGGAGCCGGCACCTAAACTGAAGAAGATATTCTTCGACAAGGACTTCTCGGAGGTACTGATAAAGGGACGGGGCTCAAAGGGCAACATTCTGACGAAATACCAGATACACCGCATCGGACTGAAGAGCCACGGCCATTCAACGCTCGGCGGCAGAAAAGTGTGGTACGACCCTGATGTCAACCGCCTAAACTACGACGAACACGGCGAACTGCTTGGAGAGTTCAACGACGGCGACCAGATACTTGTGCTGCTGCAGAACGGCGACTACTATCTCACTAATTTCGATCCCAACAACCACTTTGAAGATAACGTGGCACGCCTTGAGAAATACAATGCCGACAAGGTGTGGAGTTGCGTGCTCTACGATGCCGACAATCAGGGCTATCCCTATGTGAAGCGCTTCCAGATGGAGGCTTCAAAAAAGAAGCAGAACTATCTGGGCGACAATCCAGACTCGCGCCAACTGCTTCTTACCGACGTGGCATATCCGCGGCTGCTCGTGAAATACGGCGGAGGCGATGCCTTCCGTGGCACGGAGGAGATAGACGTAGAGCAGTTTATCGCCGTCAAGGGATACAAGGCCAAGGGAAAGCGACTGACGACATTCGCCATCGACACGATAGAAGAACTGGAGCCTTTGCGCTTCCCCGAGGAGCAGGAGGAAACCGCTGACAACGATGTAGCGGAAGAGGAAAACCTCGACCCGGATGCAGGAAAGAGCCAGCAGCAGGTGATGGACGAACTGACAGGACAGCAAACACTTTTCTCGGATGAAGACTATTCATAGACTGACAGTGACGCTGCTGTCGCTCTTTGTGGCGCTTGCAGTGCAGGCGCAGACGGAACAGCAGCCGATAGTGACGCGGAGTTATATGTTGGGAGGAGGCGTTACCAATGTGTTGGATACGTATCTGTCAGCACAACATTTCAGCGGACCTGGCTTAACCTTCGTGTATACTGCCGAGCGTGAAAGACCGGAAAACCAATGGAGCACGATGGTGACGCATGAGGCCAATTTCTCTTCGGTGAATGACAAGGCCGATTCGAACAGTGAGGCAGAGGGTGCCTACAATTTCTATTGGGGAAAATTCTACAGGTGGCAACTCCTCGACAATCACCTTACGCTGCAGGCAGGACTGCAGGGGATGGTATCGCTTGGCTTTATATACAACTCGTCAAACACGAACAATCCCGTACAGGTGAGAGCGCACATTAATATCATGCCTGCAGCAGTGGCGAAATATCGTTTCCGCCTGTGGCGCAAGACGATGGTGGCGCGCTACGAAGCAAGCGTGCCGCTCTGTGGAGCAATGCTGGTGCCAGACTACGGCCAGTCGTATTTTGAAATGTACGGGCAGGACACCAACGAGCGCAACATGGTGTTTACCACACCTTTCAATGCGCCCGAATGGCGGCAGATGGTCACCATCGACGCCGAACTGTCGGGCAGCATCACGCTGCGGCTGGGCTATCTGGGCAACTATCAGCAGTATGACGTCAACAATCTGAAGCAGCACGTCTATACTAATCGTGCCATGATAGGACTCACCAAGCGTTTCCGCATAGAGAAACTCAGAATGTAGAACGAAAAATCCGGAACGGTTATGAGAAAATACTTGCCTGCCAGGATATGGCGACGACTCGCCCTCCTCTTATGCTGTATGACGACCCTCACCGCGTGCGTGGATACTGAGGAATTTGACGACACACGCAACGGAAACTTCGAGGCTCTCTGGAAAATAATCGACGAGCACTACTGCTTCTTCAACTATAAACAGCACGAATACGGGCTCAACTGGGATGCGGTTTACGCTAAATACAAGGTACGCGTGAGCGAACAGATGACGGAGACGCAACTTTTCGAGGTGCTGTGCGACATGCTGGCAGAACTGCGCGACGGCCACGTAAACCTCTCCACAAGTTACGACTACGGGCGCTACTGGAAATGGCAGGAGAACTATCCGCAGAACTACAGCGACACCCTGGAGAGGAAATATCTCGGCACTGACTATAAGATAGCAGGCGGACTGAGATACAAGGTGCTCGACGACAATATCGGATACATTCGCTACGAGTCGTTCTCGTCGCCCTTCGGCGAGGGAAACCTTGACGACATCCTGTCGTACTTCGCCCTGTGCCGTGGACTGATTATCGACATCCGCAGCAACGGCGGCGGAAGTCTCGGCTTCGCAGAAATGCTTACGGCACGCTTCATCGACCAAAAGACTCTCGTTGGCTATATACAGCATAAGACGGGTAAGGGGAGATACGAATTCAGTGACCTCGAACCATACTATATCGAGCCGTCCAGAAACCTCAGATGGCACAAGCCCGTTTGTGTGCTCACCAATCGTGGCGTATTCTCCGCTGCCAACCAGTTTGCCTCGATGATGCAGATGCTGCCGCAGGTGAAACTCGTAGGCGACCACACCGGAGGCGGCTCAGGTCTGCCGATGTCAAACAGCCTTCCCAACGGGTGGGTGGTGCGCTATTCGGCATGCCCGATATACAATGTCAGAAGACAGCACACGGAGTTTGGTATAGAGCCCGACGTCAAGGCCGCTCTCAGCGATGATGACGTGCAGCGCGGAGTGGACTCTATCATAGAGGCCGCACGCCGTGTAATCAACAGTTGAAGAATAGTATTAATAAAGAAAACAAAATAGAAAGACGAAAAGACTATGAAGAAACAGATTGTCTCAATGTTGACACTGCTGCTGGCAACAGCGGCAATGGCGCAACCGTTGCAGCAAGATGGACAGGTGCGCAAGGGAACACTGAAAAACGGCATGACATACTACATACGCCATAACGCAAAGGAGGCGCAGTTGGCCGATTTCTACATTGCGCAGAGGGTGGGCTCTATTCTCGAAGAGCCACGCCAGCGAGGACTGGCCCATTTCCTGGAGCACATGGCGTTCAACGGGACAAAGAATTTCCCGGGAAAGGGAAAGAAGTTGGGCATCGTGCCATGGGCAGAGACAATCGGCGTGAAGTTTGGCGCAAACCTCAATGCATACACCTCGGTAGACCAGACGGTGTATCACATTGGCTCTGTGCCTCTAAAGCGCGACGGTATAATCGACTCCTGCCTGCTCGTGCTTCACGACTGGAGCCACTACCTTCTGCTGGAAGACGAGGAGATCGACAAGGAGAGGGGAGTGATACGCGAAGAATGGCGCACGCGCCGTGCAGGAAGAGCCGTGAGCCGTCTGATGGAGCAGGCAATGCCAAAGGTATACAAGGGGACGAAGTATGAAGACTGCATGCCGATCGGCTCAATGGATATCGTCAATAATTTCAAGTATCAGGACTTGCGCGACTACTATCAGAAATGGTACAGGCCAGACCTGCAGGCCATTGTCGTTGTCGGCGACTTTGATGTTGACAAGATGGAGAGCAAGATAAAGCGCACCTTCGGCTCCATTCCGTTGCCGAAAAATCGTGCAGAGCGTATCTACTACCCTGTGGGAGACAACGAACAGATGATAGTCGACATAGAGAGCGACAAAGAGCAGCCCATCGTGCTCTGCCATATCTACCAGAAACGCGATGCTACGCCCGACAGCGAGAAAAACGATGAGAAATATCTGCGCGGCTCGTATGTAGACAACCTTATTTCGGCTATGCTCAACGACAGGCTTGCAGAACTGCGCCAGCAGCCTGTGCCTCCGTTCCAGAGCGCTACCGCCCGTGCGTCATCCTTTTTCCTCAGTCGCACAAAGGAGGCTTTCTCGCTCAGCGTAAGTTGCAAGCAGGACAACGTGCTCGGTGCACTGATAGCCGCTGTGGCCACGGCAGAGCAGGCTCGCCAGCATGGATTTACTGCTGCTGAGGTGGAGAGGGTGAAGAAGATGTATCTCAACGCTGCAGAGCGCAGATACAACCAGCGCAACGACTTCCGCAACTCGCACTACGTGAACCGCTGCGTGCAGAACTTCCTGACCAACGAGCCACTTCTCTCCGTAGAGCAGGAACTTGATCTTAACAAGAAATGGGCTGAGACGGTCACCGTAGACGAGGTGAACAAGGCCGCAAAGCAACTGATAACCGACAAAAACCAGGTTGTCGTGATGTATGCTCCCGACAAGGAGAACGTAGCACTGCCCTCCGAGGCACAGATAGAGGAGGTGATACTGGCAGCACAGCAACTGAACTATGCGCCATACGAGGAAAATGCCGTGGAGAGCGAACTGATAAGCCAGTTGCCGCAGCCAGGCACGATAGTAAGCGAGAAGCCATATGGAAACAACGGCTTCACAGAGATAACACTCTCTAACGGCATGCGTGTATATGTTAAGAAGACCGACTATACTGCCGACGCTGTCACCATGCGAATGCGCGCAGAAGGCGGAACGTCGCTCTATGGCGACGACGATATTCCAAACTTCTCCATGCTGTCGAGCGCCGTGGCCGAAGGTGGTGTCGGCAAGTTTGACGCCAGTGCGCTGAGAAAAATACTGACAGGCCACTCCGTGAGAGTGCAGCCGGCGGTAGGACAGCGCTCGCAGAGCATCGGAGGCAGTGCGTCGCTGAAAGACATGCCGCTGATGTTCCAGTTGGCATACCTGTATTTCACGCAGCCGCGTAAGGACACTGCTGCCTATCAGGGACTGATGAACAGAACACGTGCTTTCCTTACCAACCGCAACGCGTCGCCAAAGGTAGACTACAACGACTCTATCTCGGCAATACTGTACGATCACCATCCGCGTATGGCACCGCTGGTGCAGGCTACGCTCGACAAGATGAACTACGACCGCATTCTGCAGATATACAGGGAGCGCTTTAGCGACGCTTCAAACTTCCGTACCGTCATTATTGGCAACTACGACGAAAAGGAACTGCGCAACCTGCTGTGCCAGTATCTGGCCACGCTGCCGTCAACGGGCAAGAAGGAAACGGCCAACATGGCGCGTGTGCCGCAGATAACGGCAGGAGAAGGCGTGCACAAGTTCTGCAAAAAGATGGCTACGCCGCTGGCAAACGTCACGATATTCCACACGGCCGACATCGAGTTCTCGCCGAAGGCCGACCTGACGCTCGACTTCCTTAAGAGGTGTCTCTCCATTGCCTATACCGACTCTGTGCGCGAAGAGAAAGGCGGCACGTACGGGGTAGGGGTGGACTTCAACCTTGAGCGCGACGACCACCCGTCGGCAATGCTGCGCATCTCGTATAATGCCGATCCTACACGCTACGAGGAACTCAATCCGATAGTGCGCCAGCAGTTGAAGAACATTGCCGACAACGGTCCGGCGGAAACTTCCATGAGCAAGGTGAAGGAGTATCTGCTGAAACAGTACGATCAGAACTGCATCACCAACGACTACTGGTCGTACATCGTATGGCATGAACTGGAAGACGAGGCTGACTTCGACGCCGACTATAAGAAGATGGTGAGAGAGATGACTGCCGCCGACGTGAAACGCATGGCACAGCGCATGTTCTACGACGGGAAATGCATCGAAGTGACAATGCTTTCAGAGAAAGAATAATCTACTAAACCAAATACACAAGAAAATGAAGAAGTTAGTATTGTTTTTTGCTGCAGCAGCCATAATGTGCGCATGCAGCAGCGAGCCAAAGTTTCTTGCCTATCGTGGCTTGTCAATGGGCCTTACAACACAGCAGTTTATCGACTCGCTGATAGCAAGGGGATTTGCTGTCGACTCTGCTCATAGCGACAGCGGACATACGGCAGTGATGAAAAATCCGGAACTGACCTACATCACTATCGTGGCTTTCGATAATGATACGCTGAAGGCTGTGCAGGACAACTACACTGCTACGTACAACGACAGCACGCGCCAGTTGTGGCAGGAATTGCGCGACAATTTCGAGAAAGAGTTGGGAACATGGCCAAACTGCCCGACGCTTGGCGAAGACCATAAGATAGCAAAGTTCGAGACTGACGGCGGATTTGTGACCATCACTCTGAAGAACACCTACACGCCAACTCTGCAGGTGCTTTATGAACAGAAGTAAGATTAAAGCGTTACGTCGGCCATCACCTGATGCGTGGCGCCGGCGCGCGACATGACGTACTGGCCGGCCTGACGGCCTGACTCAAGCAAAGCGCCTCTGTCTGACGCGAACCGCTCCATAGCAGCGGTGAAATCGCCGGCAGAGGCTATTTCTATGCCACCGCCGCCCTGCTTCAGGTCTTGCGCTTCCTGGAAACGCTGGTTGTTGGGGCCGAACACTACAGGGATCTGCCATACGGCAGCCTCTAAAAGATTGTGGATGCCTACGCCGAAACCGCCTCCTACGTAGGAAACCGTGGCATAGCGGTATATGCTGCTCAGCAGGCCAAAACAGTCGACTATCAGTACTTCGCTGTCGCTTGGTGATGCCGACGGATTTTTCTCTGCCTCGGTATATCGCACTACCTTACGTCCTTCCAGCAGCGTCTCGATTTGCTGCAAGTGCTCTTCGCCTATTACGTGGGGGGCGATGATTACTTTCCAGTCTTTATGGTCGTTAAGCCACGGGATAAAAATCTCTTCGTCGGGCTGCCAACTCGAGCCTGCTACGAAAACGGGCGATTTGGCGTCGCCTAAGAAACTCTCGATGACGGGCAGTTGCTTGGAGGCTTCCTTTATCTGCAATACGCGGTCGAAACGCGTGTCGCCAACGATGTTCACTTCGGTTATTCCTATCGTGGAAAGCAGTCGGCGGCTTTCCTCGTTCTGTACGTAGAACTTGGTGAAGCATTTCAGTACGTGGGCATATTCGCGACCATACCAGCGGAAGAATATCTGATTGGGACGGAAAATGGACGAGACACTGTAGACGGGCACTCCGCGATGGCGAAGGATGTGCAGGTAGTTGTACCAGAACTCATACTTTATGAAAAAAGCCATCACAGGACGTATCGTGCGCAGGAAGCGACGGGCGTTGGTCACTGTATCTACCGGCAGATAGGTTATTATGTCGGCTCCGGCGTAGTTCTTGCGCACCTCATAGCCAGAAGGCGAGAAAAACGTGAGCAGTATCTTATACTGTGGGTGCTCGCGGCGCAGGGCTTCCATCAGCGGACGCCCCTGTTCAAACTCGCCAAGAGAGGCAGCGTGAAACCAGACATATTGGGCCGCGGGGTCAAGTTTCTCGCGTAGCGTCTTGACAGCCTGGCGCTCGCCACGCCACATCTTGCGCACTTTCTCGCTGAACAGGCTTGCTATTATCACGCCCAGCAGGTAGATATACATTCCAACGTTGTACATTCCAATGCTATTATCTATTTCCTCAATGTAATCTTAATCTATTGTATCGTCAGCCCAATACGGAAATCGCCTTGCGCATTCTGCCCAGTGTCTCTGCCTTTCCAAGAAATGAAGATATGTCGAACATACCGGGCCCCTTGCCTTCGCCAACAAGTGTGAGGCGCCAGGCATTCATTATATTGCCAAGTTTGTACCCTTTTTCTTCTATCCAGTTGTGGACAACGGCTTCCTGGTTTTCCAGAGAGAAGTCGTCCATTCCCTCAAGAACGTCGGCAAGTTCGTTAAGTTGCTGCGCGGAGTCTTCCTTCCAGCGTTTCTTGACCGTTTTTTCGTCGTATTCGGTCGGTGCTTGGAAGAAGAAGGAGCAGAGCGGCCACAACTCCTTGACAAACGACACGCGGTCTTTCATCATGCGTGTCACCTGAAGCACACGCTCTGCCGTCTCCTCAGGGCAGTGCTCGCGGACTATCGGGAGGAAGAGCGAACTAATCTCCTCGGCACTCTTCTTAAGTATGTATTCATGGTTAAACCAGATGCCCTTGTCGTAGGCGAAGCGCGCTCCCGCCTTAGAGCATTTCGTAATATCGAACAGCGGCACGAGTTCGTCAAGCGTAAACATCTCCTGCTCTGTGCCTGGGTTCCAGCCAAGCAGTGCCAGGAAATTCAGTACGGCCTCGGGGAAATATCCGTCCTCACGATAGCCGCGGCTTACCTCGCCCGTCTTCGGGTCGTGCCACTCCAGAGGAAATACAGGGAAGCCCAGACGATCGCCGTCGCGCTTAGAGAGTTTGCCTTTGCCGTCAGGTTTAAGAAGAAGTGGCAGGTGAGCAAACTCTGGCATGCTGTCGTGCCAGCCGAAAGCGTCATACAGCATCACGTGGAGTGGGGCGGAAGGAAGCCATTCCTCACCGCGTATCACGTGCGAAATCTCCATCAGATGGTCGTCAACAATATTGGCCAAATGATATGTAGGCAGTTCGTCGGCACTCTTGTATAGCACCTTGTCGTCCACGATGTCGCTCTTCACATGAACGTCGCCGCGAATAAGGTCGCGCACCAGAATGTCCTGTCCCGGCTCCACCTTGAAGCGAACCACGTATTGCTTGCCTTCGCCAATCAGTTTCTCTATTTCATCCTTCGGCAGGGTCAGCGAGTTGCGCATCGACTGGCGTGTGTGGCAGTCGTACTGGAAATTCTGCACCTCGCCGCGCTTCTGCTCCAACTCCTCGGGAGTGTCAAAGGCTATGTAGGCTTTGCCGGACGACAGCAGTTTCCCGACATATTCCTTGTAGATTTCCCTACGCTCGCTCTGACGATAGGGGCCTTTGTCTCCGCCAAAGGAAACACCCTCGTCAAAATGTATGCCAAGCCACTTGAAACTCTCAATGATATAGTCTTCTGCACCTGGAACGAAACGGGTGGAGTCTGTATCCTCAATGCGGAATACCAAATCGCCACCATGCTGACGGGCAAACAGATAATTATACAGGGCCGTGCGCACGCCTCCAATGTGAAGGGCTCCAGTAGGACTGGGTGCAAAGCGAACCCTTACTCTTCTTTCAGACATCTTATTGTTGCTGTTGTTGTTTCTCCCTGCAAAGATACGATTAAACGGGGGCAAAACAAAAGAATTTATTCTTTTTTTTCCGAGCGCACCTATTCTTCGGTGCTCGCCTCCACTCCTCCCTGCTGTTATCCCCCGACAATACATTTCCTCACCGCTGCTTTAATTTTCGCCACTGCTGTTTTAATTTTCGTCAGCGCTGTTTTTATTTTCGTCCGCGCTGTTTTTATTTTTGCCAGCACTGCTTTAATTTTCGCCAGCGCTGTTTTAATTTTTGCCAGCACTGTTTTTTAATTTTCGCCAGCACTGTTTTAATTTTCGTCCGCGCTGTTTTAATTTTTGTCCGCGCTGTTTTAATTTTCGCCACTGCTGTTTTAATTTTCGTCCGCGCTGTTTTAATTTTCGTCCGCACTGTTTTTTAATTTTTGTCCGCGCTGCTTTAATTTTCGTCCGCGCTGCTTTAATTTTTGTCCGCGCTGTTTTAATTTTTGCCCGCGCTGTTTTAATTTTTGCCAGCGCTGTTTTAATTTTTGTCCGCGCTGTTTTAATTTTCGTCCGCGCTGTTTTTATTTTTGCCAGCACTGCTTTTATTTTTCTCACTGCTGCTTTAATTTTTGCCAGCACTGCTTTTATTTTTCTCACTGCTGCTTTAATTTTTGCCAGCACTGTTTTAATTTTCGTCAGCACTGTTTTAATTTTCGCCAGCACTGCTTTTATTTTTCTCACTGCTGCTTTTTCTTTCGTGCGCTTGCAGTTAATAATGTTCAATGTTCCGCTCGGCTTCGCCGCTTTGACCTTG
>FLNZ01003220.1_pt1 | contig 52090 bp, 38 predicted proteins | sample 1140391 | NCBI WGS metagenome assembly FLNZ01 (sample SAMEA3878171, study PRJEB12797) | bioreactor metagenome | biome: Moose rumen | place: Sweden | collected 2011-10 | reverse complement strand
CTTTGCACCCGAAAAGACAAGACTATTGGCTTTAAGGCAGAATTACATGTCCATCTGTACAAGCATCCGCCCTATGAGCGGATTATTATGTTCGCCAGGACATAGCAAGGTATGTCTTCTGCTGCACGAAACTTCGTTTGCAGCACAAAACTCCTTGCTCTGCCGAAGGCTGTGGCTGACCTCCAAAGTCGGTCAACCTGTCCATACTTGCCGTAAAAGCAGTGAGTGATTCGATGAAGATACAGAGTGAATTATTGACGATTACATCTATTTTTGATATTAAATAGCCACTTTTTTTTATTTATTTCAGTGAATATGGGAAAAAATCGTAATTTTGCAAACGATATGATCGATAAGAATACAATACAGACAACGATGTCGGCTCTCATCAATGATGTAAGAGGCATTGTAGAGAGTGGACTGAAAAAGGCATATCAAAATGTGAATGCTATAACTGTGTTCACATATTGGCAAGTGGGAAAACGCATTGTGGAAGAGGAACAGCAAGGAGAGAAAAGGGCTGAATATGGGGCACAGATAATCAATATGCTTTCTGCTGATTTATGTAAGACTTATGCCAAAGGATATACGTCTCGTGACTTACGGGCATATAGACAGTTCTACTTGTGTTTCAATGATTTAGAGATTTGGTACTCGCGAGTGCCAAATCTTACGTGGACTCACTTTCGTACCTTGCTCTCTGTGACAAGCGATGATGCCAGATACTGGTATGTGAAGGAAGCATCGAGAGAGATGTGGAGTGTTCGCACGTTAGCACGCAATGTTGGTTCGCAATATTATCATCGTCTGCTGCAATCACCGAAGAAAGAGGCTGTCATTGCGGAAATGCAGGCATTGACGGCACCACTGCAGGAGGATGCAAGAGGATTCTTAAAAGACCCGGTAGTAGCAGAGTTCTTGCAACTGTCATCTAATAGCGACTATACGGAAAGCGACCTTGAGAGGTCTATTATTAAGCATCTAAGGGTGTTCTTGTTGGAATTGGGACGCGGCTTTGCTTTTATGTTTGAGCAATACCATGTGAAGACAGATGCGGGAGATTTCTTCATAGACCTTGTTTTCTATAATGTGGTGTTGAAGTGCTATGTCTTGATAGACTTGAAGACACAGAAGGTTACACACCAAGATGTAGGACAGATGGATATGTATGTGCGGATGTTTGACGAACTGAAACGCACGGAGGGTGACAATCCAACCATTGGACTTCTGCTGTGTTCTGAGACAAGTGAGGACATTGCCCGCTATTCCGTGCTTCACGACAGCAAGCAATTGTTTGCTTCAAAATATTTGACCTTCTTGCCTTCGCAAGAGGAATTGCAGAGGGAGATAGAAAAACAAAAAGCTATCTTTGAACTACAAAATAAGGAATGACTTTGGATTGGGGAACTAAAACTGCCCCTATTTCTAAAAAGAAGAAGATATGATATCAAAAGAAGAAATACAGGCATTGTTGCATAGTACAGAGACTTTTCGTGTGGAGCGAACGGTATCCACTACGAACATGGATAAGTTTAGTGAGGCTATTTGTGCCTTTTCCAATGATTTGCCAGACTCTCGGCAAAAGGGCTATCTGCTGATAGGTGCCCATGATGACGGACGGCTGTCGGGACTGAAGGTGGACGATGCTCTGTTGAAAAAGATTTCTGGCATTCGCTCGGATGGCAACATCCTGCCACTGCCTGTTATGACAGTAGAGCGGTTAGAGTTTCCAGATGGCGACTTGCTGATAGCAGAGGTTTCCCCTTCACTTCTGCCTCCTGTGCGGTATCGTGGACGGGTGTTTGTTCGTATTGGTCCGAGACGTGACATAGCCAGTGAAGCGGAAGAACGGATATTGACAGAACGTCGTATGGCTTACATGGCTACCTTTGATGCCACACCTTGTCTCGGCTCAACATTGGATGACTTGAATCTGGAGTATATCAAGGATAATTATCTGCCTTCTGTGGTTACTCCTGAAGTGTTGGCTGATGACAAACGGGACATCAAGGAGCAATTGGCTTCAGTCCGTCTGTATGACCGTATTCATGGTTGTCCTACATACGCTGCCCTCATCTTGTTTGGCAAGAATCCTCGCTATTATCTGCCAGGGGCATACGTTCAGTTTGTACGCTTTGCAGGCAAGACTATTGGCGGAGAGGTGTTGAACGAGAAACGTTTTCAAGGGCCGCTTTTCCAGTTGATACCCGCATTGGAATCTTTTGTCAGTGATGCCATTATCACGCAAAGGCCCGTCTCTGTGAGTCTGTTCCGTGAAAAGATCGTCATCAATTATCCCAACAACGCATTGCGTGAGTTGATGATGAATGCCTGTATGCATCGCGACTATCAATCGAATATGCCTATCCGGCTCTATCAGTTTGATGACCATATCGAAATTATGAACGCCGGAGGGTTATATGGTGAGGCTCGTCCTGAGAATTTTCCCAATGTAAACGACTACCGCAATCCGATTATAGCGGAGGCCATGAAGGAAATGAAGTATGTCAATATGTTCAACCAGGGTATAAGGCGTGTGCAGGATATGCTGCTTGATAATGGCAACAAGGAGGCTGTTTTTGATGTGTCAAAGTTGACTGCATTTGAGGTGACAGTGCCTTCAACCATAGATGGCACTCAAGATGGCACTCAAGATGGCACTCAAGGTGACACCCAAGGTGATACTCAAGATGATACTCAGGATGATACCCAAGGCAATGCACTTGATAGATGGATAGAAGAACAGATTAGGAGAAATCCTCATATTACTACAGAGGAATTAGCAGAAATGAGTAAAAAGGGACTAAGAACTATTAAACGTCATATTGCTAAACTCACTCATATTAAGTATGTCGGCAGTGGCTATAGCGGTCATTGGGAAATTGTTGAAAACGATGTTGGGGCGTAATAGGGGATGCGTTGCATCCGCATTATGCAATCAGCGGATTTTTATTATGCAATCGACAGTTTTTTAACAGGCAATCGTTGGATTTTTAATAGGCAATCGACGTGACACCATTGCTCCAATCAAAGATAGATTAACGGTGGCACAAAAAAGAGGATTACCGTGTGGCAACCCTCTTTTGCGTTAGATTATGTGGGGAATTTAGAGACCCAGCTTCTTCTTGGCAGCGTCAGCGCCAGCCTCGATAGCCTTGTTGGTTTCCTGCTTGCCCTTTTCAACGGCAGCGTCGGCAACGTCGTTGGCAGCGTCGATAGCGGTCTGCTTTACAGTCTTTGCAGCCTCTTCGGTTTCTTCCTCAACAGCCTGAGCGGCTTCTTCTACAGCGGCCTGTGCCTCGGGGCATTCCTTCTGGCATTCGCAATTTTCGCACTTCTGCTCACATTCTGCGCCTTCTTCGCAAGCGCACTTGTTCTCGGCCTTGTTGCAGCAAGACACGAAGGAAATAGCTGCAATAGCCATTACCAAAGTAAAGAACTTTTTCATTACTGTTTAATTTAAAGGGTTAATAAAAAGATTTAACATTTTCGGTACAAATATAATACTTTTACAATATATGCGTTCAAATTAAACGGTTTTTAACACAAGTGAACCATTTTTTTTGTATTTTTGCATCATAGAATGACATTTTCGTTAAAAAAAGGGGGCGCGTGATGTATGTGTGTGCCCAATCATGATAAACTGAGGAAAAGGATGTCACACATTTTGCTTGTACAACGGGCTAAACGCTTCTCGCCGAACTCTGAAGAACGCGACCGCGCAATAATAACGGCCGTAATGGAACGGCTGCGCGAGAAGGGGCACGACATCGTGATGACAGACGAAACGATGGTGTCAACGATGGAAGCCGACCTGAAGCAGACGCTGGAGGAGTGCGACATTGTACTCTCCATGGCTCGCGATACGGTCACGCTGGAATGGCTGGCACGGATGGAGGAGAAAGGGAAGAAGGTTATCAACAGTGCCAGAGCCCTGCTTCGCATGAACCGCCGCACCATACTCGAGACGGCACAGCGAGAGGGCGTAGCCACCCCACCCCATGCCATCGGTCCGCTGGAGCATTGCCCACTGCCCTACCCTGTGTGGTGGAAGCGTGACGACCGCACCTCGCAGGAGATTGGTGATGTAGTGTTTGTAAGGAACGATGTGGAATGGCAAGAGGTGAGGGAAAGGGATGTGCAGGTGCAGGAGTATGTGGTGGAGCAACACCTGGAAGGCGACCTCGTGAAGTTCTACAGCGTGGAGGGTACGCCATTCTTCCATTGGAACTATTCTGAATTCTCGAAGTTCGGCAATGAACGACAGAACACTGCAACCCGAGGTTTCCGATTCGACTATAACGGACTGAAATGGCAGGCCGACCGACTGGCGAAAGCGATGGGGCTGAGCATATACGGCGGAGATGCCATCGTCACGGAGAACGGTACGCCTCATCTCATTGACCTGAACGACTGGCCAAGTTTCTCATCGTGTCGCGAAGAGGGTGCCGAAGCGATAGCGTCCCTGGCGGATAACGTATAATGGACAATATACAATTGATAATTGAAAGATATGGCAAACGCGAACGTAGAGGCGACGTATAAGTCGCAGGACACGGAGGAGTGGTTGGACATAGTGTACACTCGTCCCTTGGGGATGTTGCTGGCACGCGCCTACAACCGTCTTGACATTCACCCTAATGTGGTCACCATCTGGGGCATATTCTGGGGAATCATTGCTGGCATACTGATATACTGGCGCACATGGCCCTGCGCCATCGCCACGATTGTGTTGCTCAACTGGGCCAATTTCCACGACTCTGCCGACGGGCAACTGGCTCGCATGACTGGCAAGACAAGCCGCATAGGGCGCATACTGGACGGTATGGCCTCCGACTCTTGGTTCCTGAGCATATACGTGACCATTGCCCTGCGACTGACCATCGGAAGCGGATGGGGTGTGTGGAGCTGGCTGCTTTGCTCGTTGGCAGGGTTTATCTGTCACGCCAAGCAATGCCAGCTGGCAGATTACTACCGCCAGATACATCTGTTCTTCCTGAAAGGCAAGAGTGGCAGCGAACTGGACAATTCCAAGGAGCAACGCATAATCTACGAACAGATTCCATGGCGTGGACATCTCTTGGAAAAGTTGTTCTTCTTTTTCTACGTGCGACATTGCGCGGCTCAGGAACGAATGACACCCAACTTCCAGAAGTTCTTTGCCCAAGTGAAGGAGCGCTATGGCAATGACATACCACAGGACTTGCGCGACGAATTTCGCCAAGGAAGCCTGCCCCTGATGAAGTGGACAAACATCCTCACCCACAACACTCGCGCAAATGTGCTATTCCTGGCATTGCTGATTTCGGTACCCTCCCCCATTGACCTTGTGTGGATATATCCCGTCTTTGAGATTACCCTCATGAACCTGATGTTGCTGCACATGTGGAGATGTCACGAGAGGTTGTGCAAGAGGATGATGAAGGGATAAGGGTCAAAGGCTAAGGGATTAGAGATGAAAGGGGAATGTTCAATGGTTAAAGGTTTAATATTTGACTACGGTGGTACGCTCGACACAAGGGGACGCCATTGGGCTCATGTAATCTGGGAGGCATACCAAAGTGTGGGGATTCCCGTCACAGAGGAACAGTTTCGCGAGGCATACGTATATGCCGAACGCACTCTGGCGCGCCAACCCATCATACAGCCCCATGACAACTTCCGTACCCTGATGCGCAAGAAACTGGAGATAGAGACAAAGTTCCTCGTAGAGCAGGGGGTATGGGTGCCCATGAGCGAAGAGGAGCGTCAGCGCATGGGCACGGCTGCAGCCGACTATTGCTACGAGTCGGCACGCGAAACGGTGGCAGAAAGCCGTGAGACATTGTTGCGACTGGCCAAGCACTACCCTATGGTGCTGGTGAGCAATTTCTACGGGAACATTGGAACCATCCTGCAGGATTTCCATCTTGCAGAGTTCTTTCCCCATATCATAGAGTCGGCAGTAGTGGGTGTGCGTAAGCCTGACCCTGCCATCTACCGTCTTGGAGTGGAAGCCATAGGGTTGCAGGCCTCCGAAGTGCTTGTCGTGGGTGACTCGTATGGCAAGGACATCGTTCCCGCCAAGACAATCGGATGTCATGCTGTGTGGTTTGAGGGTCCTGGTTGGGCACCAGAACAAGTGGACCGCACTCTGCCCGATGCCATCATTACAAGCCTCAGCGAATTGGAGGCAATATTAAAGCGCTGACGGGGACGAAACGCCGTTTCCAGATTTAGAAAGTAACACGGAAGGTGGTGCGCAAGCCCCAACGCTGAGTACCGGGGTAGATGTAGTTCATGCGGTGGACATATTCCAGATGAACCAACTTGAAGATATTGTGCAAACCGACGACAAGTTCAAAATAAGGTCGGCGGCGATTCATTACATGTGAAATATACTGGAACTGTCCATTCTTATATTGCCCGGAAAAATACATCAGCATGGGGTCGGCGGCATTGCGAGCCAGGAAAGGATTGTTCTTGTCGGACAGAGTTCCCCAAAGCATGTTTACACCCACGAACTCACGCCACTTTAGTTTCTTTATCAAGGGGATGCGATTAAGCAACTTGCCATTCATGTCCCACGATATCATAGCAGAGGCGTAACGGTCGTTAAGGAACTCCATGTTGTTGATGAGATTGAAGGTGTTGTTCTCCATGATGTAACTGAGGTTGGCGGCAGGCATGATGAGGAAGGGATAAGGCACCTTGTTCCATTGCACTCCACCCTTGAACATACAATCCAACTTACCCCAGGAGTGTAGCCAGAAACGCTTGTAAACCGTAGCCTCGGTGAAATTATAGTTGTATTCACTGCCCAAGATGCCCTTGACACCAACAGTGTGGCTCAATCCGAGGATAGGTGCATCGTGATTGGTGGCCACTCGGCGCTGCTTCGTATTGACATAGGTCGCACCAGGTTGGTAGTTAAGGCTGACGGTGGCTTCAGCGAAAGTGATGCGATGCTTCATCTGTCCCTCTGCATCAGGCATACATAAGACATCGTTTCCATCTACCTGGTAGCCTTCACACTCAATGCCATTGTCGAGTGTCTGGTAGAATAGGGCACCCGCCCCTTCGTTCCACTCTCGGCGCAACTGTGCATTGAGGCGCATGCCGTTTTCCCACTCCCAGTCGAGCAAGAGGTTATGCCGCTCGAAATACTGCATGTGGCGAACTGGTGTCCATTTCCATGCGATGAACACATTGTCCTTGTCGGTGGGCACGAACTTGTCGCTGGGCGACATAACATCGTTGGTATAGGTGTACGAAATATTGCGCACGGGATATTCTCGTGGAAGATAGTCTTTCTTATTGAAAGAGTAGGTCAGTTCACCCATTCCCTTCCAACGCTTATCGCCAAAGCCATACTTGACATAGCCCTTAAGGAACCAGTGGGGATTGAGGTTGGCAGTAGTCTGTGCCGAAGCACGCAGTCGGAATCCCTCGACCCAGTTGGAGCCAATCATTGTGTTCACAGGTCCGATGTCCACCTTACTCGGATGTTGAGGATTGATGCTGGTTTCGACAAAGTTTTCAATAAAGGCTTTCGCTACCCAGATGATATATTTCATGCCCTTGAGTTCCTGCAGGCGTTTCAGCAACACGCCCATCTGGCTTTCGCTCTGACTGAGTGGGGCGGGTCTATATCCCTCCCAAAATTCTTCGTCGCGCATTTGGGCAGAACTCTCCTCCTTGACATCGCCACGTATCTTGAATGAGCGTTCAGGGATTTGGGTAAAGTCGAAATCCTTATAGCGAACGGTGCGCTCCACCTGAAGTTTTTGCAGGAAGGATGCCACCTTGAGTTGGACTATCATCTTATTGTCCACAACCACACGTTCACCCGAGGGCAAGGGTTGGAAATCCTGGATAATGTCCATCTGTTCAACAAAGTTGACATCACTGCGCGAGGGTATGGTTAGGTGGGCCTTGCGTATCTGGTAGGATGAGTCTGCCAAGACATAGAGTGAACCAGAGAAACCAAAGTCCTGAGGATTGTTGGGAGTGAAATCAACCTGAATACATTCCTTTTGGTCGATGTACAAGGTGTCGGATAGATAGAACCGATAGAAACTGATGCCGTTTTTCGACGATATAGGACTGATGAATGGATACTGGAGCAGACGCACATCGTCCTTGTAGATATCCACATCAGTAAAGCAATCGGCCATCAAATTGTTTACTATGTCACCCGTATTGATGAGGTCTGTAATGCCCTCACTGCGTTTGCCGAAGATGATGGTCTTCTCCGTCTTGGGGTCGCGACGATAAATCTGTTGGCTTACTTGTTCATCGACGGTAAGTGGCAGTATGAGTTTACCCGTTTCGGGACAGACCTCAACATGTTCCTTGAGGAAAGGAAGACGCTTGAAGTGGTCGTCCTCGAACACTTTCTCTGTAAATTCATTCAAGGAGAGTATCATCTTCTCATACTTCTGGTACGAGAGATAGTCGTGGCGGCGTATATCGCTCGAATCTTTGGCTTCGATGACACGGCGCATAAAGTCAACTGCAGGATTATCCTTACGGCTATACTTGCCCCTTTTTTCAGTTATGACGACTTCCTTCATAGCATTATCGCCTGCTATGAGTTTGATATTGATGCGTTGGGTGCGTATCTTGTCTATGCTTACGGCATTAGTTTCGTAGCCAATGACGTTGAAGGTGAGCGTGCCTTTGCGTGCAAGGATGCGGTAATGGCCATTCAAATCGCTGACCGCCCTGGTGTTGGGGTACTCGACATAAGAAATGCGTACGCCAGGCATCGGGTCACCCATCTCCTTATCCACAATGGTGCCGCTGATATATGACTGGGCAATGGCAATGCCAAGTTGAAAGTTGAAAATTGACAATTGGAAGTTGGCTACGCCAAGGAGCATAACCAACATGATGAGCAATTTTCTTCTGTTCATGGAGTAAACCTTAAACCTTCAACTTTCAACAATTGTTTCTCAGGAAGTCTTCAGCCTTATCTATGTCCTGGGCATGGTCCACATCAAGAATCTTGGTAAAGGGATGTGCAATGAGATGCAATCCGTCATCAACAAGAGCACGCTGGAAATTGCGCATACGGCTTTGTCCCTCGCTGATACAGCGATTCAATGTGTTCAAAGCCACTGAACGTAGGCAATAAATTCCACCAGATATGTAGCGACTGTCGGCTTGCCGTGTGTCATGAAAGCCCGTAATGCGACAGTCGGTATCAGTGGATACATAGAGAGGTTTTTCGTCATCGATGTAGTCAGTAACCGCCATCAATCCGTCACATGGAGTATGCAGGAAACTATGGATGTAACTGCTGAACTCTTGCTCACGGAAAATGGTATCCACTGTGGTCAGACAGAAATCACTTCCTTGGAGCAATGGAGAGAGTTCATAGAAACTATGCATGGAACTGGGTGTGCTCTTCACAACAAGTTGGATGGGGATGCCCACCCTGCCCTCACTGATGAGTTGACGCACGAATTGCTCCGTCTCGGGACGGAGGGTATTGACAATGATACTTATCGATTCAGCCTCATGCTCACAGAAAATGCGGATTAGGCGCTCTATCATGGGCTCGCCACACAGGCGCACCAAAGGTTTGGGCAATGCCACCCCTTCCTGGGCAAGACGAGAGCCCTCGCCTGCAGCGATGATTGCATATTTCATGTGTGGTATCCTTTTAAATTTGGGCGCAAAGATACGAATTTTTCGTAACATAGCAAAACTACTCCCATAAACTTGCACCCAATCAAGAAACTGCGATAATACAGAATCCGTTACAAAACAAAAAATCGGGAGTCCAAAACAGAACTCCCGATTCCAATTATTTGTATCGTCGCACCGTCTTAGAGCTCGGGCTCGTAGTCCAGAATAGACTTGCGAGTGGACATGGCGCGGTCGAAGTCTTCCTTCGAACCAACGACAATCTTCTCGAACTCACGCAGACCCGTACCAGCGGGAATGAGGTGACCAGAGATTACATTCTCCTTCATACCTTCAAGGCGGTCGGTCTTACCGTTAATGGCGGCTTCGTTGAGCACCTTCGTGGTTTCCTGGAACGATGCGGCAGAGATGAAGCTACCTGTCTGCAATGCTGCGCGGGTAATACCCTGCAGAATCTGCGTCGAAGTGGCGGGCACTGCATCGCGAACCTGCACAGGACGCATATCGCGGCGCTTCAGCATCGAATTCTCGTCGCGAAGCTTACGGGCCGTTACTATCATACCCTTTTGCATGTTCTCAGAATCACCTGAATCGACAACTACTTTCTTACCCCAGATGCGGTCGTTCTCTTCGGCAAACTCAAGTTTGTCAACAACCTGCTGCTCAAGGAAGCGGGTGTCACCCGGTTCGTCAATCTGAACCTTACGCATCATCTGACGTACGATAACCTCAAAGTGCTTGTCGTTAATCTTCACACCTTGCAGACGGTAAACATCCTGAATCTCATTGACGATGTATTCCTGTACAGCCGTGGGACCCTTGATGGCAAGGATGTCGGCTGGTGTGATAGCACCATCGGAAAGCGGAGTTCCAGCGCGCACATAGTCGTTCTCCTGAACCAATACTTGCTTAGACAGGGGCACAAGATATTTCTTGGCATCGCCCACTTTCGGAGTGATGATGATCTCACGGTTACCGCGCTTCAGTTTACCCATGGTAACCTCACCATCGATTTCAGATACAATGGCAGGATTACTCGGGTTACGAGCCTCGAACAACTCGGTAACACGGGGTAGACCACCAGTGATGTCACCGCCGCCGCCACCCAAAGCGCGAGGTATCTTAACCAACACGTCACCAGCCTTCACCGCCTGACCATCATTGATAGCAATGTGACCATTGATGGGGAAGTTATAGGTGCGGATGAGTTCTCCGTCCTCACTCAGGATGTGAGCCGAAGGAACAATGGTACGATCCTTCGATTCGGTAACAATCAATTCACGCTGAGCCGAAATCTCATCGGTCTCAACACGATAGGTAACGCCCTCAATAACATTCTCGAACTGAACCTTACCAGAAGTTTCTGTAACAATGACTGCGTTAAAGGGATCCCACTTGGCCACGGTATCGCCCTTCTTAACGAGGTCACCCTCGCCGCAATACAAAGTAGAGCCGTAAGGCACGCTCTGTGTCAGCAGGACAATACCTGTAGTAGGATCAACGAAGCGTACTTCTGCCAGACGACCGACAACCATCTTGGCTGTCTTTCCATCCTCATCGGTAAAGTCCACGGTACGTAGTTCGTCGAAATTCAGTTTAGCGTCGTACTTGGCAACAATCATGGCGTTGGCTACAGCGTTACCAGCCACACCACCAGCATGGAAGGTACGCAGTGTCAACTGAGTACCAGGCTCACCAATAGACTGGGCTGCGATGACACCAACGGCCTCACCCTTCTGAACCATACGGCTCGTAGCAAGGTTGCGTCCATAGCACTTCATGCAGACACCATGCTTCGATTCGCAGGTGAGCACCGAACGAATCTCCACCTTGTCGATAGGACTATCCTCAATCTCCTGAGCCTTGGCCTCGGTAATCTCCTCACCAGCAGCACAGATAACCTTACCCGTGATGGGGTGTATGATATCGTGTACCGAAACACGACCAAGTATGCGTTCGTAGAGCGAAGAGATAACTTCGTCGCCGTTCTTCAATGCCGTACATTCCAGACCACGCAGTGTGCCGCAGTCCTCCTCTGTGATAATAACATCGTGAGAAACATCGACCAAACGACGTGTGAGGTAACCGGCATCGGCTGTCTTCAAGGCAGTATCTGCCAGACCCTTACGGGCACCGTGTGTAGAGATGAAGTACTCCAGCACAGACATACCTTCCTTAAAGTTTGAGATAATGGGGTCTTCGATAATCAGAGGCTCAGCACCTGCCTTCTGAGGCTTGGCCATCAGACCACGCATACCAGAAAGCTGGCTAATCTGTCCCTTACTACCACGAGCGCCAGAGTCAAGCATCATATACACGGCATTGAAGCCCTGATCAGCCTCCTTCATCTCCTTCATCAGGATCTCCGAGAGGTCGTTATTGATGTGGGTCCATGCGTCGATAACCTTGTTATAACGTTCCTTGTCAGTAATGAAACCCATGCTGTAGTCTTGGGCGATGCGCTCCACCTCGTCATTACCGCGATGAATGAGGGCTTTCTTCTCCTCTGGGATGATGATATCACCAAGATTGAAGGAAAGACCGCCTTCATACGCCATCTTGTAACCCAAGTTCTTAATACCATCAAGGAATGCGCATGCACGTGCTACGCCTACTGTCTTGATGACATCGGTAATAAGGTCACGAAGATTCTTCTTCGAGATAGTGTCATTGAAGAAACCTACCTCCGTGGGTACGACTTCGTTAACGATGATACGACCAACAGAGGTCTGTACCATGTGACGACCGATGGTACCATCTTCGAGTTTGTCATCTACAATAACATTGATAGGAGCATGGATGTCCAACCTCTTCTCATTGTATGCGATGATGGCTTCCTCGGCACCATAGAATGTCATACCTTCGCCCTTTGCTCCTGGACGCAGTTTCGTGATGTAGTACAGACCCAGCACCATATCCTGAGAAGGCACCGTGATAGGAGCACCATTGGCAGGATTAAGGATGTTGTGGCTCTGAAGCATCAGAATCTGAGCTTCCAGAATCGCTTCGTTGCTCAAAGGCAAGTGGACAGCCATCTGGTCGCCGTCAAAGTCAGCGTTGAACGCCGTACAAGCCAGGGGGTGAAGTTGAATGGCTTTACCTTCAATCATCTTAGGCTGGAATGCCTGAATACCCAGACGGTGCAGGGTTGGTGCACGGTTGAGTAATACGGGATGACCCTTCATGACATATTCCAAGATGTCCCAGATGATGGGTTCCTTGCGGTCCACAATCTTTTTGGCTGATTTTACGGTCTTTACGACACCGCGCTCAATAAGCTTGCGGATGATAAAGGGCTTGTAGAGTTCGGCAGCCATTAACTTTGGCAAACCGCACTCGCCCATCTTCAACTCGGGGCCTACTACAATAACCGAACGGGCACTATAGTCAACACGCTTACCAAGCAAGTTCTGGCGGAAGCGACCCTGCTTACCCTTCAGCGAATCACTGAGAGATTTCAGGGGACGATTATTCTCAGTCTTTACAGCACTGCTCTTGCGACTGTTATCAAACAAGCTATCTACAGCCTCCTGAAGCATACGTTTTTCATTGCGGAGAATGACCTCAGGAGCCTTAATCTCAATGAGACGCTTCAGACGGTTGTTACGAATAATGACGCGACGATAGAGGTCATTCAGGTCACTTGTTGCAAAACGGCCACCATCCAGGGGAACCAGAGGACGCAATTCGGGCGGAATGACAGGAAGTATCTTCATAATCATCCACTCGGGACGGTTGCGGTCACGACTTGCACGGAACGACTCAACAACCTGCAGACGCTTCAGTGCTTCGTTTTTACGCTGCTGGGCTCCTTCCTGATTTGCCATATCACGAAGTTCATAGGAAAGTTTGTCAAGGTCAACACGACAAAGCAGGTCATATACAGCCTCAGCACCCATCTTACAGATGAACTTATTGGGGTCACTATCTTCGAGATATGCGTTCTCACGAGGTATGAGATTGGCAATCTCCGAATACTCTTCCTCTGAGAGCAAATCAAGTGTCTCAAGGGGACGACCCAGAGATTCAACCTTCGTCTTGGCCAAAGCACCTACCTGCACAACGACATAGCGCTCATAGTAGATAATCTGGTCCAACTTCTTCGTGGGCAATCCCAACAGATAACCAATCTTGTTGGGAAGTGAACGGAAGTACCAAATGTGTGCCACGGGGACTACCAAGGCAATATGTCCACTGCGCTCGCGGCGAACCTTCTTCTCGGTAACCTCTACACCACAACGGTCGCAGACGATACCCTTGTAACGGATACGCTTATACTTTCCGCAATTACACTCATAGTCTTTTGAGGGACCAAAGATGCGCTCACAGAACAGACCTTCGCGCTCAGGTTTGTAAGTGCGATAGTTAATGGTCTCGGGCTTCAGGACTTCACCATACGAACTCTCAAGGATTTCCTCGGGAGAGGCCAATCCTATGGTAATCTTCGTAAAATTAGTCTTTATCTTACTTTCTTTCTTAAAAGCCATAGTTGTATTCTTTAAGTTGTATCCGTTAATCGAGGGTTACACTCAGACCAAGCCCCTTCAGCTCATGCAGCAATACATTGAGCGACTCAGGAATACCCGGTGTCGGCATGGCATCACCCTTGACGATAGCCTCGTATGCCTTGCTACGACCTACGACATCATCACTCTTGATGGTCAGGATTTCCTGCAATACATGGGATGCACCGAATGCCTCAATAGCCCAAACCTCCATCTCACCAAAACGCTGACCACCAAATTGGGCCTTACCGCCAAGAGGCTGCTGCGTGATGAGACTGTACGGGCCAATGGAGCGAGCATGCATCTTGTCCTCAACCATGTGGCCGAGCTTCAGCATGTACGAAACACCCACGGTTGCCAACTGGTCGAAGGGCTCACCAGTAGCACCATCGTACAACTGTGTAGAACAGTAACGAGGCAGACCAGCCTTCTCCGTCCATTCGTCGAGGTCCTCAAGTGTGGCACCATCAAAGATAGGCGAAGCAAACTTCACACCCAGTTCCTTACCAGCGGCACCCAGAATAGTTTCAAATATCTGACCGATGTTCATACGCGAAGGCACGCCCAATGGGTTCAGTACGATATCGACGGGAGTACCATCAGCCATAAATGGCATATCCTCCTGACGGACTACCTTCGACACGATACCCTTGTTACCATGACGACCTGCCATCTTATCACCGACACCAATCTTACGTTTCTTGGCAATGTAAACCTTAGCCATCTGGATGATGCCAGTAGGCAGTTCATCGCCAATGGTGATAGCATACTTCCTACGCTTAGCCTCGGCATCAAGGAGCTTGTACTTCTTCAGGAAATTGATAATCAACTTCGAAATAAGTTCGTTGGTGTGCTCCTTCTTCGTCCAATTAGAGAGTTGGATAGTTGTATAGTCAAGAGAGTCGAACATGGCAGCGGAGAAGCGCTTTCCAGAGGGTATAACCTCGGTATCCATGCTGTCCCTCACTCCTTGTGATGTCAGTCCCTTCGTGAGTTGAGTCAACTTCTCTACGAGGATAGCCTTCAAATCGGCAACCTTGTCCTCAAACTCTGCATCGATGGCAGCCAAACGCGGTTTATCCTGTGCCTTAGCACTACGGCTCTTGATAGCCTTCGAGAAGAGTTTCTTGTCAATAACAACACCTGTCAACGATGGATTGGCCTTCAAGGAAGCATCCTTCACGTCACCCGCCTTATCACCAAAGATGGCACGGAGCAACTTTTCTTCAGGACTGGGATCGCTCTCACCCTTAGGTGTAATCTTACCAATCATTATGTCACCAGGAACCACACGGGCACCGATGCGAATGATACCATTCTCGTCGAGGTCCTTCGTTGCTTCCTCACTTACATTGGGAATGTCACTCGTCAGTTCCTCATAACCGCGCTTGGTCTCACGCACTTCCAGGGCAAACTCTTCTACATGGACGCTGGTCATGATGTCCTCACGCACGATGCGCTCATTCAGCACGATAGCATCCTCATAGTTATAACCCTTCCAAGGCATATAAGCCACCAAAAGGTTTCTACCCAGTGCCAACTCTCCGTCTGCAGTGGAATAACCTTCTGTCAGGATATCTCCCTTCTTCACACGGTCGCCCTTGTTGCAAAGCGGACGCAGGTCGATGGTCATATTCTGATTAGTACGACGGAACTTGGGAATACGATATTCCTTCAAGGCAGGCTCGAAACTTACGAACTCCTCATCCTCCGTACGGTCATAAAGAATACGGATTGTAGTGGCATCAACATACTCAACAACGCCATCGCCTTCTGCTGTAATCATTGTGCGGCTGTCCTCACAGACTTGCTTCTCAATGCCTGTACCAACAATTGGGGCTTCTGTGCGAAGCAAAGGAACTGCCTGACGCATCATGTTCGAACCCATCAGTGCGCGGTGGGCATCGTCGTGCTCCAAGAAAGGAATCAACGCAGCAGCGATTGAAGCAATCTGCTGAGGTGCCACATCCATCAAGTTCACCTCAGAAGGATGAACAACAGGATAGTCATCATCCTGACGACACTTAACACGGCTGCGGATGAAGGTTCCGTCATCGTTCAAGGGTGCATTACCCTGACCGATAACCTGACCCTCTTCTTCCTCTGCCGTCATATACTTAACACCCTCATCGCTCAAATCCACCTTACCCTCTTTTACCATGCGATAAGGTGTCTCAATAAAGCCCAGATTATTAATCTTGGCATATACACAAAGCGAACTTATCAGACCGATGTTAGGTCCTTCAGGTGACTCGATAGGACAGAGGCGACCATAGTGGGTATAATGTACGTCACGAACCTCAAAACCTGCACGCTCGCGCGACAGACCACCAGGACCCAGAGCCGAGAGACGACGCTTGTGCGTAACCTCTGCCAAGGGGTTCGTCTGATCCATAAACTGTGACAAGGCATTGGTTCCAAAGAAACTGTTGATAACGCTCGAGATAGTCTTGGCGTTAATCAAGTCTGTGGGAGTAAACACCTCATTGTCACGCACATTCATGCGCTCGCGGATGGTGCGGGTCATACGGGCAAGGCCAATGGCAAACTGGTTGCTCAACTGCTCACCGACTGTACGGACGTGACGATTAGACAGGTGGTCGATGTCATCGACAGCGGCCTTTGAATTAATCAGTTCAATAAGATACTTGATAATCTCAATGATATCTTCCTTCGTCAAAACGCGCACGCTGGGATCAGTATCAAGCCCCAACTTGCGATTGATACGATAACGACCTACATCACCAAGGTCATAGCGCTTCTCCGAGAAGAACAGGTTGTAGATAACCTCACGGGCGCTGGCATCATCGGCTGGGTCGGCATTACGCAACTGACGATAGATGTGCAGAATGGCCTCCTTCTCAGTATTCGAGGTATCTTTCTGCAAGGTATTGAAGATAATAGAGTAGCCACTGGTATCGGCATCTTTGTTCAGGGTGAGGATGGTCTCCACACCACTGTCCAGAATCATTTCAATGTTCTCCTCCGTCAGTTCAGAGCCACGTTCCAGGATGAGCTCATTGCGCTCAACAGAGATAACCTCACCGGTATCTTCGTCAACGAAGTCCTCTACCCTACTCTTCAGTACACGGGCAGCCAACTTTTGGCCAATATTCTTTTTAAGGTTCTCGCGCGTGACCTCGATCTCCTCGGTCTGCACGAAAATCTCCAAGATATCCTTGTCAGTCTCAAACCCGATAGCGCGCAACAATGTGGTGACGGGCAACTTCTTCTTACGGTCGATGTACGCATACATCACATTGTTGATGTCAGTGGCAAACTCAATCCACGAGCCCTTGAAGGGGATGATACGAGCCGAATACAACTGCGTACCATTGGAATGTACACTGCTGCCAAAGAACACACCAGGAGAACGGTGCAGCTGAGAAACTACTACACGTTCAGCACCATTGATAATGAAGGTACCATTCGCAGTCATATAGGGAATGGGACCCAGGAATACATCCTGAATAACGGTGTCAAAGTCCTCGTGCTCGGGGTCCGTGCAGTAGAGCTTCAACTTTGCTTTCAAAGGTACAGCATAGGTAAGTCCACGTTCCAGACATTCCTCTATACTATAACGAGGTGGGTCAATGTAGTAGTCAAGGAATTCCAACTGGAAATTGTTACGGGTGTCTGTAATAGGGAAATTCTCAGCGAACACCTTATACAGTCCATCGTTTTTTCTCAGCTCGGGAGGAGTGTCCAGCTGCAGGAAGTCGTTGAAGGACTTCAGCTGCACCTCCAGAAAATCCGGATAGGGCATCGGATTCTTTACCGAGGCAAAATTTACTCTGTTGTCAATTAGGTTTGAAGCCATCTTATTCGGTTTTGATTGACTTGGATGATTTGTAGACACAAAAAGGTAAAGAACCCCCTACCAGAGGATCCTTTACCGATTGCCTGTCGAAACAGGTGGTGAAATCTTACTTCAGCTCGATTTCTGCGCCAACCTCTTCGAGAGTCTTCTTCAGCGCTTCGGCATCAGCCTTAGGCATACCTTCCTTCAGAGTGCTGGGAGCACCATCAACGAGGTCCTTAGCGTCCTTCAGGTTCAGGCCACAAGCTTCCTTAACGGCCTTCACAACCTGCAACTTGTTAGCACCAGCTGACTTCAGAACAACGTCGAAATCAGTCTTCTCCTCAGCAGCAGGAGCTGCGGCACCACCAGCGGCGGGACCAGCAACAGCAACAGCTGCAGCGGCGGGCTCAATTCCATACTCATCCTTCAGGATGGTTGCCAACTCATTAACTTCTTTCACTGTCAAGTTTACCAACTCTTCAGCAATAGCTTTTAAATCTGCCATTTTATTCTAAATTTTATTTGTTTGTATTGTTTACTTTAAGCTGCGACAGGTACGATTATTCGCCCTTCTCGCCAAGAGTCTTGAGGACTCCATGGATAGTATTCTGTCCACTCTGCAGAGCCGACAGGACATTCTTGGCAGGAGACTGCAGCAGTGCAACAATCTCTGCGATAACCTCGTTCTTGCTCTTGATAGAACACAGGGCATCCAACTGCTCGGCACCAACATAGCAACCTTCCTCAGCGTAAGCAGCTTTCAGCTCGGGCTTCAAAGCCTTCTTAGCCTTCATCTCCTTAATCATCTTGGCAGGTGCATTGGCAACCTGTGTGAACATTACGGCAGTCGTGCCTTTCAGTGTGTCATACAGAGCAGAGAAATCTACTTCGGAATTCTCCAGAGCCTTGTGCATGAGGGTGTTCTTGACGAGCACCATCTTGATTTGGTTCTGGAAGCACTTACGACGAAGAGCGCTCGTGGAGGCTGCGTCCATACCCTCTACATCTACAAGATAGAAGTGAGGATATTCCTTCAGGGTCTCACCCAGCTTTGCAATAATTGCAACTTTATCTTCCTTTCTCATGATAGTCTATTCGTTTTAAATCTCGTCAACAGCCTTAGGATCAATCTTGACACCACGGCTCATAGTACTCGAAAGATAAATACTCTTGATATAAGTTCCCTTGGCGGCAGCGGGCTTCAGTTTGATGATGGTAGAGATGAACTCCTTAGCGTTCTCGGCAATCTTTTGGGCATCGAACGATACCTTGCCAATTGCAGCGTGAACAATACCGGTCTTGTCAACCTTGAAGTCAATCTTACCCTGCTTTACCTCACGAATGGCCTTGGCGACATCCATCGTCACAGTACCACTCTTGGGGTTAGGCATCAAGCCACGGGGACCCAACACGCGACCCAGCGCACCAATCTTACCCATGATAGCGGGCATGGTGATGATTACGTCGATGTCAGTCCAACCACCTTTAATCTTCTCGATGTACTCATCGAGACCTACATAGTCAGCGCCTGCTTCTTTAGCAGCAGTTTCAGCATCGGGTGTGCACAGGCAGAGCACTCGTGTGACCTTACCGGTACCATTGGGCAGTGAAACCACGCCACGTACCATTTGGTTAGCCTTACGAGGATCTACGCCCAGACGCACATCGATATCCACCGAAGCATCGAACTTAGTCGTGGTGATATCCTTGACCAGTTGCGAAGCCTCTTTCAAGGTGTATGCCTTCCCTGCTTCAATCTTATCAGCGACCAACTTCTGGTTTTTTGTCAGTTTACTCATTTTAATTGAAGTTTTTTTAGTTATTACCGGGGAAGTCACCCTTGACGGTGATACCCATACTTCTTGCTGTTCCGGCTACTAAAGTCATTGCAGATTCAATTGTAAAGCAATTGAGGTCAGGCATCTTATCCTGGGCAATGGCACGAACCTGATCCCAAGTGACCTCAGCCACCTTGCGACGGTTAGGCTCGGCAGAACCGCCCTTGACTTTCGCGGCCTCCATCAACTGTATTGCCACGGGAGGAGTCTTGACGATGAAGTCATACGACTTATCCGTGTAATAAGTGATAACTACAGGAAGGACTTTACCAGCCTTATCCTGAGTCCTGGCGTTGAATGCCTTACAGAAATCCATAATGTTGATACCCTTTGAGCCCAATGCAGGACCTACTGGGGGAGATGGATTTGCAGCGCCTCCTTTAATCTGTAATTTGATTAATCCAGCAACTTCTTTAGCCATTTTGTTATTAATTTTAACTATTTTATTATATAAAGCAACGCGTAGGTAACAACTACACTATTGCTTCTCAACCTGCATAAAGCCAAGTTCCAACGGAGTCTTACGTCCGAAAATCTTGACACTCACCTTCAGTTTCTTCTTCTCGTTATTGATTTCCTCAATGGTGGCATCGAATCCAGTGAATGGACCATCCACTACCTTTACGCTCTCGCCCACCTCGAACGACAACAACATGTCTTCGGGTACTTCCTGCGTCTCGTCGATGTTCCCCAGCATTTGGGTCACCTCATCCGGGCGCAAGGGCATGGGTTTGGTACCGGACTTTGAATCACTTAAAAATCCGAGAACATTGGGGACGTTTCGCAGACGCCCCTGCACTTCACCTTCCAGCCTTGCCTCAACAAAGACATAGCCGGCGAAGCGGTTCTTAATCTTCACGGTGCGCTTACCATTCTTGGTGCCCACAACCTTTTCAGTAGGAACAAGTACCTGGGAAACATTCTTGGCGAACTCTCCTCCTTGCTGGAGCAGAGCGTCAACATATTCCTTTACTTTGCCTTCCTTTCCACTGATGGCACGCATTACGTACCACTGCATTCCAGTTTCAGCCATTTCCTCTCTGAGTGTTTAGCGCAACATGCCATAGATAAGCTCCATGCCGTGTTGAAAGAACTGATCAATAACGAAAACTACCACTGCGATGCATAGGGAAGCAACGAGTACAAGCACCGCACTGTTCATAAGTTCTGAGCGCGAAGGCCAAGTGGTCTTATGCACGAGTTCTTCGTATGATACTTTACAATAATCTATGAATTTCTTAAACATACTCTTCTTTTTTATTGGGCACGGGAAGAGAGGCTCGAACTCCCGACACCTGGTTTTGGAGACCAGTGCTCTACCAACTGAGCTATTCCCGTGTGAAAGTCGGAGGCAGACCTTATACGAGATACTGCCACCGACTTAGAGATTTTTTGTAATCGATGATTAGTCGAATACCTCGGTAATCTGACCCGAACCTACGGTGCGGCCACCCTCACGGATAGCGAAGCGCAGACCTACGTTCAGAGCCACAGCATAGATGAGCTCAACCTTGATTTCAACGTTATCACCGGGCATTACCATCTCGATTCCGTCGGGCAAGTGGATTTCACCCGTGCAGTCCATCGTACGGAGATAGAACTGAGGACGATACTTGTTGCCGAAAGGAGTGTGACGACCACCCTCTTCCTTCTTCAGGACGTAGATGGAAGCCTTGAAGCCCTTGTGAGGAGTGATAGCACCCGGGTGGGTGATTACCATACCACGACGAACTTCGTTCTTGTCGATACCACGGAGCAGCAGACCTACGTTGTCGCCAGCCTCACCCTGATCGAGCAGCTTGCGGAACATCTCAACGCCAGTGATGACAGACTTCTTGTCTTCACCGAGACCCAGAATCTGGACTTCGTCGCCAACCTTAACGACACCAGTCTCGATACGACCAGTGGCAACGGTACCACGACCAGTGATAGAGAAGACATCCTCAACGGGCATCAAGAAGGGCTTATCGATGTCGCGAACGGGCTCCTGAATCCAGGTGTCGCAAGCATCCATCAGCTCCATAACCTTGGCTTCCCATTCGGGCACGCCGTTCAGGGCACCCAGGGCAGAACCACGGATGACGGGAGTGTCCTCCTCAAAGTCATACTGAGCCAGAAGTTCCTGCATTTCCATCTCAACGAGTTCAAGCATTTCCTCGTCGTCAACCATGTCGCACTTGTTCAAGAAGACAACCAGACGGGGCACGTTCACCTGACGGGCGAGCAGGATGTGCTCACGAGTCTGAGGCATAGGACCGTCAGTAGCGGCAACAACGATGATAGCACCGTCCATCTGGGCAGCACCTGTTACCATGTTCTTCACATAGTCGGCGTGACCCGGGCAGTCAACGTGAGCATAGTGACGCTTAGCGGTCTCGTACTCAACGTGAGCGGTGTTGATGGTAATACCACGCTCCTTCTCTTCAGGAGCATTGTCAATCTGGTCGAAGCTCTTCACCTCAGACAGACCCTGCTTTGCCAAAACGGTGGTGATGGCAGCGGTCAGAGTAGTCTTACCGTGGTCAACATGACCAATAGTACCAATGTTCACATGGGGTTTGGTACGTTCGAATTTTTCTTTTGCCATAGCTTTACTTTATAATATTATAAGTGAAAAATTGTGTCCTTCTCCATCATCTCGTCTTTCATCCCTTTTTGTCTTGAGCTGCTTCCGAGAGTTGAACTCGGGACCTCATCCTTACCAAGGATGCGCTCTACCACTGAGCTAAAGCAGCGTCGCTTCTTGTATGTCTCACCGTTGAGCGGAAGACGGGGCTCAAACCCGCGACCCCCAGCTTGGAAGGCTAGTGCTCTATCGACTGAGCTACTTCCGCGAAATCGGTGTGGGTGGTGATGGATTCGAACCACCGAAGGCGTAAGCCAGCAGATTTACAGTCTGCCCCATTTGGCCACTCTGGTAACCACCCAATATTTCAATATTCTTGAGCCTCTTGTCGGATTGACCGCCGTCCATCCTGCGCCTGCCGCGGGCAGGCTTCCAAGAACTCATCTTTTCCGTCATCTGCAAGCACGCTTTCGCCGCTGTTTTCGATGATTTCTTGAGCCTCTTGTCGGATTCGAACCAACGACCCCGAGATTACAAATCACGTGCTCTGGCCAACTGAGCTAAAGAGGCGTTTGCATACCGAACAAGGGAGCTAAACCCGATAATCGGCTGCAAAATTAGGCAATATTTACGAAACTGCCAAATGTTTCGATGTTTTTTTAGCGATTTTTCTTATCCTTATATTTTTCGAGTTGTCTTGTCAGCATATCACAGCACTGGTCAACACCCTCCTCGAACGTATCTGCCACCTTTTGGGCATACAGTTCATTTCCGGGCACTGCCAAACGCAAGGCAACCTCCTTGTTCATGGCCGTTTCGGGTTTTACCACCTTCAGCGACACTTCGGCTTTCTTAATCTCGTCACAGAAACGATTCAGTTTCGACACACGCTTCTGGATGTAATCCTGCAACTTCTCAGTTGCATCGAAATGGATGGGCTGAATCTTGATTTCCATAGTTCTTGACTTTTATTTGGCTCTTGGATGAGCCTGATTATACATGCGTTTTAATTCCTCAAATGTCGTATGCGTATAAATTTCCGTCGTGGCCAAATCGGCATGTCCAAGCAGTTCCTTCACCGACTCCAGGTCGGCCTGGTTGTTCAGCATGGCTGTGGCAAATGAGTGGCGAAGCACATGGGGCGAACGTTTCTTCAGCGTGGTCACCATCGAGAGATAGCGTTTCACCGTTTCGTATATCTTTGCTCCGGAGAATCGCTTCCCGGTCTTCAAGTCCACCAATACAGCCCTTGTCTGCAATTTGCCCTCTGGCAACGTATCGAGTTCATTTCGGAAGTCGCCCAACGCTTCTGCCAGTTCCCTGCCAAAGGGGATTATACGCTGCTTGTTTCTCTTTCCCGTCACCTTCAACTGCTGCTGCCCCATATCCACATCGTTCCAGCAAAGTCCTTCCAGTTCCGAGCGGCGCATGCCCGTTGAGTAGAGCAGCAACAATACCAGTCGGTCGCGTTTCCCCTCTATGCCTTCAGGGAAGTAATCCCCATCGAGCAGTCGGTTCATCTCTGCCTCGCGAACGAACATCGGCAGCGGACGTTCCTTCTTTGGCCCTGGCAGCAAGTGTACGGGATCTTTCTTTACCAGCCCACGCCTGAGCAGGAATCGGTAGAAGGTGCGCAGGGCGCTCAGTTTCTTGCAGATGGTTCGCGATGTGTTGTCGCGTTCCATAAGATCGACCATCCAGTCGCGTACCAGGTCTTGGTCCACATCCTTCCAGTCGAGTGTGCTGTCCGTCTCTCTCAGATAGCGCTCAAATTCCTCAAGGCAAATCCGATAAGTTTCAACGGTCAGTGCCGAGCGGTTACATTCGTTCCGCAGATACGCCAGAAACGCCTCTACCCACGACACGGCGTTTAATCCTCTACGCGGTTCAGCTGCTGAACGTAGATGGCACGCTCCTTGGCCAAGCGCTTAAGTACAGAGGGCTTGTCGAACTGCTGACGGGCACGGAGCTCCTTCATGACACCAGTTTTCTCAAACTTTCTCTTGAACTTCTTCAGGGCGCGTTCAATGTTCTCGCCCTCTTTTACAGGTACTACAATCATTGTTTTTCCTTTTGTTTTTTATATGTTATTAAATACTTTTCCTAATAGTGGACTTTATTAGCGGCTGCAAAGTTACTGCCTTTTTTTCGATTGTGCAAACTTTTGGCGTTCTTTTTCTTTCCACATCACTTTTGCACCACGCCGCATCACACTTTGCCTGCTGTCTTGTACTGAAATCGCTTACTGCAATACGTCGTTGATTGGGCAATGATGATGCGTTGATTGGGCAATGATTCGACGTTGGTTGGGTAATGATTCGACGTTGATTGGAGCAATGATTCGACGTTGGTTGGGTAATGATTCGACGTTGATTGGGTATTAAATCCACGTTGATTGGGTAGTGATGAGGGGGATGGTATATGGTATTTTGGGTGTCATCGGGTGTCATCGGGTGTCATTGGGTGTCATCGGGTGTCATACCCTTATATAACTTTTAATACTATATACAAAAGTGCCTATCGATATAGACTTTTGACTTTTGTACGCGTAATTTATATATTTATAGAAACCGATGACACCCGATGACACCCAATAGCCCCACGCTGCTTTTCCTGATTTTAAGTAGAGGAGAGGGGCATGCCGAATGTGACATGCCCCTCTCTCCTACAATAGTATTTAGTTCAGCAAGCAGTTACTTGACCACGACACGCTTGCCGTTGACAATGTAGATGCCACGAGGCATACTGGAGAGTTGGCTGCGCTTACCCACACGCTGGCCGCTAAGGCTATAGACATTGTCGTTCTGGGCACGCTCTTGTGCCTCGGCATATTCAATGCTATAGACACCCGTCTCGTTCAGTTTGTTGGGGTTGAACAGAGGCGACTCGGGATTGGTGGGGTCGAAGCGAACGCTCATGCGAGCCTGCATGGCCTCTTCCTTCTGCATGGCAGCAATCACCTTCGGGTCGTCGGCTCTCTTTGCCTTCAGGCTGAACTTCAGGTCTTCCATCTTCACTTCCTCGGTCTCGGGAGCCTGGAAGTAAGCACGGTATGCCTTCAACTTGGCATTGCCATGAGCCTTATAGAACTCACTGTTGCTTACATAGAACACGCCCTCGGGCAGGGTGGTGTATTCCTTCGTACCCACGAACTTCCATCCGCTGGGAGACTCCACAACGGGGTCGGCCTGAGCATTGGTGGTGTTCACCTGCACGTATGTGAAGCCATCGGTTCCGCCCAGCTGTTCAATGTCGCTTGCGCCCTCGCCCAGCACAACCACTACGGGCGTGTAGGCTTGGATGCCTTCGTAGGTGGTCTCGTCGAAGAGGAAGCCGTCGGCCTTGGTGTAGCCAGCGAAACTGTAAATCTTCACACCCGTCCCGAAGTAGCTCATACAGTCGGCATAATTCAGGTCGAAGGGCAACCACAATGTGTTGACACGCTCGCCGCCGAAGAGGCTGCGGTCTGTCGTAATAGTTGTATAGAAGCCTGTGCCAATGGTCTGTGCCGATGTTGCCGTCTGGTTCAGGCTGAGCGTCTTGGTGGAGGGATACTTATAGTTGAAGTTCACCGTCTGGCTTCCGCGATAGATGCTGAACCAACCCGTGCCTGCAATATCCTGATTATTTGACGAGATGCCCCAGATTTCCTGATTGGAGAGGGTTTTCTTCGTGGAACCCGTGCCATAGTAGTAGGCAGCCACGGTATTCTCCGTGCCCGTAGCCTGCGTGTTGGTCAGTTGGGTATTGCTGGCCGTGTTCATCATGAAATAGTCACTATAACTACTAAAAGTAGTATTAATGTTAGCAGCCATCGTAGCCCCATCCGTGTCGTAGAACGAAGCGGACGTCTTGAACTTCTTAGGCAAGAACTCCACATTATAGGGATAGGTATCCCACTCCAGGAACGAAACACCGTAGTCGTAACCGCCCGCCTGGAAGTGGGTCATACGGGCATGTCCTGCTTTGGAAGTCGTATTCAGCGTATTGTTCGTCCAATATGTCTCGTTGTAGTGTACATAGTTGATGAGCAATCCGAACCAAGGCAGTGAGGAGTCCCAGTTTGCCCACTGGCGATTTTCCAACAGATAGTACTCGCCCTTGATGCTATTGGTGGCATTGGGCATATAGATGACGTAGGTTCCTCCATGGTCAGAGGGGTCTCCCTCTATGCCGCCCAACGGCTTCAGGTTCGTAATCTGTGTGGCACTGCTCAGCACGGTGGGGGTGAGCCAGCCAGCGCACCAGCGCTCAAAGCCCGTGTAGCTACAAGGCTGATAGCCAGCATCAATGGTTGACCAATCACTATGCCCGCCATTCCATGAGCCATTGTACGAACCAGAGTTCATCAAGTCCCAAGAGCCTTGGGCACAGTTGTCATAGCTGTACGACGTATCGTACATGTCGGGGTAGCCCATCGTGTGGGAGAACTCATGGCAAATAGTACCAATACCACAGGTCTGCGTACCATTGGTGTCATAATCTTCTGTGGAAGAGTTATAACTTTGATTGGTCGCAAGTTCGTTAGAGCAAGCGTATGTGTCAATCTTAGTGCTGTTATAGGTCAGCGAACTCATCGTTACCTTACTCCATTTGTCAAACGTACCTGAAGAAGTCTTGTAATAGTAAGTACGCTGCCCATAGTAAGTTTCATTCGAGGCTGCAGATGCCAGAGTGAACTTGTGGGGCCAGATGCACCACTCGTCGCCGCCATCGGCCTGGCCTTGGCCAGCATAGATGACGTAGATTACCTCAGCCTCACCGTCATTGTCCCAGTCATAATCACTGAAATCAACAGATGTCCCATCGGCTTTCTTGGTATCCTTAGCCATCTGGATGGCCTGGTAAACCATGTAGCCTGCATGAGAGTCATTGGCGGTGCTGGAAGCCGAGGAAGACTGGCTGGTGTACATAGCAGCACCATAATACTCACGCGTATTGGTCAGCGTCACAGGGCCTACCACATCGAAGTCCAACTCAAACTGTCCGTCGCTCTGGTCGATGAAATAGTCCTTCACGGAACCATAGAAAGGCTCCATGTCCAGATTGCGGGTGTTGATAATCTTGTCGTAGAAAGCCTGCGTAGAGGCGCAACCAAACTGCGTAGGTATGGAAGAGTCAAACTTTACGTCCGAGAACTGTACCAAGATGACCAGTCCGTGCTTCTGTCCCTGGAACTTGGTGAGATCCGTGGGAATGCCCGAAGCCTTTTTGGGAGCCTTGCGCAGTCCCTTGGCCACCTCTGCCTCCAACTGCTGTTGTGCGTAGGCACGCACTTGGGCGCGGATGCTCTTGGGACCATTTTCCAGTTCCGTAAGTTCTGCTACAGGCATACGTTCATAGGTGCCGTTGCCCAAGTTGCGGTAGCCATTTCCCTCGCGGTCGGCAAGGTAACTATAGTGCTCGTCACCCTTGAGCAAGGCAAAACATTCTGTGCCGTCACTCAGTTTGATTTTACGCCACATGTTGGGCCGTGCAGGCACAGCATAAGCGGCAGTTGCCATCGTGACCATGGTCACGGCAAGCAATACGATTTGATAGAACTTTTTCATATAATCTTCTTTTTTTATATATACTATACACTATTATACATCATATTCAAAAATCCCTTTCTTCCTTCACGTCACCCTCGCTGGGTTCGTCATTGCCGCCACCAGGGATGATGAGGTCGTGACCGTCGCCATCGTCCTCCGGATAATCGGGATCCTGTGTCGGATTCTTCAAGCCATTGATGAGTGTTGTGATGTCTGCCACGGACAGGCGTCCGTCCTTGTTCACGTCGGCTGCCACATGGTCGTAAAGGGTCTCGTCGGGGTCCTTTCCCGTCAGTATCTGGGCAATGGCCCACGCGTCGTCATAATCCACATCGCCGTCGATGTCCACGTCACCCAACTTGGTCGTGACCGTGGAGGTTCCCGTGAGGGTGACGACGACATCCTCCACGGCAGAGTTGCTCAGCGTTACGGTGGCACTATAGACACCCTTGGCAGTAGGCGCGAAGGTCACTGTCACGCTCTGTCCATCGCCCTCGACCTGCGAGGCGGTGAAAGAGGTCTGGTCAATGCTGAAGAAGCCCGACTCGTCGCTCAAGGCAACCGTCACGTTCCCGCTCAGGTAAGCACCAGTCACGGTGAAGGCACTGGAGGCAGAACTGCCCTTGGCGGTCGTAATCTCCACGTTTGTGGGAGAAGCCAAGAGCGTGGGCTCTATCACGATGCCGCTACCGCTGATCGAAACCGTCACGGCCTGGGCATCCTCACTGCTGAGTGTCACGGTAGCCGTATGGGCACCGATGGCAGCGGGGGCGTAAGTCACGGTGACAGTGGCGGAAGCCGAACCGCCGTCCTCGGCGATGGAGGTCTTATCCAGCGTGAAGTATTCGCTTCCAGACTTGGTCACGGTGATGTTGCCCACGAGGTCGGAACCCGTCACGGTGAAGGTCTTTGTGGATGTTGTGCCGACTTCCGTCTCTTCAAATGCCAAGGAGGTCGGATTGGCATCAATCGTCGGGATATCGTCCTCGCTAACCGTGATGGTCTCCTTCTTGTAGAGATAAATGTTGGCAGAGGAAGTGTTTAGGCTGAAGCCATTGCTATATCTGAGATAGTAACTTCTCATCGTGCCCTTGTAATACAGATAGTTGCTGCTGTCCCAAGTCCAGTTGGTCGAAGACGTTGAGATGGCCAGACTACGAGACATTGTCCCAGAAATTCCTATATAGTAACTGCCATTCTTAAATGTATAGCCCGAAGCGACAGTCCATACCGAGGTGGCATCGACATCGTCTGCATTGATATAGGCCACACTGGATATGTCGTCGGCAGCAATGACGGTCACGGCATCCGTAGCCACCGTTGTACCGTTGTGCCCCAGGGCATAGCCTGCACCTGCATTGTTACGGCTCACGACAAGGTATTCGCCACCAGGCGTCAGGGTGCTGGTCAACTGATATACGGTCATGGACGTTTCTCTGGGCTTCGACGTACCCGAAAGGGCTATCGTCACAGCCTCTGCACCTGCACTGGTCAGGGTCAGCGTGCCCGTGTAGTCCCCCGTCCGAGAGGGAGCCGTAAAGGTGACGGTGATGTCCTTTCCGTTCGCACTCAGTACATCGCTGTTGGAGAGTGTCGTCTCGCTGACGGCAAATCCCGTACCGCTGACTGCCACGGTGACGTCACCCGTCAGGAAGATGCCAGAGACGTTCACGGTCTGCGCGTCAGCCGTTGTCCCCTTGATGGCCTCAAACGACAGACTGCTCTTGTTGGCAACGAGAGTCGGCGTAGCGGCCTGTGCCGTGCCACTGAGACTGATGGTTACCGTCTCTGCATCTGTGCTGGTCAGGGTCAGCGTGCCCGTGTGCGAGCCCGCTGCCGTGGGACTGTAGGTGACGGTAATCGTGGCATTTGCCACACCGTCGGTCTGCGTGACACTGGTCTGGTCGATGGAGAAGGCGCTGTCGCCCGATTTCGTGATTGTGATGTTGTCCGTCAGGTTTGTACCCGATACCGTAACGGTCTTGGTGTACTGCATCGTGGCGTAACAGTTCTCGAAAGCCACCTCGTTCTGGTCCACCGAAATATTTGGGTCGCTGGTAGCACCAAGGATGTATCTGATACCTGCCAGGGCATCAATCTTACCGTTACCAAAGTGGTCCTTGTTAGTCCCGGTGGTAGTGTAGGAGTCGGTGATGGCTGTCTCCTGCATGATGGTCTTCACGTCGTTGACGGTCAGGTTCTTGTGTTGCGCATTCGCGTCGAGCGAGGCCTGAAGCCACAGAGCCACGATACCCGCAGCCGTAGGTGTTGCCATCGAGGTGCCCTCCATCATGGCATAGGGGTTGGTCGTGCTGTTGACAACCAGGTCAGAGTTGTAACTGCTGCCGTAATAACTGTAGCTATCGACCGACGTGGTATGGTTATGGTTGACACCCGCAGCCAAGCGGGCACCGGGTGCTGATATCCAAGGAATCATGGCACCAGCAGGGTTGTTCGAGGCCGTACCCCAACTGCTGAAGTAAGCAATGTCGCCCATGGTATATTCGTCGGCCATGCTGTGCGACGTACCGTTGTAGTCGCTCCATGTGTTAGCCGATACGTAGGCACCGATGGAGATGGCGTTGGAGATTGTGGCCTCATCGCTATAGCAACCGTCATCAGTTCCTGCCGTCCATGTGTAGCCGCTAGTCGACAGATGGTTGGTGAAGTAGCCGTACGAGCCTCCCCATACGTCGATAACCGCCGTGCCGCTGCTGGGCGCAAACTCTACAGCCAGAGTATATTTGCTCTGGTAGTAAGTTTCCCCATTCTTGGTGGTCGTGGAGGTACTCCTCGACGTCAGGCCTGAGGTATAGAGCAGAACCTGTGTCTTGTCGGAACTGACATAGTCCTTATAGGCATAGAGCGTACCACTGTAGTAGGTGCTCAGACCCGACACCGTGGAACCATTCGTTGATGGGCTCACCGTTACCGTGGTCTTCACAGCACCAGTGCTGCTGTCGAGCACATATATCTTGCAGGTCATGCTGCTGACACTCGTCGAGCGGCACCAAGCATTAGCGATAATGCCATAATAGTAGTAACCAGCATCAGTATTGGTGTAGGAAGCACTGCGCAGGATGGAGCGCAGCGGGCTGCTGCTCGATGCAGAACCTGTGAGGTGGTAGCCACCCCCTTCGTTGTCCTTCGACTTGCCACCATCGTTAGAGGCAGCAAATAGAGCCACGCGATTGGGATGGCTGTCGCCGAACAGGGAGTTATAGACGTCAGCCTCGTCACCCGTGCCGTCGTGAGGACCAATTTGAGAACCCCAACTATTGCTGACGACGAGTGGCATCCCTTGATTATCAGCATAGGTACACATGTTCTTTACGGCATTGTCCAGATAGGTCGAAGACAGATCTTTAATACCAGCCAGATAGAGGTCTGCACCTGGAGCCATACCGCCGTAGGTGGCGTTGGCATGGTCGTCGGTCACGGTCACCGTGGTGCCACTGACCTTGACGCTCGAGCCACCAGCCGTCGTTGAGGTGTGCGTGCCGTGGTCTGCCGTGTTGTCATCAGTCAGAGTGCTAGTGATAGTAGAACCTGTATAAGTTGTTGCTGTCGACCCATTATACACATAAGCCTGCTTGATACGGCTGTTGCCACTGGCATCCTTAAAGGCAATGTGGTTGAAGTCGATACCCGTGTCGATGACACCCAGCACCACGCCCGTCCCGTCGTACTTCTGATTCAGACCAGCCGAGATGGCATCGGTAGAGAGCGTCAGGATGTCGTCCACATTGGTCTTCTCACGGGCTGTCTTGGTGAAGGACTTCTTCAGAGGCGAGACGTTGATACGCTTCACGTTGCTGATGCCAGCCACATCGTTAATCTTATCCACGGGTATCAGGGAGGTGTAGAGCCCATTGGCGAACTCCTCCTGAATGATGACACCCAGTGCCTCTACCTCGCTCACGCTGGAGGAATCGCTCAGTCGCAGGTAAGCGGCGATGTACGCCTTGCCATTGATGGTGTCGGGGGCTGCATATAGTCGGCCGTCGTTCTTGCCACGGCGGTGCTGCCACGATTCATCAACGGGTATCAGGCTGAGCTGGCGCTCTGCCTTGGTATCACGCTCAAGTGACAAATTACCATTCAACTCATTGAGGAACATTTGTGTCGTCACCGACATCTTGTTGCTTTCCTGTGCCCATCCAAGCATGGAACCCATGCCCACAAAGAGGGCAAGTAGCATACTCTTTAATGCGTACCTTTTCTTCATAAACGTAACTTAATTTTATTATCCTTTTACTTTCTTACTAACACCTTGGCTTCACAGCCCAAAAAACGTTTTCTCAAACTATCGTTTCGTTATAATTTACTCTCATTTTATAATAAAAAACGTGCAAAGTTAGGCATTTTTGTAAAAATAACAAAGTTTTTTTGCACTTTCTTGAAGATTTTGTTAAAAGTTACATCTAATATACCCTGTATTGGGTAGAAATCGCACAATGGAATGCCTTCAGGAAGTTTTCACTTTGGTATTTTTCACCTCCAATAGCGCGAGCCATTTTCTCTATATATTATATATAATGTAAAGAGGCAACAAGCAATCACTTTGAAACAAATACGAAGGGGTGGATGAAGGTTAACTTAACCTGGAGGCGAAGGTTAACTTAACCCCCTGGGGATGGTATATAGAGACGAGAAGAGGGGAACATCACTTGGATGCCCCCCCTCTATCATTTGGGATTGTAAGGAAATCAGAGATTGGGATTGTCCTTGCCCCAGTCGGCAACAGCAGGAATGATGCCGAGGCCAATAATCTCGTCGCGCATCTTCTGCAGGTGCTCGTACGATGCCTGCAGGGCTGCCATTTCCTCAGCCGTACCCTCGGGAGCGGTGAAGTGAACGCCGTCCTTATCGATAACGGTGGGCATGGCCATCATGACATGCTTGAAACCGCACTTGTCGCAGTTGACATAGCAACCTGCGGGCCAACGGAAGGGCTCACCGCCCATGGCACCCTCAATCATCTTCACTGCCTGATAAGCAGGGCTCTGGAACGAGGAGCGGCCACGCAACTTGATGATGTTCGAGCCACCCTGTGTGGTCATGTGCTTAATCTCAGCCCAACGCTCTGCGGAGAGGGGAAGTTCTGAGAGGGGCTTGCCGTCGATGAGTGCCTTGCTGGCGAATACTGCCATCTGCTCGCCGTGGCCGCCGTATGTGTAGGCGTGGGTCACCTTGTCCTGCTGCACATGGAACTCCTGAGCCAACTGCTGCTGAAGGCGGGTGCTGTCCAGGGCTGCCAGTGAGGTCAGTTGGTTGGGCTTCAGACCCGAGTGAATAAGGGCTGTCAGAGCCGTCACGTCGGCGGGGTTGAAGATGACCACCACGTGCTTCACGTCGGGGCAGTACTTCTTGATGTTCTCGCCAAAGTCGGCTGCAATCTGGCAGTTGCCCTTCAGCAGGTCCTCGCGGGTCATGCCTTCCTTACGGGGAGCACCGCCGCTGGAGATGATGTACTTGGCACCCGTGAAAGCCTCTTCGGGATTCACGGTATAGGAGATGTTTGCACCAGGGATGGCGCAGTGGCACATCTCGTCGTACACGCCGTGAACACCAGGCTCATAGATGTCATACAAACAGATGTTGGGGGTCAGGCCCAGCATCAACACACTTTGCACCATGTTGGAGCCAATCATGCCGCCAGCACCAACAATCACGAGTTTCTCGTCTGTTAGAAATTTCATAGTTTTTATTTTTATTATAAGGTTATGATGTTCGCACTGCAAAGATACAAAATAAATAATAATTACAGAATAAGTATTAGAAATTATTTTGCATTGTCGAAATAAGAAGTGTGAGTTATCGAGCGTGATTCCAGTAGAATACGACCTTGAGGCAGACGTTGCGCCCCATGTTGAATACGCCCATGCGCCCTGTAAGCGGGTTTACATCGGCATACTTGAGGCGGCTGAGATGGTTTTGGTAAGCCTTGTCGAGCAGGTTTGTGCCAGAGAGGAAAAACGATGCCAGGCGGCGGTGGCGCACGCGCAAGTCGTAGCCCACGGATGCGCTCAAAAGAAAATAGCCCGGGGTGCGGGTCTCTGTATTGTCGTCAGAGAAGTATTTGTCTTGTGCAAAATCATATTCCATGCCCAAGGAAAGATGGAAGGGATGGTGAAACTGATAACGCACATCGCACGTCCAACGAGGAGCAGGAATAAGGGGGAGGTTGCGACAACCCTCAGCATGACGACGCACACCGCGCACATAGCCAAAGGCATTTTGCACGTGCAGGGCTTCGAGCGGGTGGACATCGAGGCTGACCTCACCGCCCCACAGCAGGGCATCGCCCTGACGATATTGGTAGGTCTTGTAGCCGTCGGTCACGACATCGCCCATGCGACCCGAGAAGATATAATTGTCAATGAAGTTAGCAAAGAGGGAGGCTTGCAGACCTACATAGCGACTGGTCCAGTCGGTGCCGAGGTCCATCTGCCAACTGTATTCCGAATGCAGATGTTCATTGCCCACCTCATAACGCAGACTACCCTCATGGATGCCGTTGGAGGACAGTTCACTGACGTTGGGGGCACGGAAGCCGCGACTGACATTGAGACGCAGGTTCCAGTCGTCATGTGGATTGTACACCGCTCCCAGACTGGCGGTAAAGCCAGGGAAGGTGCGGTCTGTCTGGCTGAATCGCAGGTCACCGTCTTCATATAGTTTAGAGGTGTGCATCTGACGCACGTCGCCTCGCACGCCACCTGTCAGGTTCCATCGTCCCCATCGGCGGGTGGCAGTGCCGTAGATGCCGAAGTCAAGGAGATGATAATCGGGAACAAGGAACTCATCGCCACGATTCACCGAACGTTGGTACATGCCCCCTACCCCTGCCGCTAACTGGAAACCACCAAGGCTCTCCACCTGATAGTGTGCGTCGTAGTTGAGTGTGTGCAGGAGCAGGGACAGATCAGGCTCGTCCTTGCTTTCCTCGAACTCCTCGCGCCCATTGCGCTGATAGCCCAGCACCACTTTCAGGCTACCCTTGCCCAACCAAAAGATATGGTCAGAAACGAGTTTCTTGTGGTCAACATCCTGGAAGGGCAGCGTCAGGTGATAGGTCTTGTGCCCCACCCCATCTGGCCAAGTCAGACTTCCCGTATCCTCATTGCGCTCTCCCTCCACAATGCCTGGCTGACCATGGAACCAAAGAAATCGAAGGTGACTATGTCCCCATCCGCGATTGACACCAAGCAGGGCAGAGAGGTCGCGCTCGCGAAACTGCGACCCTGCCACGCGACCGTCGTAGCGATTTTGGTAGGCATGGGCATAGCGGTCTGTAAAACGGCCGTTCCAAACCAGACCGCGCTTGTTGCCAGCAAAGTTCAAGGAATAGGCCAGAAGTCCATTGTTGCTTTGGTATTCTGTAGCGGCCTGTGTACTGATTTCGCCCTCGGGATTGATGGGGGCTGGATGCATCACCATGACACCCGCCATGGCATCGCTACCGTACATGAGCGAGGCAGGGCCTTTCAGCACCTCTACCGACCAAACGCCCTCACCATCTATCTCTATGCCATGCTCGTCGCCCCATTGCTGACCTTCCTGACGAATGCCGTCTGCCACAACCACGACGCGATTGTAGCCCAAGCCGCGGATGACGGGCTTGCTAATGGCGGTGCCCGTAGTTATCTGCGAGATACCAGGCTGATGGCTGACGGCATCAATGAGATTGCTCTTGGGCGTATTCAACAAAGTTTTAGGCGTAACAACGGTAAATGGCAAGGGAGACTCAGCCAGACGGGTTTTTCCCGACAGCCCGGTTACTACTATCTCGCCCATAATCACGTTTTCGGTAGAGTCGGACTTAGCCGCCTCTCCCAAGGAGGTTGCCAGCAGAAACAAGAATATAAAAAAGAGGCGACTCATAAAAAACAGGACAAAGATACAAATTATTCCTAACTTTTTTGTATTTTTGTGCTACTTTAACTTAAAAACAAATGGCAGAACACTTGGAAATCATTGAGGGGAGCAAGGCAGAAAAGTATGCCGCCTTGCTCCCACAAATAAGGAGCGTGGTCGAGGACGAGCCCGACCTGATTGCCAATATGGCAAACGTGGCCGCCATGCTGCACGAGACCTTCCGCTTCTGGTGGACAGGCTTCTACAGGGTGACAGACCTTAAAGACCTTAATGACCTTAAAGACTCTAAGGACTCTAAAGTTTCCCAACAGTTGGTGCTCGGTCCCTTCCAAGGTCCGCTGGCCTGTACGCGAATAAAGAAAGGACAAGGCGTTTGCGGCACTGCGTGGGACAAGGACGAAACGCAGGTGGTGCCCGATGTGAACCAGTTCCCTGGCCACATTGTCTGCTCGTCGGCTTCGAAAAGCGAAATCGTGGTGCCCATCCACGACAAAGAGGGGAAGGTGGTTGCAGTCCTTGACATCGACAGTACGGAACTGGCAGCCTTCGACGATACCGACCGCGAGTGGCTGGAAAAGATTGCAACCCTCCTCAAATGACCCTAATGGCCTTAAAGACCCTAAGGATCCTAAAGACCCTAAAGTCCCCAAAACCAAAACAACCATGAAAAAGATAGACGACCTCCGCGCGTGGATGCGCAACAACAACCTCAGCGCATACATATTCCCCAGCACCGACCCACACTGTGGTGAGTACGTGCCCGACCACTGGAAAACCCGCGAATGGATTTCGGGCTTCAACGGCTCGGCAGGCACTGCCGTGGTCACGCTGGACAACGCAGCCCTCTGGACCGACAGCCGCTACTGGCTGGCTGCCGAGGAGCAACTGGCAGGCACTCCCTTCGAACTGGTACGTTGCCGTCGCAATGTGGCCACAGGACAGGAACTGGCAGAATGGATAAAGGAGAAAAGCAAGGCATCGCTCCGTGGAGAGCCTCTTCGCGTGGGCATAGACGGTTGGGTCAACACTGCGAGCAGCGTGCGTGAATTGCAACGCGAACTTTCGCTCGTCGGTTTGCAACTCACCATAGCACCTGACCCAGCGGACGAACTGTGGGAGGACAGACCTGCCATCCCACTAAATCCCACAGAGATACAGCCCTTGGAGTTCGCTGGCGAGGAGGCCAAGAGCAAGATAGAACGCTTGCGCGAGGAAATGCGCCGCCTGTATGCCTCGTCCACCCTCATCACGCAACTCGACGATATTGCCTGGCTCACCAACCTGCGCGGCACCGATGTACATTGCTGTCCTCTGTTCGTAGCCTACATGACGGTGACCATTGACGATGCCACACTATACACCGACTTGCGCAAGGTATCGCCCGAAGTGGAACGCTACCTCAGCCTACAGGGCGTCACGCTTCGCGAATACAGCGACGCAGCGCAAGGCATCAGCCAACTTCCTGCACAGGGCATGGTAGCAGACCCTGATACCTGCAATGCACGACTATGGCCCAAAGAAAAGGGCATCATCGAACACGCAAGTCTCGTCGCCCCCATGAAAGCCATCAAGAACGAGGCCGAGATTGCGGGCTATCGCCGTGCCATGCGCAGCGACGGCGTGGCACTGGTCAAGTTCCTGCGCTGGCTGTTGCCCGCCGTGGAGGCTGGCGGACAGACGGAAATCTCCATCGACCAGGAACTGACTGGTCTGCGTGCCGAGCAGCCCCTCTATCGCGACATTTCTTTCGACACTATTGCTGGCTACGCCCACCACGGAGCCATCGTACACTACGAAGCCACACCTGAGACAGACATCCCCTTGGAGCCTCGCGGACTGCTCTTGTTCGACAGCGGTGCACAATATCAGTATGGCACCACCGACATCACGCGCACCATTGCCCTCGGACCGCTCACCGAAGAGGAAATGACCGACTACACATTGGTATTGAAAGGACACATCCGACTGGCGATGGCAAAATTCCCGTCGGGAAGCAGTGGCACCCAACTCGACGTGCTGGCACGCTATGCCATGTGGCAGCAGGGTCTCAACTTCCTGCATGGCACAGGCCACGGTGTAGGTTCGTACCTTAATGTACACGAAGGACCTCATCAGTTCCGCATGAACTACATGCCCGCCCCACTTTTGGCCAACATGACCATCACCAACGAACCAGGCATCTACAAGGCAGGGAAGCACGGCTGTCGCACGGAGAATACAATGCTCATCACCCACTACTGCGACGGTGAGTTTGGCGAGTTCCTGCAATTCGAGCCCCTCACGCTCTGTCCCATTGATACGAAACCCATCCGCCTCGACATGATGCTGCCCGACGAAATAGAGTGGCTCAACCACTACCACCAACATGTATTCAACGAACTCGCCCCCTTGCTCGACGACCCTGCCGACCGCGAGTGGCTGAAAGAGGCAACAAGAGAGATATAAGAATGGGTTGGATGGGCATAATGGGCTGAATGGGCCGCATAGGCCTCACCCATTAACCCCAGAAAGCCCATCAAACCCCATTAAACCCATTAAACCCATCAAATCCATCAAATCCATGGCAACAATAAAAAAACTCAATGGCATGCCCGCCCCACGCTTCGGGAGGCACTGCTACTTCTCAGAAGGTGCCGTCATCGTAGGCGATGTTGAGATGGGCGACGACTGCACCGTTTGGTTCAACGCTGTCGTGCGCGGCGACGTACACTTTGTGAAAATCGGCAACCGCACCAACATCCAGGACAACTCCTGCATCCACACCCTCAACGGAAAGGCTCCCTGCATTCTGGGCGACGATGTCACCATCGGTCATTGTGTAACCCTGCATGGTTGCGAGGTTCGCGACGGAGCCCTCGTAGGCATGGGAGCCACGGTGCTGGACCATGCCGTCGTAGGCCGCGGAGCCATCGTGGCTGCAGGGGCACTGGTGCTGTCGAATACCCAAATCGGTGACGGAGAACTATGGGGTGGCGTGCCCGCCAAGTTCATCAAACAGGTGGACCCCGAACAAGCCCAAGCCCTGAACAAAACCTACGCCCGCCACTATATCGAATACAGCGACTGGTTTCGCCAGGCCGACAGCGACCCTGCCAACACGCAGACAGTCACCACCAGCGAGGACTATCGGCAATAATGCCTGACATATATCAGACTTCCTTTATTCTATGTTGAGTTTTGTCTGCGTCTCTGTCATGAGCCGACGCAGGACTGCCGACTCCCGCTTGGGACATACGAGCAGGACATCCCCCTCCTCGACCACGGTATAGCCGTGGAGACCATGCAAGACTGCCACATGGTCGTGGGGCAGGCGCACGATATTATCAGAACAGTCTGAGAGCAGAGCACGGGTGGCAAGCAGGAGGTTGCCCTGCGCGTCGCACTGGTGTCCGTCGGCCAGAGTGTCCCAAGCCCCAAGGTCTGCCCAGCCGAAATGACTTTCGTAGATGAATACATTGTCACTCCTTTCCATGACACTCATGTCGATGTTGAGTTTGGGCAACACGCTGAAGAAGTCGGGAAGGAAACGAGGATCGGCGGTCTCTGCTTCGGCCAGCATCTTGGGAATCTCCAGTTGATACTCAGGCACCAGTTCGTAGATATTGCGTAGCATGGTATCGACATTGAAGAGGAAGATACCCGTGTTCCAAAGGAAACTGCCGTCGTTGACGAAAATTTCGGCAAACTGCTGGTCGGGTTTCTCGGTGAATGTCTTGAGGTGGTAGATGCCTTGCTCAGAGGCGGGATTGCCCATCTGCACATAGCCGTAGGCGGTTTCGGGCCGCAGGGGGCGGATGCCCATGACCACGAGGCGGTCGCTATGGGCTACGAAATCGAAGGCGCGAAGTATGTCTTCCTGAAAATCACGCGTGCCCTGAATGAGTTGGTCGGCAGGTGCCAGGACGATGTTTGCCTCGGAATCGACTTTCTTAATGAACACCGTGCCCCATGCCGCACTGGCCAAGGTACCACGGTGGAGAGGTTCCTCCAGAATGTGTGTGTCGTCAACACCAGGCAACTGCTCATAGACGAATGGCAGATAATCGACATGCGTAGATATGAATATGTGGTCAGCAGGCAAGAACTGGGCGTAGCGCTCGTAAGTTTCCTGCAACAGAGTACGCCCTGTCCCGAAGATGTCGAGGAACTGCTTGGGGCGGCTCTTGCGGCTCATGGGCCACAGGCGGCTGCCTATGCCACCTGCCAGGATGAGACAATAGTTGTGGTTTTCCATGGAAATGAAAGGTAAAGAATGAAAGGTGAAGGGTCAACCTCTCCAAAGAGCCTTGCGGAAGGCTTTCTGGATGCTGTCTGCAGTCTGCTGCATCTCTTCCGATGTAAACTGCTTCTTTGCATTTGCAAAGTTCAAATCACCCTCGCTCTGCATGGGCACCAAGTGGATGTGTGCATGGGGAACTTCCAGCCCCAACACGGCTTGTCCGACCTTGCGACAGGGCAGCACCTCTTTTATGGCCTCAGCCACGTGCTTGGCAAATACCTGCATGGCGGCAATCTCCTCGTCTGTGAGGTCGAAGAAGTAGTCCACCTCGCGTTTAGGGATGACCAATGTATGGCCTTTTGCCAGTGGATTGATGTCGAGGAATGCGTAGAATTGTTCGTTTTCTGCACATTTGTAGCTGGGGATGTCGCCCGCCACTATCTTTGAGAATATGGTCATAGTCTTCTTATAGAGAATTAAATTAAATGTCAAAGGAAATGCTGGTGACCTCGAGTTCCACAATGCCTGCGGGAACCTTGATGCTGGCCACATCGCCGACCTTCTTGCCAAGCAGTCCCTGTGCGATGGGGGTGCCGACGCTGATTTTGCCTTCGCGCAGGTTGGCCTCACTCTCACTGACGATGGTGTATTTCATCTCCATTCCATTCTTCTTGTTCTTCAATCCAACGGTGGCAAGTATCTGCACGCTGCTTGTGTCCAGTGTCTTGGTATCAATGATTTTGGCCTCCATGATGGTCTGCTTCAGCAATGCAATCTTGGTTTCCAACTTTGCCTGTGCCTCTTTTGCGGCATCGTATTCGGCATTTTCGCTGAGGTCGCCCTTGTCGCGAGCCTCGGCAATGGCAGCACTGGCAGCGAGGCGCTCCACGCTCTCCATGTGTTGCAGTTCGGCTACCAACTTATCGTAGCCCTGTTGTGACATATAAGCCATAGTTATTTACAATTTTACGATTTATAGTTTGTTTTCGATAGTCAAAAAGGAATCCCGACGACTTGGCATCGTCGGAATCCAATATTTGTGTCTTTTCTCAAAGAAATTGATGCAAAGTTATGGAGAATAAACTATATCTCCAAACTTTTCGGGAAGATTTTTGTTTTTTTAGTGTTTATTTAATCTTATAGACATAGAATGACTTAGCGGGGAGCGTCAGCGAGATGACATTGCTTCCGCCCAGTGCCTCCACCTTATCTTCCTTGGGCTCGATGGCATGGGGATTGTCCACCGTATTCTCCAAGTCGTATTGGCTGAGGTCGAGTTTGATGACGCGTGCCTCGGAGATGACCTTCAACCCGTTGAGTTGTATCTTCACGGTCTTGGGCTGTTCAAAGGTATTGGCGAGTTTTACGATAACCTCTTGCTGATTCTTGTCCCAAACGGCAGAGGCCAGCACACCGTCCTCCCCTTTCTTGGGGAAGTTCGTCTGGCTGACGGGCAGCACATTCGTGCCCTTATTCTGAGCAAAGAGTGCCTGCACCCAGTAACTTGCCGACTTGGCTACACGCAGATTGTCGAACCAAATCATGTCGGGACGCCACTGCCAACCGTCAACATGGCTGAACAGGGGAGCATAAGTGGCCATGTGTACGATGTCGGCATTGCGCTCAATGCCCGTAATGAAGGCTGCCTCGTAGATGCTGGCACCCGCGTGGTTCCACTTCTTTCCACGGTCGTGGCAAGCATATTCTCCTGCAAACACCTTCGGACCAGTGCGGTCGTATAGGTCATAACGCTCCCATTCATTCTTAAACCACGAAATGGGACGATAGAAGTGCTCATCCACAAGATCCGCCTTCTGGCGCTTCATAGCCTCCCAGCCACGGTCAAATTCACCGCCTTCGGCATTGGGACCACTGGTGCCGATAATCTTAATTTCGGGATGTGCCTTGCGCACGGCATCGGCAACAATCTTCACGCGCTTGAAATAATATTCGTCCCACTGTTCGTTGCCAATGGCCAGCAACTTCAAGTGGAAAGGTGCGGGATGGCCCATGTCGGCTCGCACCTTGCCCCACTTCGTTTCGACTGCCCCATTGGCAAACTCAATGAGGTCGAGGCAATCGTCAATGTACTCCTTCAGACCAGCCTCCGTGGCAGGAGCATGGGCTGACTCATCGTTCCAATTCTGGAATTGGCACGCCATGCCCACATTCAGCACGGGAAGTGGTTCGCTTCCAATTTCCTCACTCAACTGGAAAAACTCAAAGAATCCGAGTCCATACGACTGGAAGTAATCGGGATAGTAGCGATAAGTAAAGGTCGATTCCCAACGATTTTTGTTCAGGGGACGATTTTCAACGGGACCTACAGAGTTTTTCCAGTTGTAGCGATTCTCCAAGGTCACACCTTCTACGATGCAACCGCCAGGGAAACGGAATACGCCAGGCTTCATGTCTGCCAGTGCCTGAGCCAAATCCTTGCGCATACCATTCTCATGACCCATCCAAGTATCTACGGGGAAGAGACTTACATGCTCCACATCCATGACACCGCTGCCGCTGCGACCATCGTCATTGCAGAGGAACAGGCGCAGATGAGCCTTGTCCACTGTCTTGCGGCTCTTCAGCACCGCAGTATATTTCTGCCATTCGCTGCTCGTCACCTTGATGTCAACGGAGGCAAACTCCTGATGCTCTTCCTGCGTATAGGGCTCCACCAACTGCACGCGCAACATCTGTGTGCCCCCTTCGGGCACGCGCGCATACACACTAAATCGGTATTCCTTGTCGCGTTCCACGCCGATGCCAAAGAATCCCTCGTTCTCCAAACCTGTCCACCAGTCGCCGTGACCCATTGACGAGAGGCGCGCATAATGAGGATTGCGCTCAAAAGGACCATCGTTGCATATCTCCACCTTTCCGAAGGCGTGCCAGCCCATGAGGTGGTCGGGGGTAAATTCAAAGGAACGATTCTTCACCAACTCTGCATAGAGACCACCGTCGGCAGCAAAATTAATATCCTCAAAGAAGATACCATACATGGTAGGCTGCACCTCGGCGCCAGGTTTCTGGGTCTGCACAGTGACGGTATAATCCTGTGCCATAACGGTTCCGCTCAGTGTCAGGAACAGTCCCAGCATCATTTGTCTTAGTTTCATAAATTTCAAAATAAGAGGGTTATATTTTCATGCAAAGATAATTATAATATCAGTACAAAGCAAATGTTTCCATGAAAAAATCGGCATCTTACGCCCATAACCTCGGCACAAAAAAAAGAAGATGAGCGACAAGGGCAAAGAAAAAAGAAGTGTTTCGCTTGTTTGTTCGCTACCTTTTCACTAATTTTGCGATGTAATTCAAATCTCATTAAGTATGACACTCGTAAAATCTATCTCCGGTATTCGCGGCACCATCGGAGGCCGCACGGGCGACACGCTCAACCCCTTGGACATTGTGAAGTTTACAACGGCCTATGCCACACTCATCAGGCGCACGACACAAGTGAAGTCGAACAAGATTGTGGTAGGTCGCGATGCACGAATCTCAGGTGAAATGGTAAAGCAAATTGTGTGCGGCACACTCATGGGCATGGGATTCGATGTCGTGAACATCGGACTTGCTTCTACTCCCACCACAGAACTGGCAGTTGTCATGGAAGGAGCCTGCGGTGGTATCATTCTCACCGCCAGCCACAACCCCCGAATGTGGAATGCGCTGAAACTGCTCAACCACGAAGGAGAGTTCCTCAACAAGCAAGAGGGAGAAGAAGTGCTGCGCATTGCCGAGACAGAGGACTTTGAATATGCCGATGTGGACCATCTGGGCAAATACATCGAAAACAACACATACGACCAGCGCCACATCGACCTCGTGAAAGGTTTGGAGTTGGTTGATGTGGAAGCCATCAGAAAGGCAAATTTCCGTGTAGCACTTGATACCGTAAACTCTGTGGGAGGTGTCGTTCTGCCTAAATTGCTCGAACAGTTGGGTGTAAAGACAGTGACCACGCTCTTTGGCGAGCCCACGGGCGACTTCCAGCACAACCCCGAACCCTTGGAAAAGAACCTCGGTGACATGAAGGCACTGATGCAAAAGGGTGGTCACGACATTGGCTTTGTCGTTGACCCCGATGTGGACCGTCTGGCATTATTCTGCGAGGATGGCACTATGTATGGCGAGGAATACACACTGGTGACCGTGGCCGACTACATTCTGCAGCACACACCTGGCAACACCGTATCGAACCTCTCCAGCACCCGTGCCCTGCGCGATGTCACCCGTAAATATGGCTGCGAATACAATGCCGCCGCCGTGGGCGAGGTCAATGTGGTGACGAAGATGAAAGAGACACGTGCCGTCATTGGCGGTGAAGGCAATGGCGGGGTCATCTATCCCGCCGCCCACTATGGCCGCGATGCGCTTGTGGGCATAGCACTCATCCTTACCTATCTTGCCAAGCGTGGCATGAAGACGAGCGAACTGCGTGCCACCTATCCTCCTTACCAGATTGCCAAGAATCGCATCGACCTGACACCCGACACAGATGTGGATGCCATTCTCGTCAAAGTAAAAGAGATGTTTGCTGGCAAAGCAGACATTAACGACATCGACGGCGTAAAACTGGACTTCCCCGACAAGTGGGTACACCTGCGCAAGTCGAATACCGAGCCCATCATCCGCGTCTATAGCGAGGCTGCCACCATGGAGGCTGCCGATGAGATTGGCAAACAGATTATGGATGTGGTGTACTCAATGGTGTAACTTCCCCCTTAGTTCAATATCATGAAACGCAAACCTGACCTCTCGTTTTGGAAACTCTGGAATCTGAGTTTCGGATTCTTTGGTGTGCAGATTGCCTATGCGCTCCAATCTGCCAACATCAGCCGCATATTTGCCACACTGGGTGCCGACCCTCACACATTAAGTTACTTCTGGATACTGCCTCCGCTGATGGGTATCTTGGTGCAACCCATCGTGGGCACGCTCAGCGACCGTACATGGACTCGTTTTGGCCGACGCATACCCTACCTCTTCGTAGGAGCCACGGCTGCAGTACTCGTCATGTGCCTGTTGCCCAATGCCGGTTCTCTGGGTTTGACCGTCAGCGCAGCCATGCTCTTCGGACTCATTGCACTTATGTTCCTCGACACCTCCATCAACATGGCCATGCAGCCATTTAAGATGCTCGTGGGGGATATGGTAAACGAAGACCAGAAGACAAAAGCCTACAGCATTCAGTCGTTTCTGTGCAATGCAGGCAGTCTCGTGGGCTATTTCTTCCCATTTGTCCTCACCTACCTCGGCATCAAGAATGTGGCTGAGCGCGGTGTCGTGCCCGACACCGTCATCTGGTCGTTCTATGTCGGGGCTGCCATCCTCATCTTGTGTGTAATCTATACCACTCTGAAGGTAAAGGAGTGGTCCCCCACTGAGTATGCCGAGTACAATAGTGTGGAAACGTCCAGCGATTCCGACTCCTCCAGCAACTGGCTTACCCTGCTACGCAAGGCTCCCTCCACCTTCTGGACAGTGGGACTTGTGCAATTCTTCTGCTGGGTGGCATTCATGTATATGTGGACCTACACCAACGGCACCATAGCCCACACGGTATGGAACACCAGCGAGGTTTCCTCTGCGGGCTATCAGGAAGCAGGAAACTGGGTGGGAGTGCTCTTTGCCGTGCAGGCTATAGGTTCGGTCATCTGGGCTGTCATACTGCCTAAGATACCAGGACAAAAACTCGCCTATGCCGTCAGCCTCATCATTGGTGGCATTGGTTTCATTCTCGTACCCTTCATCCACGACCAATACCTCCTATTCCTCCCCTACTTCCTTATTGGGTGTGCCTGGGCAGCCATGCTTGCCATGCCTTTTGCCATTGTTACCAATGCGCTACAGGGCTATGGTCACATGGGAGTCTATCTTGGACTCTTCAACGGCACCATCTGCGTGCCCCAGATTGCGGCTGCCGCACTCGGAGGCATCATACTCTCCCTTGTGGGCAGTGTACAGGGCAACATGCTCATCATTGCAGGCATCTGTCTCATCATCGGAGCCTTGTGCGTGGGATTGATTAAAGTTTCCCGCTCACCGAAAGAGTAGATGACTACCGAGGAGATATTGGCACTGCGCGCACAAGGGCAGACAGAACTGGCCTACGAGGCTGCCCGACAACTTTTTGCCACCGACAAGGGAGCCGTTGCGGCATCAACCATGTTCTGGACGGCTGTGGACATGTTGCGCTGGAAGTCAGGTATGGGTGACACGAACGAAGCCAAGCGCATATTACTTGCCCTGGAGCGCTTGTACTCCAGTGTTCCAAATCCGGACGGAGAGGTGACAAGTGCACTGCAGCAATGTCAACAACTGATGGAAAAGGCCGTCGTTTCTCCCCCACCCGACAAAGAAGAAGCGAAGCACACGCAAATGGGCAGATGGGGCGAGCAGGTAGCCGAGTGTTATCTCTATGGCAAGGGCTATGACATCGTCGAACAAGACTGGCATTCCGGGCATCGCGATATTGACATCATCGCGCAGCGAGGCGACCTTTATGTGTTTGTGGAGGTCAAGACGCGCCGCAATCGCGTCTTCGGTGACCCTATGGATGCTATTGACTCACGAAAGCGCTACAACCTGCGTCGAGCCATCACACACTATGTCTGTCATCACCACATCGACCATTTCCGTTTCGACATCATCACCGTCGTAGGCTCTCTCCACTGCCCAGAGCCCGAAATCGTGCATGTCGAGAATGTTCAACTCATGGAGTTGGCGACCCGTCCTCGTGGCAAGAGACGATAAAAAGTCCCTGCAACCTCGTTCCTGATGAATATTCCTGCAGCCATAGATTCGTGGAAGAGATGGATTATGTAGTGATATATCGCCGCACCAGTCGCCTCTCCCTGCGTATCGGGAAGAGCGGTGAGGTGCGCGTCTCCGCCCCCTACGGCACGTCGGAGCGCACCATCCGCGAGTTTGTGGAGAAACATGCTGACTGGATTCAGCGTGCCCAGCAGCGCACCGCCGAACGGGAACAAACGCGCCGCGACTTCTTTTCCCAACTGCCTCTCCTGACCCGTGCCCAGCGTACCGAGGCTCAGGTTCGTCTGGATGCTATCGTCCGTCCGATGATAGACCGCTATGCAGGACAGATGGGCGTACGTCCGCAATTCCTCTACTATCGCGCCACCCGTTCGCGCTGGGGCTCGTGCCATACCGGGCGGCGGGCTATCTGCCTTTCGCTCTATCTCTTGCTCCTGCCCGAGTGGTGCATCGAGCACACCGTCGTCCACGAGATGTGCCATCTACTTGTGCCCAACCACGGTCCCCGCTTCCATGCCCTCATGGACACGTACTTCCCCCGTTGGCGCGAGGCCCGTGCCGAGACACGCCGCGTGAGCCGTATGGAGGAGTGAGCCTCCTCCGAAATGATTAAAGTTTGTTAAAATAGCGGTGCGACGTGTCAGGCGGAGCCGTTTGGCGTATATATAATAGTAGATGAAGACGAACGACACGACACGGACAGGCCGGGAGCACACGACGATGCGCCGTGCGGCGACGGGCGACGGGGAGGCCCTGCGAACCCTCGTGGCCGAGCACGGACAGGCACTCTTCGGTCAGGCACTGAGGCTACTGCCCAACCGCGAGGAGGCCGAGGATGCCCTGCAAGACGCCATGCTCCATGCCATGCGCTATGCCCATCAGTACGACGAACGGCGCAGTTCGCTCCGCACATGGCTCACGCGCATTGTCTATACGACCTGTCTGCGCCACATCGAGCGAAGGCCGAAGGCGCAGATGGTGAGCCTGGACAATCTACCCGACGTAAGCGAGACAGCCTTGGACGAGGCTTTCTCGACGGGCAACGAGGAGCGCATTGCCCACCTGATGCAAGCCATGGAACAACTCACGGACGAGGAGCGCACGCTGCTCGCTCTGCGCTACGAGGAGGAACGCCCGCTGACCGAGGTAGCCAGCCTCTTCGCCACTACGCCCGACGCGCTCTATCAGCGGCTCCATCGCATACGCAAACGATTGTATCACCTGATAATCCAACTCGAACATGAAGACCACGAACTCTGACCTCCGCGAGGCCCTGCGCCGCACCCGTCGGCCCGAACCGCAACTTTCCGACGACTTCGCCGACCGCCTCATCCGTGCTGCCCAACGTCATCGGCAGTCGCTTGTGCGCCGCGTTGCCGCCGTCTTGATAGGCCTGTTGCTCATTAGCGGACTCACCTATGCCACCGTGCGCATCAGCGGGGGAGGTCGGTTGCCGTGGAAGGAGCAGAAGGAGATGCCCTGTCCGCCCAGCGAACTGGAGGTTCTGCCTGAGTTCCCTGGTGGCACGGATGCCCTGATGCAATACTGGCTGAAGCACCTCCACTATCCCGAGTCGGCACAGGCTGACAGCATCGAGGGGCGCGTCATTGTTTCCTTCATCGTCGAGAAGGACGGGCGACTGACGGGCCTCCATGTGGAGCGCGGCGTGCGTGCCGACCTGGACAGCGCCGCCCTCGCCGTTGTGCGCGACATGCCTCGCTGGATGCCCGGCTATAGTAAGGGGCGGGCCGTTCGCTCGAAATACGTCATCCCCATCAGCTATCGCTTCGGTAAAGGGGCGGGGGGACCTATTAAGCCTACCCCCATCCCCTCCCCAAGGGAGGGGAGTCGGAGTCCAAAGTAAGGTAAAACCTGATACTTATGAAACCGATATTCGTGATGCTGCCTCTGGTGGCAGCCCTCTCCTTTGTGCCTTGCTCTGCCGGTGCCCAGACGGTCATCGAGGGCACGGTGACGGACTCTTTCGGGCAGGCCGTGGACGCCTTCGTGACCGTTGGGCCGAAGGGCACGGGCGGCATTCTCAAGTACGCCGACACCGACGATAAAGGCCACTACCGACTGGAGTTCCGAACCACAGCCGACTCCCTGACCGTCACCGCCTCGGGGCTGACCATCGGTAATCGGGCGTGCGTCGTGGCCAACCGTTCGCAGAGGGTGGACTTCCGTGTGCGCGAACAAGGGATGGAACTGAAGGAGGTGACCGTCAAGGCCGACAAAATCCGGCAGCACGGCGACACGCTCAGTTACCTCGTCGGAGCCTATCAGCAGCAGGGCGACCGCGTCATCGGCGACGTGCTGAAGCGTATGCCGGGCATCGAGGTATCGGAGAGCGGAGCCATCAAGTTCAACGGCAAGGCCATCAAGAAGTTCTACGTCGAGGACATGGACCTCCTGCAAGGGCGCTATGGCTTGGCCACGAACAACATCAACGCCTCGGACGTGGCCAGCGTGCAGGTGCTGGAACACCACCAACCCATCAAGGCCTTGCAGGACAAAAGTCTCACGGACGACGTGGCCATCAACCTGAAACTGAAGAACTCGGCGAAAGGCACCGTGGCCGTGAATACGATGGTGGGCGCGGGATGGCAGCAGTCGGGCCCGTGGCGCATCGGCAGCCGTCCTCTTTCCGATGGGGCAACAGTCATCGGCCAGAACCCCTTGTGGGCTGCCGAAGTGGTAGGCATGTACTTCGCCAAACGTCGCCAGAACATGTCTTTATATAAAGGTAACAACACGGGCGACGACGTGTCGGCAGAACTGACCTCGCACTATTCCAGCATCAACAGCGTCGGCCTCTATCCCTTCTGCCCCACGAATGCCGTCCTGCCTTCGGGCGCAGGTCTGTCGCAGAAGCGTACCTTCGACAACCACAGCCACATCGCCACCATGAACCACCTGGAGAAGGTGGGGCGGGATTCGGAGGTTACGGTGAATGTGGCCTACCGCCACGACGACATCCGGCGCGAAGGTACGTCGGAGAGCGACCGCTTCGTCAACGACGACACCCGCCTGCTGACCACCGAGATGCTGACCTCGCGCACGCACCTCAACGACCTCAGCGGCAACCTCCGCTACATGTGGAACGCCAAGGACGGTTTCCTGGCCAATGTCGTGAAGTTCGACGGCAGTTGGAACGACGACCGCGTGGAGGGAGGTCTTCATTCACAATTGACAATGGATAATGGACAATTAAGAGACTATGGTCATGAACGTACACATCAGCACTTCGACCGCCCCTCGCTTGCCGTCAGTAATACCACCAACCTCATCAAGAACATGGGCAAGCATACGCTCGACCTGCATTTCTCCGCTGGCTATGCGCAGCGCCCCAACACGCTGACGGTGGGCGTGGATTCGCTCGACGCACAATTGATAATGTATAATTCACAACGATACCGGCAAGACATCGAATCGCGCCACATCAACGCCAATTTCCATACCAACTACAACTTCCATTTTGGCTTCTTCACCCTTGCCTATGGCGTGATTGCCAACGCCAGCCTCCACGGCATCACGACCGACCTCGACGGTTTCGTGCCGCCTATGTCGGATAGTGTGGTCGGCGATTCTATCGCCGACGCCCCTTCACTCCAGAACGACCTTTGGTACAACACCTACGAACTGACCCTTGGCCAGCACTACAAATGGGAGCGAGGCAGTTGGCGCATCAGCCTCGGCTGTCCTCTGAACCTCTATACGCAGACCCTCGACGATCGCGTGCGGGACGACCGGCACGGCTACGTCCACCTGCTCGTATCGCCCAACTTCTCCGCCAGTTACGACTGGCGCGACTGGAGCGGAAGCGTCAGTGCCTCGTATTACAGGAACGTAGGCGACCCGGGCGGCATCTATTCGGGTTACATCATGTCGAACTACCGCACGTTTCAGCGCTCCTACGTCGAGCAACTCTCCGAGACCGACCGCGTGGGCACCAGTGCCAGCATCGGCTATCGGAGTGCCCTGAATGCCCTGTTCTTCCGTCTTAACACCAGTTACAACCACACCCGCGACAACCAAATCTACGGCTACATCTACGAGGGTGCCACCAGCGTCGTGCAAGCCGTCAATCAGGCCACCACGTCCGACTCCTACAAACTCGGCTTCGACTTCAGCAAGGGCTTCGACTGGCTGCAAACCACCCTCCGTGCCTTCGGCGGTTACGGCCACAGCCACAGCGAACAACTGATAGCCGGGCAACTCTATCCCTTCAACAGTCGCACCATCAGCCTCGGAGCCGGAGGCACCATCACGCCCCTGCCTTGGCTCAACTTCGTCCTGAGCAGCGGCTACAGTTGGAACAGCAGTTGGACGGACAACGGCAGCAGCGAACTCGCCCGCACCATTCGCTCCGCCACTCAGCGTCTCTCCATGAACGTCTATGTCACCAAACGAATGACCCTCGCCGCCTCCGTCGAGGACAACTACACTAACCTCACCGCCACCCAGCGTCACGCCTGGTTCGGCGATGCCAAGGCCAAGTATAAAATCGGTCGCTGTGACCTAGAACTCCAACTTAACAACCTCTTCGACCAACGTCGCTACACCCGCGTCACCTATTCCGGCCTCGACATCTACACCCATACCTCGCAACTCCGTCCGCGCAACGTCCTTGCCACCGTCCGCTTCAAGTTGCTGTGAGTGGGAGGGGCGATACATAAAGGGTGCTTTCCGAAAATTGCTATTACATGCAGCTGATTTCGAATAACGGTTGAAGGAACAATGGTTGAAATTGTTAATTATAATGAACAAGATGTATTATTCTTTTGTTTTTGTTTAGTATAATCAACAAAATTATTAACTTTGTCGTCGAAACGGAAATAAGACATCAAACAGCCAAATCTAACGGCAAATCGCTGATTGGGTTAGGCGCTTAGAGCGCACTAATAATTGTTAATATTCGATTATTCTGTATAATAATTGCTACCTTTGTAGCATGTTAGAAAGATTTCAATTCCGAGGTGTGAACTCACTACGTTTTTACCAGCATTTCGTCTCCGAGGAGACTTGTTACGAATACCTCTCTGGAATCAAATGGGAGGGCGGGCAGTATATTTGCAAGAAATGTGGCAACACACACTATTGCAAAGGCAGGCTTCCGTATTCTCGTAGATGTACCAGATGCAAGTATGACGAAAGTCCGACCGCTGGCACCATGTTTGACAAGTGCAAGTTCTCGATTCTGCTCGCTTTCCATATCGCCTTCAAGATTAGCACTAAGAAGAAAGGAATGTCCTCTGAGGAACTGTCCGAGGAATACGAACTCCGCCAGAAGACCTGCTGGGAGTTTAAATGGAAGATACAGCAGGCCATG
>FLNZ01000002.1_pt1 | contig 52764 bp, 49 predicted proteins | sample 1140391 | NCBI WGS metagenome assembly FLNZ01 (sample SAMEA3878171, study PRJEB12797) | bioreactor metagenome | biome: Moose rumen | place: Sweden | collected 2011-10 | reverse complement strand
AAGTGACCGAGCTTGAGGTAGTACATGTAGCCGATGGTGACCGGGTTCAGGAATGCTTCGCCGGTACGGCCGTCATAGAGTTTGGCCTTACCGATAATCTTGTCGTGTTCCGGGTCCATCTCGTAGTTCACGATCGGGTTCTTCTGGTAGGCCTTCTCGAGTTCCTTGCAGATGTCCTCGAACTTGGCGCCGTCAAACACCGGCGTAGAAACCTTGAAACCGAGGGTCTTTGCAGCCCAGCCCAGGTGAACTTCAAGCACCTGACCGATGTTCATACGGGAAGGCACGCCCATCGGGTTCAGAAGAATCTGGAGCGGACGACCGTCTTCGGTGAACGGCATGTCTTCGACCGGAACAATCTTGGACACAACGCCCTTGTTACCGTGACGACCTGCCATCTTGTCACCGATGGAGAGGCAGCGCTTCTTCGCGATGTAGACCTTCACGTTCTTGAGAACGTTCGGCTTGAGTTCGTCGCCCTTCGTGACCTTGTCGATTTCCTTTTCCATGGTACGGGTAAGGGTATCGAGGTTGTCGCGTGCAACGAGCACGAGCGAGAGAACCCTTTCCTGGAGTTCGTCATCGCCAACGACGAAGGTGGACATCGGGGAAACCTTGGTCACGTCGATAGCGGCAAGGTTCTGTTCGGTGTAGGTCTGGCCTTCGCGGATAAGGAGTTCGTGCGTTTCGTTGTCCATCACCTTGCCGGCAGCCTTGCCACCGAGGAGTTCGAACAAGTGTTCGCGGCAGGATTCCTTGATCTTGTCGATCTGGCTCTGGAAGGTAACGCGGATGGACTCGATCTGTTCCTGGTCCTTTTCCTTGCTCTTCTTGTCGCTCTTGTCCTTCTTGCTGAAGATACGGGTTTCGAGCACGACGCCCTTCATTCCCGGAGGAGCCTTGAGGGAGGAATCGCGCACGTCGCCAGCCTTTTCGCCGAAGATGGCGCGGAGCAGGCGTTCTTCCGGAGAAAGTTCGGTTTCGCCCTTCGGGGTGACCTTACCGACGAGGATATCGTCCGGGCCGACTTCGGCACCGACGCGGATAACGCCGTTCTCGTCGAGGTTGCGGAGCGCGTCTTCACCGACGTTCGGAATTTCGCGGGTCAGTTCTTCCGGACCGCGCTTGGTTTCACGCACGTCGATTTCGTAGACTTCGATATGGATGGAGGTGAACGTGTCCTTGATGGCGAGTTCTTCGGAAATGATAACGGCGTCTTCGTAGTTGTAGCCGTTCCACGGGAGGAACCCGATAAGGATGTTCTTACCCAGGGCCAGTTCGCCGTGGTCGGTAGACACGCCGTCGGCAAGCACGTCGCCAGCCTTGACGAAGTCGCCCACGTTCACGATAGGCTTCTGGTTCACGCAGGAATCCTGGTTAGAGCGCTCGAACTTGCGGAGCACGTACTCGTCGATAGGATCCTTGCCGAGGAATTCGTAGTTTTCGCCGAGGCCGGTGAGAGGCTCGAAGTTGCCGTTCACCATGTTGCCGCGCTTCACCGTAATGTTGCGGGCGTCGACAAACGTCACGAGGCCATCGTGCTTGGCACGCACGACCGTACCCGAGTCGAGGGCGGCGCGGCGTTCAAGGCCGGTACCCACCACGGGGGCTTCGGCGCGGAGCAGAGGCACTGCCTGGCGCTGCATGTTAGAACCCATCAACGCGCGGTTGGCGTCATCGTGTTCGAGGAACGGGATGAGGCCAGCAGCCACAGACACAATCTGCATCGGGGCAACGTCCATGAGGTCGATGCGTTCGACATCCTCGTCACCGATTTCGATGCTGTCCTGACGGAGAACATGCGGGTATTCGCTCTTGTCGCGGACGATGACGTATTCTTCCTTGAAGCGGTTGTCGTCGGTGAGCTCGGTAGAAGCCGGAGCCACCTTGAAGGCGTCTTCTTCGTCGGCGGTGAGGAACGTGATAAAGTCAGAAACGACCTGGTCGATAGCGTCGCTGGCCTGCACATAGTCGGCCTTGCCGCTGAAATCGAACTGTTCGAAGCCGTTCTTGAAATAGTGCTTGGAGCCATCGGCGTACTTGACCTCGAACACCTTGCCCACGAACATGTCGAACAGGTCGCGCTGGCGGTTGTCAAGGTTCATGCGGATGGAATCCTTTTCCTTGCTGGAAAGTTCCTGCTCGGTAAGGAAGTAGTGCGGGTCGTGCACGAAGGCCTTGAAGATGCCGAAATGCCACTTGGATTCGGGGAACTTCACGATGCCACCCTGGGCATCCTTGAAGTTGATAAGGCCCACGATGCGGTACGGCGTCTCGATGAAGCCGAAGTGGTTCACGATGGCGTAAGATGCGAGCGAGTTGATAAGACCGATGTTCGGTCCTTCAGGGGTCTCGATCGGGCAGAGGCGGCCGTAGTGCGTGTAGTGAACGTCACGGACCTCGAAGCCTGCGCGTTCGCGGGAAAGGCCACCGGGACCGAGAGCGGAAAGACGACGCTTGTGCGTGAGTTCGGAAAGCGGGTTCATCTGGTCCATGAACTGCGAGAGCTGGCTGGAACCGAAGAACGCGTTCACGACAGAAGAAACCATGCGGGTATTCACGAGGTCGCGCGGAGTGGTCTGTTCGTCGTCGTTGTGGATGGAGAGGTTCTCGCGGATGACGCGAGACATGCGGGAAAGGCCCACAGAAATCTGGTTAGCGAGGAGTTCGCCCACAGAGCGGGTACGGCGGTTGCCCAAGTGGTCGATATCGTCCTTGGCGTAGCCGTCTTCACCGTCGTAGAGGCCGACCATGTACTCGATAACGGCAAGGAAGTCCGCCTTGCTCATCGTCGTGCGGGTCAGTTCCGGAAGGGCGAGTTCCTTTTCCATGTTGAACTGTTCGCCGATTTCCTTCAGGAGGGCGATAATCTTCGGCGTGTACACCTTGGCGTTCAGGCGGTAACGGCCAACTTCGCCCAGGTCGTACTTGCGGGGGTCATCCAGGAACAGGTTGTTGAAGAAGTCTTCAGCAACGGTCATGTTCGGGGAATCGTCCTGCTGCTGGTGCGTCACGGAGTAGATAAGGCGGAGAGCCTCTTCGCGGGTCTTCGTCTTGTCGTTCGCGAGCGTGTTGTGGATGAGGAGGTTTTCTTCTTCCTTGGAAAGGAGCGTAACCGTCTTCACGCTGCTTTCGCGGAGACGTTCGAGCTTCTTGTCGTCAATGACGGTATTGGCATCGACGATAACTTCACCGGTAGATTCGTCGATAACATCCTTGAAGATAACGCGGTCGATAAGGACGCAGACGCCATCGTCGTTGAACTTTTCGGATTCTTCGGCGATGTTGACTTCTTCGGACTTCTTGTAGAAGAGGTTCAGGATATCCTGCGTGGTCTCGAAGCCGATGCTACGGAGCATGGCGGTAGCCGCAATTTTCTTCTTGCGGTCGATGACGAGGTACAGGACATCGTTTTCGATATTGAACTCGACCCAGGCGCCGCGATGCGGAATGATGCGGCTCTTGTAGTCAGAACGGCCGTTGGGCTGGAGTTCTTCGTCGAAGCTCACACCGGGAGAGCGGTGCAGCTGCGACACGACAACGCGTTCGGCACCGTTCACGATGAACGTGCCGTTCTCGGTCATGATAGGAAGTTCGCAAATCAAGACATCGTTCTTGACTTCTTCCTTGAGCTTGGTATCTTCACCGTCCTTCTCGAAAATGCGAAGGGCGAGAGTCGCGTAGAGCTCCATGTTGTAGGTAAGCCCACGTTCGCGGCACTCGGGGATGCTGTATTTCGGTATTCCGAAGTAATACTTTTCGTATTCGAGGGAGAAGAGCCCGTTAGGATCGGTAATCGGGAAGATGTCCTTGAATACGCGCTGCAGGCCAGCGTCCAGGCGCCTTTCCTGCGGGATATCGGCCTGTAAAAATTGCTCGTACGAAGCCTTCTGAACTTCGATCAAGTACGGCAGTTCCAGCTGGAACTTGTTGGAGGAATAACTCTTTCGCTCCGTTGTCATTTGAAATACCTCATCCGGTGAAGAAGATCCTGATTAAGCAAAAAACACCAAAAGCCCGCACTCGCGTGCAGGCGATTGGTAAGAGCAGTTCAAAGAACTGTGAGCATTACTTGAGAGTAACCTTTGCTCCGAGTTCTTCGAGTTTCTTCTTGAGGGCTTCGGCGTCAGCCTTCGGGGCAGCTTCCTTGATGACGCTGTTGGCCGTTTCGACGACCTTCTTGGCTTCACCGAGGCCGAGACCCGTGATAGCGCGGACTTCCTTGAGGACAGCCATCTTCTTGGCCGGATCGACTTCGGCGAGGATAACGTCGAATTCGGTCTTTTCTTCAGCAGCGGCAGCAGCGCCAGCAGCCGGGGCAGCCATTACGACGCCACCAGCGGCTTCGATGCCGTGCGTTTCCTTGAGGTAGTCAGCCAAAGCCTTGGCTTCGAGAAGGGTAAGACCAACGATTTGATCGCCCAGTGCCTTGATATCAGTTGCCATGATGTGTTTCTCCGATTATTCCGTTTAAAATTTTTGGTTTGTGGTTTGTTGTTAAGCTTCCGGTGCAGCGGCAGCTTCAGGGGCTGCGGCTTCGGAACCCGATTCTTTTTCCAGCTTTTCCTGGAGTGCCTTGATCTGGCCAGCAATCTTGCCACCAGGTCCGAGAGCGATGGCGACGATCTGAGCGATCATGCCCTTGCGATCCGGGATCTTGGCGAGGTTGACGACTTCGGAGCCAGGCATGGGCTTACCGTCGAGGTAAACGCTCTTGGCGACCAAGAAATCAGGGTTAGCTTTGTGGAATGCTTCAATTTCGCGGGCAGGCAGAAGAGGATCTTCTTCGAAACCGACCATCACGGATGTTGCACCGTTCAGGAGTTCGTCGAGACCTTCGACCTTGAGAGCGGCGAGCACGCGCTTGAGAAGAGTATTCTTCACAGCGTGGTACTTGACACCCTTAGAAGCGAGAGCCTTGCGCAGGGCGTTGTCCTTTTCGACAGTGATACCCTGGTAATTGAGCAGATAGACGGCGGTTGCGCCCTTGAAGGACTCGACGAGCGAATCCACGGTCTGTTGTTTTTTAACTACAGCTTTCATGGTATCTCCTAGCGCGTCAGTGCCATATCAAGTTTGATGCCCGGGGCCATCGTAGCCGTCAGAGTGAGGCTCTTGATGTATGTGCCCTTAGAAGTTTGAGGCTTGTTCTTCACGACAGAGTCAATCACAGACTTGGCGTTTTCAGCCAGCTGGTCGACAGTGAAGGAGAGCTTGCCAACAGGAGCATGGACGTTTGCGCCCTTGTCGACGCGGTAAGAAATCTTACCTGCCTTGAGTTCCTTGACGGTCTGGGCGACGTTAACGGTCACCGTACCAGCCTTGGGGCTCGGCATCATACCGCGAGGACCGAGGACACGGGCCACCTTACTAATCACCGGCATCATGTCGGGAGTAGCAACGACGGCGTCAAAGTCCAGCCAGCCTTCCTGAATCTTCTGAACCAAGTCAGCACCACCCGCGTAGTCAGCGCCAGCGTTCTTTGCAACTTCAAGGTTGTTGTCCTTGCAAAAAACGAGAACGCGGACCGAACGACCGGTACCATGCGGAAGCACGACAGTGCCACGAACCACTTGGTCGGAATGTTTTGGGTCCACACCGAGATTGAAGTGGATTTCGACCGTCTGGTCGAACTTCAATTCGGACTTTTTGAGTATTTCGATTGCCGCCTTCAGATCGTAGGCTTGATTACGATCAAAAGATTCAGCAATCTTCTTGTATTTTTTTCCTCTGAACATGAAATTTTCCTGTCAGATACGTAACGGTGAATTACCTGCCTCAGTCAACCACATCAATACCCATGGAACGAGCAGTGCCCGCAACCATGCGCATGGCGGCTTCGAGGTCGATTGTGTTTAGATCCGGCATCTTCTTTTGGGCGATTTCCTGGATCTGGGCCTTGGTGATCTTGCCAACCTTCTTACGGTTGGGTTCACCAGAACCACTCTCGATACCGACGGCCTTCTTGATGAGGGCCGGAACCGGCGAAACCTTCGTGATGAAGGTAAAGCTCTTGTCGGCATAGACCGTGATGACGACCGGGACAATCATACCCTTGTCGTTCTGGGTCTTAGCGTTAAACTGTTTGCAGAACTCCATGATGTTCACGCCCTTCTGACCGAGGGCAGGACCCACCGGAGGAGCCGGGTTGGCAGCGCCTGCGGGAATCTGGAGCTTGATATAACCTGTGATTTTCTTTGCCACTGTTTTATCTCCGTTGCAAAAACCGTAACATTAAGCGGTAGCGGACTCGACCTGGTTAAAGGCAAGCTCGACAGGCGTAGAACGACCGAAGACGGTAACCATGACCTTGATCTTGGTCTTGTCTTCCATGATTTCGTCTACGACGCCCACAAAGTCCTTGAACGGACCTTCCTTGATGCGGACATTATCGCCAATGCTGTACGGGATTTGGATCTCGCCTTCTGTAGAAATTTCAGGATCAACTCCAAGAAGACGATCGACCTCGCTCTGTTGAAGCGGAATAGGAACACGAGAAGCGCGTGTCATTCCGGCGAAATGGGTGACGCCATTGATGGTCGACACCAGGTGCTGGGTGAGCTTGTCCAGCTCCATTTCTATAACGATGTATGCAGGAAACAGGTTCTGCTTAGAAACGCGACGACGCCCGTGGACGTTGCTCACGACTTCACGGGTGGGTACGAGAATCTGGCCGAACTTGTCTTGAACGCCCTCGCGCTCAATCATCTGCTCGATGTGTTTCTTGATATTGTTTTCCTGACCGGAGAAGGTATGGATAGCGTACCACTTCTTCATAGTGATTAACCCCTACCCATAATCTTGTCGATGATTACGGAAAACACGACATCAAGACCGGCAATATAGCAGCCCATAATGACGCTGAAGAGCATGACAACGAGAGTCGATCCCTTGAGTTCTTCCCAAGTAGGCCAAGTGACCTTCTTCAGTTCCTGGATGCATTCTTTGACATATTGCTGAATCTTACGCATGATGACTCCGGAGGAAATTCCCAGGTCGAGAGGGACTCGAACCCCCAACCAACGGTTTTGGAGACCGTGACTCTACCAATTGAGCTATCGACCTAAGCGGATTTCCTTACTTGGATTCCTTGTGAACAGTATGCTTGCGGCAGAAGCGGCAGTACTTCTTGTATTCCACGCGGGAAGGGTGAAGACGCTTGTTCTTGTCGCAATCATAGTTGCGCTGATTGCATTCTGTGCATTCGAGCACGATGAGTTCTCTAGGCATTTTTAATCCTGATTACTTGATGATTTCGGTTACGGAACCGGCACCAACAGTGCGGCCACCTTCGCGGATAGCGAAGCGGAGCTGCTTTTCCATGGCGATCGGGGCGATGAGGTTCACGTGGATCGTGACGGTGTCACCCGGGGTCACCATTTCGACGCCTTCCGGAAGCTGAATCGTGCCGGTAACGTCGGTGGTGCGGAAGTAGAACTGCGGACGGTAGCCGTTCATGAACGGCGTGTGGCGGCCACCTTCGTCCTTCGTGAGGACGTAGATTTCTGCCTTGAACTCGGTGTGCGGAGTCACGGACTTCGGGGCGGCGAGAACCATGCCACGGACGATGTCCTTCTTTTCGGCGCCACGGAGGAGAAGACCGACGTTGTCACCGGCCTGGGCGTCGTCGAGGAGCTTGCGGAACATTTCCACGCCCGTGATGACGTATTCGGTGGTTTCACCGAGACCGATGCGTTCGACCTTGTCGTTGAGGCGGACGATACCGCGTTCGATACGGCCGGTAGCGACAGTGCCGCGGCCGGTAATGGTGAACACGTCTTCGATCGGCATCAGGAACGGCTTGTCGGTATCGCGCTGCGGGAGCGGGATGTAGGTGTCGCAAGCGTCCATGAGTTCCATGACCTTGTCCTGCCATTCGGCCTCGCCTTCGAGGGCCTTGAGGGCGGAACCACGGATGATCGGGGTGTTGTCACCGTCAAATTCGTACTTGGAGAGAAGTTCGCGGACTTCCATCTCGACGAGGTCGAGGATTTCGGCGTCGTCGACCATGTCGACCTTGTTCATGAACACGACGATCTTCGGCACGCCCACCTGGTGAGCGAGGAGGATGTGTTCGCGGGTCTGGGGCATCGGGCCGTCAGTAGCGGCCACGACGAGGATGGCGCCGTCCATCTGGGCAGCACCGGTCACCATGTTCTTCACGTAGTCGGCGTGCCCCGGGCAGTCGACGTGAGCGTAGTGACGGTTTGCAGTGGTGTATTCGACGTGAGAAGTGTTGATCGTGATACCACGGGCCTTTTCTTCGGGAGCGTTGTCGATTTCGTCGAAACGCTTGGCGCTGGCGAGACCGCGGGCAGCGAGAGTCGTGCAGATTGCGGCGGTCAGGGTGGTTTTACCGTGGTCAACGTGGCCGATGGTGCCAATGTTGCAGTGCGGCTTGCTTCTGTCAAAATGTTCTTTTGCCATTTTATTCCTCTTCTTCAGCAGAAGGTTTATCGCTTCAAGTCAAGAAGCCTCAAGGACTTCCGTTAATCCGGAAAGCATAGGAAGCGGTACTCTCCGAAATTGAGCCACAAATTTAGTAAATGACATTTTTTTTGCAAGCGTTTTTTTTGTTTTTTTACGAAAAAGGGGAAAAATGCAGGGTTATCCACAATCAAAAATGCCTCGCGCGGCACGATTTTCGACTGCGCCAGCCCGTTTCTGGCAAAATGCCGTTTTTTGCACAATTTCAAGGTTTCAATATTTTTAACAAATGGATAGTTCCACTTTATCAACATTTAACTAACATTTACGCACCGAGCCGCGCGGGAATTTCAACACTCCCCCGACTTTATTGTAATATTTATTTTACATTTTGAATTTTTACATTCAGTTTACATTCGCGATTTCATCGTGTGACCGGGAACATAAAAAGAACACAATTAACGAGTTAGCACTTTTTTTACAATGAAATGGACATCAATTAAAGTATCTTTGTCTGCGGTGTGATTAGGGTAATGAGGAAATTATGAAACGTACATTTTTGAAAGCCCTGCTTGCCGCGGGCGCAATCATGATCGCCTGGAACTGTTCCGATGAATCAAGTACCGGTCCCAAAGCACCGGATTACATCGTCACTTCGGAAGCATGGATTCTTTCCGCTGACCAGGACTACGTCATCTATCCCCCTGCCAATGGCGAAAACTTCGGTATCGTCACCAACGCCCAGGGTGACCAGATCGGCATATTCACTTTCAATTCGGCCAACTCGCCCATCGGCACCATCACCGACCTGACAGGACAGATCCTGTACGATGCCGTTGACGTGGGCAGCCTCACCGTAGTCCAGCAGAACACGCCCGTCTACACCATCACCGGTTCGGTCTGGCTCCTCAACGATGATTCCGGCGACTACCTCGTATACCCCCCTGCCGACGGCATCACCGGCGTCGTTACCGATGCAAACGCAAACCCCGTAGGCTACTTCAACTTTACGTCAAACACCCTCGTCGCCCTGGACGGCGTTACCGAAATCACCTCAGTCGACAACATTACCGACTTCCCGGTTCTCAACCCGGGCGACAAGTTCACCAAGGCTCCCGATCCGGTAATCGTGGAATCGAGTTCCAGCGAAATTGGCCCCGGTCCCGAACCCGCCTCGAGCGACAATCCCGGACCTGGCCTCTCCTCGAGCTCTGCCACGCCGAAATCCAGCAGCAGCCAGCCGAAATCCTCGAGCAGCGCACCGAAGAGCAGCTCCTCTGTAGCACCTGCCGGCGGATGCCCGAACATCAAGGTGAAGAGCGGTGGCAGAACCGGTTCCGGCTGGGCAACCCGCTATTGGGACTGCTGTGCACCCCACTGCTCCTGGGCGGAAAATGCCGGCGGCAACACCAGCAAGACCTGCGACTCCAAGGGCAAGAACGTTGTCGGCGGCGGCGGAAGCATCTGTTCCGGCGGCCAGCAGACTACCTGCTTGAGCCAGATTCCGTTTACCGTCAACGGCTGCGACAACATGGGCTTCGCCTTCGCGGCAGTCCCGGGTGCTGACGGCGGTACCTGCGGCAAGTGCTACCAGTTGACCTTTACCGGCAAGGGCAAATACGGCAGTGACGGCAACCTGAGCGCCATCAAGGGCAAGAAGCTCATCATCATGACCACCAATATCGGCCATGACGTGCAGCAGGGACAGTTCGACATCATGATCCCGGGCGGTGGCGTGGGCGCCTTCAACGGCTGCAGCCAGATGGGCTGGGGCAGCCAGGGCGAGCAGTACGGCGGCCTCCTCAGCGACTGCGAAAAGGAATCCAACTATGTCGCCGCAAAAACGCTCTCCTGCCTCAAGAGCAAGTGCAGCAGCGTGTTCAGCAACGACGCCACGGCTAAGCAGGGCTGCATGTTCCTCGCCGAATTCATGCACGCGGCAGGCAACCCGCTGCACGACTACGTCGAAGTGGAATGCCCCGACGTGCTGAAGCAGAAGTATTAATAGGAATTAAGAACAAGTTTAAAGGTTCCGCAAGCAACGCGGAACCTTTTCTTATTTGAGGGGTAGAACTTCGCGGGCCTTGTTGTCTATCGCGCACCGGCGATTTGCAAAACTGCCCGCCCGGTACGACGGACGGTCGCTCGGGAATTTATATTATAGGCATGATGTTTGGAAAGAATAGCAAGGCTTTGGCGATTGCTTTGATGGCAGTCGCGGGAATTACATGCGCCGCAAGCGCACAGACGCGCGTGGCGTGCGTAGGCAACAGCATCACCGCGGGCTACGGGCTCGGCTGGCAGGAAGACTACCCGTTCCAACTGCAAGAGATGCTGGGCGATAGCTACAAGGTGCAGAACTTCGGCGTTTCTTCCATGACGTTCGCGAACAAGGGCCCAAGCGACAACATGAGCTACTGGAACACCGACAAGTTCAAGGCGGCCCTCGAGTTTAACCCCGAGATAGTCGTCATAGAGCTCGGGACAAACGACAGCAAGTTCTTCACGAACAACTGCATCGAGAACGGACAGCCCCGATACAACTACAACTACGGGCAGTACGAGAAGGAACAGCTCTACAAGGATTACGAGGCGCTGCTCGACACCTTCATGCACCTCGCGACAAGCCCGAGGGTCATCGCGACGCTGCAGCCCTATTCCAACAACTGCGGGTGGGGAATCATGGACACCGCAATCGTGAACCAGATTAACCCCATCATCGAGGAAGTCGCGACCCGGAAGGGCGTGGAGATTATTGACCTGCATTCGCAATTCAATACGCCCGCGTGGTTTTTGGCCGACAGCGTGCACCCGAACGCGACCGGCGCGAAAGAACTCGCGAGGATTATAAAGGAAGGCATCTTGAAGGCGCCGGCGGATACCTCGGGAAATATGCCCGCGGATACCTCGGGAAATACGCCCGCAGACACGGTGCCCGGGGTAAGCGATTCGACCGGGACGGGAGATTCCACGACGGCAATCCGCAGGAATGCGCAGGGTTTCGCGGGGCAAGATGCGCAGGGTTGGGGGTCGCAGGATGCGCAGAGTTTGGGGCAGCAAGATGCCCGCCGGTTCGACATGCAGGGGCGCACAATGCAACGGGAATACGGCAGGCGTAGCGCGACTCCGCTCGTACAGAAAAGGCGCGGGGCGAACTGATGCCGAAAATCCTCTTCGTATGCCACGGGAACATTTGCAGGAGCCCGATGGCCGAATTCGTGATGAAGAAGATGGTCGCGGAACTGCAGGACGACGCGGGTCTGGAATGTGCGGGCAATGACACTGCGGGTTCTAGAGGCGCGGACATTGACGACGCGGGCCTGGAATGCGCGGATTTTGAAATCGCGAGCGCCGCTACAAGCACGGAAGAAATCGGGAACCCGGTGTACCCGCCGGCAAGGCGCATGCTGGAACGGCACGGGATAAGCTGCAGGGGCAAGACCGCCCGCCAGATGACCCTGCGGGACTACGAATACTACGACTATATCGTCCTGATGGACAGGAACAACCTGCGGAACCTCCGCTGGATACTACCGCCCGCGATTTACGAGAGGGAATGCATCGGCGGAAGCGCCACGGACACATGCCTACCCCACAAGAAAGTTTCCCTGCTGATGGACTGGACCGGGAATTCGCGCGACGTAGCGGACCCGTGGTATACCGGAGACTTTGAGGCCACCTGGAACGACGTAAACGAGGGTTGCCGCGCGATGCTCACTTCTTTACGCAACGGACAGGCATAAAGCTCGTCTTGAGTTCGCCTTCGACCGTTTGGTCGAGATATTCCTCAAAATGAATCTGGTACGCCTCCGCATAGCCATCTTCCGTATTGTCAGAAAGCCATACCGACGACTTTACCAAGAGCATTTCATCGCCATCTTCCTTGTAGGGGTCGTCCACATAGTATAAGCCCGATGGCACAAACGACAGCCCGTACGCATCCGTAATCTCGAGATCGATTTCCTTGCGCATTTCGAGCGATACCACCTCGAGTACGCTGTGCGTCGCATGCCAGATATCGTAAATTTCCGCCTCGGTCGGGAGCCTCCAGCCATCCGGGCACACCTCCATCGCGGCTTCCCATGTATAGAGGCGCCCTGTAGACTCGCAATTTTCTTCCAGCCCCTGCGTGCAACGGTTAGACCCGCGGAGTTCCGGCATCGCGACAGAATCCGCATAGTTGAGGTTTTCCGCGAGCATCACGAGTCCCGCCACGCGCGTCGTCTTGTAACACTGGTTATCGCGCCCGTCAATGAACACCGCATAGTTGAAATCGGGATTCAGGTGTTCCCACGACTTCTTTGCAACAGAACAGGGGTTAAAAGGTTCCGAACTGCTGGATTCCGGCTCATCGAAGAAGGAAGACGAACTGCTTACCGGCCTGAATTTCATTTCCATGAGCAGGGTATCCTTGACGCAGCGGAGCGGAGCGTAGTGCGACTTGCTCTGGTTCGAAAGTTTTACGCCATCTTCGCCAAGTATTGCATAATAGGAGTTGACACGCGTAAAGTAGTCCCTGTCCTGAATCAGGCCGTAATCCCTATCGTAATCAACATACCAGTCATCGACGGAATCTTCCACCGCCGTGTGGAAGAACGAGTAATCCGGATTATACCTGTAATAATAGATGGAATAGAAGCCCGGCTCCGTGTCCGAGAAACCATATTTTCCTAGCGAAGAAAAATCGCCCGCGTAGTCCACGAGATAGAGCCATTCAAGAGTATCGGGCACATGCCAGCCTTCGGGGCAAATCCCGCGGTGACGCGGTTTCGAGACCTTCGACGAGGCGTCGCCTATAAGGAGCGACTTGTCCAGATCCATCGCCTGCGTCCAGCTATAAAGGCGACCGTGAGAATCGCAGTTGGATTCCTTGTCGTCAAGGCACTTGCTGCCATCCACATGGTACTTCAGGTTCCCCGTCATCCACACGAGGGCGCCGATTTCACTCGTTGCATAAACATTAAAGTCGCGCGTATCGCAGAACTCGCCTGCCGCAAGAGACTCCGGACATTCCGTTCGTGAGGAACTGCTCGGGACTTCCGAAGCCGAACTGTAATCATCGGAAGCGGAACTGGAGTCATCGCCACAGGCAATCAGGGCGAACGGAACCGCCAGCAAAAAAATCCTTCTTAAAATATTTACTGATTTCATGTTCCGAGAAATATAAAAAAATTTACTTTGTAGACAACACCATCCGCAAATTTGCGACAGGCGGGACATTTCGGGCGATAAAGTGACCTGCGGCTTCCAGGACTAGAACTGTTCCAGAAGCTTGATGCGCTCCGGAGTGTCAGGGTGCGTGCAGAACAGGATGTTCGCCTTCGCGACGAGACCCTTGAGGCCCATCTCGTTGTCGAATTCCTCTTCCGGATGAATCACGTAGAGCTGCGCGATATCGTCGCGTTTTACATCGGCGAGGCCCGGATCCGCAGAAATCTTCCTTAGGGCAGAAGCGAGCGCAAGCGGGTCGCCACAGAGTTCGGCGCCACCCGCATCGGCGACGTATTCACGCTTGCGCGAGATGGCAAGGCGCGTGAGCGTGCTGAAGAGATACCCGATGGCGGCCCATACCAGCACGGCAAGCAAAATGATGATTGTGCCTCCCCCGCCATTCTTGCGGCTACCCCTACTGCGCGACGAGCGCATGGCACTGCTCAGGAGCCGCAGTGAGACATTCATGAGCATCGAGAATATGCCCACGAAAACGATGCACACCACCATCAGGCGCGTATCGCGGTTCTTGATGTGCGTGAGTTCGTGCCCCACGACCGCCGAGAGTTCCGCATCGTCCAGCCTGTCTATGATGCCCGTGGTCAGCGTGACGGTGTAAGACTTTATATCGATACCGCTCGCAAACGCGTTAAGGCTCGAATCCTCGACGATGTTTATGCGCGGCATCTCGATGCCACCTGCGATGCAGAGGTTTTCTACGATGTTGTAGACGCGCACGTTCTCCTTGCGTTCCAGCGGACGCGCGTGCGTCGCATGCCGGATAATGAAGGTGTTCGTGAAGTACGCGATAACAAACCACGTTCCCGTCACCGCGAGCGTGTACGGCACCGCATCGAGGAAATACTGCCAGATGACATCCCAATGGAAGGTACCCGCCTGCAGGCCCTCGGGACAAACGCCGTTCCAGCAGAAGAACCCGAACCAGTCCAGCAAAACGACCGTGCCGAAAACCATCCCCAGGAGGAGCAGCGGGAACATGAAAAGCAGGATAACCGTATTGCGGTTATTCCGCCAAATCTGGGTCTGGATACCGACGTACTTCATTTACGAAGTCTAAAATTTTACCTCGGGAGCCTTGTTGAGGGTCTCGCGGCCTTCGGACGCCTCGTACATGGGAGCACGCCTGAAGTTGAACATGCCGGCGATGATGTTGCTCGGGAATACCTCGCAGGCGTTGTTGAACTCGCGGGTAGCGGAGTTGAAGAACCTGCGCGCGGCAGAAAGCTTGTTCTCGATATCGGAAAGTTCCGTCTGCAGCTGCAAGAAGTTCTGGTTCGCCTTGAGTTCCGGGTAAGCCTCGAGGGAGACGCGGAGCCCAGCGAGCGCACCGGTAAGGGCCTTGTCGGCAGCAACCTTCTCGTCGACCGTGGTGGCACCCATCGCGGCGGCACGGGCGGATGTCACCTTATCGAGAGTTTCCTTCTCGTGGGTGGCATAGCCCTTCACGGTATTCACCAGTTGCGGCACCAGGTCAAAGCGCTGCTTGAGCTGCACGTCGATATTCGCAAAGGCATTTTCGCGGTTGTTGCGGAGCTTCACCAGGCCATTGTACATGGAGATGAAACACACGACGAGAATGACCACGACGACGGCGATGACAATTCCGATAGTCATAAGAACTCCTTTGAAAATCGTTTTAAGAAAAAAGTATATAATTTTTTCGCAGATAGTTTTATATCTTGTAAAAAAAAGGAGTTTTCGCATGCGCAAAGATCTCGGAGTAAAAACGTACCTGTACCCGCAACCCACGCTCGTCATCGCGACCTACAACGAAGACGGTTCGCCGAACGCGATGGTCGCCGCATGGGGCTCGGTAAGCGACTCGAACCAGGTGGCTATCTACGTGGCCGCATCGCACAAGACCGTGCCGAACATCAAGGCGCGCAAGGCGTTCACCGTGAGTATGGCGACCGCCAAGGACATCAAGGCCATCGACTACCTGGGCATAACCAGCGGGAACAAGGTTGCCGACAAGTTCGCCAAGTCGGGACTCACCGCAATCAAGAGTGCTCACGTGGACGCCCCGCTCATCGCGGAACTCCCGCTCGCACTCGAATGCAGGATGGTGAGCTACGACGACGATTCGGAACTCCTGCTCGGAGAAATCGTGAACGTGACCGCCGACGAATCCGTGCTGGACGCTGACGGCAAGCTCTCCGTAGAAAAACTCGCGCCGGTGTGCTACGATTCCGCAGGCCACGGCTACTACGTGATGGAACGCCGCGTCGGGAACGCCTTCAGCGACGGGAAGACGCTTTAAGGAGGCGGGAGTGCTTGTGAAGAAGTTTCTGCACGGCATGAACCCTGCCGCTTTTACGGGTTTCGCGCTTGCGGGCTTGCTCGCGGGCACGCTCGCCGCCTGCGGTGACGACAGTTCCAGCAGTTTTCCCGCTCCGGAAAGTTCCGACGCAGTCATCGAATCGAGCGACGCGCTTTTGCCAGAATCCAGCGAAAGCGGGCCCGTTCCAGAATCCAGCGACGCGCTTTTGCCGGAATCGAGCAGCGCGGCCCTGCCCGCATCGAGTTCCTCGGCGGAACCAACTCCGGGCGATACCATATGGAACAAGGCAAACCTCACGTGGTATACCTCCTGGCCGGAACCCGGCAGCGAGGAATGCGAGGACTACAACGGATGTACGTGGGCGGGCTGGTTCGCAGGTCTCGAGGACCAGCAGACAGAGGAATGGGTCAGCGAGCACAACATCATCGCCATCCACGAGAAGGACTGGGATACCTACAAACTCAAGACATTCAGGCTGCGCAAGAATGGCTACACCATCGACGCCGTCGTCTACGACATGTGCGCCGACAGCGACTGTGACGGCTGCTGCACCAAGAACGCGGGCAAGGTCGGGTTCCTCATCGACATCGAGAGCTACACGCGCGCGCGCTTCAACAACTACGGCTCGGGCACGGTGGAATGGACTTGCCTCGACTGCGAATAGGACGCAAACGGCAATGAAAGTCCAGATTCTCATCGATAACATCGCAGGAACGTGCGGCCCGCGCAAGCTATTCGGCGAATGGGGACTTTCCGTGTACGTGGAATATGACGGCCACAAGGTGCTGCTCGACACGGGCGCATCGCACCTGTTCGCAAAAAACGCGAAAGTGATGGGCATCGACCTCTCGCAGGTGGATATCGGCGTGCTGAGCCACGCGCATTACGACCACGCGAACGGCATGGCGAAATTCTTTGCGCTCAATAAGACCGCACCCTTCTACCTGCGGAAGGGCGCAGGCGAAAACTGCTACCACACGCACAAGCTTTTTGGGCGATTTACCTACCACGAATACATCGGCATTCACAAAGGATGGCTCGAGCGATTCGCGGGCCGCATCCGCTATGCGGAAGGCAATGTCGAAATTGCGCCGGGAATAACGCTCGTGCCGCATTCTACCGCGGGGCTTGAACGCATCGGCGAGATGACGCACCTGAGCGTGACGGAAAACGGCAAATACCGCTACGACAGTTTCGCGCACGAGCAGAGTCTGGTGTTCGATACCCCGCAGGGGCTGTTCGTCATGAACAGTTGCAGCCACGCGGGCGCCGACAACATCGTGAAGGAAATCGGGGATGCCTTCCCCGGGAAAAAGATTTACGCGATTCTCGGCGGGTTCCATCTTTTCCGTTACCCGGATGCACGCGTGCGCGCCTTCGCCGAAAGGCTACGCGAACTCGACGTGCAGAAGATTTACACCGGGCACTGCACCGGCGACCGCGCCTACGGAATACTGCGGGAAGTTCTCGGCGAGCGTGCAGAGCAAATGCACACCGGAATGACAATAGGGATTTAGGGATTCCAAAAAAGGAACCCCTAATTTGATTCACTTTTGAAAAAAGCTTGAAGCTGCGTGAATTTCGGATTCCGTCAAGCCCGTAAATTCAGCAATCTCTTCGAGGGACTTGTTCTTCGCAAGCATCTTGAGTGCTACTTCGCGGGCCTTGTTGCGTTCGCCTTCGGACAGACCTTCTGCGCGACCTTCGATCTTGCCTTTGGCCTTGCCTTCAGAAAAACCGATTTCGTGTTCAGCCTTCAAGTCCGTCATGTTTTTCGCCTCGCAGTTGAAAAGTTCCTCTACAAAGTTAATCAATTTAACGGAATCAAGCAAGTGCCGGAACGTTTCGTTCTGCATAATCTTTTCGGGAACGGGTTCCTCCTTGACAATCACCTTGATGGCGCGGAGCCACTGCGCCGCCTCGGAGTTGTCGTTTGCGGTGATGCCCGCCTTTTCGAGCTCGAAGAACTTGTCGATTTCCACGAAAATCTTCTGGATCTTGGGGAAGAACTTCCTCCCGTTGCACATCTCGTCAACGTGATGGATGTACTTCTGCGGTTCCTCGGGGAAAAGTTCGAAATCCAGGAGCCCGAGGAAATAGATGCGCGGCAGTTCGTACTTCTCGCTGGTGTGCACCTGGTTCTCGATGACGCGCGAGATGTAGTATTCCACGCGGTCGCGGAAGAAGTCGTCGCCCTGCTGCTGGACTTCGACCAGCACCTTTTCGCCGGCATTGGTCGTGCCGATGATGTCCAAAATGCAGTCCTTCTTGTTGAAAACGCCCGGAAATTCCTGCATTTCGAGGGTGATTTCCTTGATGGCGTCGTCGCCCTGCAGGCCAAGCATCGCATTCACGAGCGAGATGAGGAGCGTGTGGTCCTTTTCCTCGGCGAAGACAATCTTGAAAATGCCGTCACTGAGGATGTAGGCGTACTTGTAAAGTTCCTGGTACTTGAGGAGGTTGCTCTTGTCGATTTCCATCGCCTTGAGCAGGGAGTAATGTTGCGTGCGGTTCATATTTTTTCCGTTTGTTGAAGTTGCGGTTTTGGCTTGCAAACGGGAAATGCCGGGACGTAGAACACCTGCGGCACCAGACGGTTGCCGCTCGCAAACCAGTTGAATGACTGATTTTTACGTCCACCTTTACGGCAGACGGTGCTCTACGTTGATAGCCACAGGGCCGGTTCCCTGCAGGGCAACTGTCGCGATTTGCGGATTGTCAAGCTCGCAAAGGGCAACGACCTCAAGCAGATAGTTGAACTGCCTCCTCGGTTCGAATACGCTGTCAGGAGGATTGTCGGAATCTACTGAAATGAATATACAATCTTTTTGGAAGAAAGACAAGTCCCCGAGATGATACACCATAGCCTTACTTGCGCTGGGCGCGAACGGCGGCCTGTGAGCAGCAAATGCTCCGTATTAACGGAGCACGGTTGCGAGAGTGAGCGCTTTCCGGATTGCCCTACTTGCGCTGGGCGCGAACGGCGTCAACAGCAGCTTTGAGTTCTTCCTTCTTTGCCTGTTCCTCTTCCGGCGTAGGCTTCGTGTCTTCGAGAAGGCGGTCGGCCCATTCGTCCCAGAAGCGGCAGCGTTCGCCCTCGAGCTTCATCTTCGCGAACTTGACCGGCTCGGTCTCGACGGCGAGCGTCACGACCGATTCCTTGTAGGCCTGCGGGAGGCCCGCAACATGCGACATGCGCTGCTTGAGCTCGGCGACGGTCGCATCCAGGATATCCACGTCGAAACGGCGTTCGATGTAACGGCGGGCAATGAACCCGAGCGCCATGAAGTAGTCACCCTGGTTGCCCTCGGCGAGATAATTTTTCTGCCTGAGTTCCTTGAGAGCGAGTACCGCCTCCTCGTACGGCGGGAGTCGCGGAGCCTCGCCCTTCTTCGCGAATTTCTTGTGCAGGAACCACCCGAGGAACACGAGCAGCACCACCCCCAGCACGATCAGCACGATGTAGAGCCACTGCGGCAGGCGCGGGTCATCGAGCGGGTCTTCCGCTTCCAGGATATCCGTCTCCTCGCCCGTAGTGCGCATGGAAACCTTCACGGCCACCGGGTCGGTATTCACCTTCACGGTATCGCTACCCACAACGGCGTTCACCTGCTGCGGCGCAATCAAGAAGTCACCGCTCACGAACGTGTTGAGCGTCGCGAGCCATACGAATTTCGCAGTCCCCTTGGGCATGCCCTCGGTCACCTTCTCGTTCTTCATCTCCTTGACTTCGAAGCTGCCAAGGTTCCCGACAAAGCTAGGCAAATCCACGATGGCGTTCTCCGGCGCCGTGACCTGGATTTCGTAATTGAACATGTCGCCCACGAAAACCTGGGCGTTATCGACGTTCGCCTTGACGCTCACATCGAAGGCGAAGGCGGGAAGTGCACAAAAAGCAAAAAGGACGGCCAATGCGGCGGGGCGGAAAAGGCTCTTACAAGAAAAAAGTGACATAAAGACCTCTGTGCCGAAGAATATACAAATTTTACCGCGAAAAAACACAGGATGTAGGCCACAGGCCGCAGCAGCCTTTTCACGAAAAACCATGCGGCAAATGCAGGCCGAAGAGTTTCTATATTGAAACTTTATGTTACTCCCGTCCATTTGCAGAATCGTCCTCGTGCTCACGCTAGCCGATGCCGTACTTGCAAGTGCGGGCGAAAACGCGAATGCAGGCGAAAACGCGAATGCGGGTGAAAAAGCGAACGCGAAGGCCGATTCGGCGACGCAGGCCATAGCCGACACGACAGAAATCTCGCAGGAGCATATCTTCAACGTGATAGGGCTCGTGCTCCCCCACAACTCGCTGCGCAATTCCAAGACGCTCCACAACTGGCCGTTCTTCGCCGTGGCCGCACCCGCCTGGGTATCGACCATCAGGCTCAAGAGGGATATCAACAGGGCTTTCACCCTCAAGGGGTTCGCCACGTACGACCTGGGATTCAACGGAATCGGGCTCCGCATAGGCACATCGCTGGAACTTATCCACCTGCTGGAACTCGGCGTGCAGGTGAACACGGGAACGGCACTCAACTACGGCGAGACGGCGACCTTCATGGGCGTGTACGACCCCGAAAAGAGGGACTACCGCCAGGACATCGTCTTCACGCAGTACGCCTACGGATTCAAGTACGATGCCGCGCTGACCATCCCGATGCTCGCGTTCCTGCCCAAGAGCAAGTGGACAAAGATTATCCTGAAGGGCACGGCGGAATACGCCTACTCGGGCTACACCGGCGCCGATGACGGCGAAGTGTGGAAGGCGGGCAGCGAGAACCTGGTGAACGGATTCAAGTACAAGTGCGGCGGCACGCTAATTTATATGCTACCGTTCAAGCGCGTGAACATGGCCATGGTATCGGCAAACGTGAGCGGATTCAAGCACGCCTACGATTTCGACAGCGTCTACAAGGACTACAATCCCGGATTCAAGACGGTAAGCATCACCCCGATGGCGTCGGTCAAGATAAGCGAGAACTGGAACGGCATGCTGATGGCGGTCGTATCGCGCGATCGCGTGTTCGAGAACAGGCGCTACCCGGTTACCGAGGAACCCTTGCAGAAGCAGGTCGGGAGCGAATGGGACCTGCGCACCGTGATGTTTATCGCGAGCAGGAAATTCTAGGGCCGCCAGGGCTTTTTCGCATATTCTATCTTTGCGGTGTCATGACAGCCGCCCTCATCATATACCTCATAGTCCTCGTGCTTATTGCAATCCGCAGCGCACGCAAGGTCAAGGACATTCCCGACTTCTTTGTAGCGCGGAAGGGCGCTTCGGCGCGTATGGTGGCGGGGAGCCTGGTGGCGACAATTCTCGGCGGGTCGGCCGTTATCGGCGCGATCGATTCCGGAATGAAAATCGGCGGGGCCGCCAGCTGGTTCATGCTTACGGGCGCCCTCGGGCTATTCGCCCTCATCCCGTTTGCGGGTCGCGCATACAGCCACGGGAAATACACGCTCCCCGACCTGGTAGAGAACCTGTACGGCAAAGGCCCGCGGTTCGTTGCGTCGCTCGTGATACCGGTCGCGTGGACGGGTATCGTGGCGGCGCAGATTATAGCGGCGGCGAAACTCCTGATGACGTTCACCCCGATGGAATACACCACGGCCGCCGTCGTGTCGGCGGCGGTGTTCACGGGCTATACGCTCGCGGGCGGCCAGCTTTCGATTTTGCGCACGGACTTTTTGCAGGCATGCCTGATTATCGCAGGCCTGCTACTCATCGCGGGCTTCGCGCTGATTAACGGGGCGGGCGATGCGGGCGTGCTCCCGGGCAAAGACCTTCCCTTCCCGTTCAACGCGGGCTTCTCGCCTTTCGACCTGTTCCTGCTTATCCTTACCTACGGCACCACCTACACGGCAGGGCCCGACATCTTCAGCCGCGTGTTCTGCGCGAAGGATATCGCCACCGCAAAGAAGGGAATCGCGATTGCCGCCGGCGTGCTCATCCCGGTCGCATTCGTCATCGGGATTCTCGCGCTGTTCGGCACGAGCCTCGGTGACGTGCAGGGGGCCCGAATCACGGCCATTGCAAATGCAGTACTCCCGCCGGCGCTCGTCCCGCTGGTGGCGCTCGCGCTCCTGAGCGTCGTCCTCAGCAGCGCCGACACCACATTGCTCAGCAGCTCCGTGATACTCTGCGGGCTGTTCCGCACCGGCGCAAGCCCCAAGGAGGCTTGCGACCCGCATACCGTCGCAGGGCTCGCAAACAAAACGCTTCTCAAGGCACGCGTCGTCATATTCCTGAACGGCATCGTGGCACTCCTGCTCGCGCTCGTATTCACCGACATCATCGGCACGCTCCTCCTCGCGCTCGCCGTCTACGCCGGCGCCTTTACCGTGCCTATCCTGTGGGGCCTCGCGGGGCTCCGTTCCAGGCCGGCAAGCGTCGCCGCGGGCATAATTCTCGGCGGTGCGCTCGCCCTCGCGGGCAAGCTCTGCCCTCCCCTTCCGGGAGCTATCGGGAGCCATACCGGCGACATCCTCACCATTGCGGCCTTCATCGTGAACGGGATTTGCCTTGCCGCCGGCCGTTTAAGGCGCAAAAGCGCGTAGTCTGCGGGAATGCCGGGCCGACAGGCTCCCCGTAATATCATATCTTTTGGATATGGGTGTAAGTTTCTCCGGACATGCGGTTCACCGCCTGCTCGCCTGCATACTCGCAGTTTCGCTCGCAGGCTTGCTCACCTCGTGCGCCTCCACCAAGATGGAGTACGCCAAGGAAGTCGAGATGGACGCCTACCCCGGGCCAAATATCCAGGGCATTAACCGCTACCTCAAGGAAAACACCGTGGGCTCGCGCCTGCACGGCGGGTTCATCGTGAGCAAGCTCGAACATCTCGGTGTCGACGGCGTAGAAAACAAGGACGAGTGGGATTCCGTCGACGTGGATTCGAAATACAGGATTACCTACCTGCCCGTCTACGGTTCCATCGACAAGTTCGCGAAGGGCGACCTGTTCATGATGAACATCGGGTTCGGCATCTACCACGGCATATACGCCTCCACCTCGGTCGGTATCAACACCAGGCACTTCGAGCTCGGGCTTTCCACGTTCCAGCGCTTTACCTACCAGATTATCAACTACCTCGGCTACGAAAGGGACGACGAGGGCAACCTCAACAAGCTCGAGAACTTCGACAACGAGAACAGGCTCGTGTTCCAGTACGGCGCGGGCGCCTACGCAAGCCTCTTCCTCGGGCCCGTGACGCTTTCGTACAACGGCAACATCTACAGGCCGAACAAGTCCGTCATTATCGACAAGCCGATTCCGCAATTCAAGTTCGCGACCCCGTACCTGTTCACGAACAACTTCCTGGTTTCGTACTGGTACAACCCCACCACGGAATTCCAGCTGGGCGTAACGAACATCCTCGTCGACTTTAACGGCGGGCACTGGTCGCTGAACGCAGGCATTTCGCTCTGGTCGTTCTAACCGTATAGATCCTCGCCTTGCTTCGACAATGCTCACTTCGACATAGCTCAGTGCAGGCAGCACAGGCCGCGAGGATGACCCATTCTTATTTGGTTGCCGTATTTACAATCGGCTTGTTCAGTATCCGCTTGCTCCGGAGAGCAACCGTCGGGTGCTCGCGGTAAATAAGCGAGAAGAGAACCGTATGCGGGTATTCGCAGCGGGCCAGTTCCTGCAGGGCATTTTTCGCAATCTTCCTGTCGGTCTTTTCCAGCGCGTAGCGGTCGCATTCATATTCCTGGTTCCAGCAGTAGAAATGGAAGAACGTGCGGAACGGGATGGCGGCCAGGTGCAGCCACAGGATCGATTCCACAATGGAGCATTCCCACCGCACCATCAATGCGGCCATGAACCATATGGCACAGAGCGCGAAGGCGACCTTCACCAGGTTGCGCAGGATGGCGTGGTGAAACTTCGCGTGCGCCTGCTCGTGCATTTCCACGAACTTGCCCACCGTAGGCTGCTCGCGGTTTTCGGGAAGCGGCACAAGGTCGTTCACCAGCGGCAAAATCCGCATCACGGTAAAGGCGCTAAACCTGCACTGCACCGCGCGACATTCCCGGATTTCGAGAACCACCCGCGCGACAAGTTCAATACAAAGTAATGTGACCAGCAGGAGAGACAATTTTCTACCCGAGCGACTTGAGTACGTTCGCGAGGCGCTTCACGGATTCCTCGAAGCGGGCGCGTTCCCATTCCACGAAGGCGCTGTCTACGGGGTGCGCGCTATCGTAGTCGTCGAATATCTCACGACCGCGCTGGTTATCCTTGTCGAGCCCGTGGAACACCGACTCGAACCAGCCCTTCTCGAGCACGCGGAAGCGTTTCACCAGCTCGTCGAGCGTCTCGGGGAGTTGCACCGCACGCGCAATCTCGCGGGGCATGTCGGCAGGCAAAAGCTTGCGGAGTTCGCGCGGGGTCTGCGACAGGAGCGAGGTATCGTTTTCGACAAGCGAGATGATGCTTTCGAGCACGTAACGTTCCAGGTACTCGCCGTATGCGTGCAGTGCATTCTGGCGCACGCGCTCGCGCATAAAGTTCTCGCCGAGCCCGTCGATATGCTCGCGGGTATAAACATCGCGCACCTGTTCCACCTGCAGGCGCATCCACGCATCGTACACATAACGCACGATGTCGGGGCTGAACAGGCTACAGAACGAGGTGCTCACAACTCCCTTGCCCCGCTGGGAATACTTGTAGAAGTTGCGGTCGAGCGCGTAGGCGTTGCGCATGTAGTTCCATGCAGGGACAATCTCGTTCAGGCGCGCAGGCACGCCCATCAGCTGCGGGTCACCCGGGCGGATGAGAGAAAACGGGAACTTGAGCCTCTGCGGGAGGGTCGTGATACCGCTTGCGACAATCGTGAACGGGGATTCACGGAAATTCGCGGGGAACTTGACGTTCACGCCGAGCCCGAAGAACATCCCGCGACCGGGCATCACCTCCTGGTCGGGCATGCGGCCCGTGTGGTTGCTCCCGACATTCGCGCCGTAACCCAGGTTGCCACAGCCCTCGGGCCATAGCGCCGCAATCAGGAGCGAATGATGGTGCATCTGCGTCATGGGGCCCATGTACGAGCTGTTCACCTCGCCCTCTTCGATATGGCAGCACGGGGCAATAATGGAAGATTTGACGATGGCCTTGCTCCCGACCTTCACGCGGCCCATAAGCACGCTCCCCTGCACCTCGGCGCCGGTATGCACCTTCACGCCCATCTGCAGGTTGGAATTCTCGACAATCACGGAATCGTACACGTGCGTCGATTCCTCTAGCGAACTCAGGATTACCGTATTGCGGATCTTGGAGGCACCCTCTATGCGGGCATGCGCGCCAATCCAGCTGTTGCGGACAATGTTCGTGTTGCTCACCACGGCACCCTTGCCCACCACTCCGAACGGGAGTGCCATCTCGGCGCGGAACTGCTGCAACTGCTCGTCGAACGACGCCTCCACATCGGGTTCGGCCTTGTGGAAAAGCTGCACATCGACAAGGTCTGGGGTAATGTCAGGGAACACGCGCACACTGCGCCCGCCCATCTCGTTACCCACGGTGATGGACGTCCCTATCATGTAGTTTATCTTGCCGCTGCTCACCAGCGAGCCGACATTCTCGACAACGGCACTGCTGCGCACGAGCACGTTGCAGAGCATCGCCACCTTGTACACGAGCGCGTTCTCGATTATGCTGTTGCACACGAGGCTATCGTACACGCCCGTCGGGAACGACACGTCGCCCGGCAAAAGGAGCGTCCCGTAAAAGCCCGCGAGCTTCACGTCGCCCATGAACACCGAATTCCTGACACGGGCGGGGTCGAAATTCGCCTCGACCTGCACGCGGTTCCAGTCCTCGCACCGGTTGCCGTTACCCTCGAGGGAGGCAATCTCTTCAGGAGTGAGCGAACGGAACTTTCCGCCAGAGGCCTTGGCGGCCTTGACACCTTCGGCCAAAGTCGCCAAAACACTGTTCTTCAGCACTTTTTTCAATTTGAGCAGTCGTTGCATGTACAAAAAATAGACTAATTTTGTGGTGCGATGAAGCAAGAACTCTTCAAATTGATTAGAAAGCACCACCTAAACATTTCCATCTACACGGCGGAAATATTCGAAAGGCGGTGCCAGGAAGAAATTATCCGTAGCGACGAGGACCAGAGTTCCTTCGTCTACCTGGAATTCGAGTTCGACGAAATCAAGAAAATCGCGCAGAACGACGAGGACGCCCTGAAGTTCTGGGAAGTCATGCTCGTGGCCCTCAACAGGAACAACCGCGGGAGCGACATCCTCGGGTTCCTCGAGAACGATACCGGGCTAGGCATGCTGCTCCTCGACTCGAAAATCGAAGGCTGGATACGCGTCCGCGGGCGCATACTGCAGCACGCGAACAGCGAAGGGTTCAAGAAGGCGGCAAGCATCCTGACCGCCGTCGTGAAGCCCATCGTGTACCCCACCTGCATTGCCGACGCGCAGGACCTGAAGGCAATCGAAGCCGTATCGCAGGAACTCGCCGCCCCGGTCGAAAGCACGGAATCCGCACCCGCGTAACATGAAAGTCCTCGTCATAGGCTCCGTCTACCCCAGGTTCCACGAAGACGCCGAAGTCCCGTGGCTGCGCACCTCCATAGCCCACTTGAAGCAGGCCGGAGTCGAGATACAGGTACTCGCGCCAGCATACAAGGGCCTCAAGAGCCACGAAATCGACGGCGTGAAGGTGAACCGCTTCCGCTACGCGCCCGCGGGCTGGGAGTTCCTCACGCACGAAGAAGGCGCGCCCAGCAAGATGGCAAGCAAGCCCTGGCTGCAACTGCTCGCCATACCCTACATCATCAGCGGGTTCTTCAAGTGCATCGCGATATGCCGCAAGTTCAGGCCCGACGTGATACACGCCCACTGGCCGTTCCCGCACGCCTACATCGCGCTCGGGGCCGCAAAGCTTTTCCGCATCCCGCTGGTACTCAACTTCCACGGCGCGGAGCTCCTGCTCATCCGCAAAAAAAAGTGGGTGAAGCCGCTCCTGAAATTCGCCATCGGGCAGGCGCAGGCCGTGTTCGCGAACTCGAGCTTTACCGCCGGCAAAATCAGGGCCCTCCGGAACGTGGACGTGGAATGGAGCCCGTACGGAACGACGCTAGATACAAAAGACGAAAGAAGAGAAACGGGAGAGATTTCTGCCGAACCAACCCAAGCGCCGCACCCGGTAAACGGCAAGTTCAAGATACTTTTCGTGGGCCGCCACATCGAGCGCAAGGGAATCTGCTACCTGATAGAAGCCGCAAAATACCTGCCGCGCGACCAGTTCGAAATCCGCATCGTGGGCGTGGGCGATATTACAGACAAACTAAAGGCACAGGCCGCAGAAGTTTCCACGACACCGGACGCCGCCGAAATCATCTTTACCGGAAAGCTCTCTCCCGAAGCGCTCGCGAACGAGTACAGGACGGCAAACGTATTCACGCTACCCGCCATCGTCGACAGCAAGGGCGATACCGAGGGCCTCGGCGTCGTGCTTATCGAGGCCATGGAACTCGGGCTACCCGTAGTCGCGAGCAACGTGGGCGGCATCCCCGACGTGGTCGTGGACGGCGTCTCGGGCATACTCGTCCCCGAAAAGAATCCCGAAGCGCTAGCAAGCGCCTACAAGCGCCTCGCCGCAGAACCCGAACTGCAAAAACAGCTGCTCGAGGGCGCACGGAAACGCATTGACGAATGCTTCAACTGGAGCAAGATTGTCAAGCGCCAGATCGCGGTATACGAAAAAATCAAGAACAAGAAGAAATAGTTCTTGTAATTTTTGTATATTATAACCAACACCAGAAAGGGTGCTATTAGAAGATCGCTATCCGCACAAGCGGAGCGGTCTTTTTTTGTTTTTAAAAACGGAGACAACATGGAAAAACAGACCAAGGCCAAGCGCAAGCCGCTCAAGGACTGCATCGTGAAGCCGGGCGAAAAGAGCCCTTATGCGAACCTGCTCGTGGACCTCGCCTTCAAGAAGGCGTTTGACCCCGACAAACCCGTTAGCCGGCAGAACCTTGTGAATCTGCTGAACGACCTGCTAGAACCGCAACTTAAGCGGCCGATTGTGACGGTGAAAACGCGCAACGTGGCGCACAACCTGAGCGGGAGCAAGGTGTCGCGCACAGCGATCTTTGACTTGCATTGCAAGGATGACATGGGGAACCTGATCGAAATCGAGGTGCAGATTCGTCGCATGACGAATTTTTTGAAGCGGCTCGCCTTCTACGCAAGCGAGATGGTTGCAAATCAAGCGGATCCTGGCGATGATTGGAATTACAATGTGAAGCCGACCTACGTGATTGCCTTTGCACGTCAGAAGATGTTTGATGATGATCGTATCATTCATCGTGCAACAGTCACTGACCTTGAAACTGGTGAACAGTTCGTGGACACCTACAATTTCACGGCCATCGAACTTTCGAAGGTTCCCTTCTTCATAGAGGCTGGGTCTTCCAGCATTCGCAAGTGGCTGTTTTTCTTCCGCTATCTGGATAAACTCAAGGAATTGCCTGCCGAGCTGGACGAGCGTAAGTTCGAATCCTTGACAGAAAGTTCAAAAGTGTCTAAGTTTAGCAAGGAAGAATTCGAGGCATACCAGAAGATGTTCCACGAAAAATGGGATCACAATGTCCTAAAAGACAGTTTCTTTGAGGAATTCGCGGACGAGATCAACGCGAAGGTTAACGAAAGCGTCCTTGATAAAACTCGTGAAATGGCGAAAGCGATGCGAGAACAAGGTATTCCTGATTCGACCATTGCCATTATTTCCGGTCTTTCCGAAGAAGATATCCGCAAATTATAGAGACCTGTCCAAAGTGGTCGTTCCGAACTGTCGCAAAATTTACGACAGTTCAAATCCAGCACGTTACAGCGCAACTAGTAGTTAATGGCAATGTAGAGGCTGCCTGCACCGAAGCGGCGGCCAAAATCGCTGAAGCCGTCCCACAGGGCATCCCACGTGGCACCGAGTTCCAGCTGCATCGCGGAATTGCGGAAGAACACTATGCCCGCCTCGACTCCGCCGGCAATACCCAGCGCGAAATATTCGCTAAACTCCGCGTAGTGGTTATCCAACTGCGCGCCAAGTCCGATTCCGGCACCAAAGTACGGAGAAACCGCCCCCGACTGGATGTAGTAACGGCCACCGATAAGGAATGTCTCGTGAATCTGCCAGCCCTTGCCGAACACCATATTCGTGTTGTTCAGCATGGTAATGGCGGCATGGTTCGACACCTCGAAAATCCTCGCGTAGTGGACCACGAATGACGTCGACCAGTCGCGGTCCACGTCCTTGTCGTCCTCGTTATCGGGGTCGGCAGAGTAGTCGTAGTTGTGCCACAGGGCGACACCCAGGCCAAAACCGTTGTAGTTGCGCGTGGGGCGCTTCTTCTCGAGCGTATCCGGTGCGGGCTTTTCCTCGTACTCTACGGTAACGACAGACGTGTTCACCGGGAGCGGTTCCTTCTTGGCCTCGGCCGTACTCTCGGCAGGAGCCTGGTCGATAAGGTTTTCCTGGGGGCCCAGGAGCGCCTCCACGGTCGCCTTCTCGATAGATACATCCAAGTCGTCAACGCTCGCAGACTTCTGCTTGCTCGAAACCACAACGGCGCCACCCTTGAGCTGTTCGCAGATCACCAGGATGTAACCACCCATGGTCATGATGCTCGTGCGGAGCTGGATTTCGGAAGAATCCTCGACGGGCGTATTGCCCGACTTGCTCACCGCCGCGCGGAGCAGGGACTTTACCACCGTCGGGGCATCATCCGAAAAGTCGGCACCCGTCGGCTCGAGTATTTGGACGTTCGCGGCGAACGAAACCACCGCGAGGGAGAAAAGCGCTGCGATAAACTTTTTCATATTCATAAAGATATAAAAAAGTGCCAAAAGTGGGCGAACCTGGCATACAACTTTCTATTTTATGTGCATATCTATGAATAAAGCCGCCATAATCGTCGCTGTAAGCATGCTCCTGAGCCGCGTTCTCGGGATTTTCCGCGAAATGCTCCTGGCCCATGCCGCGGGCGTATCGCTCGAAAAGAACGCGCTCGACCTCGCCTTCATGATTCCGGACATCCTCAACCATGTGGTGAGTACGGGCTTCCTCTCGATTATCTTCATCCCGATTTTCACGGGCTACAAGGTCGCGGACGACGAGAAAGGCGGCTGGAAGTTCTTCAGCAACGTGCTGAACACCTTCGGCATCGCATTGCTTATTCTGGTGATTCCCGCATTCATCTGGATGCAGGAACTTTTGCAGCTCTTGACCGTAGACGGAGCCACGCCGGAACTTATCGAGCGCGCCACGTACTATGGTCGCATCATCTTGCCCGGCCAGGTGTTCATCTTCGTGGGGAGCATCCTCGTGGCCGTGCAGCACACCCGCAAGCAGTTCCTTATCCCCTCGCTCACGGGCCTCATCTACAACGTGGCCATCGTGGGCGGCGGTGCCCTCGGGCTCGCGCTCGGTAAGTACACCGGCACGGATTACGGCCTGGAAGGTTTCGCCTGGGGCGTGCCGGTGGGCGCCTTCATCGGGTTCTTCGCGCTCCAGATTTTCGGCGCCCGGCGTGGCGGCGTGCACTACGAACTCCTGGTACAGCCGACACACCCGGATATCGTGCGCTACTTCAAGATGATGCTCCCGATGTCGCTCGGAGTCGGGTCCATGTTCGGGCTCGAATTCATTATCCGTAGCTTCGGCGCGAACTTCGGCACAGGAGGTATCTCTAGCCTCAACTACGCCTACCGCGTCATGTACACGCTGGTAGCGGTCTTCGGGTTCTCCGTAAGCGTCACGAGCTACCCCGACATGGCGCGCCTCGTGAAGGAGGGCGACTTCGGGCAACTCAACCGCAAAATCTGGAAGAGCCTTTCGCGCATGTTCTGCATATTGATTCCGGCAGTAGTCGCCGTATGGGCACTCAGCTTCCCGGCCGTGCGCATCCTGTTCGAGCGCGGCGCCTTCCAGCGCGAAACGACCGAAGCCATTTCCGAAATTCTCCGCTGGTACCTGCCCGTAAGCCTCGGGCTCTGCCTGCAGGCGGTTCTCGTCCGCAGTTTCTATGCCTGCGAGCGCATGTGGGTGCCGACCCTCCTCAACACCGGCATCTTCGCGGCGACCATTCCCGCGTACATCGTGCTTGGCGCTCCCGAAGCGGGGCTCGGCATCAAGAGCGTGCCCATTGTCGGCGCTACGGGCGCCATACTGCAAGTTATCTCGATGATTTTCATGTGGGCCAAAAAGAACGGCACCGACGGCATGAGGGATGCCCTCCTCAACATGCTCCGCGCGCTTATCGCCTTCGGCATCATGATTGCGGCCGCCATCGGGCTAGACCACGTCTCCGGTGAATTTGTACGTAACACAAGCCTTATCGTCCTCGTCATATACGCCTGCGCAGCGGGCATCGGGCTCTTCACGCTCACGCTCATCGTGCAGCGCTACCTGGGCAGCAAGGACGCAAAGGATATATTGAACGAACTGCTCGGCAAGGTACTCCGCAAGCTGCACCTCGCAAGGTAGGCGCAGGGCGATTCCGCCCGTACCTTTTTCTATATTTGTAAACATGACCGCAGACGAACTTTTCAACAGACTGAACAAGATCCAGCCGGGCGCCGTGCTTTGCCACTACACCCGTGAAAAAGTCGAACAGATGCTCCCGCTGATCAACGAGATCAACGAACGCAAAAAGGACCAGGATACCGTCATCCTCGCGCACAGCTACTGCGCACCCGAAATCGTGCTCGGCGTCGCCGACTACACGGGCGACAGCTACAAGCTGAGCGAAGACGCAACGAAGGTCCCGCAGAACACCATCCTGTTCTCTGCAGTCCGCTTCATGGGCGAGACAGCCAAGATACTCAGCCCGCAAAAGGACGTGCTCATCCCGGGAACACTTACCGGCTGCAGCCTCGCCGACTCCATTACCGGCAAGGACGTGATGGCGCTCCGCGAGAAGTACCCGGACCACGCGTTCATCTGCTACATCAACACCACGGCCGACGTGAAGGCGGCCTGCGACGTGTGTGTAACGAGCGGCAACGTGATGAAGATCGTGGAAGCCTACCCCAACGACAAGATTTGCTTTGTTCCGGACAAACTAATGGGCCAGAACATCATCACCGAAATGGAAAGCCGCGGCGTCAAGAAGGACATCGTGCTCTACACGGGCAGCTGCTACGTGCACGAGACATACGACGCAGAACTCATCCAGTTCTTCCGCAGCCAGAACCCGGGACTCAAGGTGGTGAGCCACCCCGAATGCAACCCGTCCGCGGCGTTCTACAGCGACTTCGTAGGCAGTACCGGCCAGATGGTCAAGTACATCGACGGGCTGCCGCCCAAGAGCAAGGTGCTGCTCCTTACGGAATGCGGGCTCAACGCACGCATGCACTACGAGCACCCCGACATGGAATTCATCGGGAGCTGCAGCATGTGCAAGTACATGAAGTCTAACTCGCTCGAGAACATCCTCGAGACGCTCCGCCACCCCGAAAAGGCGAACCGCGTGGAACTCGACGAAGACACGCGCGTGAAGGCGAAGAAATGCATCGACGCGATGTTCCACTACGCGAACCTCTAGCGCACAACTACACAGCAACAAACAAGCAGGCACGCGCATGGCAAAGAAGGTAGCAGTCGGACTTTCCGGCGGAGTGGATTCCGCCCTCGCCGCTTTCCTACTAAAACAGCAGGGTTACGAGGTCATCGGCATGACGATGGCCACATGGGACGGTTCCATCGACATGCCGCACGTGGAAGGCCGCGAGGGCTGCTTCGGCCCGGGCGAGGATGCGAGCATCGCCGAGGCGAAGACGGTCGCCGACCGGCTCGGTATCCCGCACCACGTGGTACGCATCTCCGAAGACTACAAGCGTGAAGTTCTCGACTACTTCCGTGCCGAATACCGCGCCGGACGCACGCCGAACCCGTGCGTGCGCTGCAACCAGTTCATCAAGTTCGGCGCGCTCCAGACGGCGGCCCGCCGCATGGGAATCGCGTTCGACTACTTCGCCACCGGGCACTACGCCCGACTCGATTTCAAGAACCCCGACGTTCCCTTCCTGTACGCGGCGCTCGACCACGGCAAGGACCAGACGTACTTCCTCTCGCGCCTCACCGCAGAGCAGCTCTCGACGGTCATGTTCCCGCTGGGCGGCATGACGAAGGTCCAGGTGAAGGAACTCGCGAAGGAAATCGGCTGGGTAGATTTCGCCACCAAGAAGGAGAGCATGGACTTCCTCGAGTGCGGGGACTATTCCGTACTGTTCGACGAGTCCGACAACGTGCCCGGCGACTTCGTGGACCTGCAGGGCAAGGTGCTGGGCAGGCACAAGGGAATCATCCACTACACCATCGGGCAGCGCAAGGGCCTCAACATTGGCGGGCAGCCCGAGCCGCTCTTCGTGGTGGCGATAGACGTGAAGAAGAACCAGGTGGTTCTCGGGCCCCGCAGCACGCTCGACTGCACGGCGGTCGAGGGCACGGAACTCAACCTGATGGTATCGGAATCCTCCCCGCTCCTGAAGGGCGAACTCACCGCGCATATCCGTCTCGGGCACAAGGGCACCCCCGCCCGCATCGAGGCGCTCGACACGCAGAAGGGGTTCATCCGCGTGCGGTTCGACGAACCGCAGTTCGCCTCCGCACCCGGCCAGATTCTCGTGCTCTACGCCGACTCGGGCGTGGTCGCCTCCGCCATCATCGCCTAGGCCGCCCGCGACCCACCCGCACAATTCGCCCTCTTTTCTAAAAAATTACGTGCCGTAGGCCAAAAATCATAATAGATTTTACATGTAGATTTTCCCGGACCTAGGTTCCCGAGGTGTATTCGATGAAACTGCTATCGATACTGAAATCAAAGGACTTGCACTATGCCGTGGCGCTTATCGCCATCGCGTTCCTCGTCAACATAATTCCCTCCAAGATAGCGATTGCGCTCGGAATCCCCGTCTTCATCGATTCCATCGGCACCATCCTCGCCGGCATGCTCGGCGGCACGCTCCCTGCGGTTATCGTGGGCTTCTGCTCCAACGCGTTCAACAGCATTTCCGACCTCCCCACGCTCTACTACGGCATCATCAGCATCCTCATCGGCGCGATGGCCGCCATATTCCAGCAGAAGGGCTACTTCAGGACACTCCCCAAGATAATCGTCACGGTGCTCATGTTCGCCATCCTCGGCGGCGTACTCGGGTCCGTCCTCACCTATTTCCTCTACGGCTACGATTTCGGCGAAGGCGTCTCGGCCCCGTTCGCCATCGGCATCCACGAGCACCTCGGGCTTTCCAAGTTCACCTCGCAGCTCGTCGCTGACTTCATCATTGATGTCATCGACAAGATATTCGTCGTCGCCACGGTCATCATCACCTACCACAAGATTCCGCTGCACATAAAGACGCACTGCAGCAGGGTTTTCCTCTTCGACCCGAACCCCGTCACCCAACTCGAAGCGGACGGCACGCGCGCCATCAAGCATTCTCTCCTGCGCAGGGTGGTCGTCATCGTCATAACGGCAGAAATCCTACTCGGTGCGCTGGCGAGTATCACGGGTTTTGTCCTCTACCGGCAGCAGTCCATCGAGAAATTCACCGACATCGCGCACGGCCTTACCGAGGCGGCATCCGTCGCCGTCGATACTGAGCGGATAGACGAGTTCATCGAGAAGGGCCGCAAAGCGGAGGGCTACACCGACATAGAACAGAAACTCTACAAGATGAGGGACGGGTTCCCGCAGGCGCTTTACCTGTACGTCTACCGCATACAGCCGGACGGCTGCCACGTGGTGTTCGATCTCGACACCAAAGACGGCGAGAAGGCGAGCCAGCCTGGCGACCTCATCGACTTCGACCCGAGTTTCGAGCCGTTCCTGCCGCAACTGCTCAAGGGCGAACCCATCGAGCCAATCATCTCCGACGACCAGTACGGCTGGCTCCTCACGGTCTACAAGCCGCTCAAGAACTCTTCCGGAAAGACGGTCGCCTACATCGCCGCCGACATTTCCATGGGCGAAATCATCACCGACCAGGCGGAATTCTTCATCAAGCTCCTTTCGATGTTCTTCGGCGTATCCATCCTCATCATGAGCATCGTGCTCGAGTTCGTGAACAGGAGAATCGTGCACCCGGTGAACCGCATGGCATCGGCCGCGATTCACTTCGCCTACAACATGGAACAGGACCGTGCAAACGACATGCGCGAAATCAAGAGTCTCAACATCCACACCTCCGACGAAATCGAACACCTCTACAAGGCGTTCGCCAAGACGTGCATGGATTCCATCGGGTTCATCAACAGGCTCGAGGCCGCCGCCGAACGCATCCAGCACATGCAGGACGAAATTATTATCAACTTCGCCGAAATGGTGGAGGCGCGCGACACGAGCACCGGCAACCACATCAAAAAAACCGCGTTCTACGTGGAAGCCATCGCGCGCGAACTCCTCAAGGAAGGCAAGTACAGCGACGTGCTCGACGAGAAGTACATCGAGAAGCTCAAGCGTTCCGCACCTCTGCACGACATCGGCAAGATTGCCGTTTCCGACCTGATTCTGAACAAGCCGGGCAAGCTTACCAACGACGAATTCGCCATCATGAAAAGCCACACCACCGAGGGTACGAACATCCTCGCGAAAATCGAGGCGAACACGAACGACACGATGGACGACAACTACCTGAAGGAATCCATGGAGATGGCGCACTACCACCACGAAAAGTGGGACGGCACCGGATACCCCACGGGAATCAAGGGCGAGGAAATCCCGCTGTCGGCGCGCATCATGGCGGTCGCGGACGTGTTCGACGCCCTCGTGGCCGAGCGTGTGTACAAGAAGCCGTTCACCTACGAGAAGGCGATGGCAATCATCACGGAAGGCGCAGGCAAGCACTTCGACCCCACGGTGGTGGAAGCGTTCTGCCACATATCCGAAAAGCTCTACGCCGAACGCACTACGCTGAACGACAAGGTGTAGCGCCAAGGCCCGGTAACAGCACCCCGAAAGAACAATGCAGTAATCCTGCAGGACTACGCGAAGGCTAGTAGTTCACTGCCGCGTAGAAGTTGAACGCACCGAACACCTGGTCGTTGAAGAACCCGTCCTCGACGGCATCGTAAACGGCGCCCACTTCAAACTGATACTTGCAGTAGCGGCAGAACACCATACCCGCATTCACGTCGCCCGCGATATTTATCGCAAACTTGTCGCGGAACTTGCTGTAATGGTCGTCGTACTGCATGCCAAGCCCGAACTGCGCGCCAACAAAGGGAGTCACCGCGAAGTTGAAGAAGTTGACGCGGAAACCTATCATGTACATCGCGCGCCAGCCCCAGTTGTGCCACGCGTCGCCCGGGTTCCACCCGTAGATGTTGAGGGAAGTAAATGCGAACCTATCCCCGGTATCGAAAATCTTTCCTTCGCGCAGTATAACCGCCTTGCTGAAGTCCCGATCCGGGTTCAGGTCCTCGTCTTCCCAGTTGTACCAGATAGCCATGCCGCCGCCCAGCGTGCGCCAGGTACGGGAGTCGTGAGACTTCTCTTTTTTGTCCGAGGTATCGGTATCGGCATCGGCAACCTTCTGCTCGTCACTCTGGTCAAGCAACGCTACCCCCAGCTCGCGGGAATCACCCGACAGGGGAGCGCTGACGTTCACGAACACCCAGTTCTCGTTCTCAGTATAGACTGCAAAATCGCACACCTTCTTCCCGTCGGCTGCAATGCAGGTCCACGCCCTGCGCTTGTCCAAGTCCTGCCCCTCGGTCCTTACCGCATCTTCCGAATTCGTGACCCTGTTCTGCCCCATCTTCCATTTCAACATCATCTGGATCTTGGCGGAATCCGTCTTCGCGTACTCCAGCATCTGCTTGAAATCGCCGATCAGCGCACTCTTGCCAAACGTCTCTATCAGAATACGCTCGTTCCCCGCATTGCGTTCGAATTTCACCTTTTGGCTGTTCGACGTGGAACTGTTTTCCACACGTTTCCAGCTCGGTTCGGGCAAGTACACCATCATCTCCTCCGGAGACTTCAGCATGTATTTGCCGGAATACCACTCGTCGGCCTTGCTGGACCCGGAACCGCTATGCACCACGGCGCCCACGGCATCGTTCAGGACGGAACGTCCGATAGACCTGACGACACTCGCGCAGCCTGTCAGGGAAAATACAATCAGGAGAAGGAGTATTTTAGTTTTCATACCACTAATATACTCTCATTGTAACGAAAAAGAAACAATTTTTTCGTTTTTTTAGTAGTTCACTGCCGCGTAGAAGTTGAATGCGCCGAACACCTGGTCGTTGAAGAACCCGTCCTCGACAGCATCGTACGATGCACCCAGTTCAACCTGGTACTTGCAGTAACGGCAAATCACGAGACCCGCATCGACGTCCCCCGCGATGTTTATCGCGAACTTGTCCGCAAACTTGCTGTAATGGTCGTCGTACTGCATGCCAAGCCCTATATGGGCGCCAATGAACGGAGACACGAACGCGCTGAACATGTAGATGCGGAAACCGAACATGGTCATGTAGCGCCAGCCCCAGTTGTGCCAGGCGTCACCGTAGTTGAATCCTAATAGATTCGAGTAGTTGAAAGCGAGCCTTCCGCCAAAGTCGATGATACCACCCCGACGGATGAGCAGCGCCTTGCTAAAATCGCGGTCAGGATTCGCATCCTCGTCCTCCCAGTTGTACCAGATGGACATGCCCACGCCGTAGCTCTTCAGCACGCGGGTCGCATGCTTCTCGTAATCGCTCAGTTCCGCGTTGTCTATCATGGAAAGCGTCCGCGTACCGAGTTCCTCGGCGTTCACGTCCTTAGGGGCAACCACACCCGAAATCACCCAGTTGCCTTTTTCGGTCACGATAACGAAGGTGCACTTGTTCTTGATGCTGTCGCTCATGCAAACGTGCCCGCGGTTCGCAGTGCGCACGACGCCCCCAATCGTGGCTGCCGCAGACGAATCGCCCGCAGGGGCCTTGAAATCCAGCATTTCCTTTTCGAGCATCTTCCAGAGTTTCACGGAATCCGGGTCGGCAGGGTTATAGTCCTTTACGCCATCGGTCCTGAGTTTCTGCGGGGTCGTTGCCGAAACCGAGACGCTCACGCGGCCCGAATCGCGGTAGAACGTCACCACTTTCGAATCTGCGTCCTCGTACAGTTCAAGCGCGCTCCATCCGGTATCGGCAAGCGCAATCTTCATGGGCTCGGGCGAACGGATCATGTAGTTGCCGAACACGCGCGTGAACGTCATGTTCATGGCAGGCGCCGCATCTTCTTTAGGCGTGAACCGGAATAAACCCGCACAGCCTTCGAGCACAGTCGAAAGCACAAGTAAAAATGCAAGCAAGAGCATGGTCAGTCTATTCATCGAATTTCGCCTCCTGAATTTCGCGCGCCGCCTTCTCGATTTCGCGCTCGCGCAAGACCTCGTCCACCTTCGCGCGCAGGACATCTTCCTCGTGAAGTTTGTAGAGCATGTTTCCCTGCTCCACGCAGGGGCGCAACACGCGCAAGTAGCTCACCATAAGCCCGACCATCGCGGCACATGCCGCAAAACAGCCAGACCAGGAATCTGCAATCTCGGCGAATGCCACCACGATGCCGACAAGAATGAAGGCAAGGAAAATAACGAGGTCGCGCCCGGTCACGGGCGTGTATTGAATACCGCGCCCGTCAAGCAGTTTCTGCTGCCGCCGTGCGATATCGCGCAAGATGAACACATCGAAAATATGCCCGATGTAGGGGAGGAGCACCGAACAAACAACCGCAACGTTCGGAGAGAAGGTCGTCGTCGTGAGGCAGCGCAAGTTCCTTATGGCACGGTAAAGCCACAATATCCAGTAGACGAAAAAAAGCCAGAACACGACAAAGCATACGGCCATGGTTCCAATCATCGGAACCAAGGCTGCCAAAAACAGATAGTAGAGATGCCGGGCGGTATCCGCATCCGTCACGACCCCGCTCGCCATATAGCCCGTAACCTGGATGACGGTATTGCACAGCACCAGGAATACGACGATAATGATATACAAGAATTTCAGGAAGAACATGGCGCGTGCACTGCGCCGGGAATTATCTTCCAGACGCACGCTACCTGAACTCATACACCTTGGTAGCGAGCACGGTCTCGCCGCTAAGCATGCTGACCTTGATCTTCACCGTGGTCATCTTGCCGCGCGGAATCTGCACCGTGGCGCTGTAGCCGATACCCGTTTCCGAGGGCACGTACTTCGTCTCGTACGTCTTGCCGCCAACACTGACCTCGACCGACTTTATCTGCGAGGGGTCATTGTCCACGATGTGTTCCACGTCGAACAGGAGCTCGGGATAGAGCGCGGCACCCTGCGAAACCTTCTTCTTGAAGACTTCCTTCGCGCCACCGCGCACCTTCACCTTCACGCCCGTCTTGGGGAAGCAGGCGAACTCGCGCTCGATGCTGGCGTCGACGCCCTCCACGTTCTCGGGCACGAACCTGTACTTGAACGTACCCGGCAACAGCTTGAAGGTAGCCGCGTAGTCCCTATCCAGCGTGACTTCCTTGAGGAGGCTGTCGTGCGCGAATATAGAGAGCTTGCCCTCGTTGTCCCTGAACCCGGACGTGGTGTAGAGCACCTCGCACTTGGTCATGTCGGACTTGATAACCTTCACGCTGCGGTCGAACCTGTAGACAAACGAAATGTTGCCACATACAAACGAATTGTGTTCGGCAGTGCATACCGCCTCGAACTTCTTCGGACCAAGCGCAGCACGGCTCCAGGTGGGCACAAAGCGCATGCGCTTGCCGTCGGAGGTGTAGCGTTCGGGGCCAATCGCCACCTGCATGCCTTCGGTACAGGTCGCAAAGATCTCGATGCTGTCGGCGTTCACCAGCGTGGGAACGGGCTCGAACCGGCATTCGTACTTGGACCGCAAGTCCTCATTGCGCTTCTCGATAGTTTCGTCGATTTCCTTCGCCTGCTTCTGGATATCCTCGACGGACTTCGTCGTATCGTCCACGGCCTCGCTTATCTTCTTCGCGAAGTCCGGATCGCCCGCGTTCTTCGCCTCGACGACCACGGGCGGCTTGCCCTTGCGGAAGGCGACAAACTGCTGCGCGTGAACCGCGACTTCCTGGCCGTCCTGTTCCATCACCATCTCGCCCGAGTTGAGCGAACCGAACGACTGCCCGCCGTTGGTCACGCCGATGGTGCCGTCCGTACCGCGGATCGATGCGGTCATGGTCCCGGTCTTGAACTTGAACTGGCTCTTCTTGCCGGTCTGCTTCTGCGCGTTGAAGCGCAACAGGCCCTTCTTGATATTGACTTCGGAAATCTGCGAATCCTTGATGAACAGCACCTGCGTAAACTCGACAAGCGCGTTCTCCTCGATGGAAATCGTGCTGCCCTCGGGCATCGAGATGAGCACGCCGGATTCCACATCCGTCTGGATAAGGTCCTTGTCCTGGACCTTTGCGCCTACGCGCAAGCTAGCCCAGTCGCCATTACCCTTCTTCTTGAACGAGACGTCGCCAAGAACAGAACGTACCTTGGCGCTCTGCGGGGCAGCCATCGTGAAGGTGACCGCCAAAACCACCCAAACCGTTAAGCTCCTGAATATAGACATAGGACCTCTCGGAAACAAAAAACACTACGCCACAGGGCGCAACACAAACATAAATATAGACTATAATTTTCAAAAAAGCACGCGCCGCTTTATTCCAAAGCGGTATAATCAAGCCTATCACGGCGATAATACAATTACGCGTGACGCGAACGACAACTTTTTTCCAGCAGTCGATTGCGGAATTGTCAAGTCATCCTGGCTCCGGGAAGGTCATATTTTCAACATGGCATCCGTATACGTAACGTTAATTCAATGTTAATACTATGTTGATTTACGATTTGCGATAGTAATTAGTAATTTCCAAACCGCACAAGTTATCCACACAAGCAACCCGCGTTTCACGTGAAACATCCCAAAAATTGGAATCAATCCAAAATTTATTAACGAATACAAAAGTCAACTTTTGTGCTACCACGCATTTTGTTAATAGAATGTTTACAATATAATTAACAGAGCAAGGGCTTCTTACAATATAAAATGCCCCGACGATGAGGTCGTCGAGGCAAATTTTTCTGCCAGCCGCGCCGTCCAAAAGATTCCGGGTCAACCCCGGAAGACGCGTGGAAGGTCTTTCTTGTGAAACAGGCGCCTAGAACTTCACGGTGCGGGGAGCCGCCGTAAAGCTGTAGAACGTGGCAACCGCGTCCTTGAAGTAGAGCGTCTCGGTGTTGTCGTCGTCGGGCGAGTACATCGACTTGAGCTCGGGGTAGTGCTCCAGCATGTCGACCTTCGGTTCGCGGCGGTCGTCGCGGACCAGGGTACCGGCAATGCGGACCCACTCGTTACCCGCGGCGTTCATCGCGCAGATTTCGACCTTGCCGTTCTTCTGGATCTGCTTGGAGCAGTCCTTGGACTTGCCGGTCTGGATATAGAGCTTGCCCTCGAAAATGTTGGCGGTTCCGAACGGGCGGACGCGCGGCTGGTCGCCGTCGGCCGTCGCGAGGAAATACGCACCACATGCCTTGAGAAATTTTACGACTTCTTCCATTTTGTTATTCCTTAATAATAATGATTAAAGGTTCGCTGTTGTATTCAACTATATATAATATACAAAAAATAGATTTTCGACTCCGTGCTACGTGCTGCGCTCAAAACGACACATTCACCTATTTCCGGTACGCATCCCGATAAATTTTCAACATCTGTTCACCGAAACAGCAGAAGATGACCTTCTTGAGGCATTTTGCAGGGTACTTATCAACAGTTCGGATTGCAATCTCGGTAGCGGCCTCCCAGGGGTAGCCATAAACTCCACAAGAAATAGCGGGGAAGGCGACCGTTTCGCAGCCGTTCTCCTCGGCCAAATCGAGGCAGCTCTTGTAGCAGGATTCCAGCAGTTCGGGTTCGCCGTGAAGGCCATCCCGGTAGATGGGGCCCGGAGTATGGATCACGAATTTGGCCGGAAGCCTGAACCCGGGGGTGATTTTCGCCTTGCCCGTCTCGCAACCGTTCAGGGGGATGCATGCCTGCAACAGTTCCGGACCTGCCGCCCGGTGGATGGCGCCGTCCACGCCTCCGCCACCCAGCAGGGAGCAGTTCGCCGCATTCACGATGGCATCGACTTGAAGCTTGGTGATGTCGCCCTGGATAATCTCGATTTCTACCATATAGGCCTCCGGCATAAATATACTATTTATACCACATGATAAGCAGAACCGTTATGAAAATTGCCGCGATGAGGGAACACATGGGAACCTCCCTGGAATGGTCCTGCCGGCAATATATAAACATTTGATGACAAAGAATGTCAATAATAAAAATATCTCAAATAAATGAATTTTTCACAAAAAAGAGTATATATTTGGGTATCGGGGATAAAGCCCTCCTTACAAGGAGAAAATATGAATAGGAGATTGATTTTCATGGCGCTCGCCTGCGCCGCTACCGCAGCACTTGCGGCAAATACCGCCAGCCCGACATTTTTGTGGGACGCCACGACCGACACCATAGGCCGAGTCGAGACCGGATCACCCGACTCTACGTCCGGCTGGTGGTACATTTATGACGACAGTGATTATGGGGGCACGTCCAATGTAACCATCCCAGCGGATATGGAGACAATCGAATCACCTGACTTTATAGGTGCTATGGCTGAAGCATACGGTGCAATCAAGGCCACCGTCAAGTTGAATGATGGCTACGAGTTCCCCTATGCCGGAATCGGTTTCAATGTTTGGAACGAGCAAAAGGAAGGCGCAGACATTTCCGCCTGGGGAGGCTTTTGCCTCGAGTACCAGTCCACAATCGGTTTCAGCATCGAACTCGTTCCCGAAAATGAAGAGGACGTGACCGCATTCAACAACTACAGGGCAACTGTTGCGAAGGCGGCATCCATGACTACCATGAATTTTCGATGGGATAAATTCAGGCAGGAGGCCGGATGGGGCAAGGAAGCCGACAAAGATTCCGTCCTTGCAAAGACAGCCGCAGTCAAGCTGGCTTTCAGAAACAGTGCGGGAACTGAGGGGGATTTCCAGATACAGTGGATAGGTTCTTACGGCATGTGTTCATGTTGCGGTCCAATGCCCGACAGAATCGGGAGCGACCCCACCACGATTCCCGTCAAGGCGACCCTTTCGGGCCGCATACTGCAACTTACCGGAGCGGCAACCCTCGGGAAGGCAACCGTCGTCGATCTCCAGGGGAATGTCGTGATGTCGGCACCAGCTACCGGCATAATGGATCTGTCCGCACTCAAGGCCGGCATGTACATGCTCCGCATCGAGGGTCCGGGAGTCAACCACACGCAGAAGATTCTCCTGAAGTAAGACAACAGGGGAGCGCAGGATGAAATCCAGGTTTGTCACTTTCCTCGTCATGATTGCCGCCGGGGTATCGCTCGCCCAGCTGTTGCCGCAAAAGCAGGCAGAGGACTTGCCGAAAATCGACCGCGCCATGATATTCAAGGTGGACTACAGTGACGAGGTGGAGGCGCCCGCCGATAGTTCCAGAAACATCGATCAGCCGGTACGAAGCGCAGAAAAGAGCGAACTTGCAAATAATACGCTGTTTATAAATACGCTCTGCGCGACAGGGGCGGTGCTCGGGGCAGTCCTTGGCGGGAACGGAACCGCCGGTTGCTTCGTGGTACCCAGCAGCAAACTGAAGTTCTGATGTTTGCGATTGCCATGTAGGAAAACATGTTTGGGAAAGCAATCGCAACCTTAATCGCCTCGGTCATAGAACATACAAATATGTTCTGCGACACTCGGCTCATAAGGTTTCACGTGAAACGTTTGCAAACCGAGGAAGCGGCGACAAACTTGTTTGTCGACATTTCCGAGGTGCAGCAAGTTGGCTCCGAAGGAGCCCAACCGCACACCAGCTTATTGCTTTCGCTACCACATTTGTATATATTTAAATGTATGAGGAGAATATTAGCCGTACTCGCATTTTTTGCCCTGAACGTACATGCGGTTGACTGCATCCGCGCCAAGTTCGATATCTTTGTCGCGCAATACGAGGCACTCAACGATAATTACACAGGATTGATTATCGACAGTACGAGCTCTGACAATACCCTGGAAAAATTCACCTTTTCAAACAACCATACCTACCTATGGACATCGTACGCACGCTTGAGTCCGAATAGCGAATTCAAGAAATATGAACCTCAACAGATGAGTTACAAAGCGGAAATCTCCCAAGAAGGAGACTTCAAGATATATGACCGTGGCCCCCTAGTGTACAGGGTATTCCACACGGAAGATTCCATTTATGTCGAGAAGTTATCAAACGAACGTTCCGATACGACTATAATAATATGGCATATCCGGAACGACACCCTCTACGAAAACTCCTCATTCATAGTTACATACGATTCCGGATTCGAAAACAGGTGCTTCGAGACCCGGACGAATAACAGTTCCTATGAGGTACTGTACGAGTACGAAACCAGGGGAGATACCCTCATTGAATACTATGGTGCACTCCTAGGGAATGTGGGCTATCCTTCGGGACACAGCAAAGCTACCGACAGCGTTTGGACCAAAACCTTCTACGTACCATTCAACACTGAACAGCCTCTGGAGATTTTCCAGACACCACGCCCGACTAACATCTCTAAAAAGGGAAGACACTTCGACCTCCTCGGACGCCCTGCAAGAGGAAAGTACACCATGAAGTTTTCAAGGTAAGTTCACACTATTTCAACATTTATCAAAAAGTTATTCACGGATATTTTAAAAAAGTGAAAGGGCGCCGATGTCGGCGTTCTCTTTTTTTTGTGAGATATACTAAATTGTGTTTCACGTGGAACCAAAATCTTTGACGATTTTGGTTCCACGTGAAACATTGCAATGAGTTACAAAAAAAACATAGAGCAGCAGAATCTTCTGAACCAGTTCCTGAAGGAGTACGTTCACTTCGAGTTGTCCAATGAGCAAATGGACAAGCTCTATGGCTTTGCCGACCTGGTGGTAGAGACCAAGCAATTCGGCAACCTGATTTCGGCGAAGGATTCCGAGAAGTTCCTCAGCAGGCACATCGCCGACTCGCTCGTTCCCTATATATATATATTAGACGAAAGACGAAAGACGAAAGACGAAAGATTATTTGGCGAAAGAGGTACCCTATCGTCTATCGTCTACCAGCGAAGCGATCTTTCGTCTAAGACATGGGCTGATATGGGTGCAGGTGCAGGCTGCCCGGTTTTCCCGCTCGCCATCGCGATGCCCGAGGTGCAGTTCTATGCGGTGGAGCCCCGCCACATGCGCGTGGAGTTCATGAACTACGCGAAGGAAAAACTCGAACTCAAGAACCTGACCGTGGTGGGCAAGCGCTTCGAGACTTCGGGCCTTGCCGACCTGGACTTTATCAGCTGCCGCGCCCTCTCGACTTTCGAAAACGACTGGGAACGTGCACAGCCCGCCCTCAAGAAGGGCGGACTATTCCTCACATTAAAAAGTTTCAATAGCATTTCACACCTGGAAAACGACCCGGCAGTCAACATCTGGAAATACAAGCTGCCGAACGAAGAACAGGATTACGCCTTAGTCACTCGAGGTAATAAATGAGTAAAGTGATAGCAGTATGCAACCAGAAGGGCGGCGTGGGCAAGACCACAACGGCCGTGAACCTGGCTGCAAGTTTTGCCGCTCTCGAAAAGAAGACTCTCCTTATCGACATGGACCCGCAGGGGAACGCGTCGCAGGGTCTCGGCTTCAACGAATCCCAGGAAGTGGATATCCACGAGGTTCTGGACCTGGCGGAAAATCCGGACAACATGACGCTCGAGAACATCGCGCCCGCCGTCATGGACACGAGCCTCGACTACCTGAAGGTCATCACCTCCGGCCCGGACCTCGCCGTGATGGAAATCGAACTTGTGAACGCGATGAGCCGCGAACACAGGCTCGAACGAATCATCAACGTGCTCAAGAACGAATACGAGTTCATCATCATCGACGCACCCCCGAGCCTGAACCTGCTCACTCTGAACGTGCTCACCGCCGCGACGAGCGTGCTTATCCCTATCCAGTGCGAATACTACGCCCTGCAGGGTATGACCGAACTTTTCAAGACCATCCGTGAAGTGCAGAAGAACCTGAACGCGAACCTCAAGATCGAGGGTGCGCTCCTCACGATGTACTCCGCAAACCTGAGCCTCTCGAAGCAGGTCGCCGCCGAAGTTCGCGAGAACCTTTCCGACACTGTATTCCAGACGATGATTCCGAGAAACGTCCGCCTGAGCGAAGCGCCCAGCCACGGCAAGCCGGTCATCCTGTACGACGTGCAGAGCACCGGCTCGCAGGCATACATGAAACTCGCCGAGGAAATTCTGAACAAGGGTAAGTAATGGGAAAGAAATCTTTTGCACTGGGTCGCGGCCTCGCCGCCATCATGAAGGACCACGACATCAATTTTAAAGGTGAACAGGCGAACACTATCAACAATCCTTCCGAAACTGCCGAAAAGTTCGAGAAGATTGTTGAAATCTCGATTGACCTTATCGACCCGAACCCCTTCCAGCCGCGCAAGGCGTTCGACGACGAGGAACTTTCCGAACTTGCCGACTCCATCAAGCAGCAGGGTCTTATCCAGCCGATCGCTCTGCGCAAGGTGGGCGACCGTTACCAGATTATCAGCGGCGAACGCCGTACCCGCGCGACCAGGATTGCAGGTCTCCCGACAATCAAGGCGCAAGTCTTCGAGAACCTCGACGACAAGGCGATGGCGGAATGGGCGCTCATCGAGAATATCCAGCGCGTCGACCTGAACCCGGTCGAAATTGCACGTTCCTATCAACAACTTATCGATAAGCACGGCTACAAGCACGAAGATCTGGCCAAGATTGTGAGTAAGTCGCGCTCCGCGATTACCAACAGCCTGCGCCTCCTCAAGCTCCCGGAACAGGTGCTCTTGTGGATAGAGGAAGGAAAGTTGAACAGCGGTGCCGCCCGTGCCCTCTGCAGCGACAAGATTGGCGACCCCGAATCTCTCGCGGAACGCATTATCGAGGAAGGCCTGAACGTGCGCCAGATCGAGGCGATTATCCGCGGTGACGACGATGGTTCGACTAATTCGACAGGCTCATCAACCGGCTCACCAACCGAAAACGACAAGGTCCCTGAGCCTGCCGAAGGGCCCGAGACGCCCGCAAAGCCCAGGCCGGAACTGAGCGCCGACATGAAACAGTTCGAGACCAGGCTCGAGACGTTCTTCGGCACGAAGGTGCAGCTCAACCCGAGCAGCTCCGGCAAGCCGGAAGGCACCATCGTCATCAAGTACTACAGCATGGACGACCTGACCCGCATCCAGGAAATCATGGAAAACCGCTAGGCAGCTCATGAAAAAGAAGTACTACACAGTACAGATTATCCCGGAAGACTCGCACGAAATCAAAAAGTTCAGGGTTTCAACGAGGTGGTTCCTCTTCGGGAAGATTTTTCTGGTAATTTTCATAATTGTTCTCGGTGCTTTCTGCTACAATCTGGCAAAAATCAACCGGATTGTCGCAAGTTACGAGAAAATCCGCGTGGTCAATGCCCAACTTATCAAGAAAGACAAGAACTACGAGGAAATGTTCGAGCGCCTTGACTCTCTCTGGATACTGGAACAGCGTATCCAGAACATATTCGAGACGTTTATCGAGAACGACTCCAACAAAATCAACAGTATTATAGACAGGAACAGGTTCGCTCACTCGCCTTCCGAGAAAAACGAAATCGATTTCGAAGGACACGGGTGGAAAACCCTTGAGGAAAAGTTAAAAATCGAGAAAATTCCGGATATCGTACCTGTCGTGGGTATCGTGAGCAAGAAATTCAGCGGGGAAAGCGGCCATCTCGGTACGGACTTCTCGGCTAACCCGGGTAACCCGGTCTTCGCTACCGGAACGGGAACCGTGGAATTCGCAGGCAAGAAGGGCGAACTCGGGAACACCATCGAAATCAACCACGGGAACGGCTACGTCACTACCTACTCGCACCTGATGAACATCAAGACGAGAAAGGGGAGCCCCGTTCACAAGGGCGACATCATCGGATCGGTGGGTGCCACGGGTACCACGAACGGACCGCACCTGCATTATACTATTATTAAAGACGGGGTCCCGCAGGACCCGGAAACCTATATCAACTACTAAGAGGTTAAAAATGGCTACAAAAGGCGAACAGGAAATTACCCAGATTGGCGGCAGCATCACCATCAAGGGTGACATCAGCGGCAAGAGCGACGTGCGTGTTGCCGGCAACGTAAACGGCAGCATCAACATCGAAGGCGAGCTCATCATCGAGCGCAGCGGCTACATCGAAGGCGAAATCAAGGCCACCAACGCCGTTGTCGCCGGTAGCGTGAAGGGCAATATCGACGTGTCCGAAAAGCTCATCCTCGAGAGCTCCTCCAAGTTCGTGGGCAACATCAAGACCAAGCAGCTCATTATCCAGGAAGGCGCAATGTTCCAGGGCAACTGCCAGATGGGCATGCCGACACAGGCTGCAGCACCTGCCAAGAAAGAGGAAAAGGCCTAATCCACCACCATATCATAGTTATCTATTTATTTATATATTTAGTAATAACTATGATGCTGTTTATAGTGGATAAGTTTCCCGGCTATTTTGCATAAGGTGATGATGGTCAATAGGTTATGAAGAAATGTTGAAGGTTGAGAAATGTTGAAAAGTTTATAGTCTCTCAACTTTTTTCAATGTTCACAAGTGTTGAACCTTACTTTTCAATGGCTGTGAACAACTATTCACCACCCCCTTATTGAAGAATCCGGGAACCTGCAGGTCTGTGAATATGCGAAATATCACACTCAGTGCAGATAAATTCTTTTTTCTTGTATAAACGGCAGTTAATATTTTATATTAAAGGCACTAATGTCGTCTAAGGTATTGAAGATAGGTCAGATAACGGATATCCATATCGGTGAGGATGAAAACCTTGTCCAAGGGATCGATGTTCGCAAGAACTTCCTTACCGCGTTGAATTCCGAATCCATGAAGGATATCGACCTTCTCGTGCTTTCGGGCGACCTCGCGAACGAGAACGCCGAGCCGGGCGCCTACCGCTATATCGCGGAACAGCTCAAGGGGGTCAAGTGCCCCGTGTGCATTATCCCCGGCAACCACGACAGCCTCGACGTGATGGTGAAGTTCTTCGACATGCCGGTGAAGAACGGCAAGTGCTATTTCCGCTACGACCTCGAAGGCAAGTCCATGTTCTTCCTGGACAGTGCAATCGGTGAGGTTTCCCGCGACCAGCTCGACTGGCTCGAGGAAGAAGTCCCGAAGATCGACGGCGAAGTTATACTGTTCATGCACCACCCGCCCTGCTTTTGCGGGCACAAGTTCATGGACCTGCACTACCACCTGAGGAACATGGTGGAGGTGCAGCAGGTTCTCTCGAAGTTCAAGAACCTGAACCACGTTTTCTGCGGGCACTACCACAGCGAGCACCAGATGAAGTTCTCGCACATCCACGTGCATGCCGCTCCGCCGACGCAGATGCAGATTGACGCCGACAGGCCGTACTTCAAGTTGAAGAGCACCGAGCCCGGTTGGCAGGTTATTTACTGGGGCGATTCCGTCAAAACCGAGGTACATTACTAGTTTTTTTTCGGGAAATCCCTTGAAATTGCTCGACTACTATGCTATATTTGCCCCTACGTGGCGGTTTAGCTCAGTGGTAGAGCACTGGAATCATAATCCATTGGTCCGGGGTTCAAATCCCTGAACCGCTATTAAAAAAAAGAGGCGCATATGTCGAAACGAATTCTTGCAATTTCAATTCTGGCTATCGCCTCTTTTTTTGTTGCCTGTGAAAACGACGATGGTGACCAGCCGCAGATGCAGCAGGTGCAGTCGAACTTCCCGAAATCCGTACCCATAGTGAACGTCGACCCGTTCACCGCCCCTGCAGAACCCATAGTGACGCAGGACCAGGCGAACAAGTACGTGAAGGCGAGCGCCGCACTCGTGGAACTCGGCGTGAGCTGGTCCAAGAAAATCGAGGAAGCGAAGGAAGGCGAGAAGGTCCAGATTCTCGACGCATACAACGTGGCCCGCGACCAGCTGTGCGCGCGCATTGGCCTCAAGGGCATCGCCGAATACAACTGGATTACCGAGGTGGCGCTCCCCAACCCGCGCAACATCCCGTTCTTCGAGGCGGCAGGCCTCAAGAAGTAGCGAAAGCCCGCAAGAAAAAATTTGCAGAAGACCGCCCGCTGGGGCGGTTTTTTTTATAGATATATGTTGTCAACCTTTATGCCGGAGATCTAGATGCCGATTCGTATTACTATCAACCCGAATTCAGATTCCAGCGCGGAGTGGGCCATTTTCCATATGGCAGAAACACTCGGACCCGCGTGGGACGTGTGGATGAACCGCCACCTTGTTTTCAACAGCCGTGCGTGTGGCGCCATGAACAGGGAAGTTGACTGCATTCTGTACCACCGTGAATACGGCATGCTTATTGTGGAATGCAAGGGCGGCAAGATTTGGACAAGGTATAACGAGAAATCAAAGGCCACGGAATGGTTTAGTGGCAATAACCCGCTGGTGCCGCCGCCGAGCGAGCAAGTGGGTTCGCTTATTTCTCCCCTGCACGAATACATGAAGGAAATCCTCGAGCCCGCACGCGAAGGGAAGATGCGCAAGGTGCGCGTGCAGTGGGCGGTATGCTTTAGCGACATGGACAGCATGGAAGGGATTCCCGGTTCGGAAATTCCGAGGAAGCGCGCGCTGCTGCGGCCAGACGTTCTCAACGCGAAACGTTTCGAGAAGCGAATCATCGAGATTCTCGAAACTCCTGTACAGGCGAACGGCAACATGCCGTTCATGAACGAGTACCTCGACGAGGATTCGCTTTTTAGGCTCAGGAACTTCCTTGACGGCCAGGGCGAAAAACCCGATGCGGCAGAAATCATTAAGAGCAGTTACGAGAATTGCTTCCAGGAGGCGACCGAGATGCAGCAGATGATGATGGAATCCATCTCGCGCAACCCGCGCATGCGCATCGAGGGAGTGGCCGGTTCTGGGAAGTCGCACATGGTAGTGTGGGATGCGCTTCGCCTTTCGCGCATAGGCAAGAACGTGGCGATAGCCTGCTATAACGACCTGCTGGCAACAGAACTCAAGCACGATGTAGACAAGGTAATAAGCAAGGACCGCATAGGTGTCGAAAAGAAGTATGCGCAGGACGGCGGCGTGAGTTACGGGCGCGTAGACGTGCTTGCCTATTCCGAATGGTGCGAGAAATATGTACGCGCCGCGAAGGTGAAGGTAGCGAAGAGTGGCGACAGGTCGCTGTATTTTGACAAGGAACTCCCCCAGGCATTCGTGAAGGCGCAGAAGATTCTGGCGAAAGACAAGAAAACGCGCGAGAAGTTCTTTTACGATGCGGTAATCATCGACGAAGGGCAGGACTTCGCGAGCGAATGGGTAGACTCATTCCTCGGGCTCTTGCACAACGAGGAACACGGCACCGTGAGGTTCTTCTACGATCCGGCGCAACGCCTGTATGCAAGCCGCAACGGTATCGACAACGCACAGGTCGAGGCGATGCCCGTGATGGTGCTGAATCGTGGATTCCGCAGCACGAAGCGCATTCTCGAATGGGTGCGCAAGAATACCGGGTTCAGGCTACAGGCTTTCGACAACATAGTGCTTGGTGAAGCTGTCAAGGAAATGCAGTACAGGGACGGTGCAGAGCAGGCGCAGATGCTGCGCGCTCGTATCGACGAACTCATGAAGAAGAAGCACCTTTCCGTTTCGGATATTCTCGTGGTGTCGATGAAGAGCGACAAGAGTTCCGCGCTCAAGGGTATTTCTGATGACCGCATCGTATGGAATGCGGGGGGCGACAAGTCCCTGATTAAGGACAAGGTAAATATCGTGAGCGTCTACCGTATCAAGGGTCTTGATTCTACGGCGGTAATACTTACCGACATCGAGGAACCCGCCGAGGCGAGCAGGCACGAAGACTGGAAACGCTGCCTGCTCGTAGGCGCCACCCGCGCGAAATCGCTCCTTACAGTTTTCAGGAAGAAGTAGCGAGCGCCTTGCCGCGCGGGCTATAAACTACCACGCAAAATCGACTACGATACGCCAGTAGTTGTCGGTATCGAACCTGTGCGAGTGCCCGCTGCCGCCTACGCCGAAGTTGAACTGGTATTCGGCGGAGAAGTGGCGCGTAATCTGCAGGCCAATCCCGAGCCACACGGAGAACGTGAGGTCCTTCACTCCGTTGAAGCGCGTCTCGATATCGTCGAGGAACCCGAGCCCGAGCTGGTCCTTCGCCGCCTCCTTGACTTCTTCTTCCTTGCTCAGTTCCTTCTCGGATTCCGGAGCCTCCACCTTGTATATCTCGAAGATGGGCTTGTGGAAGTTGAAGGTCTGGCTTATGAACGGCTTGAATATGGGAATGTAGGGCACGCCTAGCCTGAACGATATCGGGATATCGAGCCCGATGTTGTGGTAGTATATATCTACTTTGTCTGTAATAGCGAGGGTATCTTCGAGGGTGAATTTCTTGTAGTGGTAGAACGTGCCCATGCCTATGCTGAACGCGCCGCCGTCGTAGAAGTACCAGCGCAGGTAATAGGTGAGTCCGCCCTCGTATCCGGTTTCATCGTCAAGGTTGCGGATGCGTCCGTAGCCCTTCTGGTAGTAGCTGTGCTCGCCGAAGTTGCCGTACGTGAATTCCATGACCTTGTAGAAAATGCGGTCCTTCTTCTTTGTGGAATCGGCAGGGGCGGATTCGGCGGCTTGCGGGCAGGCCGCGGTCGCGGGCTGCGCG
>FLNZ01003219.1_pt1 | contig 53419 bp, 35 predicted proteins | sample 1140391 | NCBI WGS metagenome assembly FLNZ01 (sample SAMEA3878171, study PRJEB12797) | bioreactor metagenome | biome: Moose rumen | place: Sweden | collected 2011-10 | reverse complement strand
ATAGAACATCCCGTTTCTATATTATATTTTTCTCCTTGTTTTAGCAAAAGATAGCAAAGTTGCTTTAGGTGCTCTGTTTTAATTTTTCCTATCATGGTCCGTTCTTTTTGTTTGTTGAAATCTTCCAACTTATAGTAATTTCCATATTCACCTATGTGATAATGAGCAAATGCATTACGAAGATGTCGGATAAAAGCTTCTGCTTCATTCTCTATCTCGCGTTTCTCAAAGAGCATCTCGCAATCCTTAAACTCAGACGGCAGCTGCTCGATGGGCCATGGTTCGATATGCAAACCTTGATTCGATAAGTATGACCTTATTTCTTCGTCCCACTCATACATAGCCGCTTCGCCTTCCAATTCTCCTTTGGCTACTGTATAATAAAAGAAGTAAACACTTTCGGGAGATAGCAAACCAATTGCTGGTTCTTCAAATGTGAAATTGTATTCCATAACCTTTCGATTTTAACCTTCTAAATCATCAATACGACTTTCCGCATCAGACAATCTCTCTTTAAATTCCTCAATCTCATTGTCGTAGTTTTTGAAAAAACCAATGATTTTACTACAATCAGGTGCATTACACTTTACACCCTTTAGTTTTACACCGTCAATCTCCACATCAACTATGGAGAAAGATTGGTTCGTGCAGAACGGACAGTCAAAAACATATTCCATACTTCATCTCTTTTATGCCCCGCGACTCTCTGACGAAGCGGTTAATGAAGAGTGGAAGTTGAGGCCAATAGATACAAAAAGAGCGTGAGAGTCAATGTCCGTTACTCGTCCAATGAACTGAGGCCTTAGGAAACCCTTACAATCTGAACGAGCAACATAGACCCCACGCCGATATGTTATACAATACTCCCATTCGCTACTATATAATAGTGTATAGCATGAATGGGGTACGCTTTAATAACATACCCGTGGCATCTACCGTTGCAGTGTTCCCTGATTGTAATTGAAGTGTCCTAAGTTTCAGTTCATCAAGAACAAAGCGCGAGATAAACGCCTTTCCATATATGGCATCCCTGCGTCAGACACGACCCTCTGGCTAGTGCCTTTTTCCCAATGCTTACGCATTATCGGCGTAGGGACACGGCAAAGTTACAAATAAATTTTGTTTAACAAAAGAAAAACGGGGAAAAAACTATCGCCAGGCCATAGCTAAAGAGTTATAAAGAGTTATCCTTGCGTGACATCAGTCCCTATAACTTCTCAAACAAGTTTGGTATTTCGCTCGCTTAATCGTATCTTTAACCTGCGGTTTTAGATACTCCCGCTCGGAAATACTCAAACAAGTTTGGTATTTCGCTCGCTTAATCGTATCTTTAACCTGCGGTTTTAGATACTCTCGCTCGGAAATACTCAAACAAGTTTGGTATTTCGCTCGCTTAATCGTATCTTTGTGCCCTGTAACGCTATAACTATGGACTTGTTTTTCACGCTTGTGGATAATGTGCAGCAGTTCCTGTGGACCTGGGTGGTGCTGGCGATGCTGGTGGGGTGCTCCCTGTACTTCACTGTTCGATTGGGGTTCGTGCAGTTCCGCCACTTGGGCGAGATGCTGCAGCAGTTGAGAGGCAGCGTCTCCACGACTCAGCCTGATGCCTCGCAGCAGAGGCATACCGTCAATTCGTTCCAGGCCTTCGCCATCAGTCTGGCAAGCCGCGTGGGCACGGGCAACCTGGCCGGTGTGGCCTCGGCCATTGCCGTGGGCGGAGCGGGAGCGGTGATGTGGATGTGGGTGATGGCGCTGCTGGCATCTGCCACTGCCTTTATGGAGGCCACATTGGCGCAACTCTTCAAGCGCCGCGGCGAGGATGCCTATTACGGAGGACCGGCTTTCTACATGCTCCACGGTTTGCACAACAGGTGGATGGGAGTGTTGTTTGGCGTGGGCATCCTGCTGTCGTTTGGAATGTCGAACCAGATGGTGCAGAGCCGAACGATATGTGATGCCGTGGGAGCGGTTCTGGGATGGAACGAGGTGGCAGTGGCGCTGGTGCTCATGTTGCTGACGATGTTGGTCGTCTTTGGCGGCGTGCGGCGCATATCGCGCTTTTCCGCCGTGGTGGTGCCCGTGATGGCGGTGGGTTATCTGCTGTTGTCGTTCTACATCCTGATGGTGAACATCCAGCAGGTGCCTGCCATGCTTCGGCTCATTGTGGACAGCGCCTTCGGATTGCGCCAGGCAGGCGGAGGCATGGTGGGCATGGCGGTGATGCAGGGCGTGAAGCGCGGCCTCTTCAGCAACGAGGCAGGGGAGGGCAGTGCGCCCCATGCGGCAGCCACAGCCTCCATATCGCATCCCGTGAAGCAGGGCCTGCTGCAGTCGCTGGGCGTGTTCGTCGACACTCTGCTCATCTGCACCTGCACGGCCTTTGTCATCCTGCTTTCGGGTCTTTACGACAGCGGAGAGGACGGCAGCATACTGACGGGGACGGCGATGCAGTTCCACCTTGGGGCGTTTGGACGGTGGTATCTGACGCTCATTGTCTTTCTCTTTGCCTTCAGCACCATTATAGGTAATTACTTCTACGGCGAGTCGAACATCCGATTCATGACGCACCGCCGATGGCCCATTCTGGCATTCCGCGTCGTGTCGGCACTGACGGTGTTCTTCGGTGGACTGGTCACGCTGAGCCAGGCATGGTCGGCCATTGACCTGATGATGGCGTTCATCGTGGTGGTCAACCTGGTGGCGGTGCTTCGGCTGGCCAAGTACGTCTATCGACTGAAGGACGACTACTTCCGCCAGAGGCGCGAGGGGCGTGACCCGGTGTTTCACCGCTCGCAAATGCCCGAACTGGATTTGGAGGCATGGGAGTAAGATAATTGATTGCGTACCCCACCCCTAACCCCTCCCCTCAGATGGGAGGGGAGAAGCGAACAACAAAAACACAAAACCTCACACATGATAGTTTGCATAGCAGAAAAACCGTCGGTGGGCAGAGACATCGCCCATGTGCTGGGAGCCAACCAGCAGAGAGACGGATACATGGAAGGCAATGGTTACCAGGTGACATGGACCTTTGGTCACCTGTGTGAACTGAAGGAGCCTCACGAATACTCCAACCTGTGGAAGACATGGAGCCTGGGACAGTTGCCCATGATACCGCAGCGCTTTGGCATCAAGTTGAAGACCGACAAGGGTGTGGAGAAGCAGTTCGAGACCATACGGCGACTGATGCTCGGTGCCGAGCGCATCATCAACTGCGGCGATGCGGGGCAGGAGGGCGAACTCATACAGCGGTGGGTCATACAGATGACGGGAGCCAAGTGTCCCGTACAGCGCCTGTGGATAAACAGCCTTACGGAGGAGGCCATACGCGAAGGGTTCCAGACGCTGAAGGACCAGGCGGAGTACCAGAGCCTGTACGAGGCAGGATTGAGCCGCGCCATAGGCGACTGGACACTGGGCATGAACGCCACACGGCTCTACACGCTCAAATACCGTAACCGCACGATGCAGGAGAAACAGGTGCTCAGCATCGGACGCGTGCAGACTCCCACGCTCGCCCTCATCGTGCGCCGACAGCAGGAGATAGAGAATTTTGTGCCTGTACCCTATTGGGTGCTGACGACGAAGTATCGTGATGTAGTGTTCAACTACCTTCCCCCGACAGACCCCTCCCAGCCTCCACATAAAGGAGCAGGGAGCAAGGAGCAAGGAGCAGGGAGCAAAGAGCAAGGGAGCGAGGGACGGGGTGGGTCTTTTGCCACTCGCGAGGAGGGCGAGGCGGCATTTGCGAAGATTCGCGAATTGCCGTTCACCGTCACCAAGGTGGAGAAGAAGAAGGGTACCGAGGCACCGCCACGATTGTTCGACCTGACCTCCCTGCAGGTGGAATGTAACAAGAAGTTCGGTTTCTCTGCCGACCTCACGCTGCAACTCATCCAGATCCTCTATGAAAAGAAATACACCACCTATCCGCGTGTCGATACCACCTTCCTGCCCGACGATGTCTATCCCAAGTGTCCCCAGATACTCAACGGCCTGCGCAACTACTTCCCCCTGATGGAGCGCATCAAGGGCAAGAAACTCGAGAAGAGCAAAAAGGTGTTTGACAACAAGAAGGTGACCGACCACCACGCCATCATCCCCACTGGTGTCTATGCCCAGGCAATGACGGAAATGGAGGCGAAGGTCTATGACCTCATCGTGCGCCGCTTCATCGGGGCGTTCTATCCCGACTGCACGTTCGACACCACCACCGTCTTCGGTGAGGTGGCCGACGTCCAGTTCAAGGCCACAGGCAAGCACATCACCGACCCGGGGTGGAGGATAATATGGGAGCAAGGGGCAGCAAGCAAGGAGCAGGGAGCAGGGAGCAAGGAGCAAGAAACGTCCCTCCCCACCTTCACCAAGGGCGAATCCGGACCTCATGTGCCCGAACTGGCAGAGAAGCAGACCACACCGCCGAAGCCCTACACCGAGGCCACCCTGCTGCGCGCGATGGAGACGGCAGGCAAGTTTGTCGACGACGAGGAACTGCGCGATGCGCTGAAGGAAAACGGCATCGGCCGACCCAGCACCCGCGCCGCCATCATCGAGACCCTCTTCCGCCGTCAGTACATCCGCAAGGAACGCAAAAACCTCATTGCCACACCCACGGGCGTGGAACTCATAGGGCTCATTCGTAACGAACTGCTGAAGAGTGCTGAACTCACGGGGCAGTGGGAGCGCAAATTACGGCAAATCGAGCACCACGAGTACGAAGCCCGACAGTTTATCGACGAACTGAAGCAGATGGTCAGCGAACTTGTCGTTTCCGTGATGGCGGACAACCGAAGGAGCAGCGAGTAAGGATCTGGGAGCGAGAGGCAAGGGTGACCCCTCCTAACCTCCCCTGTAGGGGAGGAATAGGGGAGGAATAGAGGGGGAATATTCCTCCCCTACAGGGGAGGTTAGGAGGGGTCATGTAAGGAGGGGAACTCACTTCAAGGAGCAAGGGGTAGGGAGAAGTCTTGACCCGCCCTTTCTGCCCTGCGGAAGCATAGTAATCTTCCACAGGGAACCTTACTATGTCTCCGTGCATAACATTACCGTGCTTCCGTGCGTGACCTTACTATGTCCGTCTCCGGCAGCAAAGCAAACTTGTGCATTTTTGTGCATTTGTGCATTCTCCTCTATATATAGGAGAATGCACGAACGCACAGAAACGTCTTTGCTAAGCCGCCCGTGCCATCCGCACCAGAACGGTGGACTGCAATAAATCGTCGGCGAAGCAATAAAACGCCCCACGCGTGCGTTATTAACAAGGTATGAGACGCATTTCGTTCATAGTATTCTGCTTCACGGTCGCACTTCTGATGCTCACGGGCTGCGGTGCCGAGACGAACATCAAGAAGGGCGATGCCTTCTATGCCATCGGCGAGTACTTCGATGCTGCCGCCGAGTATAAGAAAGGCTACAGCCGCACGGCCATAAAGGACAAGCCCAAGCGCGGCGAAAGGGCGTGGAAGATGGCAGAATGTTACCGTCGCATCAACTTTACGGCCAAGGCCATCGGTGCCTATCAGAATGCCATCCGATACAAATACCCCGATTCGATGGCGGTGCTCTATCTGGCGCAGATGCAACACCGGCAAGCCGACTACAAGAATGCCGCTAAGAACTATCAACTCTTCTTGGACAGCGTGCCCGGCGATGTGCGTGCGCTGAAAGGCCTGCAAGGTTGCACCCAGGCACAGATATGGAAAAAGCGCCCTACATTGCACACCGTCAAGAAGGAAGCCCTCTTCAACAGTCGCCGCTCGGACATTTGTCCCGTGCTCTATGGCGACGAGTGGGATCAACTCTACCTGACCACGACGCGCCCTCAGGCCTCGGGCAACGAAGTCAGTGGCATCACAGGCATGAAGGCTGCGGATGTGTTCATGTCGAAAAAGGACGAGAAGGGGAAATGGCAAGCCCCCGAGCAGGTGGAGTCGGAGATAAACAGCGAATACGACGAAGGTGCGTGCTGCTTCTCGCCCGACGGCAAGACCATGTACCTGACCCGATGCACCCACGACCCCGACTATCCACGCTTTGCCCAGATATACACCAGCCAGCGCAGCGATGCCTCGTGGGGCAAACCCACCCTGCTGGAAATCTCCAAGGACACACTCTCCTCCTACGCCCACCCCGCCGTCTCGCCCGACGGAGGCTGGCTCTATTTCGTCAGCGATATGCCAGGCGGAATGGGAGGCCTGGACATCTGGCGCATCGCCATTACAGACGCAGGGCTGGGAGGCGTGGAGAACCTGGGCGAACCCATCAATACGGAGGGCGACGAGATGTTTCCTGTCTTTCGACCCAACGGCGAACTCTATTTCTCGTCAAACGGCCATGTGGGCATGGGAGGGCTCGACCTCTTCCGAGCCGAACAGGATTCTACCGGCGTGTGGGAAGTGGAAAACATGCGCTGCCCCATGAACTCCTCGGGCGACGACTTTGGCATCACCTTCGAGGGGCTCCACAATCGGGGCTTCTTTACCTCGAATCGCGGAGATGCCCGTGGGTGGGACCACATCTTCTCGTTCGAGTGCCCCGAGGTGCTGCAGACGGTGAAGGGATGGGTGTATGAGAAGGATGGCTACGAACTGCCCGAGGGGCTGGTCTATATGGTGGGCAACGACGGCACAAACCTGAAACTCAGCGTCAAGGGCGACGGCTCGTTTGAACAGGAAATCCAACCCAATGTCGATTACGTCTTCCTCGGCACCTGCAAGGGCTACCTCAACCACAAGGAAGAATTGCGCATCGACACCAGCAGCGTGAGCCGCGAATTTGTCCTGCAGTTCCCTTTGGCCAACATCAATGCCCCCGTGCTTGTGCGCAACATCTTCTATGAGTTCGACTCAGCCGAACTGACCCCAGCCAGCATTCCTGCCCTCGACTCGCTGACGGCTTTGTTGCAGGAGAATCCTAATATCACCATCGAACTGGCTTCGCATTGCGACTATCGTGGCGCCGACGAATACAACGAGCGACTTAGTCAAAGGCGAGCCGAAAGCGTAGTAGGCTACCTCATCGACAATGGGGTGGCTGCCGACCGCCTTGTTCCAGTGGGATATGGCGAGAAGCGCCCGAAGATTGTTACCCGCAAGATTGCCGAACAGAATCCTTTCCTTCAGGAAGGCGACACGCTGACGGAAGACTTCATCTTACGACTGGAGGATGTGGACAAGCAGGAAGTGTGCAACGCCCTGAACCGTCGTACCGAGTTCCGCGTTCTGCGCACCACCTACGGCCTCTTCGACGAGTCCCCCAAATTGAATAACGTTAACGTGAACGAAAACGAAAACAAAGAACTAAAACCCTAATTCCTCCCCTATAGGGGAGGTTAGGAGGGGTCATCCAGGGGTGGGGAGTTACGGACGCGGACTTCTTAGAGTGGATGCGCTGCGAAATTGTCCTGCTGAATCCCGTCGGGGACTGCGAGGTACACGACAGTAGACCTGCCCGTGGACCTGCCGTAGGAGGAACAGGACGGACTCTGGGCGAAATTCAAGCCATTACTTCCTTACCACCAGTATGCTCAGTTCGTAGAGCAGATAGACGGGTACGGAGACGAGCAGGAGGGTGAAGGCATCGCTGGTGGGGGTGATGACGGCCGATGCAATGACGATGGCGAGCAGGGCATGGCGACGAAACTTTCGCATGGAGGACGCCGTGAGCAGGCCAAAGCGACTGAGGAGCCAACTGACGACGGGCAGTTCAAACAGAATGCCCAACAGGAGGCTGAGCACGAGCAGGGTGTCGATGTAACTTTCGAGGGAAATGAGGTTGGTGACCTCGGTTGCCACCTGATAGTTGCCAAGGAAGGTTACGGTGAAGGGGAAGATGACAAAGTAGGAAAAGAGGACTCCGAGCATGAACATCAGGTAGCCGCTCAGCATGAGCCGTAGGGTCAGCCGCTTTTCCTGCGGGTAGAGACCGGGGGAGATGAAGCGGAACAGCTGGTGGAGTATGTAGGGCATGGCTCCAATCAGTGCCACATAGAAGGACACCATCATGTGGGTGACGAACTGACCTGTAACGGCGGTGTTGATGAGTTGCAGACTGTCGCCCTTGGGGTACAGGACTATGGCAAAGACTTCGTCCTTGAACACAAAGGCAACAAACATGAGCAGGAGCGTGATTATCAGGCAACGGATGATTACGCTCCTCAGTTCGTCAAGATGGTCCCAGAAAGTCATTTTTCACTTTTCACTTGCTCCTTGCCCCTTGTCCCTTGCTCCTGTGGGGTGGGGTCTTCGTTCATGCCGTCCTTGAAGGCTTTTATGCCCTGGCCGAAGCCACGCATCATTTCGGGTAGTTTCTTGCCGCCATAGAAAAGCAGCACAATGAGCAGTACAACGAGAATCTCTTGGAAACCGATGCCGCCGATAAGTAGAATGTTGTTCATGTCTTTTGAGAATTGAAAGTTAAAAGTTGAAAATTGAAGATTGAAAAATGGTAAATGGTAAATGGCTAAATGGTAAATGGTTCGTTTTGCTTCAGGTCTTCCACGAAGGAATCGATGCGTTGCATCTCCCGTGGGATGTTGATGCGCTGCGGGCAATGCTCCACACACTTGCCGCATCCGATGCAGTGGTTGGCTTGCCGCAGACGGGGCACCGAACGGTCGTAGCCGACAAGGAAGGCACGACGAGCCTTGCGGTAGTTTTCTGCCTGACGGGACTCGGGCACATTGCCTTCGTTGACACATTTGTTGTAGTGTACGAATATGGCTGGTATGTCGAGCCCGTAGGGGCAGGGCATACAGTATTTGCAATCATTGCAGGGAATGGTGGGGTAGGATACATAGAGATTGGCGACTTCGGTTTCGAGCCATTCCTGCTCCTCCTCGGTCAATGGCTCCAGGGGACTGAAGGTGCGCAGGTTGTCCTGTAGGTGTTCCATGTAGGTCATGCCTGAGAGTACGGTCAGTATGCGCGGTTTGGAACCGGCATAGCGGAATGCCCACGATGCCACGCTGTCCTCGGGTCGCTTGCCCTTGAGGGTGGCCACGATGTGGTTGGGCATCTTCACCAGGCGACCGCCCAGCAGGGGCTCCATGATGACGGCTGGTATGCCCCGCTTGTCGAGTTCGTTGTAGAGGTACTCGGCATCGGTGTTGCGACTGTTCGTCTCGTTGGCCAGGTGCCAATCTACATAGTTCATCTGTATCTGCACGAAGTCCCACTTGTATTTGTCGTGGTTGGCCAGTAGATAGTCAAAGACTTCAATGTCGCCGTGGTACGAGAATCCGAGGTTGCGTATCACCCCTTCCTCGCGTTTCTTCAGGAGATAGTCAAGCAACCCGTTTTCCATGTAGCGCGCATTCAGGGCATCCATGCCTCCCATGCCAACGCCATGCAACAACAGATAGTCGATGTAGTCGGTGCGAAGGTATTGCAACGAGCTTTCGAACATCTTCACTCCCTCTTGGTAACTCCATTGCTCGGGCGAGAAGTTGGAGAGCTTGGTGGCAATATAATATTTGTCGCGTGCGTAGCCGCTTGCCGCCAGTGCCGTCCCTGTGCTGGCCTCACTTTCACCACGGCAATAGGCAGGGCTGGTATCGAAATAGTTCACTCCATGGTCGAGGGCATATTTCACCTGGCGGTTAACCTCTTCCTGGTCAATCTCTTCCGGCACGGGCGAGCCGTCCTTCGAGGGCTCCTGTGGCTTGTTGGGCAGACGCATCATGCCGTAGCCCAACAGTGATACGCGGTCGCCCGTCGTGGGATTGTCGCGGTAGGTCATCTTGTCGGTGGGTATGTCGCCCGTGTGATGCCCGAGTGAATCTATGTCGCCGTCTTTTTTCTTCAGTCCACAACTGGCCAGAGCCGCCGTGGCTGCTCCTGCACCAAGTATCTTGATAAAGTCTCTACGTTCCACAGCCTGATAGTTAGAAATTGAAAATTGAAAGTTCTGGTTATGGTTATGGTAAATGGTTAAATCTCTCGATGTACTTCATGTCCCTCCACATAGATGGCACTGAAGGGGCGTGCGGGACACAGGTTCTCACAGGCTCCGCATCCTATGCACTTCTCTTCATTGACTGCAGGCACCCATATCTCTTCGTCGTCCTCCAGGGGAACCATCTCGATGGCTCCTGTCGGGCAATGGCGGGCACAGTTGCCGCACTCCACTTCGTCGGTAAGTATGACGCAGTTCTTTCTGACCCACACGGCATGGCCGATTTGTCGGGCGCTCTTTTCCTCGGTGGTAATGGGGCGGATGGCTCCTGCCGGGCATACTTGCGAACAACGTGTACATTCAGAACGGCAATAGCCACGGTCGTATTCCATGACGGGCTGCATCAGGTGCTCCAGGTCTTCGCTGGGGCGCAATACGTGATTGGGACATGCTGCAATACAGAGTTGACAGGCAGTGCAGTGCTGCGCAAAGTGCTTGGCAGACAGTGCTCCGGGAGGTGTCAGTGGGGTCTTGCGCTGGGGGGGCACCTTGTCCTCGATGGCAGCCAGTCCTCCGTCCACGGTCTTGGCTGTGGCCTCTATCGTGGCAGCACTGGCCACGAGGGCGAGGCCCTTCACAAAGTTACGGCGGTTGGGGTCTTTAAGGTCCTTAAAGTCCTTAAGGTCTTTTGGGGCTTTCAGGCGGTTGCCAAAGTTCATGGCTCCTTGTGGACAGACAGCCATGCAGTCGCCACACATCACGCAGCGTGTCATGTCGATGTGGTGATCCTTGACATTGATGCAGCGGGCCTTGCAGTTGTGCTGACAAAGTTTGCAACCGTTGCACTTGTCCTTGTCGAATACCGGACCATGGAGCGAGAAGTGGCTGATGTAGCCAAGGACTGTGCCCACGGGACAAATGGTGTTGCAGTAGGTGCGGCCACCACGCCATGCCAGGATGCCCACGATGAGCAGGGTGGCGAGGGCCACGCTGAGTGAGAATACAGACTTCATCCACACCTCTACGCTGTAGAATGCGTATGAGTCGAAGTGCTCGGCAACGGAGGCCAGTGCATTGTTGCCCCATAAGTAGAGGGGCTGCATCAGGTTGGCTGCAATGCGTCCGTAGGCACTGTAGGGGGCAATGAAGATGGCAAGGCTGTTCAGCCCTGCAACCATGAGGATGAGGAAGAGCAACAGGACGAGTGCCCTCAGCACGCGCCTCGTGGGAGAGTAGTCGTAGCGGTTAGCCAGTTTTGCCCGCTTGTTCTTGCGGAAGAGTTTGCGCTTGCTTACCCATGCAATGAAGTCCTGCATGACGCCCAGGGGACAGATTACCGAACAATAGATGCGTCCCAGGAGCAGCGTCAGTATGATGAGTCCCACGACTACTGCCACATTCAAGGCCAGCACGGCTGGCAGGAACTGTACCTTTGCCATCCAGGCGAGGTAGTGCTGCGCTGTCCCCGTAAAGTCGAGGAAGAGCAGCGTTACACCAACCCAGAATATGATGGCCAGTGTAATACGAATCTTTCGTAACATATAAGTATGTCAGATGTGTAAGGCTATTTGATGAGGACTTTCTTTCCGTTCACGATATAGAGACCACTTTTTAATTTACCATTTGACGATTTTCCATTTACGATTTGACGGCCACAGAGGTCGTAAATCTCACCGTTCATTTTTGCCTTTTCATTTTTAATTTCCATGATGCCAGTCCCTCCTTCGCCCACGGTGAAGTCGGTCACGCGGTTGGCCATGGTGTACAGGGCGCGCACATCGGTATTGGAAAGTTCGCGGTCGTATATCATCACATCGTCGATGTAGCAATCGGCAGAGCCCCAGAATGAGCCCAGACCCAGATAGAAATACTTCATGCCAGTCACCTTGCTGATGACCTCGGCATAGGGCAGTTCCTTTATCTTGGTGGTTCCGCTGCTACTGCTCACGCTGTGGACAGTCTTGTTGGTTCCGTTGACATAGATGCGAACTCCGTTCGTGGAACCTATGGTCACGGTTACCAAAGCCCACTGACCGACGGGGATGTCCGTGTAGGAAGTCTCTGCGGGATAGTTGATGTCGAAGTATGTATCTGCATTGTCGTTGTACCCCAAATAGGCGTTTCCTGTCAGGTACAACCGTGCCCCCGAGGCCGAGGCAGAGGTGCTGTTGAAGAAGCCCCAGATGGCATCCCACATATTGTCGTCGGTGCGCTTCACCCACATGCTTACGGTCATGCCCGCCAGTTCGCTCTTGTTCAGGAGCGGATTAGGCATACGTGTGGATGAATTGCTCTTCTGTGCACCAAACCACTGATGGAGCACCTTGCCAAATCTGCTGTAATCCTGCACCAGTGTGGGTCGCGTGCCAGTTGTCCCAAACAGGGCACGCTCGTCAGTGTTGTAGGCGTTGTAGCAGGGCGTTTCGTCCATGTTGTAGTAGGCAACCAGTCCCGTCAGGTAGTCACCCGTGGGTGTGGTGGCTCGTTGGGCTTTGATGTCGTAACTCTGTTCCCAGTAGTAGTCGGCACATTGCAACCTTCCTGTCAGGGTCAGTTCGGTCAAGGTTTCCCGTGGGGCATACTTGCCAGTCTCGTCAATGACATCGGGCTCGCTGCTTGTCCAGGAGAGTGTCGTATTGTCCGTGGTGGGGAACATCAAGTTGATGTTGGCGTTGTATGTGTTTCCAGAGGTTACGGGGATGGTGTTACTCAGGTAATTATAAGCCACCGCATATTGGGGCTTCAGTTTGTATCCCCATGCGGGTACGCCGCTTGAGGAAACCGCTGTAAAAGACAGTGCCTCCAGCGAGGTGGTCTTGTAGTTCTGTTTGGTGGCACCATTGACGTGTTGCGGAGCGAACACACCGTAATAGATGGTCGTTCCCAGTTTCAGCGTCAGATAGGATGTGCCATCCTTCACGCTCCAGGTGCCCGTATAGGCTCCCGTCACCTTACCTTCGGCGGTGAGGGTCAGTTCCGTGGGCGTGGTCTCCTGGAAGTTTTCATGATCCATCTTGTAGGGGTGCAGCATGAAGTGGTAGGTGCCGGCTATCTCTTCAGCCGAGATGCTTGTCGAGGCAATGCTGGCATCGGTGGTCGTCTCGCCGCGATAGCAGAAGGGAGCAGCCACGAGCCAGCCTTTTTCATTGAGGAAAAGCTGGTGGACGCGCACCTGATGGCCTGCCGTCCCATCGTTGAACTTCGTGTGATACATCACGAACGAACGGCCTTCGTCGTCCTGACACGCCGAGTTGTGTCCCTGGGCACACTCGCCCACGTCCTGGTTGCCCCACTGGTTGTAGGCTCCAAGCAATTTCATGCCTCGGTTGGTCGTGGCATTGGAACCGTAGTTCAGTGCCCACCCCGTATAGGTAGCCGCCACGCCTGAAGCGTCCACGTAGGGACCGTCGGGAGCCTTCGAACGGAAGATGCGCATCTCATAGCCGTCGGCTGGACCAAAACCACCGTAACTCATGAAGAGGTAGTAATACTGCCCGATGTGCTGGATGTAGGACCCCTCGCCGCTGACATAGTAGCCGCCGGCGATGCGCTTGCCGAAGTAGGGGTCGGAGGTGAAGTTTGCGCCCTTTGAGTCAAAGTCCGATGTGTAAGCGTAGGTATAGTCGCGCAGACCTGTTTCCTTGTCCAGTTTCAGCATGAAGATTCCGCCGCTCCACGAACCGTATGCCAGCCAAGGTTCGCCCTCCTCGTCGAAGAAGGCGCAGGGGTCGATGCAGTTGGGCCAGTAGGTGCCCCAAGAGTCTTTCTGATTGTAGCGGCTGGGCAGGCTGGATTGCGCCCCGATGGCCACCTCCATGTCTGTGTCCTTGTACGAGGGCGCATCGGAACTGCCGTTGAAGCCGCCCATCACGACGGGTCCCTGATAGGTGAACGGCCCCGTAGCCGACGGGGCGGTGAGCAGGATGATGACCGAAGCCCATGAGTCGCCATTGAGACTAAGGTACATACACCACTTCCCCATCGTCTCGTTGTACACGATGTCGGGAGCCCACATCACGCCGTTTACCCACGTCTCCTTGTCGGAAGCGTACCACGAGCACCACGCCTCGGCATCCACCTGTGGGAAATCGACTGTTGTGCCCTGATAGTTCTTGACCTGTTTCACTACCTGCTCGTTGAAGGCCGTGGCATATCCGCAGCGCGTGCCGTCGGGACGGGAAAAGGTTTGGTTGTTGGCCGTCAGTCCCGTAAAGGTCACTAAGTCATTGCTGCTTGCCACACCTAAGTGTGAGCCCCAAATGTAGTACTTGCCGTTACGATAGACCACAGAGGGGTCATGGATGCTCACCCATGAGCCATTCGTTGTAGTGTATAACGACTTCATGTCATTAACTGTCAGTTGCGTTTGTGCAGTCGCCGACAATGATATGAACGAAAAAAGGAGTAACAATCTCATAAATACATTCATTTTCATGCGTATCAGATTAGAATCTTGACAAAAATACGAACAAAAATCGAGATGTACAAAGGATTATTCAATTAAATGCTGTAAATTTGTGCCCGTAGAACTGATAATAATACCGTTACCCCGTGTCTCCAGATGCATTTTTTAACCGACAGGCGGCGCTGATAAGTGACCCGACATGGATTTTCTTCCTTGTTCTTACTGTCATACTGCTTGCGCCACTGCTGCTCCGCCGTTTGCGCATACCCCACATCATCGGGCTGATGCTGGCAGGAGTGCTGATAGGACCGTGTGGTCTGAATCTCGTAGAGCGCGACCGTTCCTTTGAGATTTTCGGTCAGGTGGGCATTTACTATATTATGTTCCTGGCGGCATTGGAGTTGGACATGGGCCGCATGGAGCACTATGGTCGGCGCGGCCTTCAGTTCGGCCTTCTTACCTTCTTCGTCCCGCTCCTGCTGGGTACGGCGGCGGTTCATTACCTGCTCCGTTTTGGCTTGCCCACTTCGCTGCTCCTGGGGTGCATCTTTGCCTCCCACACCCTTGTGTCCTATCCCATCGTGGGGCGCTACGGACTTAGCCGCCATCGCAGCGTAGTCATCTCTGTCGTGGCCACAGCCATTGCCCTGTTCCTGGCTCTGCTGGTAGTGGCGGTGGTGTCGGCGCGTCAGACTTCCGATGCTGACTGGCACTATTGGCTCCTCTTCATCCTGAAGTGCGCAACATACGGCTGCCTTGTCGTCATGGGCTTCCCCCGCGTCGGGCGATGGTTTCTACGACGCTACGAGGACCGCGTCATGCAGTACATCTTCATCCTCGCTCTCGTCTTCCTCAGTGCCGCCCTTGCCGAACTGGCAGGGTTGGAGGGATTGCTCGGAGCCTTCCTGGCGGGTCTCTCCGTCAATCGTCTCATCCCTCGCACGTCGCCCCTGATGAATCGCATAGAGTTTGTCGGCAATGCCTTGTTTATTCCTTATTTCCTGATAGGGGTGGGCATGATGATAGACCTGCACATACTCTTCAGCGATGTCTCCACCATCCGCATTGTCATCGTGATGGTGGTTGTGGCCACGGTCACGAAGTGGTTGGCAGCCGAACTTATGCGCCTGACCTCAAAGGGGGATTTCGACAGCAGCGTACTCATGTTTGGTTTGACCAATGCCCATGCGGCAGGTGCCCTGGCCATCGTCATGATAGGCACCGACCTAGACGTGGCACTGATGGACAGTTCCATACTGAACGGAACCGTCATGCTCATTCTTTTCTCCTGCATCATCTCCTCCCTTGCCACGAACAGGGGTGCCCGCCGCACGGCCTTGCGCGACACGCTGCTCGAGGAAAACCGAGGGTCGTTCCACGGTAAGTGCCTGGTTACTTATTCGCAAGAGGGAAGTGTGGAGCACATGACCCAGATGGCCATGCTCATCCGCAATCCATATATCGCCGAGAGCCTGGTAGGGCTGACGGTGTCGTATGACGACGAACAGGGGAAACGTCAACATCTGCTCTCGCGTCAGATGCTTGCGCGTGCCCAAGAGGTGGCGGCAGCCGCTGACATACACATGCTTACGCTGAATCGCGTCTCCACGAACATTGCCAGCGGCATTCTCCACACCATGACGGAGCACGACTGCGGTGAGGTGGTCTTCTGCCTGACCGACCGCACGACCGATATGCCCAAGTCGTCGTTGGGCACCGTCATCGACAACGTGCTTGAGGGCAGCCATCGCGAGGTTATGGTCCTGCGCAGCATTGTCCCCCCGGGCACCCTGCGCCGTGTCATTGTGTGTGCACCGCAGAAGGCAGAATACGAGGTGGGATTCTATAAGTGGCTGGAACATGTTTGCCGTATTGGCGAGCAATTGGATTGTCACCTCGAGTTCCATGCCCACCCCGACACATTGCCCTACATTCAAGGCTATATGCGGCAGAAGCATAACTATGTGCGCTCGGAGTTTTATGAAATGGAGCATTGGCGGCAGATAGTTTCCCTCTCTTCGCGTGTCAGCGAGGACCATCTCTTTGTCTTTGTTGCGGCACGCCCGGGTTCCATCAGTTACCAGCCACGATTCGAAGACTTGCCCTTGCTTATCTATCGTTATTTCGGGTTTACCAGCGTGCTATTGCTCATCCCGGATCAGTGGGGTGAGCCTGAAGACAGTGTGTCTATCTTTGCGCCTAACGGCACTGCCGTAACCCGTTCGGGCAACTGGTTGCGTCGCCTCTTCTCACGGCGTAAGGCATAGAGAGCTACACTCCATACTCATCTTAGCGGCACTCCCCTGTGATGCGTGCGGCGTGCCGCACAGACAACAATGGCGTGCCGCACAGACAACAATGGCGTGCCACACAGACAACAATGGCGTGCCGCACAGACAACAATGGCGTGCCACACAGAAAACAATGGCGTGCCACACAGAAAACAATGGCGTGCCGCTCAGATACGAATGGCACGCCATAAAACAAAGTACCTTTGGTGGCAAAGGTAGATTATGTATGCGAATAAACAAATTTATTTGGATTCTTATTCTATCACTCCGTCGCGCATGTGGATGGTGCGGTCGGTGAGATTGGCAAGTTGTTCGTCGTGGGTGACGATGACAAAGGTCTGCCCCAGTCTTTCGCGCAAGTCAAAGAAGAGTTGGTGCAGTTCCTGCTTGTTTTGGCTGTCGAGACTGCCAGAGGGCTCGTCTGCCATGACTACGGCAGGGCGGTTTACCAAGGCACGCGCCACTGCCACGCGCTGCTTCTCACCGCCCGAAAGTTCGTTAGGCTTGTGATTGGCACGGTCAATGAGGTTCATAAATGAAAGCAACTCTTCTGCATGCTTTCTGGCTTCCCTCTTACCCATGCCACCGATGAAAGCTGGAATCATGATGTTTTCCAAAGCGGTGAACTCGGGCAGCAATTGGTGGAACTGAAAGACAAAACCAATGCGCTGGTTGCGAAACTGGCTCAACTTCGTCTGTGACAGTCGTCCCACCTCTGTGCCATCGATTTCCACTGTGCCAGTGTCGGGCTTGTCCAGGGTGCCCATGATTTGCAAGAGCGTGGTCTTGCCAGCTCCGCTGGGACCTACAATGCTCACGATTTCGCCCTGTTCGATGTCCAAATCAATGCCTTTCAGCACTTGCAGCGTGCCAAAACTCTTGGTGATGTTGCGTAGCGTTATCATAGGAAGGAAATGAGAGAATGAGATAATGAGAAAATGAGAAAGGCATCGCGAGCGTCTATGCCCTTGATGCCTTCTTCTTTCATTTTTGTGACGCTCGTCGATTACTCAGCAACCATTGCTGTACGCTTTTCAGCGATGCGAGCCTTCTTACCAGTCAGGTTGCGCAGGTAGTACAACTTTGCGCGGCGAACCTTACCAACCTTGTTCACGGTAATGCTGTCGATGTTGGGACTTTCGATGGGGAAGATACGCTCTACACCCACTGTGCCCGACATCTTGCGGACAGTGAAGCGACGCTTGTCACCGTGGCCGCAAATCTTGATGACTACGCCACGATAGAGCTGGATACGCTCCTTTGAGCCCTCGATGATTTTGTAAGCTACGGTAACGGTGTCACCTGCTTTGAACTGGGGATGTTCCTTACCGGTAGCAAATGCTTCCTCAGCAATTTTAATTAAATCTGCCATTGTTTTGGTCTTTTAAATTGTTGTACATCTCAACCCGAGGCATAACAGGGAACTCTGCATCCTGCCAGCGACCTGGGGCGGAAAGCGGGTGCAAAGATACGAAAATAAATTAAAAATTAAAAATTAAAAGGGAAAAATTAAAAGAGAAAATTAAATGAGAAAACTTACAATTTTCAATTTTCAATTATTAATCGTATCTTTGTGGCAGATAATTGCAGTAATAGTTACTAAAAAATATGAAGAAAGCCCTGTTCTTATTGTTTACTTTCAACGTTCAACTTTCAACGTTCAACTTGTTGCTGGCTCAGCGTTCCATCACTTCGGAGCGCATAGAGGTGACAAGCCGCCTGGACAAGCATCCCAATGCTGAGGCATTGTCGTTCGTCGGGCGATACAAGTCGTCGGTCGACAGCGTGATGGCACCCGTCCTCGGCGAGAGCCTGGTGGGCATGTCGGCCGCACGCCCCGAGAGCCTTCTCTCAAACTGGGCAGCCGACGTGCTGGTTGAGTTCAGCGACTACAAAGGCGAGGGACGTGCCGACCTGGGGCTGGTTAATGTAGGTGGTCTCAGGAACAATATGCCGCAGGGCGTTGTGCGCCGTGGCGATGTCATCCTCATCTCTCCATTCGACAATCGCTTGGCAATCGTTCATCTGACTGGTAACAACCTGATGGAACTCTTTCGCAACATAGCCGCCGTGCATGGTGAAGGCGTGAGCCACGAGGTGCAACTCGTCATCACGTCTGACGGTCAGTTGGTGGATGCCAAGGTAGGCGGTCAGCCCGTCGATTCCGACCGTGTCTATCGCATCGCCACTCTCGACTATCTGGCAGAGGGCAACGACAAAATGTTTGCCTTGAAGAAGGCTCAGCACCTTGACGTGAGTGACCTCTTCACCCGCGACTGCATGATGCAGAGCATACAGCGGCACAAGAAGATAACGTCCCAGCTCGAAGGACGCATCACGATAAAGGACTAAGGGAGATTGAAAATTGAAAGTTGAAAGTTGGCGTTATCGTTATCGTTAAGGTTAAGGTTATTGTTTATTGTTTATTGTCATGAAACGCATTGTAATACTTCTCGTTTTCTCATTTTCTCATTTTCTCATTTTCTCCCAGACGCTCACTCTTGTCCATACCAGTGATACGCACTCTTGCGTCGAGCCCATTTCGCCCAACGATATCAAGCCGGATCAGGCCGACAAGGGGGGCTTCATCCGTCGCGTCAGCCTGATGCAGGAACTGCGACAGGAACATCCCGACCTGTTGCTGCTGGATTGTGGCGACTTCTCTCAGGGCTCTGTCTATTATAGCCTCTTCAAGGGCGAGGTGGAAGTGGGCTTGATGAATGAAATGCGCTACGATGCCGCCACCATCGGCAACCACGAGTTCGACTGTGGCATGGACAACATGGCGCGCCTCTTCCGCATGGTGCGGTTCCCCATCGTCTGTGCCAACTACGACTTCACGGGCACCGCCTGCGAGGGACTTGTCAGTCCCTATATAATAAAGGAATGCGCGGGCATGCGCGTGGGCATCTTTGGTTTGTGCCCCCAATTGGAAGGACTTGTCTCCAAGGCCAACTGCGAAGGAGTTGTGTACCACCATCCGCTGGAAGTGGCACAGCAGACGGTTGACGAACTGCGCAACGAGCAGGGGTGTGACTTTGTGGTTTGCCTGTCCCATTTGGGTTATGGCGACCGCGACGACCAAGACCCCGCCCTTATTCGCGGCACCCGCGGCATCGACGTGGTGCTGGGTGGCCACAGCCATAGTTACTTCGAGTACGCAAAATATCTCCCCAATGCCGACGGCCGCGAGATACCCCTCGACCATCAGGGCAAGAATGCCCAGTATGTCGGCATCTTGAAGTTTGAGTGGTAATTCTCAATTTTATGTGATAAGACTTGTAAATTTGTAAAAGAAGTTGTAACTTTGACTACAAAATTAAGTGCGATTAAAAGTTTTAAAAAGACTAAAGTTTAATTTAAAAGGTATTTGCCTATGGCTAAATAACAGGTAAAAGGCATAACATACAAGACGTTACGCTTGTTTAGGGATAATCTCATCTTCCACAAATTGAATACTGTTCCTTAAATAATGCGAAGCGTTCACACACGGAGTGTGGACCTTTCTGCATAATTGGACAGTATGGGTGTGGAAGCCCGAGATTACCAATTAGATTAAGCGGGTAGTCCACGCTTTTTGTATGTGCCTATAATTAAGAAAGGAAGACTCATTCCCACAAGGACTACCAACGGAGTATGCCAAAAATCCGAATTAAGAGTAGGCACCCAAATATAATTGAATTTATGAAAAAGATTCTTGTTTTTACACTTGCCTTGGCAAGTTCTATGGTAATGTTCGCTGGTTCCAAAAACATAAAGACCATCCATGTAACCCCTGATAACGCTACCATTTTTGTAAATGGCAACGAGGTCGGAAACGGCTCATACAGCGTTAAGTTTGACAAGCAAACGGATTTCGTAATTTTAAAATTTATGGCACCTGGCTATATCACTAAAACTGTAAAATTAAATAAGGAAAATCCAAAGTCGACCATTGCCTATAAAATGTATGAGGATGAGGCTGTCAAGCAATCGCTTGGTAGCAACGATGGTGTAGATATCGCAAACAAATGGATGACAGTTACCTGCAAGAAGGGTATGAAGGAGGATGCGGTTTGGCGTCGTCTGATGAGTGTTGCGATTGATAACTTTGATAATGTTGAGGTACGTGACAGGGCTGCTGGATGGATTAAGACCGCATGGAAGCCTACAACATTTGAAACTGGTCAGGCTGTTCGCACGCGTTTGGAGGTCAGACTCGCAGTTGGCGATGACGAAGAACTTTCCTATAAGATTCGTCTCTCATCGCAGAAGAAGGACGATCCCGATTGCTATGGTGAGGAATGTTATGAGAACTTCCCACGCGTGCTGCGCAAGTTCTATGATGTAATCAATGACTTGCAGACTTCACTTGGCTCTAACCAATAAAAAGAATATGAGAAAGATAAATCTTATTATAGCCTTGTTATATGTAGGGCTTATATCCGTTTCCGCACAGCAGAAAATCGACCGCATGGACGATAATAAATGGAACTGGCATGAAGGGATAGATAAATGCCAAAGTATAGAGTTTGACGACGGCTGCATGGTAATAAAGGCATTGAAGAAATATAAAGGAGGCTCCTGGTATCAAAATATGGCGAAGACCTTTGCCCGTTTGCCTTTGCGAGCGAAAGATGATTATAAGTTGACTATAAAGTGCATTGTGCCTGATTATAAAAAGTGCCAGTATTGGGTCTACTTTAATACAAGTAAAAAATGTTTGGACGACGAAGACGAAGGAAATACTGGAGATTTCAGTACTTTCAGGCTTCTCATGAAAGCCTCCAACTGGGTCTTGGATGTTGGAAAAAAGAAGAAGCTTAAAGACAAACTCCCTGGTAAAGTCAAGGACAATAAGAACCATCCTATGGAGTTTGTTATAGACAAGAAGCGGAAAAAAGTTGAAATAGAAATAAATGGAATCCAAATCTACAAGGACGAGTGCACACTGACAGAACCCTGCATAGGATTCGTAGTGCCAGTAGGCAGTTCCTTGAAAGTGGACGAAGTCATTATCTATCAGAACGAAGAGTCAGAGGAGTAAGTCTCTCTTTGTGCCAATCACTATTAATGACAGTTAGAAGGACCAAGACTTTCTAACTGTCATTTTCTGTCTTTTTCTTTTATACATTTCCCTACATTCTATTAGGCATTTTAATCACTTATCCATACTTTTGACTTTGTATCGTCGTGAGATATGTCTTGGTGCTTATACCGAGAATGTGGGTGAGGCCGTCAGTAGTGTTCACTCAAAGTAGAAGGTAAGGGTAATCATCTTGGCATGGGCGTTGTCCACGGCATTGGTGTATTTCATAAGAGTGCCGTCGATGAGGTCGCTGCGCTTGTGGCGCAGGATGTCCAACAGACCGAAGGAGAACTTTAGTTCGGGTATCAGTTTGAAGAATGGCAGGTACATGTCGCACCCCATGCCCACCTCGATGAAGCAGTCCATTGGCTTGGTGCTGATGGCACGGTGCTTGTGGTTGGAAAGGTCGATGGCGGGTGCCACGCCTGCCACGAAGTAAGGCCGGAAGTTGTTGTAGCGTGGGGCGGAAAACTTCACGTTGATGGGCAGTGCGATGTAGGCACTCTTCAGCACTTGTGTCGTGTCACGGCCGCTGGTTTGTTCGTGCATCCAGATGCGCTTTTGCCCAAAGTACAGCGAAGGGGTGGCGCGCAGGGCAAAGTACTTGGAAAGGCGCATTTCCCCTAATATGCCCACGTTGAAACCAGGGCTGTAGGTATCTACGTCGAGATACCACTGCTCACCGGTGGCAGGGTCGCGGAATCCGTTGTTCTTCATCTCCATGTCCTGCATCTGCATTCCGAACAGAAAGCCCCAGTGCAGTTGCCTATTGTCGAGAAACGGGCGATGCTGCACCTTACGCTCCTGTGCCATAGCCATGCCGAAGATTAGGAGAGATGTGAGAAAGAGGATAAACCTTTTCATGCGCATGTTGTCATAAGACAAACGAAATATGGGCTCTTTTTATTGTTCAAATCACTAATTTTGGTTAGAAAAGGTAAAATAAATGTACGAAAACTTGGAAGGTATCACTAAAATTGATTACCTTTGCCGTGCTCATGTAGGAATGCATCACGCACAATGCATGAAGCAAAGAGAGAAAAAACAATTTATTTTAATTTTTTAATTCATATCGACTATGGCTTACGTAATTGGTAATGATTGTGTTGCATGCGGTACTTGTATCGACGAATGCCCCGTTGGAGCAATCTCTGAGGGCGAAATCTACAGCATCAACCCCGACGAGTGCACCGAGTGTGGCACCTGTGCTGATGCTTGCCCCAGTGGCGCTATCAGCCTCTAAACGACTACAACAAACAAAGAAAAGCCCGCTTCCCCATGAGGAGCGGGCTTTTTCGTTACTCACTTAACCATGACTTTGAGCTTCGCTCGAATTCGTTCACGTTCGAACGAGCTCAAATTCATTTGGCTCGTTACTCACTTAACCACGACTTTGACACCATTCAGAATGTAGATGCCCTTGCCGTAGCGGCTCAGGTCGTTCACATTGCCGTGGCGGCTCACGAGGCGGCCGTTCAGGGTGTAGATGGCACCGGAGCGGGCTACACGATTGAGCGTTTCGGCAATGCCGTCCTCGATGGAGAGATCGATGGAAACCTCAAGCGCAGTGTCGGGGTCGAATCCCTCTTCTGTGGCGATGTAGGCGCGGTTGGCACTCAGTTCGCATGCATCCATGGCAGCATGTTTCGATATGCGGTTCACAACGAAAGTGTTGCCTTCGGCATAAACCTGTCCGCGGTCGAGGGTTATGGCAGTGAAGGTACCCTTCAGTGCCTGTTCCGTCTTGGGCGCAGTGACGATGTCGTAACCATGGCTCAGTGTGACGATTTCGGCATCGTTGTCTGCGTCATAGTCCTCCAGTTCGTTCAGTATGTAGATGAATGGGCGACCTGCCACTGCCTCCTTGATGGGGAACAGGGTAATCTTGACATCGCTGACCTGCACGTCGTACATCCCTTCCTCTGCTGACACGCTCATCGGGAAACAGTAGGTGTTGATGGCACCCGACTGGACGGCGATGTTGAAGTCCGTGCCTTCGTAGTCCTCGGCCACGTTCTCAGCCTCCTCGATGTAGAGGGCACTGGCGCTGCCTGCATAGTCGGCACCCCAAGTCACCAGCTGGTTGTAGGCTTTCTGTCCGTGCAGATAATTCTGTCCTTCGCCAGTAATGCTTTGTGCGGCAATGAGGTTCAGGCCATAGCCTACTGCGCTGACGCTGAAGAGCGAGGGATGTATGCTCAGGGTTGCGGCTCCGCTTGTGCCGGCAGCCTTGACGAACATGCCCGTAGCCTTGTTCTGCATCAGATAGGTGGTGTCGCTGACTGCCACGAAACGGAACAGAGCCAAATCTTCGTCCGCGATGTCGGGGGCGGCATCAAAGTAGAGATAGTTGCCCAGAGATATGTCTTCGGCATCCACGCTGACGATGTTGTATTCGCCTGTCTCGCTGCCTTCCACGGCCTCATACTGGGCTACGGTAATGTACTTGTCGAAGAGTGGTTCGTTGATTTCATCGCCCTCGGCAACACCCGCGTTTTTGTCCCAATCGTGCTGGTCGAAGTCCTCCTCCGTGGCGAAGCGAATCTTGTACCACTTGCCTTCCTTGATACCGATGGCCGTGGTCAGCAGGTTGTCTGCCTTCTCGTTCAGCTGTTTCACGTATTCGGCACTCTTCTCAGGTGTGTAGTCGCCCACGGCATCGTAGGCTTTGGCCTCGTCGTAGAGTGTGGCGAAGGCGGCAGCGTCGGTGTCACTTGCCCAGAATCCCGGGTTTGTGCCCACCTTTACGGACTCTGCAACATTCTTCTTGTCCTCCAGAACCTGACGCAATTCGGTCGGGTCAACGAACTTGGTCATGAAGGCATCGTAGGCGGCCTTGAGTGCGTTGTACTCATCGATGGTGATGTCGTCGAGGTCCATTTCTGCCTGGTCGTTGATGACCTTTTCCAGATTGTCGGCAAGGTCACCCATAAAGTGAACCTGTGCGTTGGGATTGGAGAGGTAGTAGAAGAGTTGGAACTCGCTGACATGACCATAGCCGCGACCCGTGGTGGTTCCGTCGATGTAGAAGCGCAAGTACTGATAGTTTTTTGTATCGAAGGGACCTGCCACCTTTGTCTCGGTGTTGGTGCCAAATGGAGTTTCCAGACTTGCAACCTCCACCCAGTCTTCGTCAGCGGCCTCCGCGTTATTGCTTCCCATCACGCCCCACAGGGTGATATGGTCGTTAGCCACGGGACGGCGAGTGATTTGCAGATAGATTTCTTTATCGACAGGCTCCATAAGAGCGACCTGCAGATAATGGGTGTGATTGGCCACTGAACTTGTCCAATCACTGTGCCAGTAGGTGGTGTTCACACCGTCCAACAGATAGTTCCAGTTGTCGTCCTTGCCCACACCCTCACGCGTTTCCGTGTAGGGGCTGCTGAATTGGTCGCCGCTTGTGATGAGGTTGTTGGCAGATTCGTCCTTGGCCAGGAGCAGTTTTTCCTTGGCATCAGCCAGCATAATCTTATAGCGCTCCTTCATCAAGAGGTCGTCCTGGATGGGCTTGTAGGCCTCGATGATGGCCAGAGCCTGTGCCTCGTCCACGGGAACGAACACCCATTCCGTACCGCTCATAACCAGTTCGTTGCTTTCGTTGTACGAAGCCTCGCTATAGTAGCCTATCACGTTGCCACCCGTGCCCGTGCCCGAGCCGTGGCTACCTTGGTGCAGGTACTGTCCGACGCTGGCTGCATTCTCCTGCGAGGCCACGCGTATATCGACGTATGTCACTCCGTCGAGGGTCAGCAGCGGGTCTATTGCCATCGGTGCCTCTCCGTTAATGGTGAGTGTGGTGGCGGTGCTGCGTGATACCTCGTTATAACTCGATTCCGTGCCCATGTTCACGATGAGCCATGTGCCGTTGCCCGTGTTTGTTACGTGCCACAGCGAGGGGCAGTCGTTATCCAGGTCGTCCACAGAACCCCAGCGGCCGTACACGGTGGAACCCTCCAGCACCGAATACATATACTTATCGACGTGCGTGGTTATGGTTTCCAGCGTTTCGGGGTCATCGGTGCTCGTGTAGAAGTCCATCGCGGTCTTGATGCGGTAGTAACCATCGGCCAGCGTCATGGGAGCGCGGCTGTTGAGTACAGCTTCGTAAGTGTCGCGGATGGCCTGTGCCAGTGCCTTGAAGTTCTCTGCCGTCATGTCTTCAATCAGGTTCGGGTCCTCATCCAAGGCTGTCACGGCACCAAGAGCTTCGCGGAAGCGTGCTACCTCGTCAGCGCCAAAGTTACCTGGTTCTGTGCCTACCGTGAAGCGGTCTGCCCATACCTCATACTCTGCAGCCACGTCCTGCAGTTCCTTCAGTGCTGCGTTGCGTTCGTCCTGTTTGCCGAGGGTTACCACGAAGTTTGTGGTTTGTGCGAAGGTATTCTCATCGGCATGCAACACGATGAAGGGTACCGTGTAAATGTCCTCGTCAAGGTCCATGTTTTCGTAAACGGCACTCTGTTCGTCCTCTGCACCCTCGCTACGCACTTCCTCCTGATCGTTCAAGATGAGGGAAATGCCGTTGGAACTTTCACTATGGAAGTTAAAACTTACGGACTTGATGAACCAACCCTGCGAGCAAGTGACCTCGTACCTGTGGCCGCCGTTGTCATTGTAGGGGCTGTTGTAGAATTTGATGTTCGTGCCGTCCCAGTAGGCCATGTTGTTGTTGCCGTCGAAACTGGTTCCGTGGGCATCGGTGGCTGCGGTACCGCCACCAGAAGAGGGGTGACTGGAAACCGTAACCACGGGTTCCTCGGAGTAGCTGGTCCACTGCGTGGCCCATGTCTTTCCGGCGTTGGCAACTGTCCATTCGCCTGTGGTCTTGCTTACTGTGATGGTCACTTCCTCGGCTGCTGCAGCCGTGCTTGTGCCCATAACAAGAGTCAGCAAAAGACTCAAAAAGAAGTAGATTTTCTTCATAGATTATAGGTTTAAGTTAATAATATAGATATTGTTTCGGTGGTAAAGTTACAAAATTAATATTATAAAGAGAAGAATTATGAGAAAAAATTGCTATCCTCTTGCCGATGGCGTAGCATACCCCTTCAAGGAGGGGGTATGTATTCCCACCCTGAAGGGGTATGTATTTCTGGGGTTGTAGGAAAGAATTCCTGCCTCAGAAGGATTGCTTCGGGTTACTTGACCACGAACTTTTTTCCGTCGCGGATGTATATGCCGCGCTGAACCTTTTCGACGCGACGTCCTGTGAGGTCATAGCACTTGCCGTCGGCCATTTGGGTATTTGCCACATGGTCGATGCCATCGACAGCCGTCTCGTCCCAGTTAGCCGTGATAGCAGCATCAAGTGCCAGTGCTTCTTCGCTCTCGATGTAGGCACCGTTGGCACCTACAGCGGTGGTGCTGCGTTTGCTCACCTCGAACACATTGCCGTTGGCTATGATGACACCGGTGCCGACGGTCTTCTGTGTGTAAGTACCCTTGAGGAAACCGCTGTTTTGAGGCTCAATGCCAGTGATGTTGTATTCGTGACGGAGTACCACGGTTTCGAGTTCCTCGTTTTCGGGGTCATAGTCCTCGAGGTCGCCGCATACGAGAATGAAGGGACGACCACCCTCGGCCTTGTCAATCTTGCAGAGGTTGACGGTGGTGCCTTCTACACTGTTGACACCCCACATCTGGGCATTGTCGGAAACCACGCTTACTTCCACGGGGAAGCACCATGTGTTGATGCCGCCGTCCTGCATGAAGATGTTGAACTCCGTGCCATCGTAGTCGGCGGCAACGTCCTCAGCCTCTTCAATGTAGAGGCCACTGCGGCTGCCGGGATAGTCAACGTCCCAGGTAACGAGTGTGTTGCCAGAAACCTGTGCGTGGAGGTTACTCTCATAGTCGCCGTTGATGTTGGTGGCAGAGATGACATTCTCGCCATATCCGATAGCGCGCACGCGGAACAGGGTGGGATGTGCGCTCAGGCTGACTGCACCGCTGGATCCGTAGGCCTTGATGAAGAGACCGGAAGCCTTGTGCTGCAACTGGTAGGCACTGTCGCCCACGTTGACGAAGCGGAAGAGTGCCATGTCGGGATCGTTGATGTCTATCTCGTCGTCGAAATAAACGCCCTGTCCTACTTCAATCTCTTCGTTTTCGATGGCTTCGTGAATTTCGTAGCCTTCTTCGTCTTTGGAATAGCTGCAGACGGTGGCATATTTGCCGAAGAGAGTTTCTATCTTGCCGTCTTCCGTGCCGTTGCCAGCCACCTTGTCCCAACCGTACTGGTCGAATTCCTCCTCCGTAGCAAAGCGAATCTTGTACCACTTGCCTTCCTGAATGCCGATGGCAGAGGCAAAGAGGTTATCGGCACCTTCGGTCAGGTTGGTGACGTAGTCCTTACTCTTCTCGGGGGTGTAGTCGCCTTTCTCGTCATAGGCCTTGGCCTCGTCGTAGAGGGAAGTGTATTTCGCAGCGTCGCTGCCTGGAGCCCAGAAACCAGGCTGTGTGCCTTCGACTACAGAACCTGCCACGTCGGCCTTGTCCTTCAGTACCTGACGCAATTCGGTCGGGTCAACGAACTTGGTCATGAAGGCATCGTAGGCGGCCTTGAGTGCGTTGTATTCATCGATGGTGATGTCGTCGAGGTCCATTTCTGCCTGGTCGTTGATGACCTTTTCCAGATTGGTGCCCAGGTCGCCCATGTGGCTGAACTGAGAGTTGGGGTTCTCTTCGGGAACCGTGTAGAGTTGGAACTCACCGATGTGCCAGTAGCCTCGACCCGTGGTGGTGGCATCGGCATAGAAACGCAGGTACTGGTAGCCCTGAGTCGAGAAGGGTTCGGTGGTCATATTGATTTCGGAGGAACTGTAGGGTGTTTCCAGACTGGTCAGTTCCGTCCATACTTCATCGGCGGCCTCGGGGTCGCTGCTGCCGTAGATGCTCCACACGGTGATGTGGTCGTAGGCGACGGGCGTGCCGCCAGAGGTGCGGCGGGAGAAAGCCAAGAAAATTTCCTTGTCAAGAGCCTCGTTGAGGGCCACCTGTAAGTAGTGGGTGTGTCCCTCCACCTCGCCGTTGCTCCATGCAGAGTGCCAGAAGGTGTTGGTGTTGCCGTCGAGCAGGTTGTTCAGTGAGCCTTCGCTGGCTTCCGTCCAGGGGCTGCTGAACTGGCTGTTGGCGGTAATCAGGGCCTCGCTGACTTCGTCCTTTGCAATCTCAAGGTTTGCCTTTGCTTCGGTCAGGATGCTGTCGTAGCGGGCGAGCATCAGTTCGTGGTCTTTGATGGGGGCGTATGCGTCGATGACAGCCAGTGCCTCTTCGTCGCTAACAGGTAGGAACATCCATTCAGAACCTGCTACGCCATCCTCACTGACTGTGCTGTACCAACCTACAAGATTGCCACTTATGCCTGCGCCACTTTCGTGTCCGCCAGTGTGCAGATAGAGTCCATCGCCTCCATTCTGTGAGCTGATGCGGATGTTGACATAGGTCGTGCCATCAATGGTTGTGGCAGGGTCTAAAGCCAGCAACTTATCGCCAGGTACAGTCATGGTTACATTTGTGCTTCGGGCTACATTGTTGAAACGCGCATCGGTGCCCATATTTACAATGTCGAAATATCCGTCTTCGGTGTTGGTCAACTTCCAAAGGGCTGTGGCATCCGTGGTAAGGTCGTCAGGTGTACCCCAATTGCCATAGAACGTGCCATTGCCATTGTTGTGGCTGAACATATACTTGTCGTAGATGGTCTTAACCGTTTCCAATGTTTCGGGGTCTGTTGTCTCGGTATAGAATTCCATGCCTGACTTAATGCGATAGTAGCCGTCGGCCAGTGTTACGGGAACCTTGCTTGCTATCACCGCATCGTAGGCATCCTTGATGGCTTGCGCCAAAGCGCGGAAGTCATCAGCGGTCATGCTGTCCAGAGTTTCGGGATCGTTGTCGAGGTCTTTAACCTGTTGGATGCAGTTTTTGAATGCATTTAGCAACTCTTCGTCGTATTGACCAGGCAGGGTTCCAGGTGTGATGGTGGCTATGAGGGGCTCGTATTCAGCGAGAACTTCTTTCAACTGGTTCCATGCAGCCTCTCTCTCTTCAACCTCCCCCCACACGACCTCAATAATAGACCATGTGCTGTTAGAACCTACTGCCGAAGTCTTTTTACCACTGCTCCATGTTACGATGGTTTGGTTGACACCATTGTTGTCAATCATTTCCTGATAGGAACCGCGGCTGTCGCAGACGTTGATGCCAATGTGGCCAGGTGCTGTTTCATCCTCAATGAAATAGATGTTGTATTTACCCGCATCATACACATTGTCGGTCGTAGTAATTGTCTTGCTGTCGCCTGTCCCGTTGGGTGCGCAAAGGTAGTTGCCTGACCCGAACTGAATGGTGTAGATGTCGTTTGCCTCGTTTTGTTCTTCTGCTGGAATAAAACGAACTAAATAATTAACTTTGTCAGAGGCCAGACTATTTGCAGGCACGTCGTCCAAACTTCGCTTAATCAAATTTTTCCCAATGCCCATGTCGGTCATAATACCGCCCATGGAGGGAACCGCTCCGATATCACAAAGCCCATCACCGCCGCCACTTACGCGTCCTTGGTGAAAGAAATACCATGTGTTAGGAGTGAAACTGTCTATGGCTGTGCCTATGCTCACAGTTTTCAGACCAAAGTCCTCGGCCTGCGCTGAAGCACCAATGCTCATAAAAAGCATCACTAACATGGTGAGAAAAGAAGTAATCTTTTTCATCATAGTAATAGATTAGTTAGTTAGTAAAAAATATTAATTAAATGTTATTTCATGGTTGTGGAGTGCACAAAGATAAGCATTTTTATTTTTCCGACAACGAACAGGAAATAAATTTTTTCTATTCTTCATTATTTTTTTAGAAGTTCGGGTTAAAAGTGTAAAAAGGAACCATGCCTATGCCGATAAGTTAAAATAGATACTGGCATAGGCATAGTATTGTTTATCAGGGAAGCATAGTATGCTTGCCCACATAAGCATACTATTGCAATGGCATGTGCGATAGTATGGTGTTTGTGCTGCCTACCTATTTGGTGAGGCGTGCAATCCAAGTGTCACCCAGAAGGCTCTTCTTGGCAATGTGCTCTTGTACGGCAGTCACGAAAGGATTGCTTTGGAATTGACCACGCACTTGCTCGAAGTCTGCCTCGGCAGTGCGCGTGTTGCCGTCGAAGCCAAAACCAGTCTTGGTGCTGAGCGAGAACTCCTTCTGTGCATCGCGATAGAGCATCTGATCCAGTTCCACTACGGCCTCCTTCCAATCGCGTACGATTTCAGCCTGCTTTTGGGGGGAGGATAGTTCTTCGGGCTTGAGATTGTAGAAACGCAACATCAGTTGGTAGGCCCATGCCCATTCGTAGTCGTAGTATCGGGCGTGGATGTCGCACAGGCGCTCATTCATCTGTTGGTTGGAATTTACCTTGCCTGCTTCGATGTCATTCATCAATTGTGTGATGGCTGTGTGCGGAGCAATAAGGCCAGAGAGGTCGAGCCAATCGCCTTCGCCGATGTTTGATTCGGGTTGCAGGGACATGAATGTGCCATCGGGCAGCATGGTCTTTTCCAATCTGGAGATGAGTGAGTTTCCGAGGAACTTGCGAATGGCCATCCGATAGAGCAGGATGCCGCGCTCCAGTGCCGAGTGCGTGATCTTCGCGCTTTGGTAAGTGTATATGTCGCTGGTGGCACCCGATAGGGAACGAAGTTGTTCGAGTATCTCCAATCCGCGTACCATTTTATCAATGGTGTAGGGCGAAAGCAGATTGAAGTTGACGAGGTCCAGCCTGTCTTCGGCAAAGCGACGGTCGCGCTTGGGCCACTTCTGTGCATCGCGGATGGTGCCCACGGAACGCAGGTTGACGGCTGGAGCCAACCATGTTTCGCCCTTCTTTTCAATGAGATAGGAGAAGGGTAGGGCAGAGGTGTCGGAGTTGGCGGTATGGCGCCCCATGACCAGCGAGAAGGCACCGATGCGTGCGGGCCAAAGTATGTAGGAGTCGCTGGCAGTCTTGGCTCCGCGTTCCATCGCTCCTTGGTGGATAGGTCCCAGTTTGTACATGTGGTTGCTCTGGTTTGAGCCCGAACCAGCGTTCATGAATGAGAAAATGCCGGCAATGAGCAGTGTGCTCTTGTGGTGAGTCACCGTGAAGGGACCCGCGAAGATGGCGCATGCCTCACCATTTTCCTCCTGACAGTTGCAGAAGAAGAGTGAGTCGCTTGCCGAGTAACCATGTCCTAATGTACACGACTGCCCGACATAAACACGGGTCAAAGTTGTGCAATCTTCAATCTGACTGCCGTCTTGCACAATGAAGTCCTCGGCAATCACACCATAGCCGATGTGTATGGGAGATTCCTCGCGTGACATGAGCGAGCCATTCTTCAGTCGGCCTGCTCCCTCAATTTTTGTATAAGGCCCGATATAGATGTTCTTCACATAACCTGTATCGACGATGGTGGAGTGAGAGCCGATATAGCCTCGGCTGGCCGTGCGCTTGGCAACTATCTCGTCCGACATCTGTTTCAGTCGCTCGATAAGTTGCGGACGATGGCGATACATGGCTTGCATATAGGCCTCTTGGGCTGTCAGGCGTTCGTGGATGGTCACCTCGCGACCGCCAGTCTCGTTGAGCACAGATACCTGAACACCGTTGCCGAACGAGGTTTCGCCGTCAACCATTACGATGTCCACATTCTCGAGGAAACAATCATGTTCGACATCATAGTTGGCAATATAGTTCTTGATGTTCTCCACGCAACAATCATCGCCCAGCGACACATTGTGCAGGGTGGCGTGGAATATTCCTGAATGCTTGTGGATGCCACCAGGCAGGGTGAAAGCCTTCTCAAATTTGCCCAATCGGCAATGCCCCGAGAAACGCACCCAGCGCAGATATTTGATGTTGATGTCGGGATGGACTTCTATTGCAGACCAGTCTTCGGCTGTACATCCCTGACTTTCAAGTTGCTCAATCTCTTTTGAGGTAAAACTTCTGTATTCCATAAAATAAATCTTTTTCCTTAATATAATAAGATAACGAGTTTCGCGTTAAATTATTGTATAACAAGTGTGAGAAATGTTACCCTTTCGTAACCCCCTCGTCTGGCTGTGGCGATTCCCGCATCGCAAAGGCTACGGCATTCACTCTCCGTTTGCCTTTTCGCTGGTGACTCAGGTGCTCTATAGCCCTGGGCGCTACTATGCCTATGACTGGCTCGATGAACTTATGCCCCGTTGGCAACGTAAGTTTCCCTCGCGCCGACGGGCATGTCTGCGGTTGCTCTTCCGGCTTGCGAACTTTTGGCAACCCCACACCATAGAAGGCTCCGATCAGGACCTGACCCAGTTGGCATATTTGCATGCAGGGTGCAAGGCGGCAAGACTCGTGGCCTGCCAAAGTGACATTTATGCCCTGCAGTCCGACAATGGCACAATGTTTGTAATCTACGATTTGCAGCGACATCGGTCAGCATGGCGTAGTCTGCTGGTTAGCGAGCATACCCGCGTCTCCTTTGACCTTCACGATATGGGCATTGTCGTCTGCGACCCGAAACTGAATAAACAACATTATATAATAAATTGGTAATAAGATATGAAGAAATCCAATGTATATACCCGTCGTGGTGACGATGGCACCACAGGGCTCGTTGGTGGTCAGCGAATCCCTAAATCCCATTCGCGCCTTGAGGCCTATGGCACAATGGACGAGTTGAACAGTTTTACAGGACTCCTGCATACCTATCTTACGGACGAAACTGACCGCCAGCAGGTACTGCGCATCCAGAATGACCTCTTTGCCGTAGGTTGCGAGTTAGCCACCATCGACCGTGTGCCCAAACATGCCGTCGATGAGCAGGCAGTGGCGGAACTGGAACACGCCATTGACTGTGCCGATGAGATGTGTGGCGGGTGGAAAGGCTTCATCCTGCCTGGCGGCTCGCGCGGTGCTGCCATAGCCCATGTTTGCCGCACCATTTGTCGTCGGCTCGAACGTCGCATCTATGCCATTGACGATGGGGTGGCTGTCGATCCCATTTTGCTGCAATATGTCAATCGATTGAGTGATTATTACTTCGTTTTGGCTAAGAAAATCAATATTTTAGAGGGCGTAGAAGAAAATATTTGGCAAAATCGTTGATAATGTCAATTTTGTGCTGTATTTTTGCACCCCGAAATAAGTAGCAAACACTAAAAACCGACAGGACAATGTCATGCTTAGAAGTTATATTGGCTGTGATATTTCCACCCTTAGCGGTAATTGACCGCGGTTGCGGTTCCGTGCTCATTGTCCTTATTCTCACATGCTTTGGGTGGATACCGGGTGTTTTGGCAGCACTCATCATACTCAATAAGAACTAAATTGTTAATCCTTAAACCGTATAATTATATGTATTGGACACTGGAATTGGCCTCAAAACTTGAAGACGCGCCTTGGCCCGCAACAAAAGAGGAACTTATCGACTATGCTGTCCGCAGTGGTGCTCCTCTTGAAGTAATTGAGAACCTGCAAGAAATCGAGGACGAAGGTGATATCTACGAAACCATCGAAGATGTTTGGCCTGACTATCCCACGAAGGAAGATTTCCTTTTCAACGAGGACGAGTATTAAAAAATGAAAAAGAAACTATCTATCCTGCTGTTGTGTGCGTTCTCGTGTGTACTCTCATTAGTAGCCCAGAACAATCAGAAGAGTGAACTCCAACAGCGAGCCGAAGCCGAGCGTGAGCAAGGCCATGTGGCCAGCGGTCGTTATTATTACATCCGTGCCTACGAGGACTATGCCAAGAAAGGGCAGATGGCGCAGGGCGTGGAGTGTGGCGTAAAGGCTACGGCATTATATTATCGCGAGAATTACTATAAGGAAGCCTTCGACCTCTTGCGCCGCATCGACCAAAACATTGATGCCTCCAAGAGCGGAAGTGTTGCTGCTGCCCTCCATTATCAGGTCACAAAGGAACGTCTGCAGATGTACATGAAACTGAGAAAGAGCGATAGTGCCAAAGAACAACTCAGCATCATGGAAAAGCAGGCCAATGCCTCAAATGACGAAAGCGTAAAAAACGACTTGCTCTACACCAAAGCGGTCTATTACTACACCTTCGGACAAAATGCACAAGGCAATGCCGTGTTTAAGGAAATGGCCGCCAAGTTGACCGCCGAGAAGGAGTACGACAAGGTGGATGAAGTGTACCAGACCCTGATTGCCAACGGCCGAAAGACGGGCAATGCCAACATGGTGGCTCAGTCCTACAGCAATTATATCGTATGGAAAGACTCTGTAGCAGCCCTGAAGCGTGCAGACGAGATTGGTGCCTTGGAGAAACAAATTGCCGAAGGCCGTGAAGCCATAGCCGACCGCGACACCTCGTTGACTACGCGCAAGGCAGTGATTGTCGGACTTGGGCTTTTGGCTTTGGCTCTGGCAGCCGCCTTGGTGCTTATATGTGGTGTCCTGCTCCGATTTGTTTTGCTTACGCGCAAACAAAAGAAGACCATACAACTTGCCAATGAGAACAACGCCTTGAAGGCCAAGTTCATTAGTAATATCTCCGCCCAACTCGACCCCACGCTGAAGAAGCTCAATCCCGCACAGCCTGAGGTCAAGGCCATGCAAGACTTTTCCAACCACATCCAGACCCTGTCGGCTTTGGAGAACATTGATGGCGGTACGCTGGAGTTGGAGGACACCCCCATACTTCCCTTCTGTGAGGAACTGGTGGCACAGGTTCGCGACCAATTGAAGACGGGTGTTAATCTGAAGGCTGACGCTCCCAAGATAAATGCCCCCATCTACAAACCTTATGTCTCTCACATTTTGCGCCATTTGTTGCGCAATGCAGCCATCTACACCCCAGAGGGAGGCAGCATTTGGCTCGATTTCAAGAAACGCGGTCCCCACACCTACCAGTTCTTGGTCTCTGATACAGGGTGCGGTATTCCCGAGGAAAAGCAGGAAGATGTATTCAAACCCTTCCTTGAGATTCATGACCTCACCATGGGCGACGGTTTGGGCTTGCCTATTTGCCGTCAAATGGCGGTTAACATGAAGGGTGACCTTACTATCGACCCATCCTTTACCAAGGGCACGCGCTTCATTCTGGAACTTCATGCATAAGGGAGATACACCAGTTCTAATTTCAACTGATATAATAAAGAAACGGGCGAGAATGGAAAAGAAACATCCTCGCCCGATTTTGTTGCACCAGTGTACGCTTCTACAGGTTGCAACGCGATGCAAAGCCCGAGGCTAACAAGGTGGCTTTATTTTGGTAGTACCTCTGATGATGAGTTCGGTCTTGACGACTCGGCTGGCATACTTTCCAGGGGGAATCTTGCCGCTGAGCGTATCAAGCATGACCTGTGCCACTTCACGTCCCACCTCATATCCGCGCTGGACTACGGTGGTAAGTTGGGGCTCACAACTGATGGCGCGTATGCCGTCGCCATAGCCACAGATACAGATGTCTTCAGGGATACGGAACCCCATGTGTTTGCAGGTGTAAAGGACACCTAAGGCTGTGTCGTCGTTGATGGTGAAGAAGGCATCGGGGCGCTCATCCATATTGAGCAGTTCAGGTGTCATGGCCTCGGCGCGCTTGCGGTTGTCGCACTCGAGCACGAGCCGCTTGTCGATGTTCAGGCCGTGTTTGTGTATGGCATCGCGGTAACCATTGTAGCGATTCTTTGAGATTTCCAGATTCATGGTGGTTCCCAAAAAGGCAATACGGCGGCAACCACAAAGGATGAGATGCTCGGTGGCGGTGTATCCTGCATGATAGTCGTCGACAACAACGCGGCTGGTGCGGATGCCCGTGCAGATACGATCGACAAAGACCATGGGTATGCCATCGTCGATGGCCGATTGTATGTGGTCGTATTGGCGAGTGTCCTTGGCTTGGCTCATGATAATGCCTGCCACCTGTTGCTGGTGGAGTGCTTCTACAACTGCCTGTTCGTTCTGGTACGAGTCGCCAGTCTGGGCCGCTACGATGAAATAGCCTGCCTTGCCCAGAGTCTCCTCCAGGGCTGTTAGTATGCACGAGAAGTAATAGTGCTCAAATTGTGGAAGCACGACTCCAACAAAGTTGTTGCGGCGGGCTTCCGACGAGCGCAAGGCTGCGGCAAAAATATTGTGGCGGTAGTGGTGCTCGCGTGCGTAACTTTGAATGAGTTCTCTGCGCTCGCGACTAATGGATGGACTGTCCCGAAGGGCACGGCTGACAGTGCTTACCGAAACTCCCAATTCACGGGCTATGTCTTTGATAGTTATCATTGTGCATCCTCCTAATCTTCCCAAGTACAAATAAGGGAGAAATACTTATGTGTTGTTAATTGCCCATTGTTCATTGCCCGTTTGCCTTTTGCGTTACAAAATTAACAACTCCCTACTTATGTTCCAAAACCTTAGGGTTGGGTGCAAACGATTGCATTTCGAAATATTAAAAAATAGGCATTTGCGGTGTAATAGTTATGCTGCAAACTCCTAAATTTGCAATAGAATGTGCGTAATTCTTTAAATTTAATAGCATGAAACAAATTTTCTTTCTAAAAGTATCTCCGCGTTTAATGGCTCTGTGTGTGAGCCTTTTGATGTCGGTTGGTGCTTTTGCACAGATTCAGGTAAAGGGCTTGGTCAAGGACGACCTCGGCGAGCCGTTGATTGGTGCAAAGGTGGCCACGCAGAGCGGAGATGCTGCCACGGTTACCGATTTCAACGGTAACTTTCACTTGTCAGTGCCCAAGGGCACAACGCTGGTGATTTCCTACATGGGATTTATTACGCAGGAGGTAACAGCCTCGCCCTCAATGGTCATCACAATGACAGAAGATGCCAAAGCATTAGAAGATGTGGTCGTCATTGGTTATGGTACAGCCAGAAAGAGCGACCTGACAGGTTCCGTGACCGTTGTCAAACCTGACGAGCAGAACCACGGTGTTATCACGACGGCTCAGGAAATGATGCAAGGTAAGATCGCAGGTGTGAACATCACAGATGGAGGCGGTGCCCCTGGTGGTGGTGCTACTATCCGCATTCGCGGCGGCTCCTCACTAAACGCCAGCAATGACCCCCTTATTGTCATTGACGGACTGGCCATTGACAACAACGGAGTAAAGGGCGTAGCCAACCTGCTTTCCATCGTCAACCCCGCTGACATCGAGAGTTTCACCGTTCTGAAGGATGCCTCCGCCACGGCCATCTATGGTAGCCGCGGTTCGAACGGTGTCATCATCATTACCACCAAGAAGGGTACGGCCAATGGAAAAATGAAGGTAACCTACAACGGGAGCGTAAACATCGATACCCGCAAAAAGAGTGTGGAGGTAATGAACGGCAATCAGTTCCGTCAATTTGTACAAGACTGGTACGGTATGGACAAATATAATGAGTTGTATGCAAAAGGCTGGATTGGCGATGCCAATACCGACTGGCAGGATGAGATATATCGTACAGCCGTCAGCAGCGACCACAACATTACTTTACAAGGAGGGTCGAAACATTTGCCATACAGAGCTACGGTGGGCTATACTGGCGACAGGGGTATCCTGAAGACCAGCGAATTCCGCCGTACAACTGCAAGTTTCAACCTCACCCCATCTGTGGCCGACGACCACCTAAAGATGAATCTGAATGCAAAATACATGTTTGCCGAGTCGCGTTATCCCAATACGGGAGCCGTAGGAGGTGCAATCTGGATGAATCCCACTGTCCCTGTTCGCAGCGACGACGATCGTTATGCCACGACCGGAGGCTATTGGCAATGGCTCAAGGATGGTTCTCCGCAAGGCGAAGATCCTTCATGGCCGTATACCATCAACAGCCAGGGTACCAAGAATCCTCTTTCGCTATTAATGTTGAAACGGGATGAAGCTGGTTCGCACGACCTTATAGGAAATGCTGAGTTTGACTATTCTGTACACCACTTCGAAGACCTCCACCTTCACCTCAACCTCGGTGGAGAGTATGCCAATGGCAAGCAGGACACAAAAACGTCGCCCTATTCACCCGATGCCTTCTATTTCGGATGGACAGGCTGGGACAAGATTATTAAATACAACATGCAGTTGAACGCTTATGCCCAGTACAGCCACAATTGGAAGAACAAGCATGACTTCAACATCATGGCAGGTTATGAATATCAACACTACCACCGCAAGCAAACAAATGACGGGTGGGGTATTTACCCAGAAAGCAATGTAGAGCATGGCGGAGATTCATTCGAGGATCGTATGATGAATCGGACAACCCCCTCACCTGGCTATTCTGTATATTGCTATCAGACCGAGAACTTCATAGAAAGTTTTATGGGCCGTGCCAACTACACGTTACTGGACCGCTATCTCTTTAGCGCCACGTTCCGTGCTGACGGGTCAAGCCGCTTCTATGACCACTGGGCCACATTCCCTTCATTCGCTTTTGCATGGCGTATCAATGAAGAAAAATTTCTCCGCGATGCAAAGAATCTAAGTCAACTGAAGTTGCGTCTCGGATGGGGTAAGACTGGACAGCAGGACGGAATTGCCGACTATGGCTATTTTGCCACCTACGGCAAGAGCACAAGCAGCGACGGATATTACGACCTCGTGGGAGATGGTACGATAAGGCGCCCCAACGTGTACAATACACTACTCAAGTGGGAGACGACCACTACTTCCAATGTCGGCATCGATTTCGGACTCTGGAATAACCGCCTTGCCATCAGTGCCGATTATTATTACCGCAAGACTACTGACCTGATAAACACGGTGGATGTTTCTGCCGGCTCAAACTTCCGCAATACGATGACTGGTAACATTGGTTCGCTGAAGAATACTGGTTTTGAACTTCAAGCAAGCGCAGTCGCCATCGATACGAAAAACTGGACATGGGAATTAGGCTTCAATGCTACCTATAATTACAATGAAATCACAAAATCCAATAGCGAGGAACCCATACCCTCCATGTATATCAGTAGTGGTACAGGCAACTATGCAGGTTCTATCGCAGTAGGGCATCCTAGTTCTGCCTTCTATGTCTATCAGCAGGTGTACGACGACAACGGCCTACCCATCAACGGTGTATTTGTAGACCGTGACGGTGACGGCCAAATCACGACAGCAGACCGTTACTGGTACAAGCAGGCTATGGCTCCCTGGACACTTGGTTTCTCGTCGAAACTTCGCTACAAGCAGTGGGATCTTGGCTTCAACCTCCGTGCAAGTCTTGGAAACTATGTCTGGAACGATGCCGAGGCTGGTATGAGCAACCTTTCAACTATTGTGGACGAGTCGTTGGGTTATGTTAGCAACCGTGCTACTTACGAATTACCCAAGGCATGGACGACATGGCTTTACAATCCGTCTGATTACTTCGTACAGAATGCATCGTTCCTGAAGTGTGACAACATCACGCTGGGCTATAGTTGGCCAGGTGTAACCCGCCACAATATCAGCGGACGTGTATATGCAAGCGTGAGCAACGTCTTCTGCATCACAAAGTACAATGGTATCGACCCAGAAGTGGGTGGCGGTGTAGACAACAACATCTATCCGCGTCCCATCAAGTTCCAAATAGGTGTTAATCTCAACTTCTAAACGAGTACTATTATGAAAATGTCAATTATAAAAATCGGGGGAGTGGTTATTGCCATAGCATTGTCCCTGGGATTGAACTCATGCATTGGCGATTTGGATGTTGAACCCATTGACCCCAACCTGTCTTCGGAGGTTGATAACGACGCCCTATTCAACAAGTGTTATGCAGCCATGGCTACGGCAGGAAACGGCGGAGCCAATGGCGACTGCGACATTGACCGACTGGACGGTGGCACAACTGGCTTCATGCGCCAGATGTTCAATGCCAACGAACTGACCAGCGATGAGGCCATCTGTGGATGGGGCGACGAGGGTATCAGTTCTTTCTGCTACAATCAGTACAACGGAAGCCACCCCATGTTGGCTGGTTTCTACAACCGTCTGTATTTCTGTATCACCATGTGCAACCACTATCTGGAAGTCTGCGGAAAAGACCCTGCAAACGATCAGACCCAGCGCACGGCTGAAGTTCGCTTCCTGCGTGCCTACTTCTATTTCCATCTGATGGACTGCTTCGGCAATGTCCCCTTCACGACTGTGGTCACGGCCAAGAAGGCAAAGCAGATGAAGCGTACAGAGTTGTACAACTGGATTGAAGAAGAACTGCTGGCCATCGAATCCGACATGGCCGATGCTAAGGCTAAGATGAGCACAGACACGGGCTACGGACGTGCCGACAAGGCTGCCCTTTGGCTGTTGCTCAGCCGCCTGTATTTGAATGCAGAAGTTTACACGGGTACTCCCCAGTGGGAAAAGGCCAAGACCTATGCCAAAAAGGTGATGGATAGCGACTACAAGTTGAACACGCAAAGTGCCACATATTCTGTAACAGACGAAGAAACGGGTGATATAGAAACCTACGAATGGAGTGCCTATCAGATGCTCTTCCTCGGAGACAATGGTGAGACCACTGCTGCCTACGAGGCTATCCTGCCCTTGCTGCAGGACGGCATCCGCACCACCTCATGGGGTACCTCCCTGTTCCTGATGGCTGGTTGCTTCGACGATAACATGAAGCGAGGCGAAGAACTGGGACTGACGGGTGCCAACGGTACCAGTGAGACATGGGGTGGAAACCGTGCTCGCAAGCAACTCGTTGACAAGTTCTTCCCGAATGGCGATGCTCCTTTGGGAACAACCTCAGAAATTCTGGCACGTGCCAACGACGACCGTGCATTGTTCTGGGGCAAGGGACACACACTGAGTGCAGAAGATCCCAGCACCTTCACCAGCGGGTTTGGCATCACGAAGTTCCTGAACTACTATAGCACCGCTAAATCTCCCAAGCATGGCCAATTCCCCGACATGGACTACTTCCTGATGCGCAAGGCCGAGGCTTACCTGACATTTGCCGAAGCCGATGCACGTTTGAACGGTGGTAACACCACTGCTGATGGAACTGAAGCGATAAAGCAGATTCGCAGTCGCGCCCATGCCTCCACGGGCAATGCATCTTATTCCCTGGAGAGCATTTTGGACGAATGGAGTCGTGAATTCTACTTTGAGGGGCGTCGTCGTAGCGACCTCATCCGTTTTGGAAAGTTCGGAGGCATCAGCGACTACAAGTGGGAATGGAAGGGTGGAACCCAAGCAGGAACTAATTTCGATGCCCACTTCAACATCTTTGCTATCCCCGATACGGACTTGGGAGCAAACGAGAACCTCGTTCAAAATCCTGGATATTAAGAATTACTTGTAAATTACATTAAAATAGGATAAGCATGAAAAAGTATATTTATTTAGCCCTTCTGCTTCTTGGCAGTTTGTGCTTCTTTACTTCATGTGCAGACGATAATGGTTCCAACCCCACGGTGAGGCAACCAGAGTCTTTCGTCCTCAACACTCCTTCCTATGCCAGTTGTCTGGTGGACTTGCTAAATACAGAGACGCTGCAATTGAGTACGAACCAGCCCGACTATGGTTACACGGCAGCTGTTGTATATCGCATCCAGATTTCGCTGACCGACAAGTGGGATGTATCTTATGACGAAGCCATGGCAGATGAGTCTGGCGAGTCCATTGCCGACTATGCAACCGTGGACGAAAGTTACACCAATGTACACATCAATGCCAGTACGGAATTAGTGAACGAGGCTCTCATGAAGGTTGGAGGTTGGGAAACACCGGAGGAAATCCCTGCCGACCAAAAGATTTATCTCCGTTTACAAGCCTCTCTTGCCAACTACGCTACAGCAATAGAAAGTTATCATTGTTACAGCAACGTAGTGGCATTGAACGTTGAACCCTATTTCATGGAACTGAAGGGCAAGGATCCCGTACTGTGGTATCTGATTGGTGGCTGCGTCGGCGATGGCTCATGGGGCAAGACCGTAGGTACGGCCGTCTATCCCATGTCCATCGTGAAGGATGGAACTTACGATAAGGAAGGACTGGGCGATATCACCACTATTGCCTACCTGACCACAGCCGGCTTCAAACTGGTGCAAGTGCCCGGCATGTGGGATTTGCAGTGGGGTCAAGGCGACAGTTGGGGCGAGTACAAGTACTGCGACGGTGGAAGTGCCAACCTGACTCCCACCGAGGACGGCTACTACGTCATCAACCTCAACACGGCCAGCAACACACTTTCCATCGAACCGTACGAAGAGGATGTCACGGTATATCCCGAAATGCTCATCTCTGGAAGTTTCAACGAATGGGCTACGGATACACAGATGACCCCCGTCAACACCTATGAGGGTGCCGTCAACCACATCTGGGCCTACCAGATAGAGTCCGACGGTACTGTAGAACTGAAGTTCCTCACCGACAGTAGTTGGAGCACAAACTGGGGATCCACCATGTTCCCCTACGGTTATGGCGAACAGAATGGTGCCAACATTGTAGTGGCTGAAGGCTCTTGGACTATCATCTTCAATGATATCGATGGCAGTTATGAGTTCATTGCTAACGAATAATCTTTTAAAGACACTAATCATGAAAAAGAATATTTTGCTCACTTTGGTGCTGGCAGTCGGAATGACTGCCTGCACTGGGGACTACACCGATTGGGCCGACCCTCAGACGTCGGAACAAGGTGAGGTTGCCAATATCTCGATGACCGTAGATGTGGCTGCCCCTGCTGCAATGATAGAAATGGAAGCCGTTGAGGATGACTCAGTGCAAGTGTTCGTCCCTGTACAACTTGAGTCAACCGTAAACCCAGAGTACCATCTCGTCCTTACAAACGAAGAGGGCGCATCTCAAATCATTAACGTGGATATCCGCGGATATGCTGCCAAGGAAGACCTGGCCGCTGCTATCGTGGAATTGTTCGGTAAGAAACAGGCCGAGCGCACCATGACAGCCCAGGTTGTTGCACAGACCGTTGTGGATGGGGTGACCCTAAAGTCTTCCTCTGAGAAGTATACGTTGGTGGTTCTCCCCGCCGTGCCCGACCTCAACTACTGGATTTATGGCAAGCAGAACAACCGCAATGAAACGGAGAAGACCATGCCCCTGATGCCTGTCACCAAGGAGAACCAAACCGTGACCACCTACTTCTCCGGCATGTTGGACACCAAGATGTGGAGCGACGACTCGTTTGGCAATGCCGAACAGGTCTACGGAGCCTTGGGCAGCAGCAACAAGAAGGCCATGACGGGCGAGTTCGCCATTGGCGGCGGCTACATCTGCCCCACCTCGGCTGGCTGGTACACGCTGACCTTCAACTTCGCCACCTACCAGTACACCTTCACCCGTCTGGAGAACCAGAATCCCACGGACTACACCTCGGTGTCGCTCATCGGCGACTTCAACTCCTGGGGCAGTGACCTGGCCCTGACGCAGGTGGTTTCCAGCGGCTCTTGGGCAAGCCACTGCTGGTACGCATTCGGTGTCGAACTGACTGCAGGTGCCCTAAAGTTCCGTGCCGACAATGATTGGGCTGTCAACTGGGGGGCAGATGTCAATATCAAAGAGAATGCCTATGGAACAGGTGCACAAGACGGGGCTGACATCACCGTACCTGCAGGCACCTACGATGTTTACTTCAACGACATCACAGGCGAGTTCCTGTTCATTGCCGAATAAAGAGAGAAGTGAGAAGTGAAAAGTGAGAAGAGAAATGGGAACAACCTATGAGATTCCAGTGGAAAATGTATCCTCATCTCACTTCTCACCTTTCACCTCTCACTATAGAAACATTTAGTATTTAACTTTTTTATTAACCAATTAAATTTTTACGCTTATGAAGAAATTTTTTACTCTTCTCTGTGTGGCACTCGTGAGTGCCGTCGGTTTCGCTCAGGATGAATATGATCCTGCTGAGCACACCGCAGTTGTCTCGGGTACGAGCAACATCTGTTCGGGTCAGTGGTCCTCTGAGGATGCCATGACCTACGACAGCGAGTCTGGTCTGTGGAAAGTGACCCTGCCTGTCAAGGACACCAACCTGGCCATGTTCAAGGTTGTCTACGACGGCGAATGGCATCCCAGTGACAACGTTGAGGTGCAGGTTTCCGAACCCAGCGACGTGGAAATCACTTTCGACCCCAACACCTTTGAGGTAGCCTTCTCTGGCGAAAAGGTCATTGAGGTTGTGAAGAACATCGAGTTCATCGTGGCCACCGGTTCCGATGGTCTGTTTGGTGTCAGCTGGGACGTTTCCGGCGAATACAACAAGATGGAGAAACTGGACAACGCGGGACTGGGCTACTATCAGCTCACGCTGACTGCCATTGCAGCCGGCACCTACGATTTCAAGTTCTGCGCCAACGGTTCCTGGGATTCAGGCATCGAATGGGGCGGACTCTCCGACCCCACTGTAGTGGGTAATGGCGAGGTGGTACCTGCCACCGACAAGAGCGGCAAGAACTTTCGCCTCACCCTCGAAAAGGGTGCCACCTACAACGTAACCCTGACCCTCGACCTCATGGCTGCCACTCCCTATGTCACAGCAGAATGGGAATCGGCCGGTGAGGCTCCTGTTGAACCTGACGTTTATTCTATTGCGGGTACCTGCAATGATTGGAACCAACTGGACGAAGCCACCGAGATGACAGAGGTCAGCGCAGGTGTCTATAGCATTACCATCCCCATGCAGGCTGGTGAGCAGAAGTTCAAGGTGGTTGTCAATCACGATTGGTCTGTGGCTTATCCCGCTTCCGACTATGTATTTGAACTGGAAGAAGACGCAGACGTGACCATCACCATCAACATGAATGAGGATGGCAATATTACGATTGCCACTGCTCCTTGCACGGTTTACTTCGTCACCGTAAATGTGGAGACTGGTAAGGATGCTGTTAATTTGTATGCTGCTGAGACTGATGATTGGCATAAGTTGACAGGTGAATGGCCTGGTGTTGCCATGACATCTGTTGAGGGTGGCTTCACCTACACCGTGAAACTGACTAAGGGCGAGAAACTGTGGCTCATCTTCAATGGCGAGGGTGGCCAGACCTCAAACATTGAGATTAATGATATCTCCGCCAATACCGCACTTGATTTCATCTTGAACGACGACTGGACATTTGCTCGCGGCACTGCTGTTCAGGGCATAGAAGTTGCCAAGCAGAACGGAGTCATCTACAACATCGCTGGTCAGCGTGTAGAGAAGGCTACTCGTGGTCTGTACATCGTCAATGGCAAGAAAGTCATTAAGTAAGCACGGCTGCAAGGTATAGAATTGCAATCGTTTGCATTGATAAAGGACATCTTTCGGCACTTGCCGAAGGGTGTCCTTTCATTTTGTTTCGTAACTTTGCATCGATAACTTAACCCTAACTCTAATATTAACTTAACCTTGACAGGCAGATTAACTTAACCTTGACGGGTAGATTAACTTAACCTTTCGATAATATGAAACGTTTTGTACTTTCATTCCTGGTGCTCTTTGCCGCCAGTTTCTCGCTTCTTACTTCTCACCTCTTGCTTGGTTCCGTTGCCAATGCCCAGGGGTGGCCGTCGAACTATGGTGGCGTGATGTTGCAGGGTTTCTATTGGAACAGTTTCAATGACACAAAATGGAGCAAGTTTGAGGCACAGGCCGATGAACTGTCCCAATCGTTCGACCTCATTTGGGTGCCCCAGAGCGGGTGGTGCGGAGGCCTGAATAATATGGGCTACACTCCTAAGTATTATTGGAATCAGCGTAGTGCCTTCGGTACGGAGGCTGAATTGCGCAGCATGATTAAGACCTTGAAAGAGCATGGTACGGGTGTCATTGCTGATGTGGTCATCAACCACCGAGAGCCCATTTCGGGTTGGTACACGTTCCCCGCCGAGACTTACAACGGAGTGACTTATCAGATGACGTCTGCTGACGTATGTGCCAATGACGACGGAGGCAAGACTGCTACCCAGGCTGCCAAGGAAGGAGTGTCTTTGAGTTCAAACAATGATACGGGTGAGGACTGGGACGGTTGTCGTGACCTGGACCACCAAAGCGAGAATGTACAGACGGTGGTGAAGGCATATACCAAGTACCTCATCGATGACCTCGGCTACAGCGGTTTCCGCTACGACATGGTAAAGGGCTTCTGGGCTTCTTTCATCGCTATGTACAACAACTACGCCAAGCCCCAGTTCTCCGTTGGTGAGTACTGGGACAGCAACAGTGCCATCAAGAATTGGATCAGTTATACTAAAGGCGAGGGCTCGGCTCCCACTTCGGCAGCGTTCGACTTTCAGTTCCGCTACAGCGTGCGCGATGCCATCAACAACCAGAGTTGGGCTTATTTGAAGTCCGACAACCGATTGATTGCCGACAACTATTACAAGCCCTACGCCGTGACGTTTGTCGAGAATCACGACATGGAGTATCGTTCTGCATCGGAGCAGCAAGACCCCATTCGTAGAGACACCCTGCAGGCCAATGCCTTCCTGCTTGCCATGCCTGGCACGCCCTGCATCTTCTACAGGCATTGGCTCGATTGCAAGCAGGACATTAAGATGATGATTGAGGCACGCAAACTGGCAGGCATCACCAACACCAGCAGTTACACCACCAAGACAAGTCTCACAGATTATTATGCTGCCGAGGTGACGGGTGCCAATACCAACCTCTATGTGGTTGTCGGAAAAGCAGATAAGGTTACCTCTTCCACGCCCTCCGTCGATGGCTCGTTCCAGGAAATTCTCTCAGGATATGGCTATCGCTACCTGGTGGCAAAGAAGGACGGATTCAACCGAGCATGGCTCAACAAGGCCAGCGGTCACTACTATGGTGAGGTGGATGTGCGTTGCATTGCCCTGACCAATGATGCCTCTGCCCAATTGGTATATACCACCGATGGCACTACGCCTACGACATCGAGCAAGAGCATCGCCAGCGGCTCCGTGCTGACGCTTACCGAGTCATGCACACTCACACTGGGATTGGTCATCGGTGGCAAGGTGGTTGACACCATTGCCAAGCAATACGAGGTGGAAGAGTTTGTGGCACATACCGCCACCATATATTGTCGCCCGATTGCCACTCTGAAAGACTCATGGACAAAGATGAACTATTACCTCTGGACCAATGACGGAAGTGAGTTGAACGGCAAATGGCCTGGAAAGCAGATTACCGAGACTGCCGAGGTGAATGGTCAGACATGGTACAAGCAGACCGTGGACATCAATACGCCGAAGACCGTGGTTAACGTAGTTTTCAATACCAATTCGGGCAGCCCTCAGACGGTGGATGTAACCGGCATCACCGAAGATGCATACTTTGTCATCAAGAACACGACCAACGAGGATGGCAAGTATGAGGTGAACGATGTTTCCACCACTGTGGGAATCCAGGAAATTAAGAATGAAGGATTAAGAATGAAGGATGAGGCCGTCTATGATTTGAGTGGTCGTCGTGTGCAAAATGCCAATGTGGCAAAGATCCAATTAAGGAAAGGTCTGTACATACAAGGCGGTCGCAAGTTTTTGGTAAAATAACGACAATCAGACATTACAGAATACAAAAAGCGAAGTCGGCGAAATCACTTTTCGTCGACTTCACTTTGTTATATCATGCTATTTTCTTATATTTGCAGCGTTTAGGTAATATTTACGGCGATATAGAAGAGAAAATACCATGTTAACACAAATCATCAACGGGCGCATCCTTACTCCTCAGGGTTGGTTGAAGGATGGCAGTATCATCATTCGCGATAACAAGATTCTGGAGGTGACAAACTGCGATTTGGCCATCATCGGTGCCAACATCATCGATGCCAAGGGCATGAGTGTAGTGCCTGGCGGCATTGAAATGCATGTTCACGGTGGTGGTGGCCGCGATTTTCAGGAGGGCACCGAAGAGGCTTTCCGTACGGCCATCGAGGCACATGCCAAGCATGGCACCACCAGCATTTTCCCCACACTCTCCAGCAGCACAGTCCCCATGATAGAGCAGGCTGTGGCAACTTGCAGCAAGATGATGGCAGAGCCAGACAGCCCTATTCTCGGTCTGCACCTTGAGGGCCACTATCTGAATCCCCTGAAGGCTGGTGCCCAGGTTGCCGAGTGGATAAAGGATCCTGACCCCAATGAGTACATTCCTATTGTGGAGAACAGTCCTTGCCTAAAGCGTTGGGATGCAGCGCCTGAACTGCCTGGTGCCATCCAGTTTGGCAAGTTCTGTGCCGAAAAGGGGATTCTGCCTTCTATTGCTCACACCCATGCCGAGTATAGTGATGTGAAGACTGCATTTGAGGCTGGATTTACCCATGTCACCCATTTCTACAATGCCATGCCTGGTTTCCATAACAAGCAAGGCTACAAGTACGAAGGCACCGTGGAAAGTGTGTATCTCATCGACGATATGACCATCGAGTGCGTGGCCGATGGCATTCACGTGCCGCCCACCATTCTGCGCATGGCCTACAAGATTAAGGGCGTGGAGCGCATGGCACTCATTACCGATGCGCTGGCTGTAGCAGCGGCTCCCGCAGATGCCGTGGCTTTCGACCCTCGTGTAATCGTGGAGGACGGCGTGGCCAAACTCAACGACCGTTCGGCATTGGCTGGCAGCATTGCCACTACCGACCGTCTTATCCGCACTGCTGTACAGCAGGCAGAGATACCTCTGGAAGATGCTGTGCGCATGGTGACCGAGACACCGTCGCTCATCATGAGGGTGAACGACCGCAAGGGCACCTTGCAGCGTGGCAAGGATGCCGACATCATGATTCTGGACGACAAACTCGACATCCGCTGCATCTGGCAGATGGGTAAAATCATTGAAAATACCTTATTCTAAAAAAGACCTAAGGGACCCTAAAGTCCCTAAAACTCCCACCACTTATGAAAAAGTTATTCCTTTCCCCCTGCCTGGTCGTGTTGACCACGCTGTCGCTTTGTGCACAAGTAAGTTACGACGTGATTCCCCAACCCCGTAGTGTGAAACTGAGCGCAGGAGGCGAGACTTACGCCCTTGTACAGGGTGCCACGGTTACTTATGTTTCGGGCAATGAGCAGATGGCTTCAAACGCACACTTGCTGGCTGAATACCTAAAAATGGACGCAGGGCTCGAAGTGCGTCCGCAGGCCGACGTGAAGCGCTCTGCAAAGAAGAATGCTCCGCTTGGTGCTGCCATCACGCTCTCTCTCGTGGACATGCAGACCAAGTCGAAGAAGGGTCAGCCCTTCTTCTCTGTGAACCCCGAAGCCTATCAGATTAGTGTCTCGGCGGATGGCGTAACTATTAGTGCTACTACCGAAGAGGGAATCTTCCGTGGCATTCAGACCCTGCGCAAAGCCATCGGCACTCGAGGCGGCGAACAGATAGAGTTGCCTTATGTCACCATACAGGACGAGCCGCGCTTCTCCTATCGCGGCGTACACTTCGACACCGCCCGCCACTTCTTCCCCGTGGAGTTCATCAAGCAGTTTCTCGACGTGATGGCACTGCACGGCTGCAACCAGTTCCACTGGCATCTGACCGAGGACCAGGGCTGGCGCTTCGAAGTGAAGTCCATGCCCGAACTGGCAGAGAAGGGCAGCATCCGAAAGCAGACTGTACTTGGGTGCAATGCCGACATCTACGACGGAACGCCCTATGGAGGATACTACACACAGCAGGATTGCCGCGAGATTGTGGCATACGCCGCCAAGCGCTTTATCAACGTGATTCCCGAAATCGACCTCCCTGGCCACATGCTCGGTGCCCTGGCCGTCTATCCCGAACTGGGTTGCCAGAATGCCGACGGCACGGAGCACGGACCCTACGAGGTGTGGCCTCACTGGGGTGTATCGCAGGATGTGCTCTGCGCAGGCAATCCCAAGACAATAGACTTCCTGAAACGCGTCTATGACGAATTGTGCGACGTGTTCCCCTCCAAGCTCATCCACATCGGAGGCGACGAGAGTCCCCGTCACCGCTGGAAACAGTGCCCTCGCTGCCAGGCCAAGATGAAGGAATTGGGGCTGAAGCACGAGGCCGAACTGCAGACCTATATCAACAAGGAGATGGACAAGCACCTGACCGCCAAGGGACGCACCCTCATCGGTTGGGATGAAACACTGGAAGGTGGACTGAGCGAGAACGGCATCGTCATGTCGTGGCGCGGCATGAAGGGGGGCATCGAGGCTGCCCGTCAGCACCACCGCGTCATCATGACCCCGACGGACTATTGCTACATCGACTATTACCAGCTAAAGGATGACTACGCACAGCCACAGGGCATCGGAGGCTACCTGCCTATGTCGAAGGTGTACAGCATGGAGCCTGTGCCTGCCGAACTCACGGAGGAGGAGGCCCAATACATTTTGGGACCGCAGGTGAACCTCTGGACAGAGTACGTCGGTTTCCCCGAACATGCCATGTACATGCTCCTGCCTCGCCTGGATGCCATCAGCGAAGTGCAGTGGCTGCCGAAGGAGCAGAAGGACTATGAGTCGTTCAAGGCCCGCCTGCCCCGTATGCTGGAACTTTATCGCAAACTTGGATACAAGTATTGCCAGAAACAAGAATAAGATGAGGAAGTCGGGTGTTGCGATTGTCCTGAAAGACTTAGTAATTGGCTATGGCGACAAAGTCGTAGCCGAATCTCTTTCAGCCTCCTTGAACGAGGGCGAACTATGTGGCTTGCTTGGTGCCAATGGTGCAGGCAAGAGCACATTGCTTCGTACAATGGCTGCTTTCCAACCCCCGTTGTCCGGCGAATTGTGGATAGGGGAACGACAAATCAAGGACATAGCCCCACGCGAACTGAGTACCATGGTGGGTGTGGTTCTTACTGACCGTATTCGCACTGAGGGCATAACCGTGCGCGACATGGTTGCCATGGGACGCAGCCCTTATACTAATTTCTGGGGACGATTGACTGAAGAAGACTACCGACAGGTGGATGAGGCAATGGAGTGGGTGGGTGTCACCTCGCTGTCTAATCGCCAGATTGCCACCCTTAGTGATGGAGAAAGACAAAAGGTGATGATTGCGAAGGCACTGGCTCAGGGCACCCCCATCATTCTGCTTGACGAGCCCACGGCATTCCTCGATTTCCCAAGCAAGGTGGAAATCATGCTATTGCTCAGCTGCCTGGCACATGAGATGGGCAAGACCATCTTCCTTTCCACCCACGACCTTGACCTGGCGTTGCAGACAGCTGATCGCCTGTGGCTGATGAAGAGGGGCAAGGGGCAAGGAGCAAGGGGCAAGGAGCAAGGGGCAAGGGGCAAGGACCAAGATGGCGAAAGCTGTTTCTCCGTTGGCTCGCCGCGTGAACTGGCCGACCAGTTGCCGCACTTCTTCCCCAGTCGCCACCTGACCTTCGATGCTGAAGCCCTGCGTTTTAATATTGTGAACTATGAACTATGATTTCCTCATCGTCGGCTCAGGTCTGATGGGTGCCACATTCGCCCACTTGGCCACCAAGGCAGGCAAACGCTGTCTGGTGGTGGAGCGTCGCAGCCACACAGGTGGCAATATCCATTGTGAAGAGGTGGAGGGCATCCACGTACATCAGTATGGGGCACACATCCTGCACACCAGCAACCACCGTGTGTGGGAGTTTGTAAACCAGATTGCTCCCTGCAACCGTTACACCAACTGCCCTGTAGCAAACTACAAAGGACGGCTCTACAACCTGCCCTTCAACATGAACACGTTCTACCAGATGTGGGGCGTAACCACTCCCGCTGAAGCGCAGGCCAAGATTGAAGAACAGCGTAGGGATGCGCTGGCCCAGTTGGGTGGGCGTGAGCCACAGAATCTGGAGGAACAGGCACTGACGCTCGTCGGACGGGACATCTATGAACAACTCATAAAAGGATATACCGAGAAGCAGTGGGGGCGCGCCTGCACCGAACTGCCCGCCTTCATCATCAAGCGGTTGCCTGTTCGACTGGTGTTTGACAATAACTATTTCAATGACATTTATCAAGGCATCCCCATAGGTGGCTATAATCGCCTCATAGATGGATTGCTGGATGGCATAGAAGTTCGCCTCGATACCGATTTCCTGGCGCATCGTGAGGAACTTGAAAGCCTTGCTCCCCGAATTGTATATACAGGTCCCATCGATGCCTATTTCCAGTATCGTCTCGGCCATTTAGCATATCGCACCGTGCGTTTCGAGACGGAGTTGCTCGACACACCCAATTATCAGGGCAATGCCGTGGTGAACTACACTGAGCGCGAGGTGCCCTACACGCGCATCATCGAGCACAAGCACTTCGAGATGTTCGGTCCTGCCGTTGAGGCTTGCCCCAAGACTGTCATCAGCCGCGAGTACAGCACCGAGTGGACTCCTGGCATGGAACCCTACTATCCCGTCAACGACGAACGAAACAGCAAGTTGTTGGCCGATTATCAGGAGTTGGCAAAAGCGGAGTCTCATGTGATTTTCGCTGGACGACTGGCCGAGTACCGCTACTACGACATGGCACCCACCATCGAGCGCGCCATGCAGTTGTGGGAAGAAACAACCAAACGACTAAACGCCTAAACTACACAAACGATAGAAACCAATAATAACTTTAACTAATTAATAAAAAGATGAAAAGACTAACGATTCTTTTAAGCTCCCTGTTGCTTATGGTGCTGGGAGTCAAGGCACAGACGGACGTGACGAGTCAGTATCTCGTAAACGCCGACTTCAGTTCAGGTTGGACATCCTCAGATGTCGGCACAGGTACTGTCAGCAATGTTGAAGGTTGGTCAGGTGCTTCTACTGGTTCGACCTGGTATTATGGCGGTGCGATTAGCTATGCCGGTGGTGTTAAGGTCAATAATTCCACTGTATCTTCTGCCCCGGATGGGGGAACCACGGGCGG
>FLNZ01002530.1_pt1 | contig 53759 bp, 49 predicted proteins | sample 1140391 | NCBI WGS metagenome assembly FLNZ01 (sample SAMEA3878171, study PRJEB12797) | bioreactor metagenome | biome: Moose rumen | place: Sweden | collected 2011-10 | reverse complement strand
CTCGCTTCTTTTTCTTCTTCTGCATTCGCCTTCTGAACTCTTCCTCGGCAGGGTCATCGACGGGATCCGTAGTGTCGAACAATCCCAAAGAAGGGATTCCTATTGACGGTTCGTTATGCTCTTGTCGCTTAGAATAAGTCTCTTGTCTTGGCTGTTCTGTCTGGATTTGACGTGTCTGGCTGCTGATAGTCCTTGGCTGTTCTTTTTCTGCATTGGCATTCAGTTTTGACAAGATTGCCGCATAAGACAGACCTCTTCTGATTTGTGAAGCCTTGAAGGTATAGCCGTCTTTCTTAAAGCGCATACCTTGTAAGTCTTTCAGGTCTTTGCTGCCATTCCGTTTCATGACAAGTTCCACTTCCACGCCATTTGTTTTGAGGTGATTCACGAACTCAGCCCATGATTTGCAGCGCAGTAAGCCTGTACCGACGGCATGGTATATCTCGTTTTTCGTCTTTTCCGTTCCCCTTAATCGTTCGGTTTTAGTGTGTCCCTTACCCTTTGAAAACGTCAGTCCATACTTCCGCTTAAGCAGTTTTGTTACCTGTTCATTCCGCCTAAAATCATTCTGGTCTGTGATGGTCTTACCCTCGTTGTTGATACGGTTATAGATAGCTTAAGCGGGTTACGATTTAGAGACCTAACTCTTGCACCAATCCGCATCAAGTTGCATTTTCCCTTCGTCCTTTGATTCCCCATTATTCCCCGTCTTGCCTTTTATTTACGCGCTTTCTGCGTTAATTCTCCAAAATCCGTCTTTCGTTACAGACTTTTTTCGTAACTTTGACTTCGCCGAACTTACTCTGCACTCGGAAAAGCAAAATTCATTTGGCTTTTCTCTCGTTTTTTCGTAACTTTGCCCACAGATTGTTTAATAATTATTCTCATGTCAAAAATCTACGAATTTCTTGCAGAGGGCTTTGAAGAGATTGAAGCCCTTGCACCTGTCGACATTCTGCGCCGTGGTGGCCAAGAAGTGCATACAGTAAGCGTCACGGGGTCGTTGTGGGTCACATCATCCCATGGCGTCACCATCAAGGCCGACATGGTCTTCGAAGAGGCCGACCTCACGGATGCCGATATGCTTCTTCTTCCCGGCGGCATGCCCGGTTCGATGAATCTGAACATGCACGAAGGCGTCCGTCTGGCTCTCCTTGCCCACGATGAGCAAGGCAAACGCATCGGTGCTATCTGTGCCGCACCGATGGTATTAGGATCATTAGGATTGCTACAAGGCCGTCGTGCCACCTGTTCACCAGGTTTTGAGACGTATCTCACTGGTGCCGAGTATACAGGCGAATTGTTCACCGTCGATGGCAACATCATCACAGGCGAGGGTCCCGCAGCCTCTTTTCCTTATGCCTATGAGATCCTCACCATGCTGACTGATGCCGACACCTCACACGCCCTTCAGCGCAAGATGCAATATGCGCATTTGATGGGAGAATAACCGCGCAAGCCCCTAATTCCTATGAGCGACATACTAAGTCAGGATATCATGTATGCCCCTGGCGTGGGTCCCAAACGTAAGGAGATTCTTAACAAAGAACTTGACATCCATACGTTTGGCGACATGCTGGAGTATTATCCATACAAATACATCGACCGGCGACATTTCTACAAGATTTCCGAGTTGATGGAGAGTATGTCGTTTATCCAGGTGAAAGGAAGGATACTCAGTTTTGAGCTTTTCGACAATGGCCGTCGCAGCAAGCGTCTGGTGGCACATTTCACTGACGGCGAGCGGGTGATGGATCTCGTATGGTTTTCTGCCGCACAGTATGTCACACGCAACTACCAAGTAGGAGTGGAATATGTGGTTTTCGGCCATCCCACCATCTATGGGGGACGTTTCCAACTGGCCCATCCCGAGATTGAGAAAGCCGAGAACTTCCAAACCTCAGCCATGGGCATGCAACCATATTATGTGACCACTGAACGCATGAAGAAAAGTGGTTTCACATCACGCAGCGTGGAGAAAATCTGCAAAGGCCTGCTCGAGAGACTCACCCCCCCGCTACCCGAGACACTCCCTACGTTTATCACAGGCCCCCTGCATCTCATCAGTCGCGACGAGGCCTTCCGCAAGATCCATCATCCCCAGAGTGCCACCGACCTCGACCGTGCCAAACTGCGTCTGAAATTTGAGGAACTCTTCTATGTTCAACTCAACATCGTGAGGTATGCCAACGACCACCGTCGCCGGTATAGGGGTTATGTCATGAAGCACATCGGTACCCATTTCAACGGTTTCTACCACAACCATCTCCCTTTCAGCCTGACAGAGGCGCAAAAAAGGGTCATACGGGAAATACATGCTGACATGAAGAGCGGCCGCCAGATGAACCGTCTGTTACAAGGCGACGTAGGGTCGGGCAAGACATTGGTAGCACTGATGTCATCACTGATAGCCATAGACAATGGCTATCAGGCTTGTATCATGGCTCCCACAGAAATTCTCGCCGAACAGCATCTTTCCACCGTACGGGAATTCCTACAAGGTATGGACATACGGGTGGAACTGCTCACAGGTATCGTGAAAGGGAATCGCCGCAAGGAGACACTGGCAGCACTTGCCGACGGCAGCATCCATATTCTGGTCGGCACCCACGCCATCATCGAGGATCCCGTGCAGTTTCACCGTCTCGGCATCGCCATCATCGACGAGCAGCACCGTTTTGGCGTGGCACAGCGTGCCCGTTTGTGGAATAAAAGTTCTAATCCCCCACATGTCCTGGTGATGACAGCCACGCCTATCCCCCGCACTTTAGCCATGACCATCTATGGAGACCTTGACGTGAGCGTCATCGACGAATTGCCACCGGGTCGCAAGCCTGTCTATACACAGCATAAATACGATGACCAACTGACCAGCCTGTATGAGGGCATCCGCAAACAGATACTGGCAGGCCGGCAGGCATACATCGTCTATCCCCTCATCAAGGAGAGTGAGAAGAGCGACCTCCGCAACCTTGAAGAGGGTTATGACCTGATGCGAGAAGTCTTTGCCGAATTCCGTCTGAGCAAAGTACATGGCCAGATGAAACCCATAGAAAAAGAGGCGGAGATGCAGCGTTTTGTGAACGGAGAGACACAAATACTTGTCGCCACCACAGTGATAGAAGTGGGCGTGAACGTACCCAATGCCTCTGTCATGGTCATTCTGGACGCCCAACGGTTCGGGCTCTCCCAACTTCATCAGTTGCGTGGGCGCGTAGGACGTGGTGCCGAACAGTCTTTCTGCATCTTGGTAACCAACCACAAGCTCTCCAAAGAGACCCAAATGCGCATCAATATCATGTGCTCCACAAACGATGGTTTTCAGATTGCCGAGGCAGACCTGAAGCTCCGCGGTCCAGGCGATCTTGAGGGTACCCAGCAGAGCGGCATCGCCTTTGACCTGAAAATCGCAGACATCGCCCGTGACGGACAAATCGTTCAGATGGCTCGAGACGAGGCACAAAAGATCATCGAAGCCGACCCCACCTGCGACAGTCCCGCCAACGCACTCCTATGGGACCGTCTGGCCGCCATCCGAAAAACCAACATCAACTGGGCTGCTATCTCATAGATGATACAGACCACATATCCCAAACACAAACCTGTTCCCCCTCCACAAGGAGGAATAGTGAATATCATACACCATGACCCACATTGTTCGGATAATTATCCTTAAATCTCAACATAATCGTCCTCTTTAATTGTTGTTAAATTGACAATAAAACTGTTAAGTACTTCTTTTTTCACAGATTTTATGCTTACCTTTGCATCGTCTTCATGGAAATAGGCACTGACATTTGTTTTTTCATGGTTTATTTCGATGACGATTTCTAATCACTGAACACGGTGATTAAATAGGAATAATTATCTAACAGAGAAGTATGTATTTGACAAAAACAATAAAAGCAATCGCATTGACATTTGTATTAACGGCATTTTCCATGCCAGCAGCCAGTCAGGACCTTCTTGCCCGTACTGTTCCTGTAGACAAGAAAATGAAAGCCCTTGATACTCTTGCACTGCACGAAGTAACAGAGAGAGAAAACTTAGAGTCGCCATCAGCAGATCTTTACAAGGACTGGGACAACCGCTATGCCCATAAGGCCACCGAGTTGCCAGAGACCTACAAGATCAACCTCCGCAACTATTGCATGCCCACACCGAGCCGCGTCATCACATCTCAGTTTGGTGCACGCTGGGGCCGTCAGCACAGAGGTCTTGATATCAAAGTGTATATCGGCGACACCATCCGCACTGCATTCTCAGGCAAAGTCCGTGTCGTAAGATACGAGGCCAAAGGCTATGGCAACTATGTGGTCATCCGCCACAACAATGGTCTTGAGACCATCTACGGTCACCTCTCAAAGCATCTTGTAAGAGAGAACCAGACAGTACGTGCCGGAGAGCCTATAGGTCTTGGTGGCAATACAGGACGAAGCACTGGTTCACACCTTCACTTTGAGACACGTCTTTGTGGTGTAGCCCTCAACCCCGCCCTTTTCTTCGACTTCCGCAACCAGGATGTCACTGGTGATTACTATATCTTCCGTCGTAGCACCATGGAGAACGAGTCTGCCAAGGCTACAGCAGCAAGAGGTCTGAAGCAGAACTCATATACCAAGGAGGAAGTCTATGGTGGCAAGAAGCCACAAGAGACCGCTACCACACAATCGAGCACGACATCCGCACCCTCGAGAAACGACAATGGCCAAAATGCACAAACAGGGGCCACAAGATATCACAAAGTCCTGGAGGGAGAGACCGTACATTCCATCGCACGTGAGCACAACGTCAGCGTAGAGCGCATCTTGCGACTGAACACATTCATCAATCCCAATGACTTGAGAATACGGCCTGGACAGGCCCTTAAATACTAAAGTCCCTGACTCCAATAAGCCCCAAGAGCCAAAAGCTTTTGGGGCTTATTTTTTCCATATTACGACTCAGGAAGGTATTCCGTATATATCTGAAAACAGATATGGCAAGTCTCCGTCCCTACCTTTTCAGTTTTCTGAAAATAGCCCTTGGCACAAAAGAGACGTGCATGGCAATAGTTATGAGGAGTCCATAATGACGACGCATGACAGAGAAACGCTCCATCAGGGATTTGCGATGATGACGCGTAGAATTACCCTCCTCCAAATAATTAGCGATGACATGTGGAACTTTCCTCATCAACAGCCCCTTAGCCTCAACCTCCTTCATCACCCGAATACACCAGTCGACATCAGCAGAGAGTCTTAAAGACGTGTCGTATCTTACCTGTTGAGCGATTTCCGTGCGGGCATAAAAGGCTTGGTGACACACCAGCATACCATGTTTGAACAACCGCCATGAAAGATAGTCGGGGGCAGAGAGATGCCGATGTCTCAGAAAACGGCCATCACTGTCGACAATGTCCGTATCGCCATAGAGCACGGCAGGTGTTTGTCCATCTGGAGCTCCCTCAGCTGTAGCAGCCACTTTGGTTAAGGTGTCAACAGACGGCAGACGGTCGCCGGCATTCAGGAAGCAGACATAATCGCCAGTCAACATTCTTAAAGCCTTGTTCATCGCATCGTAGATACCTTTGTCGGGTTCGGAAATGACTTTTACGGCCCTATGCTCAGGACAGTCTGTCTCCACCTCCTTTGCATACTCCCTCACCATCTCCAAGGTACGGTCCGTCGACACGCCATCCACAATGATATGCTCCAAATCCAGGTGGTCCTGCCGCATCACACTCTCCAGTGTAGGTCGCAGCACAGCCTCGGCATTATAAGTAACCGTCACGATAGAAAAAACTATCATAGCGCATAGTTTTTGTAGGCCATCGCCTGATTGTACACTTCTATATATCTGAGTGCCACATTAGTCTGGGAATAATTTGTCACCACTTTCTTCACGCCCCGGGTGGCGAGCATTTCAGTATTTGCCTCACTGAGCACCCAATGGATGCCTTTCATCAGATCCTCTGCACTACAATAGTCTGCCACATATCCCGTCTTGAGGTGTTCGATCTCCTCTGGTATTCCTCCTGTGCGGAAACCCACACAGGGCACGCCACATGCCATCGCCTCCATGATTGTGTTGGGAAGGTTGTCCTCCAAGGAGGGCAGCACAAAAACATCTGCCGCACGATAGACATTCACTATGGTCTCCTCATCACTGACATATCCCAATGGATATACCGGCAACGAGAGTTTGCCCTCCAGCTCCTCAGCATGACCACCCAGAATCGCCACACCAGCATTCTCTTTCATCTCAGGATGCTCCTCAGTGAGTCTGGCAATTGCGTCGATGAGGTATTCCATCCCCTTCCGATCATCCGTAACCCGCTGTGAGACGAAAAGGATCAACCGCTTATCCTGCGGCAGTTCCAGACGTTCACGCGCCTTTTTCCTGTCTCCAGGTTTGAAGACATGCGTATCGATAGGGTTAGGAATATTTGTCACATGATGATGCTTCAACAGCGCACTCTGCACCGCCTGTTTCTCCAGCCACCTGCTACAAGTCACAAATGAGATATTGGCACCTTTGAGGGCACTCATTTTCTTCTTCCACACCTGATAAGCGAGATCGTTGTCAGAGCCATGACCAGGTAAGAGCCGGCACTTTCGGCAAGCGGTCATAAAAGCTTTGCAGCCTTTCGTATAATGGCAGATTGCCGTCGCCGGCCAAATATCGTGCATTGTCCATACGACGGGTTTGCCACTCGCCACAATCCTCCTGATGTCGGTTAGGGAAAGGAAGCCTTGGTTCACCCAATTAAGATGAATGACATCCGCCTCTTTGAATTCCCTAAGTCCTGTAATGTTAAAACCAGAGTTGGCGATGTCGATCTTGAAAAGATTTTTCCGGGAAAAATGCAATTTGATGAAAATCGTCATCCGTTCCCACAGGAAATGCCATCGTGCACGCATCGGGGCATCCAGTCCCACTACCGTCAGGGTGTCTGTCTCCTTATCCCTGACGAGCATTTTTGCCTTGACGCCACTATTATTGAGTGCTTCCATGAGTCGGTTGGAAGCCATGGCAGCCCCACCAGTCCGCTCACTCGTGTTAACTATCAGTACCCTCATACTCTATGTGTCAAAAATGATGAAAAAAAACCAAACAATCAAGATGATACAAAGATAGGTCAAAAGAACGAGAAGACCATAAAAAAAGAGAAAATAATCATTGTTATCGCACACAACGGTTGATTTACATCAAGAAAAGGGGTGTTTTTTATAGAAAGGAACCTAAAAACTTTGCATGAACCTCCAAATCGTCGTATCTTTGCATTGTCAATGATTGACATAGTTCAATCAGACGAATGGTTAATAGATTGTTTAGGTTAGTAGTAATAGATTTAGGTTTTTAGTTATTAGGTTTAAGGTATTATTCAAAGATTGTTTAATCGGACAACAAAGGCAGCCGTGAGGTTCCCTTTGATTTTGAAAAGGATTTTTAGTTAAACATATGTAGTATGCCGCAGTCCGCCGAGGGTTGCGGCATACGTTTTGTATAAACTTATTAAGATTCCCTCATGATCAGCACGGTGGCGTATGCAGCCATGCCCTCCTTTCGTCCCACAAAGCCTAATTTTTCGGTGGTGGTGGCTTTGATGGAGATATCATCAAGGTCGATATCCATTGTCTCAGCCAGACATCTCTGCATCTCCGGAATATAGGGATTGATCTTTGGACGCTCCGCACATACGGTGGCATCAATGTTCCCCACCCGATATCCTTTGTTCTTTATCAGATTGATCACACCTTTAAGGATGATTTTGCTATCCATGTCGAGCGTCTCATCGGAAGTATCTGGGAAATGAAAGCCTATATCACGTAAATTGGCGGCACCTAAGAGAGCGTCGCAAATGGCATGAATCAGAACATCAGCATCGCTGTGCCCAAGCAACCCGTGAGTATGAGGCACCTGTATTCCTCCGAGCCACAATGGGCGGTCCTCCACCAATTGGTGGACATCATAGCCGAATCCCACACGTATATTCATAAGATTTGAGCTTATAAGTTGATGACTTTTTCGTAATAACGCAGAAGAGAGTCTAACAAACCAAACATCAAAAGTCTATTCTCTCATTTTCCACGATTTGGGTACGATATATCGCATCACTGTATCAGCAACATCAAATATCGTATCCTAAATCCAGATCAGATCACCTTCTTTTGAACAGGTCTTTGATGCCATCCATGTCGAACGACAGTGTGAAGCGTAAAGTCTGATCGAGCGGATTACTCTTGGCTGTGGCAATCACATAACCGGCATCGAGTGAGAAGACATTCATGCGGAAACCGGCACCGACCGTGAAATATTTACGGTTACCCTTGTTCTCACTCTCATGGTGGTAACCGGCACGGATGGCAAACTGATCGTGATAGACGTATTCTGCACCCACACTCCACTGAATCTCCTGCAGCTCCTCGGAGAAGCCATTAGGAGCATCGTTGAAGCTTTTGAAGATACCACTGATGCTCGACACGTCGAAATATTCCTTCTCCAGTCTGTCCTGATACTCCTGCGACGTCTCCTCCTCCATTTGTTTGGGATAAGTAGGCACTAACAGTTTGTTGGCATCGGCAGCAATCGTAAAACGGTTGTACTCGTCGACAGGAATCATCAGCGAGGCGCCCAGGCGCATATTGGTAGGGATAAACTCACTATGCTCGTCACCACCAAAAGTAATCTTACTACCAATATTGCTCACATTCAGCCCCAATCCCAGCTGGCACTCACGGTCGCCTAAGTTGAGGTAGTTCTGATAGTAGCAAGAGATATCAGCCGCAAAGGCAGAACCGGGACTTGTATCCTCTGTATAATCGTAAGTCAAGTCGGAATAAATCCATCTCACGCCAGCTGACAGCGAGAAATTCTCACTCAGCATCAGTGAATAAGCGAGGTCAAGCGACATTTCGTAGGGATTGATTGTCATATCATTAACATCATCGAGTGAGCTACTTGTGTACACCTCACCAAGAGAGAAATAGCGCAAGGATCCAGAAACGGCACTATAGTCACCAATGCGGTAGTATCCCACTAAATATGCCAAGTCCATGTCGTTGACCAATTGGCGCAGCCATGGTGTGTAGTTGATTGCGACACCAGCTCTTGAGATGGTGAAAGGATATTTGGCTGGATTCCAGTATTGGGATACTACGTCGGGATCAGTTGCCGCACCCACATCACCCATACCGGCAGCCCTTGCGTCGGGTGCGATGGTCTGTGATGTGACGGAAGTGTTGACGGGGTTAAACATGTCGCCCTTATCCTGAGCATATCCAACAGCAGCGACAGCTGTAAGTGCGGCAAGCACGCTTGTCCGTAGTAATTTAGGGAAAATATTCATTGACAATCTTTTAAATACAAATAATAAACGTACTACAGTTCTAATTATTGTTTATCACGATAAGTTTCTTAGACTTTGACACCTGCTCACTACCATCACATGCCACTCTGACCCTATAGAGATAAACCCCCGTTTGGAGTCTTCGTCCACCATCGATCGACAGATTCCAGTCCACGGTATATGCCCCATTGGTAGAGACTCCAGTCTCACTGTGTTTCCACAACTGCCGGCCACTGACATCGAAAACGTCGATTTCCACGTCCATGTCACTACCCGTGCGATCGTGGTTGATGATAAACGTTGTCGATGTGGTAGCAGGATTGTTGGTGCATCCCACACTATAGAGTGTGGGTTTGAGCCCCTCGACCACATTGAACGAAAGGGTGGCGGTGGAGGAGTTGTTGAGGATATCCCATGCCCTAAACTTCAGGGTATGCCTTCCCGACGTCAATGCGGGGATGCTATAGAATGTCTGTCCACTGGTATAGCTCCCGAAATCAAAGGTGAAGTTGTCGTTGAGCAAATAGGTGCGCGACATCTCATCGTCAATTGTCAGTTCCAGGTCATGTCCGATACCTGTTCCTGCGGCATTGATACCATCCTTGTCGGTAATTTGTGCTACGAAATAAGGAGTAGCGTTCACATTGCCACCATTGGAGAAAGAGGGAGTGTTGAGATAACAATAGATAGAGGGACCTATAGAATCATTGTCCATCACATCGGTACCACCCACAGTGAAATTATCACATGCTCCATGGGCCACAAGGGTATGTGTGTCGTTGACAGCATAGAGATTCATCAAACCCTTTCCACTGGAGTAATTGATATCCATAGGCACGGCAAAATAGAAGGAGAACTCACCAAGTCGTACACTATCGGAACCATTGAAGAGAACATTCTGACGGTCGAGATAGGAATAGATTGCATTGGTGTCGCTGGCCTGTCCCTTACATATCACACGTTCCTCGGAGTCACGCACTGTAGCCGACATCAGCCCATTGAAAGAGGTATCTTTGACTGCATTGCGCTCGATATGTCCTTTCACCAGCACTGTGCTGCCAGCTTTCATAGCCACATCCACCGTGCCGCCCACCATCTGTCCGTCGATGCTGTCTATCACCACCTCCAAGGTAGGCACATTGAGTGGCAGCGCCGGGTCGCCAAGCAGAGAGTATTGCAACTTATTATCCGTAAGGTCCTTACCAGAGGTGATCATCTCATTTTTGGCCAGTCGTTGAGCCTCGCCCATGGTGGTACGCTTGCCATCCGCCACATTCAGCACATGTTTGATATATGCCTGATTGATACGAGCATTATAATGCTGATAGACAGTACGTGTGGTGCCAAAGAAGGCCAAGGCACCACCTTTCTTGTTGAGTACCGCCTCCATGCCGATACAGGTGGCAGCGTCGTCAAAAGGTGCCACATCGCACGAGGCGGTAATCCATAGCGGCATGTGGGTGTTGCTGAACTGCTGGAAATCCTGCAAAGAGAGAACTCGTTCGTGCGAGATGCTTATTTGTGATCCATGACCGCTATAGTCCATGATCAAGGCGCCATTGGCCAGTTGTGTCTTGATGGTCTTTGTCGCCTCCGGATAGCTGTTTCCCGTGGCGGAAGTCTCACGTGTATAAGCATCCCACATCACCTTCTTGACGATGTATCCAGGATGTCTTTCAGTAATCATATCGGCGGCAGTATTGGCATCCACCATGTGGGAATTGCCATTGCCGTCGTCACCCATCACCATGATGACATTCTGCCATGAGCCGGCATCGACGTTCAGTGCATAGTTGACCGTCTTGTCGACCATGGTTGTGGCATCCTCCACGGTGTGTACGGGGAATCGGCCTACGGCGAGATCCAGTTTGTCGGAACTGAGGGGATTCAGTCCCTCACCATCGTCGAGCAGACCATAGAAACCATCGTCTACATAGCAATGGATTTCGTTGAAAGAGTTCTCACTCTCAAAACAAAGCAAGTAATCATCGGGTGAGAAACTTCGACAGTCGCTGGTGAGCATGCGGTTGTCCCATACGCCATCTCCGAAGAGCAACAGATAGCGGGGAATATCGGCATCGCTCTGCGCACGGTCGTAGAGCATCTTGATGTAACGACGATATGCATTGGCGTCGGGAGTGCCGCTGGAGAACTCATTGAAGATCTCATCGGCAGGTACGATACGCACCCGCAGGGAGTCCTTCTGCTCATGCAAATCGGCAATACGCTGTGCCTGTTCCCTGAGCTTCTGCGATGTCGGTATGATAATGATCATATCGGTGGCAGTATGGGCATGGAGGTTCTGGTTGGTGATACCATAAACATATTCCGGCACAGGTATCTGAGAACTTGTCAGATTAGGTGCCTTACGGGGGTTCTTTGTATAGATGTCGATATAATCCAATCTGACAGGAGCGCCACTGATATTTTCGATGATAATGGTGTCTGTGGAAGAGAGGTTGCTCACCGTGAAGGTCTTCTTTGTCTCCGCGCCCTTGTCGTATTCCACATCACTGAGGCGGATGTTCATCGTACCGAGTTCTTTGCCATTCAACGTCACCCGCACTGAGCTCATGCTCCCCGATGTGACAGCCATTGCCACTTTGCCATCGGTATCGGCACTGGGATTAGACAGAAGATATTGTCTGCGCTCCCCTACATTGATGGCAGAAGCCTCAAAGAGATTTCTGCCACCATGAAACCATGAGTACTCATCCTTCTCATAGAGAGAATGGTAATCAGCTGACGATGGATAGAAAGAGGCGACGAACTGAATACTATCGACGGTCAGTGGCTCGCCCTCACTCTCGGTGATGAAATAGTAGCCATAGTCGGAATAGGGGTTGCGAGTACGCTCCATCGTCTCGCTTTCAGCCCATGTCACCGTTCCTTGTGCATAGAAAAGCCTCCGTCCATTCACAGTACATGTAGCCACCTCATGCAAATCGTCAGTAGCGATGAGTTCTGAGGGTACAAGCATCTCATTCTGCAATGCCCCTCCATAACCATAGAGACGAACCTTATTGAGATTGGAGAATCCTGCCTGACGAATCAACTGCTCGGTCAACTGGTACACGCCAGACGAAGGCACACGGATTTTGGCCCATTTCCCTTCAGCAAGCACAGAGTTTTGCGCATAACGGTCGCCATTGCCTGTGGCATTGGCCGTCGGAGCCCGAAGAATGAGGGGCAGAGGCTGGGCTGTGACACGAAGCATGAAACTCGCCAGGATACGATAGCGTCCCTCTCGGAAGACCAACGGCACAAAGGTCGCCTCCAAATGGCCACGCTTTCGCTCCACCACCACACGCTGCTCCACTTTGGGCAACTCCGGCAGGCTATCGGATGTGATGGCATGATAGCGTAGGACATCCCGTGACGACATGTCAACGAAGTCTGGATACACAATCTCCACCGTGTAGAGGGAATCGGAATAATTCTCAGGTAGAGGAAAAGAGTAGGAGAAACGAGGCAAGACCGAGTCTATTCTCACCTCATCTGCGGTGAGATTAAAGAAATTCTGTGCAGACGTCGCCGTGATGCCTGCCAGAATAAATGCCATTGCTATGAGAAATCGTCTCATTTACTCTAAAAACCGGAGCGGACACAATCATCCCGCGCTCCACACATCATATATAACGTAGGATTCTCTCTTTTTATTGTGCGATAGTCCCAAATCGGTCATTGAACCGACAAACATACAGACCGATATTCAACACCATCGAAAAAAGAATTGTCCATCTATTGAGAATAGCTCAAAAAATGATTACCTTTGTCACCCATGTTTTGAAAATGCACACGACAATCGATGGATAGGAGGCTAAGATGATGACAAATGAAAAATACAGCGAATTATTCAATGAAGTAGACAACCTGACAGCAGTATGCCAGTCAGACATATCATGGTCTCATGGCAAGCATCCCGAACTTGAAATCGGGAAGACATATCACGTGTCACATATCGGTGTTCTAAGATCCTCATCAAGCATGAGACTCAAGGAATTTGGCGACAATCAATATAATCCTGTATGTTTTGACCTCTATGAGAATGGGGTTCCCTGTGGCGACAACTATCTGCATGATCCACGATTCTGGGCGCCTTATACCCGGAATTTCTATCGCAAACATCGCCCGCAAGTCCTTGCAAGCCATATAGAACAATATGCCATACCAGCCCACTTGAAGGACATCGAGCGGCAATACGATGTGAAAATACTGTATGCCGCCGAGACTGGTAGCCGGGCATGGGGCTTAGAGTCGAAAGACAGCGACTGGGATGTGAGTATCATCTACGTCCATAACATGTCACGGGACGGTGAGGGTCAAGCCTCAGAAAACAACATCCACAGAGTGTATGAAGACGACGTCGACATCATCGGATGGGAACTAAATCAGGCGCTCTCTTTTTTCAAAGAGGGTAACCCGACATTATTGGAGTGGTACAACTCGACCAAAGTGTATTTAAAGGACGAGGTGTTTGACAAATGTATGCAAGAGGTGACAAAAGAGGATGGTCTTCCATCCAGTTTCATACGCCACTACCATCGCATCTACAACCTCTACAATGAACGAAATCTACAAAAGGAGAGCCTTTCCATAAAGCACTTTCTCTATTATCTTCGTGGCATCATGGCATGTAAGTGGATAGAAGGGAAGCAGTCCTTCCCTCCCCTATCATTCCAAGAACTTATCGACGCCACCGTCGACAACGAGGACATCAAATCGCAAATTGTAGTACTCGTCCAACAGAAGAAAGCAGGCAAATCATACGATCTCACCATTGATGACACTCTGGTGGCATGGGCTAAAAAGTGTCAGTCATCTCTTCCCAACGGTATTATTTGACATTGAAGCCCAAGACGTTGCAGTCCTGGATGTAGCCGTCAAGATGGTCGTTGATGAATGTTTGTGTAGAAGTCAAAGGTGATCCTGTGAATAACAAGTCACCGGTCCTGATAGTAAAATACCTACTGATATATGCGACCAATTTATCTACTGTATATACCATCTGCGAGGTATGAGCCTTTTGAGCCATAGCACCATTCACATCAATCTGTAAACTGATGTCGTTGATAGTATTGGGAATATCCCCTAAACTTACCCACTCGCCGATGACAGCGGCACCGTCGAAGCCCTTGCAGAGTTCCCAGGGAAGTCCCAGGCACCTGTATTTCTCAAGCAATCCGACAGCTGTGAAATCGACGCCACATGTCACAGCGTCGTAATATCGGTGTGCGAAACGCTCTGGTATGCTTTTGCCGAGTCTGCACAATCGCACGACCAAACTCACAGAGAAGTCAATCCTCCCGAGTTCTTCAGGTAGGAAAAAAGGTCTTCCACCTTTGAGCAAAGCAGAGTCTGCTTTTGTGTAAATGATAGGTTCTTGAGGACGACACTTGTCATCTAAATAGTTTCCTGCGACAGCAAATATTTTCATTACTTGTGGATGGTGTATATCCATTATCAGCTGAAACACAGAGGTCTATCAACTGATAGCGGTGATAAAAAAGAGCATATAAAAACCCTCCGATTGGAGGGCTTTTATATGCTATAGTCAATACTGAATTTACTCGGCACGGAGAGTGAAACGCTTGAAAGCTACCACTTTCAGCTCCTTGTCAGCAGTGCGCAAATATTCAGCGACAGTCTCCTTGTTCTCTGACATGGTGAATTCCTGGTTAACCAGACATCTCTCCTTGAAGAACTTGGCAAGACGACCCTTGGCGATGTTCTGTATCATCTGCTCAGGCAGGTTGGCAGCCTTCTCGGCAGCAGCCTCAACCTTGATTTTGCGTGCTTTCTCTGCATCTTCCTCAGTAAGCCAGCCCTTGGCGATATTGGAGTTGATGTGGTCTTCGCTGTCAACGAGATTGGGGTTGATACCTGCCTTCTTGAGCACTACCTCCACATACTTCTCCACTTGCTCCATCTTAGTCTTCTGGATAGCCACTTGCAATTCGTTATCCTTCACTTCCTGTGGAACGCTGGCCTCATCGAGAGCCACGGGGTTCATAGCAGCCACCTGCATGGTAAGAGCGTGTCCCTGAGTCTCATAGTCCTTGTTGAGCTGGACGAGCGTGCAGAGCATGTTCTTCTTCTGGTGGTTGTAGGAATAGATATTCTCACCCTCGAGCACATTGTATCCATCGAGTTCCATCTTCTCGCCAGTGATACCAGAGCGCTGTGTGACGGCGTCGGCAACTTTCTGTCCATCAGGCAGAGTGAGTTCCTTCACCTCGTCAAGTGTCTGACACTTGTTGGCAACGGCAGCGTCGAGGATAGCCTGTGTGAGAGCGATGAAATCAGCGCCATTGGCTACGAAGTCAGTCTCACATTTCAGTGCGATGATAGCAGCGAAGCCATTCTCAATCTTCACGAGCACACAACCGTTGGATGTCTCACGATCACTACGTTTTGCAGCAATTGCCAGTCCGCGCTCGCGGAGCAGGTCCTTTGCTTTCTCGAAGTCGCCCTCTGCCTCGGTGAGTGCCTTCTTAACGTCGGCGAGACCAGCACCAGTCATAGCGCGAAGCTTCTTGATGTCTTCCATATTTGGTTTGTAAGCCATAATATTTCTTTTATTTTTTGATAGTTAATGAATTATGTGTTGTGGATTACTCAGCAGCAGGTGCTTCCTCCTCAGCCTCAGCGGGAGCCTCGGCAACCTCAGCGGCAGGAGCCTCAGCCTCTTCAGCGGGAGCATCCTTACGAGCTCTGCGGGCGCGTTTTGGTCTGGCATCAGCAGCCTCTTCCTCTTGCTCAGCGGCAGCTTTCTCGTCGGCTTTCTCAGCTTTGCGCTCCTCGAGGCCTTCTGCGATAGCATTACAGCATGCCGTCAGGATGACGTCGATACTGTCTTTAGCATCGTCGTTGGCGGGGATAACGAAATCGATGTCGTTAGGATCGGAGTTGGTGTCAACAATACCGAAGACAGGGATGTTCAGTCGTTTTGCCTCTTTTACAGCAATATTCTCCTTCATCACGTCGACGACGAAAAGAGCGGAAGGCAGGCGTGTGAGGTCAGCGATAGAACCAAGGTTCTTCTCGAGTTTAGCACGCTGACGTGTCACCTGCAGCAACTCACGCTTGGAAAGATTGGCGAAAGTACCATCGCTCATCAGTTTGTCGATATTGACCATCTTTTTCACAGCCTTGCGGATAGTGGGGAAGTTGGTGAGCATACCGCCCGGCCAACGCTCAATCACGTAAGGCATATTGATGCCTGCAGCCTTCTCGGCCACAATGCTCTTAGCTTGTTTTTTAGTAGCGACAAAGAGGATTTTCTTTCCCGACTTAGCGATTTGCTTGAGTGCGTCGGCAGCTTCGTCGATTTTTACGACTGTCTTGTGCAGGTCGATGATGTGGATACCATTACGCTCCATGAAGATATATGGAGCCATTGCCGGATTCCATTTACGGCGGAGGTGACCGAAGTGGCACCCGGCCTCCAGCAACATATCAAAATTAGTTCTTGACATTTGTTTGAAATTGATTATAATTGTTTACTTTCCTTTTAGTTGTATATAAACCAGCCGTCAAGTAATCGTACCATACGATGATGGTCATTGCGAGTCTTGGCGGTTTGGATACTAAACTCAGGCTTCGTCCAACATTAACGTTTGCTGAACTGGAAGCGACGACGAGCCTTGGGCTGTCCTGGCTTCTTACGCTCCACAGCACGAGAGTCGCGTGTGAGGAATCCCTGATCCTTCAGAGCCTTTTTATCTTCAGCGTTAACCTTCACAAGTGCTCTTGCGATGGCAAGACGCAAAGCCTGACTTTGGCCTGTGAAACCACCTCCGTCGAGGTTTACCTTCACGTCATATTTGTCAGCAACGCCCAGCAGCTCCAGAGGCTGCTTCACGACGTACTGCAGGATGGCAGATGGGAAATACTCAGTAAGGTCTTTCTTATTGATAGTGATTTTGCCAGTACCTTCACTCATATAGATACGAGCCACGGCGCTCTTACGGCGTCCTAATGCATTGATTACTTCCATTCTATTGATTATTTATACTGGTTAATGTCTATTGCCTTGGGTTTCTGAGCCTGCTTGTCGTGCTCTGTACCCTCATAAATATAAAGATTGTCCAAGAGATGACGTCCGAGAGGACCTTTGGGGAGCATGCCCTTTACGGCATGACGCAGAATGCGCTCTGCACCATTCTTCTTCAGGCGAAGTTTGGCAGGAGTATCGAAGCGCTGTCCACCAGGATAACCAGTATAGCGTGTATAAAGCTTATCTGTCTCTTTGTTACCTGTAAACACCACTTTTTCGGCGTTGATGATAATAACATTGTCGCCACAATCCACATGTGGAGTGAAAGTGGGTTTATACTTTCCACGGAGCAGTTTGGCTACTTTTGTGCAAAGCCGACCTACAATCTGGTCGGTAGCATCGATAACCACCCACTCTTTTTTGGCCGTTTCCTTGTTGACGGAAATAGTCTTGTAACTTAATGTGTTCATTTCGATTTTAAAATTTTACTACTAAAAAACGTTTGTACTTCTACTTGGAGGGCGATTAACTAACCGTCATGCCTGGCCAAAAGCACAACTATCAACACGCGTCTCCGGGGTTCTAAGAGTACCCCCAATAATAATCGGACTGCAAAGGTACTCACTTTATTTATTTTGAAAGAACATTGGCCCCCACAAAATCCTACGAATTAACATTATTTAAAAGTATTAATATTTTTTAACGCAACATTTTTATAGGATTTGTCTCTCCCGACTCCACTTTGAGAAGGGATTCGTTTGAAAAATGCACTCGGTTATGTCCTAACAGGCATGATGATGTACGTTATCAATCAATCGAGTGGGAGGTAAACGCTAATCACAGGCGTTTATCTCCCACTTACACGTTTACCGTCCTCTCACACCACCGATATTCCAACGTTGGACCAAGCACTTCATTTATCAGAAGGATTTGGAGTTTGTTTCAACACGTCAAGTTCCTTTCCGATCTTGATGAACGCATCGATACATCTGTCTAATTGCCCGCGGTTGTGACCTGCGGAAATTTGCACACGGATACGGGCCTGTCCCTTTGGCACGACAGGATAATAGAATCCAGTGACATAGATACCCTCATCGAGCAGACGGTTGGCATAGACCTGTGATAATTTCGCATCGTAGAGCATTACAGCACATATGGCACTCTGAGTGGGTTTGATGTCGAAGCCTGCAGCCATCATCTTATTACGGAAGTATTCCACATTCTCCACAAGGCGATCGTGAATCTCGTTGCTCTCCTTGAGCATCTTAAAGACCTCGAGGCTGGCTCCGATGATACAGGGTGCGAGCGAGTTAGAGAAGAGATAGGGCCGACTTCTCTGTCTGAGCATATCAATGATTTCCTTCCTACCCGTAGTGAATCCACCCAAAGCACCACCGAATGACTTTCCTAATGTACCGGTGTAGATATCAACACGGCCATAAGTGCCACAAAGTTCGCTGACACCATGTCCCGTAGCACCCACGACACCAGCCGAATGCGACTCATCGACCATGACCAAGGCATCGTATTTCTCTGCCAAATCGCAGATTTTATCCATTGGCGCCACGTTGCCATCCATAGAGAACACACCATCGGTGACAATAATCCTGAAACGCTGGGCCTGTGCCTCTTGAAGACAACGCTCAAGGTCGGCCATGTCGGCGTTGGCATAACGATAGCGCTGAGCCTTGCACAGTCTCACACCATCGATGATGGAGGCATGATTAAGGGCATCGGAGATGATAGCGTCCTCATCGGTGAGAAGAGGCTCAAACACTCCGCCATTGGCATCGAAGCATGCGGCATAAAGAATAGTATCCTCTGTATGGAAATACTCAGAGATGGCAGCTTCCAACTCTTTATGAATATCCTGTGTGCCACATATAAACCTGACAGATGACATGCCGAATCCACGTTTATCCATCATACTTTTGGCACCTTCGATCAGACGAGGGTGGTCGGAAAGCCCTAAATAGTTGTTTGCGCAGAAGTTCAGCACTTCTTTGCCACGCACACTAATAGCAGCTTTTTGCGGACTTTCAATAATTCTTTCCTCTTTGTAAAGACCAGCTTCACGAATCTCAGCCAAGGTGTCGCTGAGGTGTTGTTTCATTTTTCCGTACATAGATTTAATATTTTAATTGACAAGTATAACCTGTTTATCCGACATTATGAACAATTCGGATTGCTTCGCAAAATAAGTAAATATTTCTCAAAAAACATCATTCTGAGTCTATAAAATTTGGGAAAATGATATTTTCATGCAATTTTTATCCAAAAACATATTGGGTATATGAAAAAAAAGTATTTATTTTGCGTTTGAAAAACAACCATATCTGATTAAATCGTTTTTTATGAAAAACATATTCATTATTGGATCTACGGGGCAAATAGGCTCCGAACTGACCATGGAACTACGTAGAATTTATGGCAACGACCATGTAGTAGCAGGTTATATCAAGGGTGCGGAGCCCAAGGGTGTATTGGCGGAATCGGGTCCCTCTGCCATGGCCGATGTCACAGACGGTGAGGCTCTTGCACGCGTTGTAAAAGAATACCATATCGATACAATATATAATCTGGCAGCCTTGCTATCCGTGGTTGCAGAGTCCAAGCCTCACCTTGCCTGGCGTATTGGAATCGATGGTCTGTGGAACGTATTGGAAGTGGCACGCGAGAATCACTGTGCAGTCTTTACCCCCAGCAGCATCGGCTCGTTTGGACTGAGCACCCCCCATGTCCGGACACCCCAAGACACCATTCAGCGCCCACGCACTATCTACGGAGTGTCAAAAGTGACCACAGAATTATTGAGCGATTATTATTTTTATAAATATGGTGTAGACACACGGTCTGTGCGCTTCCCCGGCATCATCTCCTATATGACACCTCCCGGTGGAGGCACTACCGACTACGCCGTCGATATATTCTATTCCGCTATCCGTGGAGAGAAATTTGTGTGTCCTCTGAAGAAAGGCACATTGCTCGACATGATGTATATGCCCGATGCCCTCAAGGCCGCCGTCATGTTGATGGAAGCCAACCCCACACGACTTGTCCATCACAATGGGTTTAACATTGCCTCCATGAGTTTTGCGCCCGAGACCATCTATGCTGAGATATTGAAATACAAGCCCGACTTCGAGATGGTGTACGACGTGGATCCACTCAAGCAGAGTATCGCCGAGAGTTGGCCAGACCGCATGAACGACACATGTGCGCGCCGTGAGTGGGGCTGGGCACCCAACTACGACATTCGATCCATGACAGTGGATATGCTGCAAAAACTCGGCAAAAGACTCGCTGAAACGCAATGATGCCCGTCAATAGACAATCGTCCGTTGCACAAGCCCCTCATAGGTGTTGACACTGAGGAAAAGCGTGTCGCCTGGTTGGAAATCGTCTAATGGAACACTGGCATAAACTCGCGACGAATAATAAGCGGGGATGTTGTTCTGATTGTGAAAAAGACGTATATCATACCGTCGGGTACCGTCGTCATGGGTATAAATAGAGTCACACAACATACCCAATGTTTGTTTCTCGTCGCCCTCCTTATATCCTGTTTTCACATACAGTCCCAGATTGAGGTACTTATGATTGGGGCTTACCCATGCACTCTCGAAAAGAATCGGGTCGGTATAGATTTCCTTTAATTTCGACGTGGTCATCAGAGTGAGTGCCAATACCTGCGAGATGGAGATGGCTTCCACATTTCCAGTGTCCTTCGTCTTTACATTATAATATAATAGAGCGCGGTAGAGAGAATCTGGTTCCGCTGCCCACCCACAGGTGGCCAATGGAGTCAAGCGTAAGGAGTCATTATTGTCGGTGAGCGCATAGTCAACGGTCTTGGCATCAGCAGTATGGATATTGGCGAAATCCGCCCTCATATACGACAATTTCCCATCACCAGAATCATCATCGTCTATCTCACATGCCACGACCATAAATGTCAGCAATAAGAATGTGAAAACCGATATGTACCACTCTCTGTTCATTGTGCGGCAAGGAAATTACGTGCGGGGTTGGCATACATCGTCAACATACGTTCCATCAGGAAGTCATCGTCCTTCTGAGGAATATCAATCTTGGCAAGTTGACTATGAAGATAACCCACAAACATCGCTTTCTGTTTCTCATCATACATTGTCGCATACCGGTCACCACCCTCAAGAATATCAAGAGCAATATAATTCCCCGCAAAAAGCATATAGTTGCGGTGGATCTCCGTGTCAATATGCTCGGCGATAAGTCTCAACTGCATTTGCTTGCCTAAGACGGGGTCGAGGTTTCGCATCCATTCGTCGATGCAAGGAGCACAATGATAATGGATGCGTCCCTTATACCCCATGATACCTGTACGCATGCTCACCACATCGTCTTGTGCGCTCTTATGCCAGTCAGGCGCATCGCGCTTCAACTGAAACTCTGCAGCCTTGAGGAAATCGCAGGGATCGTATTCGTATGAGATAGCCAGCGGCACAATGTGCAGGCTCAGCAGGCGATCCACCAACGAGCCTTCTCCTCCCATGGCCATCATCTTGAGCAGAGCATCCTGTGTCCGGTCATTGGAATCCTTCGCCCTACCCTCTCGCTGAGCGATCCATATATTTTCATTTTTCTCTGAGATAGCAAAATGCATATACTCCGACAACCGTTTGCTGGCCATCAGCATCTGTCGTGGCTGAAGACTTCTCTCCACGATAAACGACTTATTGATTCTGACGAGATCCTTCACCCATGGCAATGAGAGCAGATTGTCGCCAATGGCAATCTCGCAGGTGGTTGTGCACCCCGCATCGATGAGAAGTTTGTCGAGCAAAGCCGAGTCGAGCACAATGTCACGGTGATTGCTCAGAAAAGTATACCTCCGCTGCATATCAATAGCAGCAACATCCATGTCACAACCCGTACTGGCCTTGGCCAACAGGTCTTGAAGGAAGGTATAGCAGAAAGCTTTCTGAAAATCCAGATTAGTGGCACACTGCCGCATTTTCTCCCCAATCATCTCTATCGGCGCATTAGGATAGAGATATTTCAAAACAGCACGAAATTGCTCGTTGTCAAGCAGTCTGTCGTATACTTTAGGCAGTTCTTGCGGCTCAAATGGCCTGATATCATCAAATTCTTGTGGTATATTCATTTTTGGGGTGATGATTGATGGGTGAAATAAATGGCAAATGACCAATTTGGTTTAGAACTGGTTTTCGATAATCTCTGTGAGCACATCGGTGATATTCAGTCCGGCCGCTCTTACTTGTTGTGGAATAAAACTGGTGGCCGTCATGCCAGGTGTGGTATTGACCTCGAGCATATTGATTTTGTCGCCACCCTCTTTATTCTTTGTAATGATATAGTCGATACGAATGATGCCATTGCAATGAAGGATGTCATAGATAGCACTTGTCAACTCTGCCACACGGCGAGCGGTATCCTCGGGAATGCGAGCCGGTGTGATTTCCTTCACCTGTCCATTGTATTTTGCGTCGTAATCGAAGAATTCATTGTTCGTCACCACTTCAGTGGCAGGTAAGACCACCGTTTTCTCACGGGTCTTATAACATCCGATGGAGATTTCCACACCCTCAAGATACGACTCCACCATCACCTCGTCACTCTCCATCATTGCCTTTCTGACGGCTGGAGCCAATTGGTCAAGGTTTTTCACCTTGGAAACACCGAAGCTGCTGCCGTCGTTGGAGGGTTTGACAAAACAGGGCATTCCAATTCTCGACATAATATCCTCGTCGGTCACCTGTTGCTCATACCCACGTCTGATCAGCAGACTCTCTGCGACACTCACGCCGAATCCTCGCAAATATTGGTTGAGCACGAATTTATTGAAAGTCATCGCCTCCACCAACACGCCACTGGTGCTATATGGAATATGTAAGATTTCGAAATATCCTTGCAGGATACCATTCTCACCCGGTGTCCCATGGATGGTGATATAGGCATAGTCAAAAAGCACTGCCTTGCCGTTTTCGATGAATGAGAAATCATTGCGGTCTATTTTGGCCGTCAGGCCTCCAGGCAGTTCCACATGCCAGTCCTGTCCTTTCACATCGACGATATATACATTATATCGCTCTTTATCCAAAAAAGAGTAAATACCTTGTGCTGAGCGCAATGACACGTCGTGCTCGGAAGAGTCTCCTCCACAAACGACAGCAATCGTTCTCTTCAAGTTTTTCATATTCTATTCTTCTATATTTAGTTTTTTAAATGCAAATCCTTTGATATATTGTCTCCATTTCTCAATCACAGCTTCCAGGTCTGTGGGAAGAGGAGAATTGAAATCCATCTGCTTCTTACTGACAGGATGAACGAATCCTAATGTCCGGGCATGCAGTGCCTGACGTGGACACAGACGGAAGCAATTGACGATAAAAGCCTTGTAAGTGCTGCTTCGCTCTCCCCTGAGAATCTCTGTGCCGCCATACCGCTCATCACCGAAGAGCGGATGGCCGATATGTCTCATGTGAGCCCTGATCTGGTGTGTTCGTCCTGTCTCCAGCACACATTCCACTAACGTGGTATATCCGAATCTCTCGATCACCCTGTAATTGGTGACGGCAGGCTTGCCATTCACTGAATCGGGCGAAAAGACCGTCATACGCAATCTGTCACGAGGGTCACGGCCGATATTGCCTTCTATCCTCCCTGTCTCCTCCTCCATGTTTCCCCACACCAAGGCCAGATAACTACGATGGGTAGACTTGTTGAAGAATTGCAGTCCGAGGTCACTCTTTGCCTCGGGGGTCTTGGCAATGACGATCAGGCCGGTGGTGTCTTTGTCTATGCGGTGTACCAGTCCCACCTCGGGGTCGTTGGGGTCGTAACCAGGGTTGTTGCGCAAGTGCCAAGCCACGGCATTGACCAAAGTCCCATGAAAATTTCCACAACCAGGATGCACCACCATCCCAGCCGGTTTGTTGATGACCATGAGGACATCATCCTCGTAAACGACATCGAGTGGGATGTCCTCAGGCTCGATGGTCGTATCATATCGTGGGCGATCCAGCATCAGAGTCACCACATCTCCCGGGCGCACCTTGTAATTGCTTTTTACAGGTTTATCATTGACATGTACGAACCCTGCATCTGCGGCCTTCTGTATACGGTTACGACTGGAATGCTGCAATTTCTCAAACATGAACTTATCCACTCTGAGAGGTGTCTGTCCATTATCCACAGTGATGCGATAATGCTCATACAGCGGTTGCTCTTCCAGTTCTTCCATTGCCTGGATATTTTCTTCTATATCACTCATGTAGTATCTGATTAATCCCGAAACGGTCATTATATCTTATACCATTTTCGGTCTAATGACCGATCGGGATACCCGAATCGGTCATTAGATGATATGTCATGTCGGTCGATGACCGATTATTGTTTAGTCTCCTCCAGCAGGTGGCGGTGGGGGTGCGATAGGCATGGTCTTGGACTCATTGATAGCTTTCATCAGCTCTTCCTTTCCCGGAGCACCAGCTCTCGATGGATCAGGACGTTTGTAATGTGATCTTGTAGTACGCTGTGGCTTGTCATCCTCCACCAATTCATCCTCATAATAATACACATCACTCTCCATAAGTGTGTAGGTCTCATTGATGTCCCTTCTTCCATCTCCCACTTGCAGGATGAGCACATCCTCGATGGATACAGCCTCACCATTCGACAGTTGCCGGCTTCCGCACTTGATGCCATACACCCATTCTCTCTCTCCAGGTATATACTCTGGCTCACCTAATTGATAGCCCATAGATAACAATTTCGACTGGCAGTCACGCAAAGAGCTATTGTCAATAACATCGGGTATCGGTTTCCATGGCGCATGAGACGCATTAATCTTGATAAAAACCATTCTGCCAGGCTTGACAAGTTCTCCAGCAATTGGCGACTGCTCGAGCACACATCCAGGAGGCAATGTCTTCACATAGTCAGTATCGCTGACAACGACATCCAAATGGACATTTTCCAACACATCCTCTGCATCGTTGAACGACTTATGTATGACATTAGGCACTTCCACCGTTTGTCCGTGATGAGTATATAGGTCGAGTCCATATTTGAATCCCAATACGAGTAATATCACAATAGCAGCCATTGCGAAAAGATTACCCCATAGATATAGACTGAGAAATTTTTTAAAGAACTTCTTTGCTGTCATTGACGTATCAAATTATGATTTGCACAGATATTGGCATTTTATGCCACTTCAACATGCAAAGATAATCTAAACCGACGTAAACACAAAAAGAATTGATTCTTTTTTTCAGTGAAAAGGTGACACCAATACCGTCGGAAGCCGATTAGAGAGATGCATTTAAGCAAGAGCGATGTAGGATTTACACCCGTCCTAAATGAAAAAACAGGAAAAAGCAATGCTTTTCCTGTCCTCTCTGAATTTCGTCTCTATGAGCAATGGTCATTACTTTCCGTGATGCTCGTCAGACACCGTCAACTTCTTGCGGCCTTTGGCGCGGCGTGATGCCAACACACGGCGACCGTTCTTTGTAGCCATTCTCTCACGGAAACCATGCTTATTGGCTCTTCTACGGTTGTGGGGCTGAAATGTTCTTTTCATTTTTCTATATATTTATAATTGTATTGTCAGTCCTAAAATGGTCTTTTCAACCTTTTGGGCTGCAAAAGTACATATTTCTTTTGAAATAACCAAAAAAACTTGGTTTTTTAGTAAGGAAATATCTTTATTTTTACAAAAATATAGTATCTTTGCAGCCACTAAGCATATATTTAGCGTGTAAACATAAAATTAAAGCTCAATAAAATGATCAAATCACAAGACATCAAGAAAGGTACTTGCATCCGTATGGACGGCAAGTTGTATTTTTGCATTGATTTCCTGCACGTAAAGCCAGGCAAGGGCAACACCATCATGCGCACCACACTGAAGGACGTTGTCAGCGGCCGTGTCTTGGAAAAGCGTTTCAACATTGGTGAGGCACTTGAAGACGTGCGCGTAGAGCGTCGTCCCTACCAGTATCTCTATCAGGAGGGTGAGGACTTCATCTTCATGAACCAGGAGACCTACGACCAGATTCCCATCGCCAAGGACTTAATCACCGGTGTTGACTTCATGAAGGAGAGTGACATAGTGGAAGTGGTGAGTGACGCCGACACCAACACCATTCTTTTTGCCGAGATGCCCGTGAAGACTGTTCTCCGCATCACACACTCCGAGCCAGGCGTCAAGGGCGACACCGCCACCAATGCCACAAAGCCTGCCACACTCGAGACTGGTGTAGAAGTCCGCGTACCACTGTTTGTCAACGAGGGCGACCTCATTCAGGTGGACACTCGCGACGGCAGCTACTTGCAGCGTATGAAGGAGTAAATAATCCTTTGCCACATAACCAAAGCGATGGTGCGAGACATGGATTTCATCTGTGCGTCGCCATCGCTTTGTCATTTTCAGACACTATCCTTTGTCTTTCCCTATGAAATACTCTGTCATCATTCCTGTATTCAATCGTCCTGATGAAGTAGATGAGCTATTGGAGAGTCTGACCCACCAGACGGAGCAAGACTTTGAAGTCGTCGTAGTGGAAGATGGCTCAACCCTGCCCTGCCGCGATGTCTGCGACAAATACACAGGACAGCTGGATTTGCACTACCACTTCAAGGACAACTCCGGACCTGGTCAGAGCCGCAACTATGGTGCCGCTCACGCTCATGGTGACTTCCTGCTCATCCTCGACAGCGACGTGGTACTCCCAAAGACATATATAGCATGTGTGAGCCGCGAGCTGTCCGACAACCCATGCGACGCCTTTGGCGGTCCCGACCGTTCGCATGAGTCGTTCAGCAACACACAGAAAGCGATTTCCTATTCGATGACGAGTTTTCTCACCACCGGAGGCATCCGCGGCGGAAAGCGGAAACTGGATAAATTCTACCCCCGCTCATTCAACATGGGTATTCGCCGGGAAGTGTACGAAAAGCTTGGAGGATTCTCAAAAATGAGGTTTGGCGAGGATATCGATTTCAGCATCCGCATATTCAAAGCGGGGTATCGCTGCCGGTTGTTTCCATCAGCATGGGTATGGCACAAACGGCGCACAGACTTTCGGAAATTCTTCCGGCAGGTCTATAACAGCGGTATTGCTCGCATCAACCTCTACAAGAAATACCCTGACTCACTGAAACTGGTACATCTGCTACCGGCAATTTTTACGGCAGGTGTCATACTCCTCGTGCTTGTCTCCGCCGTGGGTAGGGCTCTGATGCACTACGACCCAGGGCATTTCCACACATGGTATTTAGTTTGTGCCATACCATGGTTACCTATCCTGGCTTTCACCATATTGGTCTTTATCGATGCCGCTATTCGTAACCATAGCATCGTCATTGGGATTAAAAGCATCGCCGCCTCGTTTATCCAACTTTTCGGCTATGGCTGTGGTTTCCTTGTGGCATGGTGGAAGCGCTGTGTACTCGGCAAGAATGAGTTTCAGGCTTTTGAGAAGACTTTTTATGACTGACATCTATATATAGTTAGAGGAGCAGGCATAGAAATCTAAAGGAATATATAGAATGAAGAAACTGAACATCACCCAATGGGCACTGGAAGACCGTCCGCGTGAGAAATTCATGGCGCATGGAGCCGAGGCCCTCAGCAAGGCCGAGCTACTGGCCATCCTCATCGGTTCGGGCACCCCAAAGGAGACCGCCGTCTCACTGATGCAACATATCCTCAACGACTGCAAGGACAATCTCAACACACTTGGCAAAATGAGCTTAGAGGAACTGATGGAATACAATGGCATCGGCGAGGCCAAGGCCATCACCATACTTGCCGCCTGCGAACTGGGGAAACGGCGTCAGGCTGAAGATGTGCAGAAACGTTCCTCCATCAGTAGTGCTGTAGACATTTATGCTTATATGCACCCAAAGATGCAAGACATCAATATAGAACAGGCGTGGATCATGCTGATGAACCAAAATTTCAAACTCATAAAAGATGTCCGTATCTCCAGTGGGGGCATCAGCGAGACTGCCGTCGACGTTCGACAGATCATCAAACATGCCGTCCTCAACAATGCCACGGTGCTTGCCCTCGTCCACAACCATCCGAGCAACAACCCCACCCCCAGTCGCGACGACGACCGTATCACGCAACGAGTGCAAAAAGCATGTGAGATCATGCGCATCCACTTTCTCGACCACGTCATTGTGACCGACGGTCAGTATTTTTCATACCACGAGAGTGGAAGACTCTGAGACACATTTGGAATATCCACATAACGACCAAAAGCAAAAACCATCAATATGACAAAAGAATACATCGTAATCGGCCGCACCAATGGAACCACAAAACGTGGCGATCCCTACTGCACACTGAAACTGAAAAACCTGGAAGAGGAGATGACCATAGCCGTATGGGATGTTGCAAACACCGACGCACCCGTAGTGGGGCAACTGGTGTCGTTTAATTATATCCAAGATAATGATGGGAAGAAATCGGCCAAGAAAAATGACATGCTGCCCGGATTCATCCCAAACCACACACACCCGCTCTACCGTCTGATTCCCAGGCCCATTGAAAAGAAGCTCTGGGACGACTGCCTTGACCATCTGACGGGATTCTGCACAGACGAGCAACTGAAGCCTTTGGTCAAAGAATATGGAGAAGTGATGTTCAAGCCCTATTCCCAATATCCGGCCGCTACCAGCGTACACCATGCTTTCAAAGGCGGACTACTCAACCACACCTACCAGATGCTGCACATGCTCGAGGGCTTGTACCCCTGCCTACCCTACAAGATAAAGATTGAGCGTTGTATCCTCGCCATCCTTTTCCACGATTATGGGAAGGTGTATGAATATGAGAAAGATGGAGAGACCCGTGATTTCAAATATCTGCTTGGACATATATACATCTCAGCGAACCGGCTGAACAAAGAGCTGTTAAAGCATCAAATCGATGACAAGGAGATAAATTTCATCGTACATATCGTGCTGGCACACCACGGAGAGCTGGAATTCGGCTCTCCCGTGAAACCCTGCACCCAAGAGGCTATCATCGTGAACATGCTCGACAATTTGTCGGCGAAAACCGATATTGTGGAGCATACAGGCAACATGGAGAGCTCATACGCACTGGGCACACATGTAGTGAAATGACATCAAAAAAGCCATAGATTTCTTGCATTTGAAAAAAAAAGGCATTATATTTGCATGACAGAGTACAGAAGCCTTGATACACATTAATATATTTCTTTATATACAGCAATGAACACCGAGACTCCACATCCTGACATGCCCACGACACGCGACTCACTGGCAGCGCACATCCAACAATGGCCACAACTCAACAGCGGCATACGCTATCAGTATCTCGTAGACTACCACTCCTACAATGGGTTTGGCACCTACAATCTGTCGAACGAGGAGTGGGACACACGCGAGATGATCTACAACTTCAAGAACAACTCAGAGCTGACCGATCCCATCTCACACAAACAGGCAATGGACAAAGCCATCAGCCTGCTGCTTCCTCTACTCCGCGACACCTTTGGAGAAAAATTGTCACAGCTCACCCTGGTGTGCATACCCGCCTCCACGGCGAAAAAGACGATCGACCGTTTCGAGGAGTTCTCGAAGCTGGTGACAGAGGCCACAGGGATGGTCAATGGCTACGGCCACATCACTATTGTAGCCGACAAAGATGGTGTAGGTGATTCACATCTTCCCGTCTACGATATTGACCATGACTTTTTCGACAGCCGCAAGGTGTTGTTATTCGACGACATCATGGTGACAGGCGGCAGTGTGAGCAAATTTGCCACACGCCTGTCGGAATCAGGAGTGGACATTGTTGCTGCCGTTGTGCTTGGCAAGACTGTCGCAAAGAACGTGCTGAAAGATGAATAGAAATTAGGAATATGACAATCAACGAAAAAACAGATATTGAGAGTCGTGTCGTAGATGTGCTGCGTACAGTCTTCGACCCCGAAATTCCCGTCAACATCTACGACCTGGGACTGATTTATCGAATAGAGTTGGACGACGACGGTGTACTCAACATCGACATGACCTTCACAGCCCCCTCTTGCCCTGCCGCCGACTATATACTGGAAGACGTGCGCCAGAAAGTGGAGAATGTGAAAGGCGTAGTCTCTGCCAATGTGCAAATGGTATTTGAACCCGCTTGGGATCAGAGTATGATGAGTGAGGAGGCACGTGTAGAACTTGGATTTGACTGATGCATAAAAACATATATTTTCTTTCTGACGCCCATCTGGGCTCTTGGGCCATTGAGCATGCACGAACACAAGAGCGGCGGTTGGTAAGGTTTCTTGACAGCATCAAGTCAAAGGCCTCCGCCATCTACCTACTGGGCGACATGTTTGATTTCTGGAATGAGTATCGCTATGTGGTACCCAAGGGTTTCACCCGTTTCCTTGGTAAATTGTCAGAGCTGACCGACATGGGTGTTGAGGTGCATTATTTCACTGGCAACCACGACATTTGGACCTATGGCTATTTAGAGCAAGAATGTGGTATGATCGTACATCGTGAACCTCTCACCACCGAGCTCTACGGCAAGGTGTTCTACCTGGCACATGGCGATGGGCTGGGTGATCCTGATGCCAAATTCAAATTCCTACGCCGCATCTTCCACAACCGCACCTGCCAGGTGCTCCTCAATTCCGTCCATCCCCGCTGGGGCATGTGGTTAGGACTGAACTGGGCAAAGAAAAGCCGTATGAAACGAAAAGACGGCAAAGAGCCACCGTATCTGGGAGAGAACCGCGAGCATTTGGTGCTCTTCACCAAGGAATACCTCAAGACACACAACAACATCGATTATTTCATCTATGGCCACCGCCACATAGAATTAGATCTCATGCTATCCCGAAAGACACGCATGATGATTATCGGCGACTGGATTACGCAATTCACCTACGTCGTTTACGATGGTGATCACATCTTCCTGGAAGAATACGTAGAAGGTGAGAGTAAGCCATAAGCTAAGCCTATTTCAGTATTCCAAATACGGCTCAAGCCGCTGTATGGCCTCCGGTGGAAAATCAGGAAGGAGATGCAGGTCTGAGATGCTGTGGATGGCACCCTTTAGCCGGCGATAATCAACAATCGCTTTTGCCTGATAGAAATTGATGTATGGATGTTTGCGCAATTGCGCCAATGTCAGTTTATTGACATTTAATCGATGCTGTGGCAGCTGGGAAATTCTGAAAAAGGGCAAGGCCTCCTCCGGGAACCCTTCTATCTCCAACAGTTGCAGCTCATCGTAGAAGCCACCCAGTTGTTCCCGATATCGCACGATGCTACGGGCATAATAAGAGCCTATCCCTGGCACTTTCTTCAACTGTGTGGTATCTGCGGTGCTCAGGTCAATATATTCTCCAGGTTTTATCTTGATGGGATACATCAATGTGTCACGCACATGCTCCACGGGAGTGTATCCATCCTCTCTCTCCTCCTGATACCAATTGGACGTTCCCCCCGACCTATGCCGGTTGTTGCCATGCCATGAGCCTCTGTTACCATAGACATCAGCGGCAGGACGGAATTCCTCACCAATCTGTATATATGGTTGTAGTCGCCGATACTGTCCCACAGTGAGTCCATAGACACGCGCAAAATCCTCCGGAGTGCGATAGATACCACCTTTCGACCTGTACTTATAGATATTGCGCACCTGCCATGGTTGAAGCCCCAGACGAAGCAGCTGTGTGCTGTCAGCGGTATTGGGATCGAAGGCAGACAGTTCGCTGTTGGGCACGTCCGCCGCATAATATTCCTCCTCGGCATTGTCTGCTGCAGGCTGTCCTTTCTGGGCTAAGCTATCAGTCGCAGACAGTTGGGCACTCTCATGATTTCCTCCCACAAAAAATATCAGTGCAAACGCCAAGACAGCCACCACAAGAGCCACAAGTAGTACTTGACGGTCTGATTTCTGAAAATAGAAGAACTCACGAAAATTCATTCTGTTATTTTTAAGTAGGCAATCAAAATTATCTATAACTATCTTTCTTGTAGGCGTTGTATAGTCCCTTCAGCAGTGGGAGACATGGATTCCTATCATATCATATGATCCCGAACTGGTGGAGGAAGATGAAGATGATACAGATGGGACAGATGAGACGGACAGCAAACAGGAACAGCTTCAGTCGCCATTGCGATAATGTTCCCCAGTTGGTGACCTGTTCTGCCACCAACGACTTTGGGACATACCATCCCACGAACAGACAGGTAAGCAGTGCGCCCAACGGCAAAAGCACCTGAGCTGTCAGAGAGTCGCAGAAATCGAGCAGTCCCAATCCAAACAATTTCACCTCACTGAGCGGTCCCATAGATAGTGAGCAGAGCACCCCAATGATACAACAGATGACAGTCACGATGACCGCGCCTTTGTCTCTTGACACATTTAATTCCTCATGGAAAAACGCAGTACCGATCTCGTGCATGGAGATGGTAGAAGTGAGTGCCGCCAAAGAGAGAAGGAAATAGAATAAGATGGAGACCACATAGCCCACAACGGGCATACCGGAGAATGCCGAGCCAAAAACATTGGGCAAGGTAATAAAGATGAGCGATGGTCCGCTGTCGGGATTCACACCCACAGAGAATGCCGCTGGGAAAATCATCAGTCCCGCCAATATCGCCACCATCGTATCGAGCATGGCGATCTGTAATGCCGTCCCCGTGAGATTTGTCCCCCTGTCGAAATATGAAGCATATGTACATAGACATGCAGTGCCAAGACTTAAAGAAAAGAAAGCTTGTCCTAAGGCCTCTAAAAAGACTTTCGGTGTCAGTTGAGAGAAGTCGGGTTTCAACAGAAACTCTATCCCTTTCACAGCCCCAGGCAACATGACGGATGCAAGGATCAGGATGAGCAAGAGCGCCAATAGCAAAGGCATCAATAATTTGGAAGCTTTCTCAATACCATTGCGCACACCTCTTACCACCACTAAATGTGTGATAACGATAAATCCGATGGCCCAAAGCATAGGCATCCACGTCTGCGAAGAATAGTTTTTAAAATAGTCAGCCACCCCCTCCGCACTTGTCTCCAACCCACCCATGACAGAAACAAACAGGTATTGCATGCACCAACCTGCCACCACAGCGTAAAAGCCAAGGATAATCATCGAAGTGAACACCCCCAGATAACCAATCACGCGCCACGGTGTACGCCCAGCCATACGATTGTACGCCCGTGCCGCATTGGCCTGCGCCGAACGTCCGACCACAAATTCTGCAACCATACCCGGTATGCCCAAGAGAAATACAAAAAGGATATAGATGAGGATAAACGCCGCCCCTCCATTATGCCCCGTCATATAAGGGAAGCGCCAGATGTTGCCCAGTCCGACGGCAGAACCTGCCGTAGCAAGGACAATACCCAACCGACTCCCGAAATTAGCTCTCTTGTGTTGCATAGTGAATTATTACAAGATGATGATAATCATGGTCTATAGTCAACGACCGATGCAGATTAAAACACGTTGAGTTGATGGAGGAATACCAAGAGTATGCAGATGGGGCATACAAATCTCACGCAGAAGAGATAGATACCGAACAGCGCACCGCTGACCGTCCCCCAGTTGGTGAATTCATCGTGCACAGTTTTCTTTGGCACATACCATCCAATGAACAGACAAGTAAGGAAGCCGCCAATAGGCAAGAAGATCTGTCCAGTGACGAAATCAAATATATCGAAGAGAGGCATCCCAAATAGTTGGATCCCATCGAAGGCGCCCAACGACCATGAGCAGAACATGCCAATCACTCCGCAAGTCACCGTGACAATCGTGGCGGCCTTGCCTCGTGAGATATGCAGTTCTTCCTGAAAAAACGCCGTGCTCACCTCATACAGAGAAATCAAAGAAGTGAAAGCAGCCAATCCCAACAGGACGTAGAACAAGACAGCCACACCCTGCCCGACAATTGGCACAGCCGAAAAAGCCTGATGGAAGACATTGGGCAATGTGATGAACACCAACGATGGTCCCTTGTCCGGGGCGATACCCACAGAGAACGCGGCGGGGAAAATCATCAATCCCGCCAAAATAGCCACAAGACAGTCTATCAGACTGATCTGAAAGGCAGATTTTGCCAGATTGGTATGGCGTGTGAAATACGACGCATAAGTACAGATACATCCCATAGCAATACTCATGGAATAGAAAGACTGCCCCAAGGCTCCCAAGAAGACATCGCCACTCATTTTAGAGAAGTCAGGACGGAAGAGGAAATCGATACCCTTCGATGCCCCCGGCAACATGCACGAAGCCACCACAATCATGAGCAAGAGCACAAAGAGTGTGGGCATCATCAGCTTTGAGGCTTTCTCTATACCATTTCGCACACCTCTGATAATCACCAAATGGGTAATTATCAAGAAGACAAAAGCCCACAAGACCGGTTTCCATGGACTGGAAGAGAACTCCGTAAAATAGTTCTGCACATATTCAGCATCACCGTCCATCGCTCCTGTAGCTGCGCCCACCACATACTGCAGGCACCATCCTGACACCACAGAATAATACCCGGTGATGAGAAAACCAGTCAGCACCCCAAGGAATCCGACATATCTCCATGGTGTATTACCAGCGAGTTTTGTATAGGCGCGTGCAGTATTGGCCGCACCATGTCTGCCGATGATAAACTCGCTCACCATACAAGGTATGCCAAGAAGGAATACGCAGAACACATATACGATAATAAATGCCGCGCCACCATTTTCACCGGCCATATATGGAAATCGCCACACATTACCCAGTCCCACGGCAGACCCTGCCGTGGCAAGTATAATGCCCAGCTTGCTTCCAAAACTTGCTCTTTTCTCAGAATGGGTCATACAACAATCCTATATCATTTAGCTTGAAACACATCAATAAAAACGCATGAATGACGAAAACGCCACACAAATGTGGTGCAAATTTATAAAAAATATCTACTTTTGCATAAAAATTGCAACCAAAGATGAAAAACATCTTACATTTTATCACAAGATACCCTGTTTCGTGCCTGCTGATCGTTGTCATTTGGTACCTGAGTCTTTGCGATGTCCCTGAGACCAAATTATCAAAAGTCAGGTATATAGACAAATGGACCCATATCGTCATGTATTTAGGCACATGCTCGGTGATATGGGTGGAATACTTGCGTAAGCACGCTAAAGTATCATGGTGTAAGCTGCTGCTTTTAGCATGGCTTGCCCCTCTATTGATGAGTGGGTTACTGGAAATATTACAAGCCAATTGCACCCACGGTCACCGCAGTGGTGAATGGCTTGATTTTCTCGCCAATGCTACTGGTTGTACGTTGGCGCTCGTTATCGGTACTCTATGGGTAAAGTGCCGCGGAAAAGGATAAAAGGCATCTGCCGCAGGTGACGATTATAAAAGCGTCTGTCACCCGTCACCTCCATGCCGATGAAATCCGGTCGCTCAAAAGCTTCCTCCTCGCTGCCCAGTTCCACCTCGGCCATCACCAATCCCTCATTATTACCATGAAACTCGTCAACCTCAAAGACATGGTCGCCATATCTTACGAGATAACGGGTCTTGTCAATCACATCCTTGTCGCACAACTCCAGAAGGTGTTCTGCCTCGTCGAGTGTAATTTCCTTTTCGAACTCATACCGTGAGAGTCCGCCATTGACAGAGGGTCCCTTGATGGTAAGGAAGCCCTTGTCATCGCGCAAGCGTATTCTCACAGTCACCCCTTTTGTGGGAATATACCCTTGTCGGATGTGACTGCTCGAATAGGCTGCACTTTTGAAATCCCTGTCTTTGTATACCAGGAATTTCCTCTCTATCTCCATTCCACTCATATTAAACCAAAGAGGTGGAATAGATCAGGAAAGCAACTGCGAGCACAACAAGTGCCACACAGATACATCTGATGACAACTTTGGCTTGTTGCTCTTGTTTTGCCTCGCGCTCCGCGCGTTTTTTCTTTGTTTTTTCACTCATGATATCGAAAAATTTAATTGTTGTGTATGATTAGATTTATATGACAGTCTCAGAGAACCATAATTGTAACATATTATCATACGACTCATCAAAAATGAGTCGCAAGGTCATTTCTCATCAGGCATTATCCTCGCTGACAGGAAATTCCATGAGATAAGCTTTGATGAATCCATCAATTTTGCCATCCATCACGGCATCGACATCTGTAGTCTGGTAGTTGGTGCGATGGTCCTTTACCCGCCGGTCGTCGAAGACATAACTTCTGATCTGGCTTCCCCACTCGATTTTCTTCTTTCCGGCCTCAATTTTAGCTTGTGCCTCCAGTCGCTTTTTCATCGCCCGATCGTAGAGTTGTGAGCGCAACAATCGCATTGCGTTGTTGCGGTTTTCCAACTGTTTTCTGCTCTCGGTATTTTCGATGAGGATTTCCTCCTCCTCACCCGTATCTGGATCCACATATTGGTAACGAAGGCGCACGCCCGTCTCCACTTTGTTGACATTCTGTCCACCTGCGCCACTGCTTCGGAATGTATCCCAAGACACTCTTGCGGGATCAACATACACCTCGATAGTGTCGTCGACAAGTGGTGAGACAAAAACGCTGGCAAAGCTGGTCATTCTCTTTCCTTGTGCGTTGAAAGGAGAGACGCGCACCAGCCTATGCACCCCACTCTCACTTTTGAGATAACCATAAGCGAACTCGCCGCCCTCGATCTCCATGGTGACACTCTTGATGCCCGCCTCATCACCCTCCTGACAGTTGCTCACCGTCACTTTGTAGCCATGCGCCTCAGCCCATCGCACATACATACGCATGAGCATTTGTGCCCAATCCTGACTCTCGGTACCTCCTGCACCACTGTTGATTTTGAGCACACAGTCCATTGGGTCTTCTTTCTGTTGGAGCATATTTCTCAGCTCCAATGCCTCGATCGCTTTGATGACAGCGGCATAGTAGGCATCCACCTCCTCCTCGGTCACCATATCATCGTGGTAATAATCAAAAGCAAGCTGCAATTCATCGGCTTTGTCACGCACATCTTTATAACCCGTGATCCATTTCTCTATATTTTTCACTTTCTTCATCTGCTCCTGAGCCCTTGCCGGGTCATCCCAGAAGTCAGGTGCCTGTGTGCGCAACTCCTCTTCCTCGAATTCTATCTTTTTCCTGTCTATGTCAAGGTACTTGTGTAAGGCATCCGCCCGCTCGAGCACATCTTTGAGTTGGTCGTTTGTAATCATGTTTGTGTTAGGCTATTACTCCATATACATCTCGTCGATTTCGTTCTTGAAGTTCTTTGTGAGGATGGCACGACGGAGTTTGAGGGTGTTGGTGAGCTCACCATTCTCCATGCTGAAAGGCTTTGGCAGAAGCGTGAAGCGCTTGATACGCTCGTAACTGGCCAGCCCTTGCTGGAGGGTATCCATGCGCTCAGTCATCATACTGATGATTTTCTCATTTTTGCATAGTTCCTCCATGGAAGCATATTTGATTTTGTTATCCTTGGCGTATTTCTCGATAAGAGAATAGTTGGGGACAATGAGCGCGGATACAAACTTCCGCTGGTCGGCAATGACAGCAATTTGCTCAACAAACTTATCGACCAGTAGTTTCGACTCAATCATCTGCGGTGCTATATACTTGCCATTGGAAGTCTTGAACAGATCTTTGATACGCTCTGTAAGGAAAAGCTCGCCATCCTTCATATAGCCTGCATCGCCTGTATGGAAGAAGCCATCCTCGTCGAAAGCCTGAGCAGTGAGGTCCTCACGCTTATAATATCCCCTTGTAACGGTGGGACCCTTGAGCATAATCTCATCATTCTCACCAATTTTTATCTGGATACTGAATATCGGTTTACCCACCGAGCCAATGGTATAAGGTTCTCCAAGATGGTCATTGGACACCGTAGCCAAGCTCTCAGTGAGTCCATATCCCACCATCATATTGATTCCTATGGAATGTACAAACTCCTCGACTTCCGGTGACACCGTAGCACCAGCTGTGGGGAAGAAATGCGCCCTCTCCAGTCCGAGCTGTTTGCGGATCAGGCTGAAGACCGCCTTATTGAAGAATTTGTACTCCATCTTCAAGTGCAAAGGTGGTGTTTTGCCATTACTCAGATACTCGATATTATGTCGGCGGCCCACTGCCAGTGCCTTTTTGAAAAGCACTTTCTTGGAACCACTCGCTGCATCAATCTTGGCTTTTACACCAACAAGGACTTTTTCCCAGAATCTGGGCACAGAACTCATACAAGTGGGATGTATCTGTCGCAACGTCTCCTGTATCTCCTTGGGGTATGTGTTGATGACGAGTCTCGCACCCTCTGTGAGACAAAGGATAGCCCATCCACGCTCAAACACATGTGTATAGGGAAGAAACATCATCACCACATCGTCCTCTCCCACGGGCACACCACGATGGTTAGCCTCAAAAGCTGCAAAATACTGCCCGTAGGTCAATATGACACCCTTGCTATTACCTGTGGTACCACTGGTGTAAAGAATATTAGCGGTATCGTCCATCGACGCCTCCTTATACAGTTTCTCCACCTCGCTCTGTCTTGGGAAATTCTCACCCAGTTTCAGGAAATCATCAAAATAGATGGTATTGGGGTCATTGGGCGAGATATTCACACGTTTGTCGTAGACGATGATACGTTCAAGAGTAGGACAAAGAGGGAAGATCCGATGCGCTTTATCGTACTGTTCCTGCTCACCTACAAAAAGCACCCTGATTTCAGCATCATGGATCATGAAACGGATTTGGTCTTCGCTACTTGTAGCATAGAAAGGCACCGTCACCGCCCTAATGCCGAAAGCCCCGAAGTCAGTATAGATATACTGCACAGCATTTTGCGAGAAAACACCTATATTCTCCTGTACACCGACGCCAATATTGAGCAGTGCGTTGGACACTTTTTTCACCATGTCGGAAAAACGGTTCCAAGAGGCAGTTCTCCATTCCTGGCTTCCGAAATCACGATAGGTCAGCGCAGGTTTCTCCCCATACTTCTTTGCCTGTTCATGTATGAGAACCGAAAGATGGCAATTTGTCTGCATAATAATCTTTGATTTGATATGTGCAAAAATACATCAAATCGCATGAAAATCCAAATAATAAATTGTTTTTCTTTTTATAGAATCCAACAAAAATGACATAAAGACATTTATCCTCGTCAAAAATAATGTGAAATTGTTGAGTAATGTCATTTATTCCCTATAATTTTGCAAAAGAATTGTATATCAGACCATGTTTACGACGACACTTCTCCACTGGTTTTCCATAAATGCCCGCGACCTTCCTTGGCGTCACACCCAAGACCCCTATGCTATCTGGTTGAGTGAAATCATTCTCCAACAGACCCGCATTCAGCAGGGTGAGAACTATTGGCACCGCTTCATGCGCCGATGGCCTCGGGTGGAAGACTTGGCATCGGCAACAGAAGATGAAGTGCTTCGTGAGTGGCAAGGACTGGGCTATTACAGTCGTGCCCGCAACCTCCTCACGGCCGCCAAACAGATTGTGTCACATGGAGAATTCCCCAACACGATGGAGAGCCTTAAAAAGTTGAAAGGCGTCGGCGACTACACCGCTGCGGCGATAGGGTCTATGGCTTTCGGGCTGCCCGTAGCAGTAGTCGACGGAAACGTGTTCCGAGTATTGTCCCGATATTTTGGTATAGAAACGCCCATCAACACGACACAGGGCAAAAGGCTCTTCACAGAGTTAGCCCAGTCGCTGCTTCCGCCCGACCAGCCCTCCGCCTTCAATCAAGCGATGATGGATTTCGGAGCGATACAATGTACGCCATCGTCGCCCCGATGTCTGCAGTGTCCGCTTCAGGAGAGTTGTGAGGCTTATCGCACAGGAAAAGTCGGAGAACTACCCGTAAAGGAAAAAAGACTAATCGTTCGTGAGCGTCGTCTCATCTACCTGTATCTCCGTTGCCATGGTTTTGCAGCCCTCCGGCGAAGACCCTCCGGCGACATCTGGCAAGGTCTTTGGGAACCTTTGAATTGCGAGCACCTGACATCCGACGACCCACTTGCGTCAATACTTGCGAAAGCTACCCTGATACGCCAGGGTGTTAAGCATGTGCTAACCCATCGGAAATTGATTGCAGACTTTTACTTTTTAGAGACCGACCGCCGCCCAGCCCTTCCAGAGGAATATCTTTGGGTGGAAGAAAAGGACATCGACCGATACGCCCTGCCACGTCTGATAGAAATACTGATCAGTCACTTGCCACAAACCACAGAATAATATCACATCCAGTCACTACCACAACCCTCATGACATGACAAAAGAATATACAGAATCCGCAATAGCACTATTACAGGAACTGATTGCCACCCCCTCGGTGAGCCGTGATGAGAAAGCCGCAACCGACGTTTTGCAACAGACGATGGAATCCTATGGTCTGGCACCCCACCGCAAGGGAAACAACCTATGGGTGGAGAGTCCCGACGATGCCAACGGTCGGCCTACACTGCTGCTAAACGCCCATATTGATACTGTGCGCCCGGTATCCTCCTGGACCAAAGATCCCTACACCCCCATATTTGAAGGAGACAGGCTCTATGGCCTTGGCAGCAATGACTGCGGTGGCGGGCTGGTGACCTTGCTGCAACTATTCAGGTACCTTACAAGAAAGCCACAGCCCTACCATCTGCTCTTCCTTGCCTCCGCCGAGGAAGAAGTGTCGGGTGAAAACGGCATTAGGAGTGTTCTTCCCCTACTTCCTCCCGTTGACGTAGCAATCGTAGGTGAGCCGACAGGTATGCAACCCGCTGTAGCGGAGAAAGGATTGATGGTAATAGACCTGACAGCCACAGGCAAGTCAGGGCATGCCGCCCGCAACGAGGGGGACAATGCCATCTATAAGATTCTTGACGACCTGGTATGGCTTCGCGATTATCGATTTGAGCGTGTCAGCGAATTGTTGGGTCCCACACTGATGAACGTGACCGTGGTCAACGCCGGAACCCAACATAATGTGGTACCCGACAAATGTACGGCTGTGGTGGATATACGCACCAATGAGCTGTACAGCAATGAGGAAGTGCTGCGATTCATTCAGTCGCATGTATCCTGTGAGGCACACGCCCGTTCCACACGTCTGAGCTCCTCGCATATCAGCATGAACCATCCTATCATCAAAAAATGTATAGAGTTGGGGATGCGTCCTTTTGGCTCGCCCACATTGAGCGACCAAGCGCTTATGCCCTTTCCCTCGCTCAAATTAGGACCAGGAGAGTCGTCACGCTCTCATACTGCCGATGAGTTTATCCTTATGAGCGAAATCGACCATGCTTTCAAGACATATATCAAACTGTTGGATGAATTAAAATGGGTTCCATAAATTCCCGCAGTAATGTATCTTAGGATGTTGACACTTTCAGATATGATAGAGACGCCACACTGTGACGTCTCTATCATATCTGTTAACTCTAAAAATCTAATCTGTCATCTAAGAGCTATCTTGTGAGCCACTCCTCAGGATTGAGTTTTTGGGTCTCTCTGCGGAGTTGGAACTGCAGCATGTTGTCGTCGCCGACGGTGCCCAGGGCCTGGCGTGTAGTCACCTTTTGTCCACTTCGCACATGCACGTTGCGCAGGTTGCAGTAAACAGAGATAAAATCTCCATGACGAATCATCACCACAGTCTGACCAGCCACGCCCACGACAGCACTTACCTCACCATCATAAATGGATCGGACGGTGGCACCCGTCTGACAAAGGATATCAATACCTTTATTGTCGAGGCGCACGCCACGTAGTCCTTCCACATCATGCTGTCCGAAACGGTTTACGATTTTACAGGTGCCTGTAACAGGCATGGGCAGTCGTCCTCTATTAGACTCAAAACTTCCACTGATTTGTCTGTCGACAGCCGACATTCTCTCAGCTCTTTCCTCCTCACGAGCCGCAGCGGCAGCCTCTTGCTCACGTCGTTGTGCATCAGCCTCCGCCTTTTTCTCTGCCGCCACACGAGCCGACTCAGCCTCACGCGCGGCCTGCAAAGCACGTTGCTGTTCCTCGGCCGCCTTCTTGGCTTTCTCCTCGGCAGCACGTGCGTCAGCCTCAGCCTTACGTGCTTTTGCCTCAGCCTCCCGGCGCTCTTTTGCCACAGCATCCTGTCGGGCTTTCTCCTCAGCCTCACGTTTGGCTCTCGCCCGTGCCTCGGCAGCAGCTTTTTCCTCTGCCAAGAGTCTTTCATGCTCCTTAGCGGCCTTTTCCGCCTCGGCCTTCAACCTGGCTTCCTCAGCCTTGGCAGCAGCGATACGTCTTTGTTCCTCCAGACGTGCCTTTTCAGCCTCTGCCCTTCGTTTAGCCTCGGCCTCAGCTCGTTTTTTTGCCGCCTCAGCCTCGGCTTTCCGCTTGGCCTCAGCCTCAGCTCTTAGTCGAGCCTTTTCTATCTCAACGGCTACCAGTCTGTCGATTTCAGCATTGATTTGCTCTCGTTTTTTCTCTTGCTCGGAAATAATCACTTGAATGGTTTTCTGCTCATTCTTCAGCTCTTCCACCACTTTCTCCTGCTCGCTGTGCTTCACACGTAAATCGGCCTCAGCTTTTTTGCCTTTGTCGAGAAGGGTGTTTTTCTGTCCTTTAGCAACTTTCAGCTGTTCATTTTTTTGATTAATCTCCTCCTTCTTAGCTTGAATTTGCTCACCTTGCGAACGCTGGAAAGAAGCATATTCCTGTATGAATCTCAATCGTCGATACGCCTGTGTGAGATTCTTAGCACTGAAGATAAACATCAGTTTATCCTGAATCGAGCGGTGTTTCGCCATCTCCCTCAGCGACTTGACATATTTCTGTTGTCTGTCAGTCAACTGATCCTGCAAGGTGGACATCTGCGAATTGAGGATGCTGATATTATTGTCGAGCGTCTTGATATCATTCTCATATCCCTCGATATCTTTCTGCTTTGACGTAATCTCCCCATTAATCACCATCAGGTCTTGTAGTCGTTGCTCGACGTCCGCCTTGTTATTATGAAGACGATTTTGTTGAGCACGTATCTCTTCCTCAACTTTTTTCAACTCCGTCTGCTGTCCACGAATTTCCTTTGTAGGAGTATAGGTAGGTTTCGTAGTGGAAGATTTACCTTTTTTTGTCGTCGTAGTTGCACGATGACCACTTGATGCCCTGCGTCTCTGCGCAGACATAGGCAGAATCATAAAGACTGCCATTAATAAAATGATGTATCTTTTCATTGCATTTTCATTATCTGATTTACAACATCCTGGAATGCCACAGCCTTGTATTTAGCAGGAACCTTTGTTTCGGCATCCCATCCATTATCGTCTTTCAGCCCGCCCATACTGACATTCACGTTCATCTCCTTACCGTTGGATATGGTAAATTTCACAGAATGTTCGGTAGGGAACTGCGTCGTCTGAAATTTCTTGAAGTTTCCATACTGCCAAGACAGCGATGATTTTCCACTACTGCCATTATAAACCACACGTGCACTTTGTATGTATGCTGTCGCCAAATCGACGTTCCACTCATATTTCATTTTACCGTCTTCGATACTGATATTGCCATCAATTTTTTCAAATTTCCTCATGTCTTTCTCCTGGATAGAAGCGGTGCCTGGCACAAATAGTTGATTCCAGAATAAAGCTTGTAATGAATTGAAATTGATACCATTGTTTCTAAGAAAGCTCACTTCATTGTAACCCACCTTCACGTACTGTTTGTGTATACGGTCCATGATGAGTACGTCATCGGGAGTAAATTCCATTCTTCCTACTTCCACCAATCCCATTGGTGACAGTTGGATTCTGATTACCTCATCCCTTCTCATAGAGATTTTACCATCGACAGTAATATCCTTGCTGCCAGTTTTCAGATTGAAATCAATTTTACTGACAATATTTTTTGCTGTAGAGGCATTGGCACACACTTTCTGAACATAATTGACAGTAGCCTCTGGTGTGTTGTTTTCAGTCACATTATTCAACTCGACCGAGGTGTTTAGACCTGTTTCCTTTAAGATTTTTTTTGACGATCCGCATGCCCCCATTAAGATGGGTAAAGCAAGAATCGCTACAATGGATACTTTCTTGTTCATCATTATTTGGCGATATATTTTCTTGATTGAATTTTCTTCTCGAGCAATGTTTTCGACTCGTTCCCTTTTTGGAGAGCTTCCTTCCAATATTCCACGGCCTTGTCGATGTCATCACACATGGCATATATGTCGCCTGCATGCTCTACGATCACCAGATCTTGTCCAGAGTTGTTGCGCACCGCCTGCTCGATATAGACCTTTGCCTCCTCGTATCTCTCTTGCATGAATAATATCCACGCATAAGTATCGAGATAGGTAGAGTTGGACGGTTCAGCCTTCACGGTACGATAGCTCATCTGCTCAGCCTCGGCAAGTCTAATTCCTTCCTCACTCAGATAGTAAGCATAGTTGTTGAGACACCCTATATTGTCAGGATTCCATTTGAGGCATAAATCATAAGCCTCATAAGCTTTATCGTTTTGCCCTTTCTGATGCCAGAGGTCACCCATAATCTCATAGAAATCAGAGACCAAGGACGGGCTACTGTCATCCTGTATCTGGTCCACTCCTTTTTTGAAAATCTCAAGAGTCTGGTCGCGGTCACCTTTCTGATATAAAGCCAATCCCATGAAATAATAGAATGCGAGATTCTCCGGATTGTATTCGAGAGCAGGTCTTGACAGAGAAATGACCCTGTCGAAATCACCTGTCTCCCATACAGCCTGCAATAATCTTATGCGCACATTGTCTTTGTCGGGAGCGATGCGCAGCACTCGCTCCAAGGCATCATTGATCTGCTCTTGAGGCATTTTCTTTAATTCCATGTATGAGGCACAAATCTCGGCAATATCAGGGTCAGGGTGTGGCACATCCAGTATTTGCTCAAACATATTCAGAATGACTGTGCTATCGCCATTCTCTGCCTCATTGTCCATGATCAGACGACGGAGCAATGATATTTTATCACTCGTCTCAGTCTCGTTACTAAGCAAAATCCGCCTGGTGATATCTGCGACCTGACTGTTGTCTCCCGATGCTTTATAATAATCAAGCATCGACATCAGCGCCATGACATTCTCCGGTTCTTTTCTCAAGACATGGTTATATTCGGCCAATGCCTTCTTTTTCTTGCCATTCTGCAACAGCCAGTTGCCCATCATCACCCGATAGCTGAAGTCATTAGGATATTGTCTCACCATCTCTTTCAAGACCTGCAATTCCTTTTTTTTATTGCCTTGATTTGCGTAGATCTGCATGCGGGAAAGTGCGATGTCCTCAGAAAGTCCCTCGAGCAGTTCAAGCCTGTCGAGCACTCTCAACATGCCATCGTAATTGGAATCCATCTGGTAAAGTCGGGTAAGGATACCGAGCACATCTGTACGCGACGGCGAGACCTCAGCAAGTTTCTCGTAGACCTTGGTGGCCTTGTCGTAGTCGTCAACCTTTATAAGTATGTGTCCAAGTCGCTCAAGATATATATGATTGTCGGGGTTGTAGACGACAGCCTTTTCCATGCAATCGAGTGCAAGGCTGTCCTCACCCAATTCATTATAATAGGTGGAAAGGCTGTAATAAGCCTCGGCAGAAGTGGGATTAATCTCGATACAATGTCTTAGTAAATCATATGCAGCCACATAGTTGCCAAGATGCTCCTGTCTGACTGCCTCAAGATAGAAATATGAGAAACGCTGGGCATCGTCATCATACTGACATGCAGCATCCCCCCCCACCATACCACCATCGTATGGTTTTTGGGCCATTGCACTTACCGTCACCGTCAGTAGTCCCCACAATATCACATATTTCATTATTCTATTCATTGATACTCGCTTCTTATTTTAGCCCTGTATGTCCATATCCGCCCTCTCCTCGCTCTGTCTCATCGAGAGTCTCCACCAGCACGAGCTCACCCTGCTCATGTTTTGCGATAATCATCTGTGCGATACGCTCGCCATCATTGACGACAAAATCAGTATTGGAAAAGTTCACCAACAGTACCATCAGCTCACCTCTATAGTCAGCATCAACGGTGCCAGGTGTATTGAGCACGGTGATACCATGCTTCAGTGCCAGTCCGCTCCGTGGTCTTATCTGTGCCTCATATCCTTTAGGCAAGGCGATATGCAATCCCGTAGGAATGAGTTTCCGCTCCAATGGTTTCAATGTTACAGGAGCCTCGACATTCGCTCTCAGATCCATCCCTGCACTTTGGGTGGTGGCATATTCTGGCAACTTTTGTTTTCCTTTGTTGACAACTTGAATCTTGATCATATCTGTGAGACAGTACGTAATAATAGGTAATTGGATAATTCAATGTGCAAAAATAACGATAATTCTCTACATATTGTCTTTTTTAAACTTAAAATGATTGTTTTTAGACAATTTTAGTTTACTTTTGCGGTGAGCAACCAAATTATCCCATAGCGTCATTAACACACAGCAACGACATGCATTGGCAACAACTTATATCCAACAAACGACTCGGTCAAGAAGATCGTCACTCCTCTCGCGCTGACGACCGCTCAGAGTTCAAGCGTGACAGCGACCGGCTGATATTCTCCGCGCCGTTTCGGCGTTTACAGAACAAGACTCAGGTATTTCCACTTCCCGGTAGTGTTTTTGTGCACAACCGTCTGACACACAGTCTGGAAGTCTCTGCTGTAGGCATGTCTTTAGGCAATCATGTGAGGCGTCTGCTCTGTGAGCATCATGAGGAACTACGCAGTACCCTCTTTGAGGAAATAGGAACGATAGTCTCCTCCGCCTGTCTCGCCCATGACATGGGCAATCCCCCCTTTGGCCATTCTGGTGAGAAAGCCATCCAGTCGTTTTTCACAGAAGGTAAAGGGGAACAGCTTCGCGGTTGTCTGTCACCCACATTCTGGAGTGACATCACCCATTTTGAGGGCAACGCCAACGCATTTCGTCTGCTCACCCACCGTTTCAAAGGTCGCCGTGCCGGTGGTTTTGTGCTCACCTATTCCACGCTCGCCTCAATTGTGAAGTATCCATTCTCCTCCCTCGCCGCGGGGAAAAAGGGTAAATTCGGCTTTTTTGCCACCGAGCAGGAAGACTATGAGAAAATTGCCACCGAACTTGGCATCCGCCGTCTTTCAGGTCCCAATGAGCCACTCCGTTATGCCCGTCACCCCCTGGTGTGGCTTGTAGAGGCCGCCGACGACATTTGCTATGAGATTATGGATATTGAGGATGCCCACAAATTGAAAATCCTGTCGTATGCGGAGACAGAGCAGTTGCTGTTGGATTTTTTTGACGAGCACACACAGCATCATATTCGTCAGCGCATCATCAACGAGCAAATCACCGATGACAATGAGCGTGTCGCATATCTGCGTTCTTGCGTCATCGGCATTCTGGAAAAAGAATGTGCGCGTGTGTTTGTGGAGAACGAGCAAGCTATTCTGAACGGCGACTTCACTGGTAGCCTTATCACTCACATCAATAAACGTGAGCTTCAGGCATACGAAAGATGTACGAAATTGTCTGTAGAAAGGATTTACAATAGCAAACCTGTGCTCGATGTCGAGCTATCCGGTTATAAAATCATGGCTACACTGATGGAGCAGATGGTAGAAGCGGCCGTCAATCCTTGGCGTTTCTACTCACGACAGCTGTTGCAGCGTGTGAGTAGTCAGTACGACATCACCAGCACCGACCTTGAGACGCGAATCATGGCCGTCATCGACTATATCAGTGGCATGACGGATGTCTACGCCCTTGATATCTATCAGAAAATCAATGGTATCTCGCTCCCCATAGTGTGATGTCGGAGCGGCATTGCAAATATCTATTGTTGCAGGTTCTTGCCTATCTCTTGTGAGAACATTTTCCCCACATCTCCAGATGGCAACTGGAGAGGATGCTCCCTAACGAAAGAGTCAATATGGCGGCGACGTTTCTCCTCAAGGATCTCATCAACAGCGATAAGTATACCCGTCTCTTCTACATCCCCAAAATCATCGTTGATAGCCGTGCCAAACATCTTCATTGTAGGGCTCAGTCCCATATAAGCATTCACCAATGGTGGGATATTGATACCCAACTTACGGATTTCAGCATTGAGGATCCGATAATCCTCGCGCATAGAATTTCCACAAAGCACTTTTGCCAACTGCCCGGCATCAGTGTCAAGTTTAAGGGGACACATGGGTATGATAAGGTTTTCCTTATCGCCGAAATGCTTATTGAGGAAATAGAGGATCATGTCACGTCCCAGCCTTACGTATGACGGGTACATGGTCATTTTGCCAAAGAAATATTTCACATTAGGCATAATCACCGTGAGCGCTCCCAATCCATCCCACAGGTTATCGAGCGCAAACAAGCTCTTAGAGCCCATTTTGCTACTTTGATAGGGCAAAGTGACATACGACCTTGCCAACTCCACGGTCTGTGGCAAATATTCCTTGATGAATTTTTCGGAAAAATGGAAGATATGACTTGTGGCTAATATCGGCTGGCCATTACTGTCGAAATCGACCTCATTACCCAGTTTGTAGCGGTATCCTCCAATGATTTCCTGTTCCTCAGGATTCCACACAATCAGTTGTTTGTAACAATTGTCCATCAAGTCAAACTCGTCAAGGTCCACCTCCTTGCCCGTTCCTCCTCCAGCAGCTCTGAACACCTCTTCTCTCTGTCGCCCGATTTCTCTGACCACATTGGGAGAATCATGGATATCGACGATAAAAATCTGATTATGACTCTTATTGGTTATTCGAAGTTGCTTGTTGGGAGTAAGTTCGTTTAAAAGTAGTTGTTTGTCTACCGGTGGTATGATTGGCTGCTCCATAAAATTGATTTGTCTTCTGTTTGCGTTAGAGGGTATACACGAGGTCCTGTACATACTGAGCCCATGCTGCTGGTGTTTTAGACTTGTCGAAGGTTTGCCATGGTATCGGTTTACCAATAGCCACCCTGAATGTCTTATGGGCGTTTTTATACATTTCATCCACGAGATACAACATGGCTATATTGAATTTGATGCCCAATTTTTTACTTATGTTGGCAACACGATAGAAGAAATTGGAGTTGCAACCTCCGAAATGAATAGGTATCACATCGCGTTGTGTCTCAATACTTTTTGTGATGAATGTCTTCTTCCAAGGCAAGTCTCTAATGACACCATTTGTCTTACGTGAGCATAATCCTGCGGGGAACATCACCATGTGGCTATTACTGCGAAATCCCGTGTTCACCATCGCTGGAAAATTTCGACTCTGTGCCCCTGTCTTGTTAATAGGTATGCACAATGGAGCCAAACCAGGGAGATTCATCAGCAAGTCATTGACAAGATATTTGAAATTGCCATCGTAGTGCCTTCCAATGACAGCTCCCAATGCCACGCCGTCTTCTCCTCCAAGAGGATGATTGCTTACGAAGGTATATAATCGTCCATCATCTTTATCCGGCAGATTCTCTTTGCCTTCTATCTCCAGAGTCATATCAAGATAGCGGACACACTCCTCCAACCATTCCACTCCAGTCTTGTCGCGACTTTCCCAAAGGAATTTGTTCACTTCATCCTGATGAACGATGCGACGCAACCATCCTTTTATAAACCATGGAACAAATTTAGCCTTTTGTCCCATTTTGTCTTTAAGGACTTTATCAATGTCGATTGTTTTCTCTGTTATTTCATTCATGAGGCTACGAATGCTAATGAATTGCAAAAATACACTTTTTATTTGAATTCATTGACATTTTTTGCGAAAAATCAGCAAAAAGCAAATAATATTTTATATTTATGCAATAATAACGACACAACACGTGAACGTCGGTGAGGAATATGAGGTGAATGGCAAGAGGAGTGATTAGGATGAAAAAGACAGCAGAAAATCCATGAAAAATAGCGCAAAAAAAAATCTTCAAAAAATTTGTGGGGAATTGTGGGGAATTGTGGGGAAAAATGTGTAATTTTGTGGCGAAATGCATCAAATAAGAGAATAAATGCGACTTTTAGGTAACATAGAGGCAAAAACAGATGTGAAAGGCAGGGTCTTTCTGCCAGCCACATTCCGCAAGGTACTACAAGCATCTGGCGACGAGTATCTTGCCTTGCGCAAGGATGTCTATCAGCCTTGCCTTGTACTCTATCCTGAAAAGATGTGGAATGAACAGCTGGATGCACTGCGCTCACGTCTGAACCGATGGGACCCAAATGATCAGCAAATCTTCCGTCAATATCTTTACGGTGTTGAGATTATCGTCCCCGACAGCAGCGGTCGTATCCTTATACCGAAGAAATATCTTCAGGCAACAGGCATAGACCAAAGCCTCCGATTTATTGGAATGGGTGACTACATTGAAATATGGAACTTGGAGGACGTGAAAAAGCCTTTTGTATCACAAGAGGAGTTCACCAAAGCCCTTCAATCACTAATGGGCAACCCCCTCATCTAAAGAGAGACAAAGAGAAGCCGATGACGTCAGATATGGGAAATTACCATGTAGCCGTACTACTAAAGGAGAGCGTCGACGGGCTGGAAATCCAGCCCGATGGCGTTTATATAGATGCCACTTTCGGTGGCGGCAGCCATAGCAGGGAAATTCTCCGGAGATTAGGGTGCAAAGGGCGGCTATTTGGCTTTGACCAAGATGGCGACAGCATGTCGAACATCCCCTCCGATGACCATCGCTTCACTTTTGTAAGGAGCAATTTCAGGTATCTGCGCAACTGGATGCGCTACTATGGGATTAAGCACATCAACGGTCTGCTTGCCGACCTGGGCGTATCGAGCCACCATCTTGACGACGAGTCTCGGGGATTCTCGTTAAGGTTTGACGCCCCATTGGACATGAGGATGAACACCCGTGCTCTCACAACGGCAGCAGACATCGTAAACAACTACGATGAGCGTCAGTTGTCCGACATATTCCATATGTATGGCGAATTACGCAATGCCCGTCGGCTTGCTTCAGCCATCATCAAGGCAAGGTCTGCCGCACCCATCCTCACGACCATGCAACTGCTTGACACCGTGTCTCCCCTTATGCCTCGTGAGCGTACAAAAAAAGAGGCGGCAAAGCTCTTCCAGGCATTAAGGATAGAGGTAAACCATGAGATGGATGCTTTGTGTGAGTTGCTTTCCGCCGCCACAGCCCTGCTGGCGCCTGGTGGCCGGATGTCGATCATCACCTATCACAGTCTGGAAGACAGAATTGTAAAAAACATGATGAAATCAGGCAACATAGAAGGTCGTCTCACCCAAGATTTCTTTGGCAACGTGGATTCTCCCCTGACGATAGAGGGCAAAATCATCACCCCCTCAGTAGAGGAACAGACAAGTAACCCACGAAGCCGGAGTGCAAAACTTAGAATAGCAATAAAAAAATGACAGAAGATAAAGAAATAAACAAATATATCGAGGAAGACAACACATCGGAGGACTTTCGTGACAAAGAGCCCGATTATGGCATCGACGACGCCGACTCGGAGATGGCGGCTGATGACGACGCCCCGTCTCACCCTTCATTGAGAGAGGTGATAAAAGAGACAGCACGCGAGGATGAGCAACCAGCGTCATCAAGCTTTACGCTTCGCAAAATACTTGGTGGTGACATTCTCAACACAGAGACAATCCGCAAGCAAACATGGTTGATTCTGATTATCACCCTTTTTGTGGTGCTATATATCTCCAACCGTTACAGTTGTCAACAAAAGCAGCTTGAGATAGACCAGCTGACCACCACGCTAAATAATTTGAAATTCAAGACACTCTCCACGTCCAGCATGCTGACAGAAAAAAGCCGTGAAAGTCATGTCATGGAAATGTTGCGAGCAAACAACGATAGTACGATACACACATCCGACCAACCTCCGTATATAATTATGGTCGAAGAATAGGATCATGTAAGTGAAAATGCAAGGAAAGATGCAATAGAAGGATCTGATATGAGTAAGTTTGACAATCGAAAAATAATTCCCCGTTACTCCATCATCGCAGCAGTGATGACACTTCTTGGCATTGCTGTCATCGGTAAGGCCGCCTATACCATGGGGGTCAAGCACGATTATTGGATGGAAGTAGCAAAAAAGATTGAGAGGAATGACCAAGAACTAAACCCTTCCCGTGGAAACATCTTGAGTGACAATGGTGAGTTGATGGCCAGTACGCTGCCCGAGTATAAGCTGATCATAGACTTTATGGTAGGTGGTGAAAACCGCGAGAAGATGTGGAAAGAGAAAATTGACAGCATCTGTGAAGGTCTTCATGAGATCTTCCCGGAAAAGTCTGCCCAAGAATTCAAAGATCACTTGCAAAAAGGTTATGACAACAATCGTCAATATTATCTTATATGGCCCAAGCGCGTAGACTATGAGACCTACAAGAAGGTTGAGCAACTTCCTATTTTCAATTTAAAAAGGTATGTTGGTGGTTTCCGCCCTGAGAAGAACAGCGCGAGGAAGAAACCCTTCGGCTCGCTTGCCTCCCGCACGATCGGCGACATGGACCATGAGAAGGACTCCGCCCGTTACGGCTTTGAGAAGACATACGACAATGTTTTGCGTGGAGAGCAAGGCAGATACCATCGCCGCAAGGTGATGAACAAATATCTCAGTTTCACAGACAAGCCAGCCACAGACGGTGATGACATACAGACCACCATCAATGTCCAGATGCAAGACATTGCCGAGAAAGCCCTGTTGGAAGAACTTGACTTAATCCATGCGGATATTGGTGTGGCCATCGTGATGGAAGTAGAGACTGGTGATGTGAAAGCCATTGTCAATTTGGAGAAATGCTCAGACGGTGTCTACCGTGAGCGTATCAACCATGCTGTCAGCGATCTGCTTGAACCAGGCTCGGTGTTCAAAACCGCGTCGGTGATGGTTGCGCTGGACGATGGTGTCGCGGACACGAGCACCATCATTCACACAGGCAATGGCCAAATGAAAATGTACGACCGCCAGATGAACGACCATAACCGTATGTCAGGTGGATATGGTACTATCACATTGGGCAGGGCAATGCAAGTAAGCTCTAATATTGGTGTAAGCTATGTCATCAAGCAGAACTACGAGAAGAATCCAGAGAAGTTTGTTGACGGACTCTATCGTATTGGTATGGGAGAAGACCTGAAATTGCCTTTAGATGAATATCTTCCTCCACGCATCACCCGCCCTGAGCGCAATTCCAAGGGCAATCTCACCAATTGGGATAAGCCAAGACTGCCGTGGATGAGCATCGGCTACGCCACGATGATTTCTCCTATCAACACCCTGACATTCTACAATGCCATCGCCAACAATGGCAAGATGGTACGTCCCCGGTTTATCAAGCAGCGCCTCAAGGACGGAGAAGTGGTAGAAGAATATCCCGTTGTGGTGTTACGCCAACAAATATGCAAGCCACAAGTCCTCAGCAAGATACAAGCGCTGTTGGAGCAAGTGGTTA
>FLNZ01004412.1_pt1 | contig 54722 bp, 50 predicted proteins | sample 1140391 | NCBI WGS metagenome assembly FLNZ01 (sample SAMEA3878171, study PRJEB12797) | bioreactor metagenome | biome: Moose rumen | place: Sweden | collected 2011-10 | reverse complement strand
TCGAAATAGTAATCACACATGAACAAATCTCGTGCGTACTTTGAGAAGTCAAAGTAATAGCGCAAATCATCGGGGACATTGCTCAGCAGTCCGCAATCGTCAACTAACTGCTCGGCAAAATCTTCCTCGCTTGCCCACTCACCGCAATAGGCTTCACGGAAATCCTCGAAAACGCTATCCTCACGACCTGCGCCCTTGTAGGCGAGAAAAGCGTCAAACGCCTCTTGCTCATCGGCTGACAAATCGGAATAGGCTTGAATGTTGTTGAAAACCTCCTCGCTCAAACCGCTCTCGGTGTACCACTCACGGGGGAAATTCTCAAAATCTTGGAACATAAACTCAGGGTCATGCTCATCACGATGCAGGAAACGGCACACTGCCATAAATTCCTCATAGTCATCAAACTTGGTAATGTCAAGCCATGCGCCTTCCAGACTTCCACAATTATATTTGTGGTAAGTGGAACAATACACGGCAGGATTGCCTTCTCGGTAATCACTCTTGTAATCATCGAGATTGAACACTTGCTCATCAACCTCAACATCATTGGCTGCGCCTTTAATGCTCTCGCTCGGCAATTCAAGTGAACTTGATTGCTCTCGCTTACTCGCATTATTGAGATTGGAGGAGCTGGAGCTGAAGCTTTTTACTTCCGGCTCTTGGGCTTGGGTGCTGTCAGCACCGCTTGTCTGATTGATAGAAAGGGGATTGTACTTCATAACTTAAAAATTTTGAAGATTAAACATTATTGATCTTGTTCTCGCTTTCGCTTCGCTTTTTACGGAACTTTATAAAGTGAGGCAGGGAAACGAGCGACCGCAAGGCTTGCCCAAAAATTTTCTTCCCGTAGGGCTTGCCATTTTTTTATCGCAGGGAAAAAATTGAAGAAAAATTTTGAGGCAACTTCGTATAGCCTTGCAGTGTAGTGGCTGCCCTTAACTTTGTGACGGAAAAACGAGGCGAGGAAGCGAGGAAGAAACAAGTCAATGTCAATGTTTAATGGATTTTCAGATGAAGTACACCTTTCTATCGGCAAGCGGTGTAGACATCAAAGCACCCTTGCCCAAGAGCCGTAAAACAAGCCGTGAGGTTACGAACACCCCTCTCTCAATCGAGATTGAGGGTTACAAAAAACAGACGGCAACCGTTTCACAACGACTACCGCCCTAAAGGTTATATAAACGTTGGTTTGCTATATTGAGCAAGGAATAAGTGACCGTTGGGCATAGAGCGTGACCTCGACCGAGCAAACCGCCGGATCGCCGTTAGGCGTTCCTGTGTCGCGCGTGACTTTCACGATAGGGCGGGGTTTCTCGTGTTGCCCGATAACATATGACACGTTATTGCAGTCGGTCACGATAAAAGCTATGTGCCTTGATGTAGGCAGCGTGTCAAGTGTTTTGAAGCGCAAGGTCGTATGCTCAATCCTGCCATTGTTGCCGTAGTTGGATTCCGCGGTGCAGGTCGGCACGCCGACGAAGCCGACAGGTGTTATGTCGGTGAATATGCCCACCGGCAACCCGGCGAGCGATTTATACATCAACTCGCGTTGCAAGAAGTCACTCGGCACATAACCGATGAACTTTATGCCCGGTAAAGATTGGCACGTTTTCATGATGGTGTATCGTTACAAAAATAATTTGAGCAACACTCGTTTTTTTTGAGGGTATCAAGTCGTCGCATTTTTAACAATTATTAAGGGAATTGTCGGCGTTTTGTTCAAGACGCAATTCTTCCCGACGTTTTTGCTCTCGATATACATTGCGCTTACGCAAGTATATTTTGGCAATGGTGTTCCAGTTCTTTTCGTTGGTTTCGATGCCGTGAGATTCCATCCACGCATATATCAAATCTTGTTTCCGTCTGCCAATGTAGCCGAACTTATACAAGTCATTCCAGAGGGCAATGACAAACCGGGTGCGTATGCACTGTGCCAAAGCCCTGCGTGATTTATGTGACAAGTAGTTGTTGAAACGCACGTTTTTACTCTTGAACCACGGAATACGGATTGGAACTTTGTCCTTTCCCGGCTCGTTTGGAGCCGCGAAGTAAGGCGGCACCATCAATCCGAGTTCAAGAATATCATTCTCGGCTGAGTTTTTTGGAAACTCAACAATCTTACCGCCATATTCATGTGTTAACCACTGCGCCAAATATGGATCAAGTTTCAAATAGATAATATATTCGCTCATAAAATGTCGCATTTGCTTTATCATGAGAAGCAAAATTATCGACGATAAGTGATGTCCTGAAAGACGATGACGTGCAGCATTTCGTTGAAACGGTCTGCAACACGCGCACCATATTTCTGTCGAATATCCTTTGCGGTGAGGTTCGTTGTGACAACAGTGAACTTCTGATGCTGATAGCGATACTCCATTAGTTCGATAATGGGGTTGAGCGAGTTGCCATAATGCAGAATTTCAACAGGTTCTTTACCCATATCATCAATGGCAAGCATCGAAGCCCTGCAGTACAAAGTGAAACTGTCCGTGTCGGTTGCCGCATGAATAATGTCGCGGACATCAACAATGCGAAGCCCGATGTCATAGTAAGGGTCTAAGTCCTTAATGAAGTCAAAGTGATGGCAGTGGTTCAGATAGTTGATTGCGCTTTGAAGCGCATAAACAAGAGTGGTCTTGCCGTTACCGCAAGTGCCGCAGAGCATCACACCAAACTTTGGGAACTCTTGTGTGATATACTCAGCCATTGATATGATACTGTTCGAGGTGTTCTCGTCCAGAATCATTTTGCCGTGGCGTTTATCAACGACTGAGGCGTAATGAGCCGCCAGTAAGTTCGTAGCATCTTGCGGCGACAGGTTAAATCTAAAACGTACTACCATAATCCGATGCCGTATTATCTGAGACATCACTTCCTCGACGCGCTGAATGTCGATCTTCGGACGCTTTCGTGCGCCCCCTTGATTTGTCAGTTCCATTTTGCTTGATATTTTTGATTTGAATGTTTAACCAGTGATAGAAATGCTGCCGGAAGTCTGCCACATCTTTGTGTGACTTTTCCATGCAGAGCATTGCATTAAAAAATTTTTCAAGCCAATCAATCACTTCTCCTGTTGTGATGTTGTGATTTTTTGCGGTTGCTTCTAAAAAATTTTGCGCAGCCCTTATTTCTTCAAAAAATTTTTGTTCACGCTCGCGTGATGAGAGAGAATTATTATTTTCTTTATTTTCTTTATTATTTAATTCAATCTGTGACCGTTTGCGTGTCTGTGATATGGATTCGTCCTGCTCACTTATATTGTTGCTGTCGGTTCCGTTTTCTACCGAATTTACGACCGAATTATCATCGCCATCATCATCGAAATACTGCAATAATTTTTCCCGTTGGTACTTGTTATAATTGCATACGGTTATAACTGTCATATCACGGTTGCGATTGCAAACTATCATGTCATTTTTTTCAAGCAAGCGCAAGAAACGCCTTACGGTATCGCCGTTGGTTTTCCAACGAAGCATAAGAGTTCTCGTGGTCGTCACGAACTGACCACGCTTCAGCTCCAAGTTTTTACTGCCGAACTCAATAGTTCGGTTTTCCCAATGGGCAAGGTATATTATATCAAGCCAACGCTGGGTGTGCTTTGCTGAAAGCCAAATCCAATGCTCCCATAAAGACCGATGCACAAGAATATAACCTTTAGCCATTTTTGCGGTATGTTAAAGCTGTGACTTCCAAAAGCGAATAATCTCACTGCCGGTATAAAACTTCTGCGCTGTAGAACGCCTCACTCCCTGCCGAATAGCACCGAGACTGGTGTATTTCAGCAGCGTGTTCCTGTGTATGCCAAGTATAGCACAAGTCTGTGTTATAGAGAATCGCGCATTCATTGACACTTTTGGTTCTTCGGTAGTCATAGTCATTCGTTTTCAGGGAATAGCTCATCATATGGCACGCCGAAGTGTTGTGAGAGCGTGATCATCACATTCATGTCGGGTTGCGATTCGCCGGAAATCCATTTACGTACAGCCGTTTCAGAGCGGTTTGTTAATTGCGCAACGGTCTTGATAAAAGACGCGGCAGGTGTGGGGCGTTTCTTTGCCCGATAGTACAATGCCTTCAATGTTCTCTGTCTCATAAGTTTATGCCTTTGATAAAAAATAAATTTGTTATAATTAAAATTTTAACGATTATAATTTTTGTGATAACGAAAATTATTCGTAACTTTGCGGCGAAATTAAAAATTTCAAGAACAAGGTTATATTTCCGTTATAACAAAATTATTGCAAAGGTAGTGATAATTTTGTAATAGCAAGCAGAAAACTGCAAAAAAAATTATATCAACGGCAAAAGAAATGAGAACGTTGGATTTGCAAAGAATACGCAAGGAGTTCAAGGTGACGCAATTACGCTTGGCGGAATTGACCGGCTACCCACAGGGCTTTCTATCTCGTGTCGAGAATAAGAAAGCTCCGGCTCCCGTTGAGTTAATCAATAAGATAGCAAATGTATTGGAAATCTCCGACATCGACGAGTACATCATACCCGATGAGGACGAAGTGCGCCGTGCCGCTGTTGTAGAGCAAAAGCAAAAGGTCGAGCAAGATAGGATTGACCGTTTGCTCTCTATTATAGAGCATCGTGACAGGCGCATCGAGAAGTTAGAAGCAGAGGTTGACCGCTTGCGAAAAATCATCGACAACATGAAGAAAACGTAAATTGAGTGCGCCTTTGAGTGCACATCGTGATAACTTAATTTTAATTGTTTAATAATCAAGTTATTACAACGTATATTTTCAAGCTTTGGGAGCAGGAGGTCCCAGGTTCGAATCCTGGTACCCCGACGAACAAGAAAATTGCTAAAAGCCAATTAATTATTAATTGTTTTTAGCGATTTTTCTTTATTAAACCCGAATCGGTGATTACTGTTCAACGGGCTGCATGTCTCCTGGGAACGTCGCCTGTATATCTTGTAAGCCTGGCTGAATAGCGTATGGCTGTGGTCAAGCCTGTCGCCCATTGTGGCAAAGAGCTACGGCTTTGCGTAGGTATTCTTTATCTTTAACATCTGTATGATTTTGCATAAAAATTCACAAAACCTTACAGATTTATGCAACAGACTAATGCCACAATAAGTTTGTTGCCAAAGGGCACATCCCTTTAAAGGAAGACTTTCTATTATTATGTGTTTATCATCTCACGTTTTGATGTTCAAATCAACGGAAAAAGTGATGACGCGCTTTTTATTGAATAAATATTGCTATCCGCTGAATAATATTGCATAGCAAACAATAATAATGAGATCATTTGCGTATAATCATAAAACAAAGCCATAAACTAACTAAAAATGAGATTAATATGAAAAAGATGTTTTTTATATCACTTGCAGTGATTTCGTTGGTCCTGGTCGGATGTTCCGATGACCCATATTATGATATAGATCCCTCTGGCAACGGAGGCAGTGTGATACCTGGCGGACAAGGAGGCAGTAATGCCACTGGCGATGACTTGGAGGAGTTTGACATAAGTTTTGACACGTCGCCCCTCACCGAGAGCGAGACAATACCGAGCGATGAGAACGATGAAACCTATGACGACTATGTGGAGCACACCACTATCTCACGTCAGATTACCGTGAACTTTAACGGGAGCAGCGCCACCGTAGATGGCAACACCGACGGTGTGGATGTGACTGTTGATGGCGCACATGTCACCGTTGTCAACGGCAACAAAGGCATGGAGTTCATATTGACAGGTAACACAAGCAACGGCTCTTTCAAGTCATATAGTGACTATAAGTTCAAAATCACTCTCGACGGTGCCGACATCACTAACCCTAATGGTCCCGCCATCAATAACCAAAGCCACAAGCGCACGTTTGTGGAACTCGTCGATGGCACTACCAATAGCTTAACCGATGGCAGCGCCTATAGCAATATTCCCGATGACGAAGACTGCAAGGCTTGCTTCTTCAGCGAGGGGCAGCTCATCTTCAGCGGCAGCGGCATTCTCAATGTGACAGGAAACTACAAGAATGGTGTTTGCAGTGACGACTATGTCCGTTTTCGCCCCGGCAATGTGATAAACATCAGTGCAAACAAGAGCAACGGCGTCAAGACTAACGATGGCGTGTTTGTGAACGGCGGCGTACTTAATATCAGCGTTAGCGGCACGGCAGCCAAGGGCATCTCAAGCGATGCGCTGGTGACAATCGATGGCGGACGCACTACTATCATCACATCAGGTAATGGCGAGTATGACAGCGATGAGAAAGACACCAACGCGAGCGCAGGCATCAAGGCCGACAGCATCTTCACCATGAACAGCGGTGAGCTCTACATCAAGAGCACCGGTTCGGGAGGAAAGGGCATCAACAGCGATCAGTCCATCACTTTCAATGGCGGCACCGTGGAAATTCTCACCACTGGCTCACGCTACAGCTACGGCAGTCTGCACTCCAGCGCCAAAGGCATAAAGGGTGACGGCGATGTAATAGTCAATGACGGAAGCATAAAGGTGCGCACCACAGGCGGTGAAGGCAGTGAAGGCATTGAGAGCAAGAGCGACCTTTACATAAAGGGCGGCACCGTGGAGGTGTCAAGCTATGACGATGCCATCAATGTTGCCAACAAGTCGCATCAGCTCACCATTTCAGGTGGCAGCGTTTATGCCTACAGCACCAACAATGACGCCATCGACAGCAACGGAAGCATCACCATCTCGGGAGGCATAGTGATTGCCGCTGGTGCCTTGCAGCCCGAGGGCGGCATCGACAGCGACAACACCGCCATCGTCATCAATGGAGGTGTAGTGATTGGGCTTGGTGGAGAGAATAGCACAGTATCGAGTTCGAGCAAGCAGATTACTCTTGTCTCAGGCAATCAAATCACTGCTGGCACCACGATGGCTATTACTTGCGGTAGCAATGGTGTACTCGCCTACAGTGTTCCACGTTCCTTCAACCAGATGATAATATCGTCGCCCAAATTCACCAGCGGTGGTTCCTTTTCCATCGTCTCGGGATGCAGTGTGAGTGGAGGAAGCACATTCCATGGCTTGACGACTGGTGGCACCACAAGCGGTGGCAGCAGTGTGGCAAGCGGCACACTAAGCTCCACTGTCACTTATAGCAACACATCGGCCAGCAGTGGTGGCGGCGGTGGCGGAGTTCCTGGCGGTTGGCACTAATGGCGGAGGGTGTTGGAGCCGTATTCATGCTCACGCTTGGGATTCATAGGGAACCAACCTTTCTCAACGCGCTTTTTCTGGGCAAACAGCTCACCTATGCCCCAAAGGGCAGAGGCGCCGAACACTCCGAGGAATGACGAGAGATAGATATTCTCGATAAAAAGAGCCATCACACAGCAGCTGACACCTATTAGAAGGTAGAGAACCCAGGGACGTGTGCCCCAGTGATATTCCGTCTTGATGACTATTGGATGCCAGATGCCTATGGTGAGAAAGGTCACGATGGCGATGATAATTCCTGTAAAATACATGACTTTTTTTATTACATTTGAGCGCAAAGATAGCAATAGTTTTTTTGATTTGCAACAGAGTGCGCTAAGCAATCTATAATCTTGCACTCATAAGCAGAAACGATGTAAAGAAAAAGCACTTCTCGGTTGGATGAGAAGTGCTTTTCGGCATTGTAATGTAAGGGGAATATAGAAGAGAGGGGATTAATCCTCGTCTTTGTTGGCTTCTTCGTATTCCTTGAGGAGCTTCTCCTGAACATCACCAGGAACGAGCTCGTAGCTAGCGAACTTCATCGAGAACGAAGCACGTCCACCAGTGATAGAACTCAAAGCGGTAGAGTAGCTTGCCATCTCCTTCAATGGGATGCGAGCCTTGATGGTCTCAAGACCGTTGGCGCTCGACATATCCATCATGATGCCGCGGCGACCGGGAAGGTCACTTTGCACGCCACCCATTGCATCGCTTGGAACGAGAATCTCAACATCGTAGATAGGCTCGAGAACCTTAGGATTAGCGTCTCGGAAGGCCTTGCTGAAGGCGTTACGGGCTGCCAGACGGAACGAGATTTCGTTACTGTCAACCGGGTGCATCTTACCATCGTAGATGCACACGCGCACGTCGCGAGCGTAAGAGCCAGTCAATGGTCCTTGCTCCATGCGGTCCATGATACCCTTCACGATAGCGGGAATGAAGCGTGCGTCGATAGCACCACCCACGATACAGTTGTAAATCACGAGCTTGCCACCCCAGTCGAGGTCCATCTCCTGCTTATCGCGGACGCTCATCTTGAACTCCTGGTTGCCAAACTTGTAAACATCGGGCTCGGGCATACCTTCGCGGTAAGGCTCGATAATCAGGTGTACCTCACCAAACTGACCCGAACCACCCGACTGCTTCTTGTGACGATAGTCGGCACGAGCGGCCTTAGTGATGGTCTCGCGATAAGGAATCTTAGGCTCGATGTACTCGATTTGAACCTTCTCGTTATTCTCGATGCGCCACTTGAGGGTGCGCAGGTGGAGCTCGCCCTGACCGCTGATGATGGTCTGCTTCAACTCCTTAGACTGCTCGATAATCCAAGTTGGGTCTTCCTCGTGCATGCGGTTGAGGATTTGGCCGAGTTTCTCAATCTCACTCTCATTAACTGGGCGGATAGCACGCTGGTACTTGGGAGCGGGATATTGGATGAAGTCGTAAACGCGTTCGCAGTCCTTGTCGTTGAGAGTGTTGCCACGGCGCACGTCTTTAAGTTTCACTGTAGCGCCGATGTCGCCAGCCTGCAACTCGTCGATAGGAGTCTTTGCCAAGCAGCCGCACACGGTGTTGAGCTGTGTGATGCGCTCCTTGCTGCCGCGGTTCATGTTATTGAGGTCAGTACCGGCCTTGATGGTGCCGCTCATCACCTTGAAGTAAGAAACCTCGCCAATGTGAGGCTCAACGGTGGTTTTGAAGAAGAAGAGGCTTGTTGGACCGTTGGGGTCGCATTTTACCTCGTTGCCATCGGTGTCGGTAACGGCGGGCATCTCGGCGGTGGTGGGAACTACCTCGCCAAGGAATTCCATGAGGCGGTCAACGCCCACGTTCTTCTCGCCGCTGATGCACATTACTGGAATAACGCTGCAGTCGATAAGACCCTTGCGCACGCCGTCAACGATTTCCTCTGGGCTGAGGCTGTCGGTCTCAAGGAATTTCTCCATGAGTGTCTCATCACCTTCGGCAGCCATCTCCACGAGAGCCATGTTCAGCTCCTCGGCACGGTCTTGATGGGCGGCGTCGATGTCGGTGACGGTAGCCTTGCCACTGTCGCCGTCGTAGGTATACTGCTTCATTGTCATCACGTCAACAATGCTCTTGAAGCCTGCGCCAGTCGAAACAGGGAATTGCACGGGAACCACCTTGTTGCCAAAGGTCTCGCGCAGCTGGTTGAGGGCGTTGTCATAGTCAGCTGCATCGTTGTCAAGACGGTTGATGGCGAAGATGAGAGGCTTCTTGATGTTGCCCACGGTGCGATACTGGTTCTGAGTACCTACCTCAATTGCGTTCTGGCCGTTGATGAGCATCAAGCCGGTGTCGGTGACGTTGAGGGCGGTAACAATGTTGCCAACATAGTCGTCCATGCCTGGGCAGTCGATAAAGTTTAGCTTCTTGCCGTTGTTCTCCACGCTAAAGATGGTTGAGAACACCGAGTTGCCATACTCCTTCTCCACAGGGAAATAGTCACACACGGTGTTACCTGCGTCGATAGTGCCGCGGCGGTTGATAAGGCCGCAGTCAAAGATGATAGACTCGGCAAGGGTAGTTTTACCCGAGCCTTTGTTTCCTAATAATGAGATGTTACGAATCTCGTTACTCTTATAAACTTTCATGAAAATTATTAGTGAAATTAAATGATTTGAATTTTCTTCTTTTTATTCCAATAATACCTGCTAAACAGCATTTTACGTCACCAAAAATCATGGCACAACCGTTTGAGCCCACAAAGTTAGTGATTTAATTTCTAAAAAATAAATTTTTTCTCAATAAACTACATAATTATTTGCAACAAAGTGGAAAAATGCCCAAAAAGACATCTCGTTTATCGGGGATCAGGGACCGGGAATCGCATTTTTTTAGACATAAAAACATAAGTTCAATTATGCTGCGCTAGTATTTTTAGACATAAAAACAAAGTCTTGTTATTATGAAAGTCTTATGTTCTTTTTCTAAATGTTGCGGCGTTGTTGTTTTTTTGTTTCAATTTTGTTGAATTTGACTCAAGCATGATGGCTATGCCATCGCCCTCCGCACTTCGTGCGACTTAGGCTTCAAGCTCTTCTCGAGCTAAAGGTTCCACGCGAAGCATGTTAAATGAGTCCTCAAGGCAATTACCGATCCCCGATTATCGCGTCATGCGCTTGAGGATGTTGTAGCTAGGCAAGATGCCCAGTTCGCCGGCTTTGCTCAGGTCGGTGGTGCCCTTCTCCTTGTCACCGAGCTGCAGATAGATGAGAGCTCGGTTAAAATAGGCCTCTCCCAAGTCGGGTTTCAACTCAATAGCGCGCGAATAGCTGGCGATGGCACCTTCGTTGTCGCCCATCATCGCCTGCACGTAGGCAAGATTATAATAGGCATAAGTGTTTCGCGGCGACAAAGCGATGACCCTCCTCATGTCGGCAGCCATGTCACCCAGAGCCACCTCTCGGGCACGCCGTGAGAGCATGGCCTGGCTCTCGGCATCGCTGGCGGCAGGTGCCTCGGTGCCCGACGCCCCGTCGAGCTGCAGTTTCACCATTCGGGCATTAAACCTAAGGAAATAAGCCAGCGCGAAATCGCTGTTGGCATTGATGGCCCGGTCGGCGTCGGCGATAGCGGCGTCCACGTTTTTCAGCAAGAAGAAGTCCATCGCCCTGCCAAAGTAGTCGATAGCCCTCACATCGCTGGTAGCGATAAGCCCATTGAAATAATCAACGCTGTTGAACCTCGACCGCGCCTCATATTCCGAGAGGCTTGGAGTGCCGCATACCAGCGTCAACGCGCTGGTGAGCACATGCAGCTCATTAACTTGAGTCATCTCTTTCATGAAATGGGTGCGCCCGTTAAGCTTGTTGTCGTAGCTGTAATAGGACAAAGAGAACACGCTCTGCGGCTCCACTTCCACATTGTTGTCCTGAATATATCCCCGTGACTTGTTGCGGTAGCGACGGTGACCGGCTTTCTCGTCATAGAGGCCGTCGCTCTCAAGGTTCACCTCAGGTTTAAGCTCATTATCGACATCCACCACGAGCAGCTGGCTGAAGCGCTTCTGTACCTCCTCAACCGACTCCTCGAGGCTCCCTTCCATCATCTCTCGCTGGCGTTGAGCCTCCTGCTCCTGCTTGTCGTAGTGCTGCTGGGCATGTTTCTGACGAATCTCCTCGGAGTGTTCACGCTCTACATCCACAGGGTTAAAAGAGCTGTAATGCACACCCTTAGCTTTCATCACCGAGATTGCCGTCTCCAGGTCTTTCTCATATCCACGCTTGTCGCCCAGCCGCTGCTTAATTTGCGCGCGCAGCATGTAACCGCTCTCAAACTTTGGGTACTTGGCGAGAATGCTGTTGAGGTCTTTGAGTGCCGACTGATACTGCCTTGTCTCGATGTAGAGCATAGCACGTTGATACAGTGCCACAAAGTCGTCATTGTCCTTCTTGAGCATAGCATTGAGCCCGCTGATTCCTTGCTGGTACTGACCAATGTTGATGAGCATCATGGTGCGGTTATAGAAGGCGGGATAGTTGTCGGGGTCACGATCAAGCACAAAGTCATAGTCCTCAACCGCCTTGTTGTAGTCGCCAACCTCACTGCGCAACAACGCCCGGTTATAGTGGGCAGTGACGCTGTTAGGGTCTATGGCGATGGCATAGTCCAGGTCGGCCATCGTGCCACGGATGTCATTAACCTGGTACCTGAGATAGGAGCGGTTAATATAGTAGTTCACGTTGCTCGGTTCCAGCTTTATGACCTCATCAATGTCTTCAAGGGCTTTGCCGTAGTCCTTTAGATGGTTGGCGTAAATCTCGCAACGCGCAAGATAGGCCTGGGCGTTGTTTTTATGACGCTCTATACATCTCGACACATAGCTCAAAGCGCCTATCGAGTCCTGGCGGTCGAGGCACAGCCGCGCCATGCCCAGACACGCACGCTCACTGGTGGAGTCGCGACCCAAGCACCATTTCAAGCAACTGTCGGCAGCGTTGTAGTTCTTCAGAGCGAGTTCACACATCGCCATGTTGAGCATGATGTCGGGATCGTCAGGGCGCATCTGCAGGCAGATCTTATAATCGCCTATCGCCTCATCATATTTGTGGGTGTTGTGCCTTGCCACGGCGCGCACTCGGTAAGCGTCTTTGATAAACGGGTTTATCTCTATGCACTTAGAGGCATCGCTCTCGGCGCCCGAATAGTCATCGAGCGATATCTTTGCCACTGCGCGGTAAAAGTAAGGCTCTGGAAGATAAGGCTTCTGCTGAATGACCTGATTGAAATACTGGATGGAGAGAATGTAGTCCTCAAAGTACAACGCGTTGCGCCCTATGTTCATCACCTGCTCGGTGTTGATTTGAGCAAACAAAGCAAGAGAACAAGAAAACAAGAGGACAAGAAAACAAGAAGCCCTCTTCAAACGAACTTTTTTGTCAAATTTTGTCAAACGACGCAAAATGACCATGCTCTTGTTTTCATTTTTAGACATAAGAACATAAGTTCATATTTTCTACTTGGTACTTTATACTTTGTACTTTATCCTTGGTTCTTTGTACTTTGTACTTTATCCTTGGTACTTTGTACTTTGTCCTTGGTCCTCTAAACTTTTATGCAAGCATAAAACCTACAATCTCACCTTCTCAAGCACCACGAGGGTCTTGTTCACCGATTTTCCCATTTCATCGCGCTCGGTGGTGAGCAGCTCAACCTCACGGTCGCTGCGCTTGTGGCAGAACTGCGCCTCCTCAAGGGCTATAAGCAAGCGGGTCTCGGTGTCGATATTTGGACATTGGTTATGTGAGGACTTCAAGTCTTCATATTCAATGGCAAAATCCTTAAACGGGTCAATCGTTATCACACCATTTATTATATTGCATCCGCTAGTGATGTTCACGGTGAGCATGTCGATGTCGTTCACCATTTTGATGTCTCGGTCGAGCACATCCTCGCCATTGATAATCTTTACCAACCAGGGGCCATTCATGAAGTCGAGGTTTTGACGGCGGAGCTTGATGACCACGTCGCGGCGCTTATTCTTCATCTCCATGTATTCGGTGTCGCCAACCTTGACGAGGGCTATCGACGACACCTCATCGAGGGCCTTGAGCAAATCGCGTTCTATATACTGGAAATAACCTCCCGATTTCTTGGTGACAAGTATGTCGTTAAACGAAATCTTGTTGTCTTTCTTATTAAGAGTGTAAGTCGCATTAATGGCATTGGTGCCAGTGTTGCCATACAACATACGACCAAGCACATCAAAGTTGAGATAAACCCTTGAGCCAGCAATCCTTGTCACTTCCGATTCATTGATTTCCACTACATTCCACTCGCCATTAATCTGTTCCATCTCATTGGTGATGGGTAAGTCAACCTCCTCAAGCGTCTGCTCGATAAAGACTGTCTGCTTTGGCTCTTTCTTGTCTTTTTCTTTCTTTTTCCTGCCGTATGCCACATCAGGGCACGATGCCATGAGCGCAAAAAGCAGGGCAAATATTGTTATTCTTCTTATCATTTTCAGTAAATATTTTCGGTCAAAAATATGCTTTTAATGAGCAAAATTCGTCATTTTACAAATAATAAGCAAATTTGACCATTACTTTTTATTATTTTTTTATAACTTTGTAGTGCATTTTAAACTTAATTGAAGCTGACAAGACAATGGTAGCTGTCGAAGCAAGGGTCGGCTTCGCCGAGAACCTTTAGCTCGACGAGAGTATGAAGCCCTAGTCGCACGAAGTGCGGTGGGCGGTGGCGAAGCCATCATGCTTGACTCAAATTGAACAAAATTTTTAAAGAAAAATTATCCAAAATTTTAGATAAAATGCTCACGCTCGCAAGGCTTTGTGCAAGCACAAGCTTTGACTCGCTTAATCGCATTTTTGATAAATTTTTTGTTTCAATTTTGTTGAATTTCCACGCGAAGCGTGTTAAATGAGTCATCAAGGCATTTATGTGCCTGTTGTTACTGGTCGTTTAACAAGAATGTCAGCTAAAAACTATAAACTATTAACTATTAACTATATTTTTTTATGACAAAAATCACTAAATCAGGGCTTGACCCAAAGAACTTCTTCGAAATTGTTGACGGCAAGCCAGTAGCACTCTTTGTGCTCACCAACAAGAACGGCGTGGAAGCCTGCATCACCAACTATGGCGGGCGCATCGTGAGCCTCATGGTTCCTGACCGCGATGGCACCCTCACCGATGTGGAACTGGGACACGACAGCATCGCCAATTACCTTGCCGACAGCGGCAACTTTGGCGCGCTCATAGGGCGTTACGGCAACCGCATCGGGCAAGGCAAGTTCACCTTAGATGGTGTGGAATACCACCTTCCCATCAACAACGGTCCCCATTGCCTGCATGGTGGGCTCAAGGGCTACGACAAGAAAGTGTGGGATGCCAAGCAAGACGGCAACCGACTGGAGCTAACGCTGGTCGATCCCGACGGCACCGAGGGCTTCCCTGGCACGCTCAACGTGAAGGTGGTTTATACCCTAACCGACGACAACGCCATCGACATCGACTATAGCGCCACTACCGACAAGCCAACCATCGTGAACCTCACCAACCACTCTTATTTCAACCTCAACGGCGACCTCGCGTCGAGCATCCACAACCACGTGCTAACAGTTGATGCCGACCGCATTACGCCTGCCGACGAGACGCTTATCACCGACGGCTCGTTTATGGACGTGACAGACACGCCTTTCGACTTCCGCTCACCCAAACCCATCGGGCAAGACATCAATGCCGACGACCAACAACTCAAGAACGGCAACGGCTATGACCACAGCTTCGCCCTGAACCACCCCGGCGACTTGAGCAAGGTGGCATTGCGTGTGATGTCGCCAGTGACGGGCATCGTCATGGAGGTGTTCACAACAGAGCCGGCAGCGCAGATGTACACCGGCAACTTCCTCGACGAGAACCTCAAAGGAAAGTTCGGCGTAGGCTACCCGGCGCGCTCGGCAGTGGCGTTTGAGACACAGCACTACCCCAACACCCCCAACTGCCCCCAATACCCGTCGTGTGAGCTGCGACCAGGCGAGACCTACCACACCCGCACCATCTACCGCTTCACAACGGCATAACATATTGCCAAATAAACCTAAAGAGCCACGCAACAATAGTCGCATGGCTCTTCTTTTATCTTTACCTGTTAAGTTTTATATTCCCTCTTCTCGGTCCTTCTCAAACTCGTCGCTTAGCTCTCGCAGCTCTTCCTCGTTGAAGTTCTCGTCACCATAGAACGCCTCGTCAATATCAGCGTCGATATCTGTGTCAACCTTGAGTGGCGCTGCAAACATATCGGGCAGTGTCTCCTGGGGAGCCTTGCCCTCCTTGCGCTGGCACAAAGGGTCGTGGAGGCTCTTGCCTGGCACGGTCTCTTTGAGAATCATATAGAAATAACGCTCGGTCATGTAATCAAAGACAAACTTGATTTTCTGACCCTCGTCCTCTATCAACTCGTCGAGAGGGGTGTCTTCCATGATCCAGATGTCCTCATCGCTGTCGGTGTCCATGTCAATATATGTGACCTCTTTCTCTTTGCACCAATCCTCATCGCAAATTACAAAAGAATCCATCTGGCTCTTGTCGTAGCCGGCGGCTTCCAAGATGGTGTTACGTAGCCTGACAAAGGTGTCAGAGCTGTCAATCGCAATCTCTAATTTAAAATTTTCTGCTTCTTCCGAACCTATCAGAAACTTGTAAATCATAGCTTAGTTTTATTTTTTAAAATTATCACGGTGCGAAATTAGTAAAAAAATGAATTAAGCAAGCATTATTGCCACTTTTTTTTATCAACAAGTAAAAAAAAGAGCTTTTCCAAATTTTTCAGCAAGAAAAAATGAACAAAATTAGGGATAAAATAGATTATTCTACAGTTTCTCTACCATTATTACTCCTATCAGCACCAAAGCGCAACCAACCACTGCTACCATTCCCACTGTCTCGCCAAGCATTATCACACCCATCACGATAGAGATTATAGGGTCGAGATAGAGATAATTGCTCGACTTGATGGCGCCAATCTTCTTGATCACGAGATTCCAGATGAAGAATGCCGCCATAGAGCAAATCAGTGCTAGGAACAGCATGATGGCAAGTAAGTCGGGACGCAACAGGGTAGATATGGGTGTCATTGGCTCAAGAAACATCAACGGGAAGGCGCACAAAAAGCCGTAAATCATCACTTTGCGGGTGATGGAAAGAGTGCTGTGACGACCTTGCACACGCTTAAGAAGCACGCTATATACCGACCACGACAGTGCGGCAAGCAGAGCCAGCACGTTGCCAAGCAACCCGTCGCCCCACACCAGTCCGTCGCGCAGAGTCACCACTGCCACTCCCAGAAAAGCCACCATCGAGCTCAGCAGTATTTTCCACGAGAAATGTTCCTCTTTCAGGAATATCGCAGCTAAGATCGTGGTCAGCAAGGGATTTATGGCAATCACTATCACCACGTCACTGAGTAGCGTCAGCTTCAACGCCACATTTTGCAGCACGAAGTACATGGCGCCGCCAGTGAGTCCGCACAGCACTGCCAGTGCCTCGTCGCGCCAATTCCATAACGAGACCTTGAAACGTGAAATAATGAGCAGTCCCAGATATGCTAACAGCGAGCGATACACAAAAATCTCGGTCGGCGTAATGCCGTTGTTAAGCAATATCTTATTAAATGGGAACGATACTCCCCACGCCAGTATCACCAGTATGGCTATGATATGATACCACACAATATTCATTGTTGTTCGTTGTTCGTTTATTGTTATTCGTTTATCGAGGACCGGGAATCGGGGATCGGGGATCGGAGATCGAAGACCAGAGTTCCTCTAACCTCTAAACTCTAACCTCTAAACTGCGCGAAGCGCCCTCACCTCTTCATCCATAATTTTCTCTCATCAGCATCCATGAGTTCGATGGCATATCGCAGTGCAGTGCGGGGCATCTCTTGAGCATGATGGTGTAAGAATTCCCGAAGCACATCAAGGCTCACGCGCTTGCCCATCTCCCGCAGCATCCACCCTACTGCCTTGTGCATCAAGTCGTGAGAATGATGCAGGTGGAGCTCGGCATAACGCAAGGTGAATTGTGGGTCGCCATGCCTGAGTGGTCCCAAAGTGCAAACCATCGACATTCGTTGTTCCCACAGGTTGTCGCTGGCTGCAAGGCGGTCGAGTGTGGCAAGTTTCTCTTTTCCGCTATAATGTGAAGGCGACATGAGCCACTCCCCCACTATCTTATACACCGACAGGTCAACGAGATCCCAATTGTTGGCGCAACGGGCATGCGACAAATAGAACTCCACAATAATGTCGCGCTGGGCAATGGCGTTTTCATCGTCCTTCAGCTTTTTCTTATTTTGAGCCTCAAACTGTGCCACCAGCACCAGCAAGCCGCACAAGCGCACCTCATGCCACGGCGAGGCGAGCAAATTCTCCACCTCACCCAGCGGCAACGCCTTGCAACGCGCCACCACACGGCGAGTGACGGGGACTTTGATACCAAGGAACCGGTCGCCCTCGCCATAGTCGCCCTCACCAGTCTTGAAAAAACGCATCAGGTGCCGCACCTGGGCCTCATCGCCTAGCGACTCCATGAGGGCAATCACCTGCCTAGCAGTTCCTAACTCTTTATCGTTACGCGTCACAGCCGATCTTTATCTAATAAAATGCATAGGTTGCCAATCTTCTTCCTCGGGAGCGGGAATGGCGGCTGTCGATTTGTTCTTGAGTAGCCAGGCCATGTTACGGGCGAGTTGGCGCATGGTCTGCATTCCCTCCACATCGAGCTGCGCCTCACCTTTGCCTAGACCATAGACGATGTTCCAATACTGCGATGTCACAAGGGGCATATTCTTGAGCTGGAAGGGCATCATCAATGTCTGCAACGCCGCAGTGGCACCACCACGGCGGCACACGGCAACAGCGGCAGCGGGCTTGTTATCGACTTGTGCCCCGGCATAGAAAGTGCGCTGAATAAGTGCCAACACCTGCCCGGCAGGCTGACCGTAATACACTGGCGAGCCAACCACCAGTGCGTCGGCAGCGCTCATCTTCTTTATCATCTCGTTGCAGATGTCATCGTCGAAGGCGCACTTGCCATCACGCTTCTCGTGGCACTTACCACAGGCGATGCACCCACGCACCGGCTTCATGCCTATCCACGCAATCTCGGCATCTATTCCCTCATCGTTCAGAGTCTTTGCCACCTCACTCAAAGCAAGAAAAGTGTTGCCATCCCTGCGAGGCGAGCCATTTATCAATAATACTTTTGCCATAACTTATTATTAATATTTCACATTAAAAAATCGCACAAAATTAGTGCAAGTTGAGAGAAATGCCAAATTTATTTGAGCATTTCCGAAGCGCAGCCTAATTTATCTATAATTATCAAAAAAATCATGAAAAGAAAAACAAGTTGATGTTTTATGGATTATTGTAGGTCGCACCGAGAAAAAACTAACTACTAATAACCAAAAACTAACAACTTTTTACTACCTTTGTGCCCGATAATAACGAAATCTATGGCAAACAATTCATTACTAGAGCGGTTAGATGGCCTTGACGCGCGGTTTGAGGAGATTCAGACTCTTATTACCGACCCGTCGGTCATCGCCGACCAGAAGCGATATGTAAAGCTCAGCAAGGAGTACAAAAGTCTTGAGAACCTGCTGGCTGTGACACACGAATATAAAAAGAAAATCGAGGACGTGGAAGACGCCAAGGATCTGCTCGCCAGCGAGAGCGACGAGGAGCTAAGAGCTATGGCTCGTGAAGAGATTGATGCAAACCAGGAAGAGCTTCCCAAACTCGAAGAGAAGATAAAACTGCTGCTCATTCCCGAAGACCCCGAAGACTCGAAGAACGCCATCATCGAGATACGTGGCGGCACAGGCGGCGACGAGGCTGCCCTCTTTGCCGGCGACCTGGCACGCATGTACACCCGCTACTGCGAGAGCCGGGGCTGGAAAATCGAGATGTCGAGTTGCAGCGAGGGAGCCGCGGGAGGCTACAAGGAAATTGTGTTCAGCGTCACTGGCAACGGCGTGTATGGCACTCTCAAATATGAGAGCGGCGTGCACCGTGTGCAGCGCGTGCCGGTCACCGAGACTCAGGGACGCGTCCACACCTCGGCGGCGTCGGTGGCGATATTGCCCGAGGCCGAGCCGTTTGACATCGAAATCAACGAGGGCGAGATAAAGTGGGACTACTTCCGCTCCAGTGGTGCCGGCGGACAGAACGTGAACAAGGTGAACTCTGGAGTGCGCCTGCGCTACATGTGGAACAACCCCAACACCGGCGAGGACCAGGAAATCCTCATCGAGTGTACCGAGACCCGCGACCAGCCCAAGAACAAGGAGCGCGCACTGGCACGTCTGCGCACCTTCATCTACGACAAGGAGCATCAGAAGTACGTTGACGACATCGCCAGCCGTCGCAAGACACTGGTGAGCACCGGCGACCGCTCGGCAAAAATCCGCACCTACAACTACCCACAGGGCCGCATCACCGACCACCGCATTGGCTACACCATCTACAACCTACCAGCCTTCATGGACGGTGACATACAAGACTGCATCGACCACCTCATCGTAGCCGAGAACGCCGAGAAACTCAAAGAGGCAGAACTATAAGATAAGTTCTGCCGCTTCGCGTTGCTCGCTAGTTAGCCGCGCTTCGCGCTAGTTTGCCGCTCAGCAAGCTGAGCTAGATTATGAGTCTAGGAGAGCAACGCGAGCAACACAACCAGCGAGCAACGCGAGCGGCACAACCAGCGAGCAACGCGAGCAACACAACCAGCGAGCAACGCGAGCGGCACAACCAGCGAGCAACGCGAGCAACACAACCAGCGAGCACCGCGAGCGACACAACCAGCGAGCACCGCGAGCGGCACAACCAGCGAGCAACGCGAGCGACACAACCAAGAAATTTGGCTTAAATTCGTTTAATTCGTGGTTTTTTGCTAACTTTGCACCCAATTAGAAATAGGTAATAATTTTAAAACTTTTCAAAATGGCTAATTTTAATGATTACAACTTTGCCGGTAAGAAGGCAATCGTGCGTGTTGATTTCAATGTCCCTCTGAATGAGGAAGGTAAGGTTACCGACGACACCCGCATCCGCGGAGCGTTGCCCACCCTTAAGAAGATTCTTGCCGACGGAGGCAGCCTCGTGGTGATGTCGCACATGGGCAAGCCTAAAGGCAAAGTCAACCCCAAGCTCTCGCTGAGCCAGATTACCAGCGACGTGGCTGAAGCTCTTGGCACTGAGGTGAAATTCGCTCCCGACTGCGCCAAGGCTGCCGACGCTGCCGCTGCCCTGAAGCCAGGCGAGGTGCTACTGCTTGAGAACCTGCGATTCTATCCCGAGGAGGAAGGCAAACCTGTAGGCATTGACAAAGAAGACCCTGCCTATAGCGACGCCAAAAAGGAGATGAAGACCCGTCAGGCTGAGTTTGCCAAAACTCTCGCCAGTTATGCCGACTGCTATGTGAACGATGCTTTCGGCACCGCTCACCGCCGTCACGCCTCTACTGCTGTCATCGCCGACTATTTCGATGACGACAACAAGATGCTCGGTCTCTTGATGGAGAAAGAGGTAACCGCTATCGACAATGTGCTCAAGAACGCTCAGCACCCCTTCACCGCCATCATTGGCGGCAGCAAGGTGTCGTCGAAGCTCGCCGTCATCAAGAACCTGCTCGATAAGGTTGACAACCTCATCATTGGCGGCGGCATGGGATTCACATTCTTCAAGGCCGAAGGCGGACGCATCGGCAACTCGCTCCACGAGGACGACCTTATGCCCGAGGCTCTCAACGTGCTTGCCGAGGCTAAGAAGAAGGGGGTTCACGTGCAGCTTTCGGTTGCCACTGTGGCTGGCCGCGAGTTCAAGAACGACACCGAGCAACGCATCTTCGACACCCACAACATCGAGGACGGTTGGGAAGGCATGGATGCCAGCCCCGCTTCTCTTGCTCTGTGGAAAGAAATTATCATGAACAGCAAGACCATTCTCTGGAACGGTCCTGTGGGAGTGTTTGAGTTTGAGAACTTTGCCAAAGGCACTGGCGAAATCGCTAAGTATGTCGCCGAGGCTACCAAGAACGGCGCTTACTCCCTCGTGGGCGGTGGCGACTCGGTTGCCGCTGTCAACAAGTTTGGTCTGGCCGACCAAGTTTCCTACGTCTCTACCGGTGGCGGCGCAATGCTCGAAGCCATCGAGGGCAAGACTCTCCCAGGCGTAGCAGCTATCAAAGGCGAGTAATAATTTGCTCTCATACGAAAAAACAACGGCTCATCATTTTTGTCGAGCCGTTGTTTTTCTGCAATTTATACTATTCCATTCAAAATTATGCTGAGAAAATTATGCTACAAACATAATTTTATTTGCATAATTAAAATATTTACTATATTTTTGCGGTCAAAACTGATATTCAAGCATTATGACGACAAATCCATTCATATTAACTCCACGTATTCCAGAGGAATACTTCTGTGACCGCGAGCAAGAAACTCATCAATTAATAACTACTGTTACCAATCAAAGCAATCTCGTTCTCATCTCTCCCCGACGAGTGGGAAAAACTGGACTAATAAACCATTGCTTTGAACAGCCAACAATAAAGGATGACTTTATCACTGTGTCAATCGACATTCTGCACACCACATCGTTCAGCGAGCTGATTCTAGAACTTGGCAATGCTGTCTTTAAGAATGTGGCAAAGAAAAGTGAGCGTATGTTGACAAAATTCATTGCCGCATTACGCTCTCTAAGTGCAAGTTTCGGTTATGACCCACTTAACGGCACTCCAACTTTTGATATCAAACTCGGACAAGTGACTTCCCCAGCTTACACTCTCGACGAGATTTTCACCTATCTCGAAGAAGCTGAGAAGCCTTGCATTGTGGCTATCGATGAGTTTCAACAGATAACGAACTATCAAGAGAAAAACGTTGAAGCATTGCTGCGCAGCAAGATTCAATTTCTGCGAAACACCTATTTCATCTTCGCTGGTAGCGAACGACGAATCATTAGCGAAATGTTCTTCTCTAGCAAACGCCCATTCTACCAGAGCGCATCATTATTAATGCTAGAGCCAATAGAAATCGAGAAATACACATCATTTGTCAAGCATCATTTTGAAGCAGCGGGTAAAAAAATTCACGAAGATACCGTCGCCAGTGTCTATCATAAGTGGCAAGGCATCACAATGTATATGCACCGCATTTTCCACGACGCGTTCATCCTTGTGCAAGAAGGCGAGGAATGCACACCACAGATCATTGACGAAATAACCAATTCTTATCTTGCACAAAACGAGAAACGCCTACAAGAAATGCTGACATTTATCACACCTCAACAGAAAGAACTACTCTACGCCATAGCACGCGAAGGAGTAGCCACAAAACTCACCTCGGCGGCATTTGTCAAGAGAAACCAATTGAAATCGGCAAGCGCCGTACAGTCGGCGACAAAACGTCTGCTTGAATATGATATAATAACCCAAAAGGGTCACGAGTTTTCTGTCTCTGACCCTCTTCTCTCCATCTGGCTGAGGAGCAGGATAGATTAATCGCTCACCAGTTTGCGGTAACGCACGCGGGTGGGTTCTTCTTTGCCTAGGCGCTTGAGTTTGTTCTCTTCATATTCTGAATAAGAGCCTTCGAAGAAGAACACGTTGCTGTCGCCCTCAAAGGCGAGGATGTGGGTGCAGATGCGGTCGAGGAACCAGCGGTCGTGGCTGATGACCACGGCGCAGCCGGCGAAGTCGTCGAGACCTTCCTCCAGAGCCCGCAGAGTGTTCACATCGATGTCATTGGTAGGCTCGTCGAGCAGCAGCACGTTGCCTTCCTCCTTGAGTGCAAGGGCCAGCTGCAAGCGGTTTCGCTCACCGCCGCTGAGCACGCCGCACTTCTTTTGCTGGTCAACGCCCGAGAAGTTGAAACGCGACAGATAGGCGCGCGCGTTCACGTCGCGACCGCCCATGCGCAGCAGTTCTACCCCACCCGAAATCACCTCATAGACGGTCTTGTCGGGGTCGATGCTCGTGTGCTGCTGGTCAACATACACCGCCTTGACGGTCTCTCCCACCTCAAAGGTTCCGCTGTCGGGCTTCTCAAGTCCCATAATGAGTCGGAAAAGCGTGGTCTTGCCAGCGCCATTAGGACCTATCACGCCCACGATGCCGTTAGGCGGCAGCATGAAATTGAGGTCGTCGAAGAGCAATTTGTCGCCGTAGGCCTTCGCCACATGCTGAGCCTCGATAACCTTGTTTCCCAAGCGCGGACCATTAGGAATGAATATCTCAAGTTTCTCTTCTTTCTCCTTTACGGTCTCGTTGAGTAGCTTGTCGTAGCTGTTAAGACGTGCCTTGCCCTTAGCCTGACGCGCCTTTGGTGCCATGCGCACCCATTCCAACTCACGCTGCAAAGTCTTGCGACGCTTGCTCTCGGTCTTCTCCTCTTGCGCCAGTCGCTGCGTTTTCTGCTCCAGCCAACTGCTGTAGTTTCCACGCCAGGGAATACCCTCGCCACGGTCGAGTTCGAGAATCCACCCTGCCACATGATCGAGGAAGTAGCGGTCGTGAGTCACGGCAATCACCGTGCCCTCATACTGCTGCAAGTGCTGCTCCAGCCAGTCGATAGACTCAGCGTCGAGGTGGTTGGTAGGCTCATCGAGCAGGAGCACGTCGGGTTTCTGCAACAACAGTCGGCACAAAGCCACACGTCGGCGCTCACCACCGCTCAGGTGCTCGGTGCTCTCGTCGCCATGCGGACAACGCAAAGCGTCCATCGCCCGCTCCAGACGACTGTCGAGATTCCAAGCGTCGGTAGCGTCAATTATGTCCTGCAACTGAGCTTGACGTGCAAAGAGTTCATTCATCTTGTCTTCATTCTCATAATACTCAGGCAAGCCAAACTTCTGGTTTATCTCCTCATATTCCTTGAGAGCGTCAACCACATGCTGCACACCCTCCTGTACCACTTCCTTGACGGTCTTTGTTGGATCAAGTTGCGGGTCCTGAGGCAGATAGCCCACACTATAGCCAGGGGCAAACACCACCTCGCCTTGATACTGCCTCTCGATGCCGGCGATGATTTTCATCAAGGTAGATTTACCCGCGCCATTAAGACCAATGATGCCAATCTTCGCCCCATAGAAGAACGAGAGATAGATGTTTTTGAGAATCTGTTTCTGGTTTTGCTGAATTGTCTTGCTCACCCCCACCATGGAGAAGATGATTTTCTTGTCGTCAACTGTTGCCATAAAATATAAGTTTAGTGTTTAGAGGTTAGAAGTTTTTGAGTACTCAATCCCCAACGACACAGTTATATCAAACAACTTTCCAACAACTTGAACAACTAAAAATTTTTTCTCACGCTCGGCACTTTTCTCAAACAAAGTCAACAAAGAAGAACAAAGTCAACAAAGAATATTTTTTGTTATTCTTGTCAGGTTTTTAATAAAATGCTCACGCTCGCAAAGCTTTGAGCAAGCTCAAGCTTTTCTCGCTTAATCGCATTTTTGTTTATTTTGTTTGATTTAAACTCGCTTAATCGCATTTTTATTGTGCTTGTTGTTAACTTGTTGTTTTTGTTGTTTTTTATAACGGTGAACTGTGAACTATTATCGTCATGCCGTCGTAGGCGAGTTCCACGCCTGGAGGCAGTAGTTTTGTGGTCTCAGCGTGCAGACCTATGCCGTGGCTCATGTGGATGAGCACTGCTCTACCCGGCTTTATCTGCTCAATTATTTCAAGTGCTTGAGAAAGCGATATGTGCGAGATATGCTTCTCGAAGCGCAATGCGTTGAGCACAAGCACCGGGATACCACGCAACTGCTCTATCTGCTGCTGAGCGATGGTCTTGCAATCGGTGATATAGGCTAGGCCACCAATCTTGAACCCCAAGATGGGAAGCTTGTAATGAAGCACTGGTATTGGCTCTATCCTGATGCCTGCGCAGTCAAATGCGTCGTGGTCGTTAATCTCAATCAAGTCGTAATGTGGCACTCCGGGATAGGGATGCTCGGCAAAGCAATACGACAGACGCTGGCGAATAGCGGCAATCACGTCACGACGCGCAAAGATTGGGAAATTGCTGAAACCCCGTAGCTCCTCAAGACCGCCTATGTGGTCATAGTGGATGTGGGTGATGAGCAATGCGTCGAGATTGGCGTTGCCAGTACTGAGAATCTGCTGACGGAAGTCGGGACCACAGTCTATCAAGATGCGCTTGCCACGCCATTCCACCAGCGCCGACTGCCGCAAGCGCTTGTCGCGAGGGTCGCTCGAGCGGCACACCTGGCAACGGCACCCTATCTGCGGTACCCCAGTGCTGGTGCCGCTGCCCAATAGCGTTATTTTCAGCTCGTCGTCCATCATCTGAACTCTTTCAACACACCATCAACGAAGAACAGATACCGCCCTCCGTCATAATACCAGTATTCTCGCAACCCCGACTGGTCGGGCAGCTGACGCACATTAACGGGGCTGCCCATTGCCAAACGGCACTCCTCCTTTGTCATGCCTTCGGCAACCTTGCCATTGACAATATTCGCCCACGTGGCAGGCGAGATGTCGGGATATTGTTTCCTGACATCAGTCATCGAGAACAGCGAGTCGAAATCTCGCCCCACGCCATCGGAGCCAGGCACCTTCATCCACACAAACGCCTCGTCGCCATTGTCGGTGGCACGAAACTCCACTTTGAGAGGATACACCTTGTTGCCGGGCTTCACTGCGGTAATGACTACAGGAATAAACCTGCGGTTGCCTGCAGGGTGACCTCCTTCAATATCATACCATATTGCAGTCTTGACATATACCGTTTTATCAACAAGCTGATTAACTACATTTTGAATAATGTCGTCATCAACCAGGAAGGGTATAGAGAATGAGCGGCGGTTTACTTCTTTAAATGTTTTACCAGTATTGTACATCAGCCTATATGACCCACAATTCAAATAAATATCGACGACTTCGTTATTGTCGAGTGTCTTGTGAGTGCCGTAGCCTGCATAGCTAAGTTTCTTGCCTTCGAGCGCCAATGTGTCGAGGTCATAATCGACCGACGGCTTGAAGATGAGGCGTGCCTGATTATCGACACACCAGAACTCCTTGCCCTCGCGCCAAGAAGACAGTGAGTCGGCTGCGACATGAATCGACGATTCACGGCTGCCGTCATCGAAGTGCCGGATAGCGCGCTGCACATCTTTCTCGGTGATCTTCTTGGTGCTCTCCACGCCAGTGAAGCAGCCCGTCAATGACAGAGCCGCAACAGCAACAAGCAATATATTTAATGCACACCTCATTGGCATATCAGTTTTGAATAAAATGCTCACGCTCGCAAAGCAATTGAGCTAACAAGCTGACAAGGAACAAGCAAACAAGGCAATGGTAGTTTAGCAGCATGACACATGTCTCGTCAGCTAGTCAGCTTGTTTGTCTCGCTTAATCGCATTTTTCATCTACAAAGTTAATCGTTTATCACCAATTTACACCGTTTACAAGTGATTTTTTCAGTATTTTTATAACAAATCATTTTTTTTAGTACTTTATAAATATTCCGAGCAAAACAATGTAGCAATTATTTTGATATTTGTTAAACTTGCAGTAAATTTGCAAGCGAATAAGAAAAAAATGGCATTAATTTAAACTGTAAATGATATGAAATCAAAACTCTTTTTACTATTGTCTATGGCAGCTGTCATCTTCACAAGCTGCAACACCACAAAGGACATCCCTTACATGATTGGCGCAAACCAACTGCCACAAGAGGTGCTTCAATCGGCCGCCAAGGCGAGCGATCCGGCAGTCATGCCTGGCGACATGCTGCAAATCAACGTTATCAGCAGCAACACCGAGGCGGTGAAACCGTTCAACAAAATCGACTATGTGTCTAACCTGGGAGGCAGCGGCAGCATGAACGGCAATAGCGAGAACTCTATGTATTACTATCTCGTGGACGACAAGGGCAACATCGAGTTTCCACTGCTCGGCACCCTGCATGTGGGAGGCATGAGCAAGAGCGCCACCGAGAACTACATAGCCTCGCAAATCTACCCGCGCTATCTCACCGAGCGACCCAGCGTGGAGGTGCGGTTCCAGAACTTCAGGGTCTCTATTCTGGGTGAGGTCAACAGCCCCGGTGTCATCAAGGCCACAAACGGGCGCCTCAACCTGCTCGAGGCCATCGCGCAGGCTGGCGACCTCACGATTCACGGACGCCGCGACAATGTGATGATCGTGCGCACCAACAGCGACGGCAGCCGCTCCATCAACACCGTGAACATGAACGACAAGAACATGATTGTCTCGCCGAGCTTCAACTTGCAGCAAAACGACATCATCTACGTGGAGCCCAACAGCTCCCGTGCCCGCCAGTCGTGGAACGTGCCACCAGCACTGTCGCTGGGAATGTCGTCAGTGGGCACTCTTATCTCCATCGCCACCTTCATCATCACACTGACAAAGTAAGGGAGAGCTAACAAGCTAACAAGAAACAAGCTGACGAGACAATGGTATAATACACATTTGCCTGGTCAGCTTGTTAGCTTGTAACTTGTCAGCTTTAGTTTGCCACAAAGCCTTCAAGACCTGGTTGGTCGATACCCGAGGGGGTGTAAGCTCTAGCAAATTGCTTGAGGAAATTGATTGTGGAGAGTTTTGGCCCACGCTCTACTTGTTCCTCTTGTGTCTGAAATTTTAATTCTTCGGTGTAGTTTTCTTGCATAGGCAGCCTTTCTTTATTAAGTTATACACCTTTATAACGCATCGCAGCCGCCTATTATTATTTCAGATAAATATATTTTTTTTCAAAAAGTTATTAACAAGCTTGTGAGCTCACGGGAACTGCAGGTTATGTTTTTTGAACTGGTCGATGTCGAGTTGCTTGAGACCGCAGCTGTCGAGAGGCAATAAGTCGTTGTGGTCGTTGATATAAAGTCGCTTGTGCAACGTGAAGTTCTGGTTGCTCAGCGACAAGGCATCTTTCTTGTAGGGAGAGTATATGCCGCTTAGGTCGAGCAGGGTGTGGAACACCACCATATTGGTTGACACAGGAATCGCTTCATGAGCCTTCAACTGCGCCACAGCGCCAGGATAGTTACCGGCATACTCTTGCGATGTCCACACGAGCAGTGGCACACGGAGCTGGTAATAGGTGGGCAGTGGCGAGGCGTGAAGGAAGCGCCCCCTCTCATCGTCGAAGATGTCCTCGCCGTGATCGCTGGTGAACACTACAGCACTATTCACGCCCTTTGCATCCACCAATCCTATGACCTGCGACAGCACCCTATCGGTATTGACAATAGAGTTATCATAAGCGTTAATAAGCTCTTTACGATACACCTTCTCGGCCGAGATTACATTGTCGGGCTTAAACACCGCGTCATTTTTAGGATAGCGGTCTTTATAGTTGAAATGGGAGCCATACATGTGGATAACGATAAACAACTTACCGCCATTGTAACGGTCTAGCCTCTGCTTAACACAATCTATCAGCTCATCGTCATAATTATTGCCCGCAAACGACACCTTGTCTTTCAGGAATTTCACTTCGTCGGCCTCACTGCCAAAGGCATCGATAAACGAGTGGTTGCGACGCTGGTTGCTGTAGAAGGCGGTTTGATATCCTGCCTCTTTGTAGGCAGTGATTATTCCCTTGCGATAGTAGAGACTGTCGTACTGCTCACTACCGGCACACGACATGAGCATTGGCACACTCTTATGGGTAGTGTTTGACATCGTGATGGCATCACGATACACCACCAAGTTGGTGAGTGCGCTGATGCCAGGGTTGGTGTTACGGCTGTAGCCATAGAGGCTCCAGTTGTCGGCACGCGATGTCTCGCCTATGACAAGGACATAAATCTCCGATACTGAGTCTTGCCTGAGATTCTTGGCTAGATAAGCGAAATTCTGTGAGGTGAATTCATAATTTCTTTGCTTGGCAAAACGGTCAACAGCAATGCCCACATTATAGGTGCCATTAATGGGGAACACATCATCTTGAACTTTAAATCCCCTGTCGCCAAAGACGTTTATTATCATCAAAACAGCCCCTATCGCCAACACAGGCAATGACCAGATGCGCTGACGACGGCGGAAGCGGTCGCTGAGCGTGGTCTTGGCACGCCACGACACTATCGACATGACAATACCAAATCCATAAAGCCCCACCACAAAAATCACTGCCACCAGCAAATTTGACAGTAGTTCGGTCGCTTCTCCTGGATTGGTGGTGAGCACATTAAGGAACATATCAACAGCTATCGGAGACTCGCCATAGAGCCACAGCAGCACAATCTGGAAAGCGCCCACAAACATGAACCAGAACAGGCACCAAAACGGCTTGCCAGGCTTTTTTGCCAACGTAAACGCAAAGCCAAAAAAGCCCAAAGGCAACACTATCTGGACTATGCGAGTGAGTAGCGACGTCGATTCGGTGAAAAACATGAAGATATTGGGCAATATCGCCATGAACACAAATAGCCTGTAGATGTATTTCTGATTAGTGAATATATGCTTAAAACGATTCATTTGTTGTTCTTGCTCTTAAAAAACTTGCAAAGGTAATAATTTTTCTTTAAAACAGAGCGATGTTGCAAAGGAATGTGTAATTTTGCACACTTGAAACAATGACAGCATCAAGAAACATATATTTGCAGCTTTGGCTCACGTTCATGAAGATTGGCGCATTCACCTTTGGTGGAGGATGGGCGATGATTTCTATCATTGAGCGTGAGATTGTCGATAACCACAAGTGGATTGAGAAAGACGAATTTCTCGACCTGCTCGCCATCGCACAGGCGATGCCTGGCATCTTGGCAGTGAATATCGCAGTGGTGATTGGCGACAGGCTACGTGGCGTGAAAGGCAGCATGGCGGCAGCCTTCGGCACTATATTGCCGTCGTTTGTCATTATCCTTGCCATCGCTATTTTCCTCACTCCCGAGACCATCAAGAACAACGAGGTGCTCACACGCATCTTCAAGGGCATACGTCCCGCTGTGGTCGCGCTCATCATAGCGCCAGTCATCACCACTGCACGTGCCGCAAAAATCAACTGGAGAACCATCATCATCCCAGTAGCTGTAGCGGCTCTCATCTACTCGGGCTTGCCTGTAGTGTCCAACCCTATTCTATACATCGTTTTGGGAGGCATTGGCGGTTACATCTACTACACCAATGTCACCCTCAAACAGCGAAAGGAGGGCGAGCAATGAGCATCTACCTGAAACTAATATGGGCTTACCTCAAGATTGGTCTCTTCGGCTTTGGAGGAGGTTACGCCATGCTCTCGCTAGTGCAGAACGAGGTGGTGAAAAACGGTTGGATTACTAACCAGATGTTCACCGACATAGTAGCCATCTCACAGATGACACCAGGTCCCATAGGCATCAACAGCGCAACCTATATAGGCTATGTATCGACAGGCAACGTGCTTGGCTCAATAGTGGCTACTCTCGTAGTGGTGCTACCGCCCTACCTGCTCACGCTATATGCCAGCCACTACATCTCGCGTCACAGCGACAGCACCATCATCAAGGGTGCCTTCATGGGGCTGCGACCAGTGGTGGTGGGACTTATCGCCAGCGCCGCATTGCTGCTGATGAACAAGGACAACTTCGGCATCGCCGGCTCTACCGAGAACCTCATCTCCATCGCCCTGTGCGTGGCATCGTTCTGCACGGTGTATTTCACCAAAATTCATCCCATTTTTGTAATCATTATGGCAGGAATCGCCGGTTTTTTCCTGTTTTAACAAAAACGTTCTGTATGTTGCGATGCCATCGCAACTATTTAACAATAACTATATGAAGTATCAAGACGCCATCAACTATCTCTACAATCAGCTTCCCGCTTTTGAGAGGCAGGGGGCTAGCGGTTACAAACCAGGGCTTGGCAACGCCATCGCACTCGACGACTGGACAGGAAACCCGCACCGTGCCTACCGATGCATCCATATTGCTGGAACCAACGGCAAAGGCTCGGTAGCTAACCTCCTCGCCGCCACCCTGCAAGCCAGCGGCTACCGCGTGGGGCTGTTCACCTCGCCGCATCTGGTAGATTTCAGAGAACGCATCCGTGTCAACGGCAAGATGATTGACAAGCGCAGCGTGAGCCACTTTGTGGAGCGATGGCTAAAAAGCGACCAGTCATGCGAACCGTCGTTCTTTGAATTAACCACCGCACTGGCATTTGAATATTTCAAAAAGCAAAAAGTAGATTTTGCCGTGATAGAGGTGGGGCTGGGCGGCAGGCTCGACAGCAGCAACATAATCACCCCCATCTTGAGCGTAATCACCAACATCTCAATCGACCACACTCAGTTCTTGGGCAACACCCTTGCCGAGATTGCCAGCGAGAAGGCGGGCATCATCAAGCCTCGCGTGCCGGTAGTTATTGGCGAGGCCTACAAGTCCGAGGTGCGTGACGTCTTTGAACGCACTGCCAGCGAATGCCACTCCCCTATTGTTGTGGCTCAAGATTCACCACTGGTGACCAATGCTTCTCATAATGCTGACGGCACTTTGCTACTCACTACAGGCAACTATGGCAATATCACATGCCAACTCTCGGGCGACTACCAGGTCAAGAATGCCAACACCGTGCTGCACGCCATCGCTATGCTGAGAAAGATTGGTATAATAATAAAAGAAAAGGCTGTAAAACAAGCTTTTGCCCATGTGTGTCAATACACTGGCTTTATGGCACGATGGATGGTTGTGGGCAAGGAACCAACAGTGATTTTTGATGCAGGACACAACGCAGGAGCGTGGGAAATTCAATCAAAACAATTAGCAAATCTCAAATGTGACAAGTTGCATATAGTACTAGGTTTCTCGGCAGATAAAGACATCGATACCGTTCTCGGCATGATGCCAAAAGATGCCATCTACTACTTCACACAAGCGCAATCATCACGCTCTATGAAGGCGCAAGACCTGCAAGCACTCGCTACCAAGCACGGGCTAGAAGGAGAAACCTATTCTAAAGTGACTCTCGCCTACAAAGCAGCCCTGAAAGCCGCAAAACCCAGCGACGCAGTCTTCGTGGGCGGCAGTTTCTACGTTTTGGGAGATTTGTTTAAAAAGTTGAAATGAATTAAAGGAAATAAAGGAGTTAAAACATCTTGTGGCTGTTACAAAACTAAAGAACAACTAATCTTTCTGATTAATCTGATATTAACAAAAATACATTTTCTTGAAAAACAGTCGAATAAAAAATCAGATTAATCCGTAGTTTTCTATTTTGTGTGTGGGGCGTGGGCTACATCCCTTGTCCTCTTGTTCTCTTGTTCTCTTGTCCTCTTGTCCTCTTGTCCTCTTGTTCTCTTGTTCTCTTGTTCTCTTGTTCTCTATAAGAAAAAAAAGCAGTGGAGCTGTAAGCCGGGTTATGTAGTCATTACCCGTGGGTAATGCCGCTTGTCATTTATCTGTCTGGACGTGTTGCCACGCCAGTATAGCAGTCTACCCCTCGACAATGGGCGAGCAACCCTTAGATGCCGATATACTTGACCTTGCAACTCGCAGGTGGTGCGGCACGCCATGTCGCCGTGGCGCCCGGTGGGCTCTTACCCCGCCTTTTCACCCTTACCACCCATGGGTGGCGGTTATTCTCTGTCACCTTAACCCTGAGGTCACCCCCAGCTTCCCGTTAAGAAATGCGATGCTCTGTGTTGCCCGGACTTTCCTCCCGCGCTCGATAGTGGCGCGAGCGACAAGCCACCCCACTGCTTTTGCGGGTGCAAAATTACATCTTTTTTATCAAACAATTACTAACAAATAAGAACAATTACAAACATTTATTTTTTTCTTAGTGTGACATTTTTATTCAAAATCTAACAATAACACTTATTATTTGTTATGTTTGTTTTTCTTTGTTGTCTTTGTATGAATTTGGATAATGCCAGGGAACGAAATAAAAAAATGGGCGAGAAACCCCGCCCACTTAACCTTTATGACTTAACACTTATTTCTAGAACGCCTTGAAGCTCATGTCGAGCGACTTGACGCTGTGGGTCAATGCCCCCACCGAGATATAGTCCACGCCACACTCACCGTAAGAGCGCAGAGTGTCGATGGTGATGCCTCCGCTCGACTCGGTCTCTACCTGGCCGTCAACGATTTTCACCGCCTCACGGGTTAGCTCGGGAGTGAAGTTGTCGAACATCACGCGATCCACGCCACCTGCGGCAAGCGCCTCACGCAGCTCGTCGAGGTTGCGCACCTCAATCTCAATCTTCAAGTCTTTGTTGTTCTCTTTGCACCAGCGTTTTGCGCCCTCAATGGCAGCGGTTATGCCGCCGGCGAAATCCACATGGTTGTCCTTGAGCAGAATCATGTCGAAGAGGCCGATGCGGTGGTTGCAGCCGCCGCCAATCTTCACCGCGTCTTTCTCCATGATGCGCATGCCCGGAGTGGTCTTGCGGGTGTCGAGCACTTTAGTGTGCAGGCCCTCAAGCTCTTTCTGATAGCGTGCCGTGACGGTGGCGATGCCGCTCATGCGCTGCATGATGTTGAGCATCAGGCGCTCGGTCTGCAACAGCGACTGCACCTTGCCCTCAACTATGAAAGCGATGTCGCCAGGCTTCACATGGGCACCATCCTCGATGTAGGTCGTCATCTTCAGTTCAGGGTCAAATTTGTCAAACACCCTCCGCGCCATCTCCACGCCAGCAAGGATGCCTTCTTCCTTGATTATCAGTCGTGAGCGACCCATCTCGTCGGCAGGAATGCTACACAATGTGGTAGCGTCGCCATCACCAATATCCTCAGCAAACGCCAAGTCAATCAATTCATCAATCAATTCATCTCTTGTTTTCATATCATTTATGTTTTTTTGTGTTATTGTTTAAATGTAAATATGATTATTAGAAAAAACATAGGCAGCACGCATTTTCAACTGGTGACAATTTGTCACCGTTTCATTACCTTCTTGTTTCAGCCTTTGTTTAAGTTTTCTCCAATAAGCTTGTGGGTCTGCGCTGTCGGTCAGGATTCTCACCACATCAACAATAGAGAAATACCATTTCTCTTGCTCATCATCCCAAACGGTCCGCACTTTTTGTTCTTGGAAAAGCTGTATAGCTTGTTTTTTTACCATAATCTTGAGATTTCTTTCTGACTGCAAATATAATGCTTTTTCTAAAATTATAGCATTAATAATTGTGGATTAATTATGCACTATAGATTGCTTTATGCATTGTGCATTATTTATTCATGGTGGTAAGGCTCGCCGCGGAGGATGGTCATGGCGCGGTAGAGCTGCTCGGTGAAGATGAGGCGTATCATCTCATGGGAAAAGGTCATCGTGGAGAGCGAGATTTTCTCATTGGCGCGGGCATAGACCTCCGGCGAGAAACCGTAAGGTCCGCCCACCACGAAGACGAGCCGTCGCTGAACGGTTGTCATCTTCTTCTCTATGTAGCGTGCAAACTCCACAGAGGTGAACTGCTTGCCGCGCTCGTCGAGAAGCACCATATAGTCGCTCGTGTCGAGAGCGGCAAGGATATTGCGCCCCTCGGCAGCCTTCTGCTGCGCCTCGGTGAGGTTTTTGGTGTTCTTGGCGTCGGCGATGTACTGTATCTCAAACGGCACATAGTGCTTTAAGCGAGAGCAATACTCCTCAATGCCCTTGCTCAGATAGCCCCCAGCCATCTTTCCAACTACTGCCAATACAATTTTCATAATATATAGTTAGCTTAGTTGCTGACGAGCGAATTTTTTGTCAAACGATTACAAACAATTACAAACAAAAATTTTAGTTGACAAGTTAACAAGTTAACAAGTTGACGAGCAGATAGAATAAACATTTTGCTTGTTTACTTGTTTACTCGTTTACTCGTCTTCTTGTTTTCATTTTTAGACATAAGAACATAAGTTCATATAGTTCATAGTTCACAGTTGTCTATCAACTCTAAACTGCGCAAAGCGCAGCTAACTAGCGAGCAATGCGAGTGGCAAACTAGCGCGAAGCGCGGCAAACTAGTGAAACGGCAATCTAGCGCAAAGCGCGGCACTAACCTGCGCGAAGCGCAAACTATTTCACAAAAAACTTGATGCCGCCAGGGTGGCAAGTCACTGTCATGTCGGTGATTTCTTCCATCGGTTCGCCGTCGATGTGATAGACATGTGGCTCCGAAGTGTGAATCTTTATCTCGCGCGCCTTGTAGGTATCCACATGGTGGTTCTTGTGAACAGTCTTGGTAAAGAGGCTGCCGCCCACGATGCCACATTCTATGCGCTTGAAGGGCTTGATGACAGTGATGTCGAGCAGGCCATCCTGAATGCTGGCATGAGGCGCGATATAGGCGTTGTTGCCATACTGCGACGCATTGGCGCACGTAATCACAAAAACGTCTTCCTCAACCACTTCGCCATCAATCTCAAAGGTGCAATAGATGGGTTTGTAGTGGGCATAGACCTGAAATGCCGTCTTCACATAATTGAGCGAGCCGCGAGTGGTGCGCTTGGCATAGCGGTTGGCAATCTCGGCATCAAAGCCCATGCCGCCTGTACACACGAAGGTCTTGTCGTTGAGCGTGCAATAGTCACACACCTCCACATGGTCGTTGTTGATAATCTCTATCGCCTTCTTCATGTTCATGGGAATCTCCAAGTGGCGAGCCAGACCGTTGCCTGAGCCGCAGGGGATTATCGCCAATGCCGTGTCGCTGTTGGTCAGCGCCGAAGCAGCTCCATTGACAGTTCCATCACCACCAATGGCTATCACGCCGTAGTACCCTTCCTCAACGGCCTTTGCCGCCAAGTCGCTCACACGCATCTCACGAGTAACCGACTCGATTTTCAGGTCAAACTTGTCGTGGTCGATAATATCTTCCAAAAGCTGTGGCACATGCTCCTTCCTGCTGTTGCCAGAGAAGGGATTGATGATTGCCATGAGTTTCTTACGTTCTTCCATGCTGCAAAATTAGTGCAAGCCGAATGAAATACAAAATCAAAAACGAAGTTTTTTATTTTTATTAAAGAGGCGCAGCCTAATTTATCGAAAATTAGTGCAAGTTGAATGAAATACAAAATTTTTTCAAACAATTAAAAACAATTAAAAACAAAAATCAGACGATTAGAAACGACTAGAAACAACTTTTTAGTTCATAGTTCACAGTTCATAGTTCAAATCAAACAAAGAGACCGTTATAAAAAACAACAAAAACAAACATATTAATAACAAAAACAACAAATAAAATTCATTTGCCATCAACAAGAACGATGGGACTGAAAAAAATTTGTTTAATTCGCTTAAATCGCCGTGAATTTAATAAAAAACCGCGGCTTGTTATAGCCACGGTTTATCAATACTAACCTTGTTGAAGAGATTATTTCTTCTTGCGGTCGCCGTAGCGGCTCAAGAACTTATCAACACGACCAGCGGTATCGACGAGCTTCTGCTTGCCGGTGAAGAATGGGTGTGATGAGCTGGTAATCTCAAGTTTTACCAGGGGATAAGTCTTGCCATCAATCTCGATAGTCTCCTTAGTGTTCACTGTGGAGCGAGTGATGAAAACCTCTTCGTTAGACATGTCCTTGAAAGCAACTTCGCGATAGTTGTCAGGATGAATACCTTGTTTCATTTTAAATATATATTTAATGTGTTATACAATAACGGCGTTGGTAAGACACCTAAAATTGTAATGGCGCGCAAAGGTACAACATTTTTTCGGAACTGCAAAACAAATTTCTCAAAAGTAAAGAAAAAACTTTGACTTTCACACATTTTTAGATAAAATGCGATTAAGCGAGTCAAACGAGCTGACTAGTAAACGAGCTGACGAGACAAGTGTATAGTCAAACGACTAGAAACGACCATTGCCTTGAGGACATCTTGAACACGCTTCGCGTGGAAATTCAACAAAATTGAAACAAAAAATCTATCAATAATGCGATTAAGCGAGTCAAAGCTTGTGCCCAGCACAAAGCCTTGCGAGCGTGAGCATTTTATCTAAAATTTTGTTCAATTTCTCGGCGAAGCCGATACTTGTTGCGACAACTGCCATTGCCTTGTTTGCTTGTTCCTTGTCTGCTTGTTAGCTCAATTGCTTTCCGAGCGTGAGCATTTTATCTAAAAAATATTCTTTGTTGATTTTGTGCTTTATCTTTGTTTGATTTGAACTGTGAACTCTGAACTGTGAACTAAAAAGTTGTTTCTAGTCGTTATTAGTCGTCTGATTTTTGTTTGCAATTGTTTGTAATTGTTTGACAAAGAAAACGGCGAATTGTTTGACAAAAAAAACGGCGAATTGTTTGAAAAAAAACGGCGAATTGTTTGAAAAAAAGTGGCGAGCGCAAGCATTTTATTGAAATTTTCTGTTTACATTTGCAGAGTAAAATGCGATTGAGAGGAAAAATAACTCGGTTCTTGATGTTGTTGTCCGTTGTGTTGCTGGCGACAACGCTATTGTCGTGCCACAACGACTCATTTCCTAAAGATGTGATAACGCAGAACGAGAAGTTCACTGTGGGTATCGACAAAGTGGTTGAGGGTAAATGGGTTGCAGAGGCAAAGAGCGCGACACATCTAGTCAGCAACTACCAGTTGCCACCCAACGACTCGATACCAGCAGTCATCAGAGTGAGACTCGCCATCAACGGCCACGACAACGAGCTGCGCCCTGGAGAATACCACTACATCGACCTGACAGATCGGGGGTCGGAGATCGAGAATCGGGAATCGGGAACCTCTAACCTGCGCGAAGCGCCAAACGTCATCAAAGCCTGCGTCGCCGACCCTAAGCGTTCTTCGTCACAAAAGATTGTGCGCCCTAGTGAGCTAAAGCTAAATATCGACTTGAGTGCCATCAAGAACGACCTGAACGACAAGGGATTTTTCGTCACTCCCACTCACGACACTATCTATGCCGAGGACTACAAGGGCGTGTGGCTCACCGCCGACATCGCCCCGCTCGACATCGACGCCGAGCAATGCCCACTACACCCCGAACTGCTCATTGACGCAATGCCGAATAATGGTGACGAATATACTGTCACGATAAACTTATCCACCCCCCAGCGCAAGGTCACCAAAGAATGGAAGATAGTCGCAACCAATGCCAACTACCCCGTGTATGAGTCCCCTCAAAAGCTGATGGACGCGATGCACAACATGTCGATAGAGGAGATTGCAAATCGGGGATCGGAGATCGAGGATCGGGGATCGAAAGTCTCTCCACTCACAACTCTCCACTCTAATTTCCTGGTCTCGCAGGAGTGTTATGCCATAGCGCTGGCTCTCGCCTATCTGGAGCCAGAGAAGTCGATGCTGACTCTCAAGTCGATGGTCACCGACAGCATTATCACCACCGGCGACAGCATCGAGACTTATAACTCCCTTGCCAACAAGATGATTTGGGCGACTGCCGCTTGGAGCGTGTATTGCGTGACTGGCGACAAGGAATGGCTCAAATATTCCTACGACATCACCGTCAAAAACCTCGAAATAATCGAGAACTCGGGGCTTCTCAACCGCGAGACAGGACTATATCGCGCCACTTGCCCCTACAATGTGAGCAATATCAACCAATACTACCCTCCCTGGGCTAGCGTGACCGACATCTTTGAGACAACGCCCCTGCTCGCCAACGCCATCATCGAACATGCCTACCGTGTCGTGGAGTTGATGTGCGACGAGTTTGAGATTGCAAACTATAGCCGCAAAGTCGAGTCCCTCAAAGATGCCATCAACCACCGCCTGTGGGACGAATTTAAAGGTTATTACTCTCAGTACCTGTATGGTGGCACTCTCAACATGATGTCGCCATGCTCCGACAACATGGGTCAGGCGCTGTGCGTGCTGTGGGATATCGCCGACGACAACCGAGGAGAGACTCTTGTCAACGAGATGCACCTATCCTACTATGGCATACCGCTCACCTACCCTATAAACACAAGCGTGAAGCCTGAGTTCAACAATGCCGTTATACCGATGGTGCAGGCACTTTGGAACCTTGCCGCCGCCCGCAACGACAACATCGCCATGCTGCGACGAGGCATAGGAGCGCAAATCAGGCCACAAGCACTGCTCGCCAGCTGCGACGTGAGCACCTCGGCGACTACCGGAGTGCCTCTGGACATCTCATACTCCCGTGGTAACGCCGCCGGAAACCTCTCGATGATTTATAATGTGATTGCCGGAATGAAATTCCTGCCCAACGGCATCGAGTTCAGCCCCAAAGTTCCTGCATGCTTTCAGGGCAAGAAGACCATAAAGTCGTTCAAATACCGCAACGCTATGCTCGATATCACCATCAAAGGCACTGGCAACAATCTGAGCAAAATCTCCCTCGACGGCAAAGACCTTGCCGACAATTTCATCGACGGGAACATCGCCGGACATCACACGATAGTGATTACCATGAACGACATCTACACTGGAGCAGGAAAAATCACTCTCACTAAAGACTTGTCCTACCTGCCCGAGACGCCGCTTTGGCAATGGGACGGATTCTACGGCACCACCTATAACTATAACGGCGACTACGGTTACAAAATCCTCATCAACGACGAAGAGCGCTACTCGATGCGCGACTCTGTGCTAGGAACTCGCGACACCGTGAGCTACCGCAGCTTCTCGCTCTTGGCGGTCAACAAGTTTGGCTCAAGCTATATCTCCAAGCCACACTTCATCACCACCACCGCTTCAACCTATGAGTTTGCACGTTACAATCAGCAATTTATCCTACCTATACCAATGCCTGGCTACAGCGAGTACCATCCTCTCGACCCTATCGAGATTACCGACACCACCTCCTGGGTCTCAATCCCACTCACTACTAGCGAGGCTGGAGACTACATCGTTGATGTGCTTTACAGCAACGGCAGCGGGCAAGCGTCACTGCTAGCACCGTGCCAAATGCTGGAAGTCACCGCCAACGGACACTTGCAGGGAATAGTGGCAACGCCACCACTTGGCGAGGGGCAATGGCTAAGCAAAGCCTACAGCAGCCGCCTTAACGTCAAGCTTCTTAAAGGCGACAACACCCTGCAGTTGCGCCTGCATCGCCCATCGCCACAACAAGGTCATCACATCGTCCTGCGCCTCTCTCACTTGAGAATCATAAAACGAACTCCCATATCTTAACGATATAACATATCACTCATGGCAAAAAACTTTTCACACAGATTGAGAACTGCATTAGCAATAGCAATGACTATCCTGTTATGTTTAGTCGTTGATGTGTCGTGCAAGAAACATAATAACGCTTCAGGCGAAAGCACGTCCTCCACAAAAGCCACCTACGACAGCCTGATGCACAAAGCCTATGAGAGCTACAACCGGGCCGACTTCAACAAGTCGATAGAACTCACGCGTGATGCCATGAAGGCGATTTCTAAAAACAACAAGGTGGCGATGAGCGACGCCTACGCACAACTGGCTGCATGCTATCAACGCATAGGCATGAACGACAACGCTCTAAACAATGCCTTTGCGGGACTGCACATCGATGAGCAACTAAAGGACAACGAGCGCATTAGCGCATCCTACAGCAACATCGCCAACATCTATCTCGCCGCTCAACGCCCCAACGAGGCCAAGACACTCATCAACAAAGCCCTGGAGCTTGAGAAGAGCATCAAAAAGCCCAATGGCCGCCAACTCTCCAACCGCTATGGCATGGCAGCCGAGATTTACCTAAAACTCGACGAGCCCGACATGGCATTAGACTATATCAACAAGGCGCTAGCCATCGACACCACCGCTGGCGACTCGGCGCAAATCATGCGACGGATATTGACGCTCGGCGACATCTATGCCGAAACCGACAGCACAAAGAAGGCGCTCGACAACTACAAGCAAGCCATCGAGATGTTTGAGAAAAACGATGACCGCTACAACATGATGCTTGCCTACAAGAACCTCGGAGCGCTGTATATAAAACTCGGCGACAAGTCACAAGCATTGAAATGGCTCAACCAGAGCACCGACATCGCTAAAGAATGTGACGCAAAAAGCGTGCTAAAAGAGAATTATCTGTTGCTCGCCAACATCATAAGTGACACCAACCCTAAGCAGGCGGCTAAATACCTGAGTCAGAGCAACAGCCTTGCCGACAGCATATATGATGAGGCAACCAGCAAACTTACCTCCTACTATGCCATGGAGTTTCAAACTAAGGAGAAAGAGCTGAAGATTGAGGAACAACAAAACTCCATCACCGTGCAACGACTCATCATCACCGCCGCCATCATCGCCGCCATCTCGCTGCTTGTGCTTTGCATCGCGCTGTTTGTCATTATCATGCTGAGATCGCGAGCACGCAAAGCCGAGAAGAACGCCGAGCAGCTGCGTGACCGCTTCTTCACCAATGTCACCCACGAGTTCCGCACTCCACTCACTGTAATCTTGGGTGAAGCCGAAGAACTCAAGAGCGAGGAGAGCAACGAGTCGAAACACCCAAAGTATAACGCAATCATCAACCAGGGAAATCACCTGCTGAGACTTGTAAACCAGCTCCTCAACATCTCAAAGGTAAGGACAGCGATAGGCAGTCTGCCATGGAAACACGGCGACCTGGCTGTGCTTGTCAATATGATAGTAGAGAACATGAGTGTGTATGCCGAGCGTCAAGACACCACGATTAACTTCTCTCACGACGAAAGCGACTACAACATCGACTTTGTGCCGGAATATTGCCACAGCATAGTGACGAACCTGATTTCCAACGCCATAAAGTTTGACTCGCCTGGAGGGCACATCACCGTGGACATGAGCCGCAAGAAAAACAACGTGGTGCTTTCCATCAGCGACCAGGGCTGCGGCATCAAGCAGGAAGACCTGCCACACATCTTCGATATGTTCTTCCAGGGAAGCACTGAGAACGCCGACCTCGGCACGGGCATTGGACTGGCTTTGGTGAAACAAATGACCGAGGCGATGGACGGAAATATTGAGGTTCAGACCCAAGAGGGCGAGGGCACCACCTTCACCATCACTCTCCCTGCCAAGCACAAGAACCGAGAATACCCCAAGTGGATCCCGAAGATGATGACTCCAAGCGCCTACGAATACACCGAGCCTGTGCAAGAGACTGTTGAGAAGACTTCAAATGCCGACTCTGTCCTCAACAACGACAACAAACGCATAGCACTTGTCGTGGAGGACAACCCCGACGTGGCGACCTACATAGAACATGTGCTGGAGAGTGCCTACAACGTGATTATCGCCCATGATGGCGAGGATGGTCTCGAGAAGGCACGAGAAGTGATTCCCGACATCATCATCACCGACCTGATGATGCCAAAGGTTGATGGTCTGGAGATGTGCCGCCGCCTGCGTGAAGACGAGCTGGTGAGCCACATCCCCATCATCATAGTCACCGCTCGCGACACCGACAAAGACCGTCTGGAAGGTCTCTCCACGGGTGCCGACGCCTACCTGACTAAGCCCTTCAAACGCGACGAGCTGATTACCATTGCCGACAACCTGCTCCACACACGCGAAAGACTCAGAATGAAGTATCAAATTCAACTTGCCGGCGAAGATTCTGAGACACACGAGACTCCCGAGACTTCCGAGGCTCCACAAGAGGCTATCGAGACGGTTGATACCACAAAAATCCTTTCTAACATTGCACGCAAGAATGAAGTGTTCATCGAGAAGGTGAAAGGCATCATATTGAAGAACATCGCGAAGTCGGAGCTTAATTCCGCGCTCATCGCCGACGCCATGAACCTGAGCCAGCGACAGCTCAACCGCAAGGTAAACAGCGTGCTGGGCATCGACACCGCAAGTTACATCAGGCAAATGAGAATACACAAAGCGCAAGAGCTGCTGCTCGAGACCGAAGACCCAGTGGGAGACATTGGCTACAACTGCGGCTTTGAGTCGAGCAGCTACTTCTCCAAGATTTTCCGCCAGCACACAGGCCTCACTCCATCGGAATACCGCAAGAAACACAGTCCGCAATAAGAGCTTCAAGCAAAAGCGGCAAAATCTAACGGGGGCGCCAAAAGACATTCTGGCGTCCCCATTGAGTGATGTTCTATAAATTCTTAGAAGGCTATTGTTCTTTCTCTTTCTTCTGGGCTTCTTGAAGGCTCTTGTTAAACTTGTCGCGCATCTTAACGAAGGCGTTATAATCTATCTCCTTGCATTTCTTGAACTCCTTCTCATAAATGTCCTTGTGCTGCTCATTATCGTAGATTACCTCAGCCTTGTCCTTAACTTTTGTCTGGAACTCTTCAAAACTGATTTTCTTGTCGATAAAGTCTTGAGCCACTTGGCGAGCATCCTTCTCGGTAATCTTGTAGAGCTTGAAATTTGGTGTGCTGTCCTTAGGGTCAAGAAGATCGGGATAGTTATATTCTCCTGCCTCATCGCTGTCGCCAGTTGGCAGCAATTCACCCACACCGTCGGTCTCGCTAACGGGGATAGCCCCCTGGTCGGCCTCATCGCTCTCGCAAGCCTCACTGCCACCTTCAAAAACCTGTTTTGTTTTCAATATGTCATAAAACACTTTGTCATGTTTATTCGCAGAATAAACCTCAAAAGAATTGTAAAAAGCTGCCACATCCTCATCGGCAACTATCAGCGAAGGTTTTGGCTCAAACTCGAGAGTCTCACAGTCTATATAGACATACATTGGCTTCTCCTTCTTGCAACTGCCAAGAGCAAGAATCATTGTTATGGCAAGAAGTAGTAAAGAGGTCTTTTTCATAATTGTGTATATTTTTCGTTTATTGGTTATCGTTTTTAGCTGACGTGTAAACAAACTGACGAGACAATGCGCTTTGCGCAGGTTAGAGTTTAGAGGTTAGAGGTTAGTGTGCGCAGCAACTTAACACTTGAAACTTAAAACTTAACACTTAATATCACTTGTCTTGTCTGCTTGTTCCTTGTCTGCTTGTTAGCTCAATTGCTTTGAGGGTGCAAAGATATAAATTTATTTCAATAATCAAAAAACTGACAGTGAATTAAGCCCCTAAAAGGGACATTTATTATATATAACGATTATTTTTTATAAATATTTTGCAAGTTTTTACGACTTATCGTGTTGACATAACGCTCAAAGATTATTTTCGATGCTACGGTTCCACGGTTAATGGCATCCACAGTGATGCGCTCAAGGGAGTCGGTGAGAAGACTGTCGCGACTGAGATATTGCTTCTCTACAGCGACATCGATGGTCGAGTCGGCAGCCATGTGGCCAAGATACTCCCTATGCAGCATTTGCTTATCGTTGAGGAGTGCTTTGCGGGCTTTCAGGTAACCCATATACTCATGGTTTGCATCGCCGCCACTAAGAACCAATCCGTTTGGGGTGATGTCAATTTGTGTCAATCCTCGCTCCAGTATAAACATCATAGGCGTGGTGTCGTTGCTGAACTTGAGATAAGCGATGGTGGGCTCTTCGATATTTCCCTCAAACACAAATGCTTGACTCGCATTGTCACGCCCCACGGAGGCAACATGATACACACTGTTGTAATCTTCCATCAGGAGCATCAGCGACACGCTGTCGGTGCCCAACTCAGGCGAAATTTTGCACTCCACCCTATACTGCGACTTGTCGAGGTTCTCGACACACCCTGTGAGCATTGCCACTGACACCACCATCATTATCAACAACGCAGAATGCACAATGCACAATTTCGTCGCATCTTTTTTTAGACATAAGAACATAAAAACATATATTTAATTTCTCTCTACTCTCAACTATGAACTATAAACGGTCTTTTATGTGTACATCAAGCTGCGGGAACGGGAACTGCACGCCATTGGCAGGAAGCTGTTTATATACCGCCTCGTTGATATCGTAGAGCACTCCCCAGTAGTCGCCGAAGATGCACCAAGCCCTTACCACCAAGACCAAAGCGCTGTCATCGAGGTTCTCAAGGGCGACATAGGGTGTGAAGTTCACCTTGGGCAACTTGTCTTCCAGCTCATTTTGCTTCTCGTCATCTTGTCCTCGTGTCCTCTTGTCTTCTTTTCCTCTTAATAACAAGCGTTTATACCATGCAATCTTCTTGACCTCGCCATCCGATGACATTTCATCGATATTATTCTTGCTGCTGTTTGCATCCTCAGTGCCAGGTTTAAGGATGCGGTCATCGGCCTCGAGAAGATCAAGGATCACCTTGCGGGCGACATCCACATCTGAACCGTATGCCACCGACACACGCCACTCCACTCGGCGGAACTTCTCGCGCGAATAGTTGTTGATGGTGCCAGTCGAGAGTCCGCCATTGGGAATAATAATCGACTCGTTGTTGTAGGTAGTGATAATAGTGTGGAAGAGCTGTATTTCCTTCACAAAACCTTTATACTGCTCATGCTCAATAAAGTCGCCTACCTTGTAAGGCTTCAAGAGCAATATCAGCACACCGCCGGCAAAGTTCTGTAACGTGCCGCTAAACGCCATGCCTATGGCGATGCCCGCCGAAGCGAAAATGGCGATAAACGAGCTGGTCTCGATGCCAACGATACTGATGACAATTATCGCAAGGATAAAAAAGAATGTGATCTTAAACAGGCTGAGCAAAAACGTGATGAGCGAACGGTCAACGTTTCGATTAAGCATAACAGACCGCAGCAGGTTGTGGGTTTTCATCACAATGAAACGCCCAGCCATAAACACCAGTATTGCTGCCAGCAGACGCAATCCCAGACTCACGCCCACATCCACCAGTTTCGAAATCACAGCGTTCCATTCAAAATTCTGAAGATCCTGCAATTTCTGAGGCGAGGCAGCGATAGAGTCGGTTAATGCCTTCAGCTTCTCGGCATTTTTTGGCAACGAGTCGGGGTTGACTAACTGCACTTGAAGTATGAGTGAAGATAATGACATTGGCTTAATTTTTATTTCAACTTGCAAAATTAATCAAATTTAAGCTGCATCGATGCATAAAAAATGAAAAAACTTCGTTTTTCATTTTGTTCAGCCCTCAACTTGCACTAATTCTTGATAAATTAGGCTGCGCCTCTTAAATAAAAATAAAAACTTCGTTTTTGATTTTGTATTTCATTCGGCTTGCACTAATTTTGCGCTATGATACGTTTTATTCACACAACGATAATGCTTGCCATCTCCATCGTGGCATGGGGACAGGCGGGAGTGGCTATCAACCAGCAGAATATGAAATTTGAGAAGGGCATAAAGCCCGACCCTGTCAAAGTGAAGCCGCCTGTTGATAACACCATCCCCATTGACACCAGCACAGTGTATTTCGCGCTGGTCGATTCGGCACAACAATGCATCAAGGCAGAGCAATGGCAGCAAGCCGAACGTTTCCTGCTCGAAGCCATCAGGAGCGAGCCTGGAAACCCCAGCAACTCGCTGCTGCTCTCCAACATCGCCACCATGCAGCGGCGCCAGGGACGCCTCAACGAGGCGATACGCAACTATTCCATGGCTATCGACCTCACCCCCAATGCCGTGACGCTGCTCCACAACCGCGCGGCAGTGTATGTCCTTCTCGACAGCATAGCGCGGGCACAGGCCGACTATGAGCGCATCATGATGATTGACCAAAGCGATGTGGAGTCGCGATACACTCACGGAATGCTCGCACTCAACATGGGCGACTCAAAGACTGCCGAGAAAGACTTTGAGGACATCCTGCGCATCAACCCAAACTCGGGCATGGCAAAGCAAGGACAGGGCTACCTGCACAAGCATGCGGGAGAATATGAGAAGGCGGCGCAATGCTTCAGCGAAGTGATAAAAGTGAAGCCCAACGCTACCCTACTTGCCAACCGCGCCGACTGTTACCTCGCCACCAAGCGACTCAACGACGCGTCGATTGACATCGCCAACGCCCTCGAGCTTGACCCCGACGACCCTTACATCTATGTGCTTCGCGCCAAGCTCAACAAACTGCGCTTCAACCGCGACGACATGGAACGCGACATCAAACTCGCCATCGCCCACGGCCTCGACGAGACCGAAGCAAAGGCACTATTAGGAGAATAAGAGCAATGAAGCTGACAAGCCGACAAGGAAACAAGTTAACGAGTAAACAAGTTAACGAGTAAACAAGCAAGAATGTTTTTCTAACTGCTCGTCAACTAGTCAACTTGTTAACTTGTCAACTAAAATTTTTGTTTGCAATTGTTTGCAATTGTTTGACAAAAATACACTATCTTTGCACAATGATTTCACTCACACAACACATAGAATACCTGATGATGCGTCACGACTGCGTGGTGGTTCCTGGATGGGGAGCACTGGTAGCCAGTCACTCTCCATCGAGTAGTGACTTAAGCAGCATCAGCAGGCCCACACGACTCATTGGCTTCAACCCCAGCATAGCCCACAACGACGGGCTGCTCGCCATGTCGGTGGCGCGTCGTCACAACATCAGCTATGACGAGGCATGCAAGGTGATTGCCGACAATGTCACAATATTTCGCCGCCAGTTAGCAACAGGCTCGGAAGTGGCTTTCGGACGATTGGGTTTTTTCAAGAACGACGACAGCAAGTTGCTCTTTACTCCCACTTTACACGATGAAGCTAGCGATGAGTTCTTTGGGCTTCACAACTTCAAGTTCCCTACCCTCTCATCTCAGTCTCAAACCAACGACGAGATGGGTCAAGTGGCGTCCAGCATCTTCACTCGCCGAGGATGGCGAACTGCCGCAGCGATTGCCTTACTCATTGGAATTGGCGCGTTGCTTTCTACTCCTGTTGTTGTTGACAAGAGCATCGACACGGCAAGCCTCAACATCGCCAATGTCAAGACTGCGCCCACAACACTCACCGTGAAACCAGCTGCCCAAGCGACACAACCCGCTAGCGCGCAAGCGTCAGAACCTGTTCAACAACAAAACCAACGAGCTATCGAGCGTCAGAGCAGCGAATCCTCATTCAACGAGGGCATGCCGAGCGATGAGAATGGCGCTTATTTCCTCGTCATCAACTCTTGCAAGAAGCAGCATCAGGCACTGGCACTGGCGAAGCAATATGCCCACAAAGGGATAAAATGCAAGACCATCGCTCGTGGCGCATACCATCACATCGTGGTGGCGCAGAGCAACAGCCAGCAGGAACTTGTCAAAGCCAAGAAACTCCTCCCCGAAAAATACCGCAAAGCCTGGGTGTGCAAATAGAAGGATGAAGTAAAAAAGGATGAAGTAAGAAGGATGAAGTAAAAAGGATAAAGTAAAAAGGATAAAGTAAAAAGGATAAAGTAAAAAGGATGAAGAAAGAAAGACTTTCTCTCAACTCTTTTGCTGGCATCCTTTCTCTCCTTTAGAAAAAATACTGAGTGGCGCAAGGAACAACTTGCGCCACTCCGCTTTTAATGACCACCCGGATGATGACCGCCATGGTGATGTCCCCCACCAGGAGGTGGTGGCGGTGGACCAGGACGTCCCCTATATGGGTAGTCGTAATAATAACCATCGTCATACCAGTATGGGCTGCATGAAGTCACTGCCACCGATGCCAGCATCGCAAGCAGAACAGCCACAATTAATGTCTTCTTTCTTTTCATTTATCTGCGTTTCGTTAGGAGTTTAAAATCTGAGTTTGTTGCATTCTTTTGACTACCAAGAATAGTCAAAGTTTAACGCATCACGCTTAACCAGCATTTATAATAGACAAATGCCAGATTTTTCTCTACTAACTTAACCCTATCCTCTCCCTTGTCGTCACGACAAAGCTGCGCAGCTCGTCCTCACTCTGGAAAGCGTCGAGCGGAATGGCGAGAAAAGTGTAGCGTTTTTTCTTAAAACGTAGAACGAGGCAGTGGCTCGATGCAGTTGTAGAGGCTATCTCGCTCCAGGCGATGACGTGGCGTCGCATCTTCTCGCTCGTGAAGTCAAGCTGCAAGCCCTCGTCGGTGACTGTCACAGTTTTCTCCAATATCGACCACCTCGACTCTTGCGTCAAGGCAAAATAATACAGCACAGGAAACGAGACTATCACCATCGCCATAGCCACTATTAGCGCCACAAAGGCAAAACGAGTATCAACGGCAATCAACGCCAGGCACAACACCACCGGCAGCAGCAACAGCCACCACCAGCGCACCAAAAACAGCCGATAAAGTATCGACATATAAGTGCCCGAGGTTATAGAATTAGTCGCAATCAACGTTATTTCGTGCGTGGAGTACTGGATTTACGTTTCCTGATAAGCCAATCTTTCAGTGCAGCCCGCGTATTGTATTCGCGTTCATACATCAACAAATTACTCTTCACAAGCTGCTGGCAATAGCCCGTGCCTTCATCGTTGTAGAGCTTGCTCAAGTTCAGATAATGCTTGCCGTTGCCACGCTCTATCGAGAACACCTCGGCATGGCGGGCACGCACCAAGTCGCATTGAGGGCTGTGATGGTTGTCGCCAGTGCCATTAAGCACACTAGGCACGCCGCCTGCCACGCTCACATGCGCCGCAAAAGTCTCGGCACAAGGGGGATAGCCAAGTGCCACCCACATTGTGGTCAACACTGGTGGCTCTCCATGAGTAATGCCCTCAATGACTATCGATGCTGTGGATATGCGACGAGGGATAAAATCCTGATCCACTATCCACTGCTCGCCGCTATTGGTAAAGTCCTTGCCAAGCAAGCTATGGTAGAAAGTGCGAGAAATCTCCTCGGTAAATACTGCCGGCGAGAAGTCCCCTGCTGCGATGTGTGGCGCCAGCAGATACTCCGCATTCTCATGACGCACATATCCCATGCCCTCGTCGGTGCGGCCACTGTAGGAGTAGTTGGTCCTAATAAGCACACCGTCGGAAGCGTCGGCAAGGTCATATTTTTTATAGGTGTAATTCCCTGTCTCGAAATATGCTCCATGACCATATCGGTCTATAACTCCGAAATTTGCCTCAACACCAAGCGGCTTGGGGAGCTCTTGCAGCAGCAGCTCAAAATCATCGACCGTAACACAGTGCTCCAGCGCGAGCTTCATCACCACGCCCTCGCGGTCCATCTCGCTCTCGGGAACATCGTCATTGTTAAGGTTATAGGATGCAGTGTTCATGATGGCAAAGCCCTTCTCGTTAAAACCCGTCCATGCCGCAGTGTCGAGGGGGTCGGTAGCGTCGAAAATCGCCACAAACTCAAAGCAGTCATCATGAGCCTTGATAAGCTCCACACGGTTATCGAGGCAGCCAGTGTCACGGTGCTTCCACAGCAGAGGTCTGCCCGAGACGGTCTTCTTGCCTGAAATTATCGCCGAAGTGCAAGCCATAGCGGCAAAACCACTGGCTAATAAAAAAATGAGTATTAATGTCTGTTTTTTCATGATTTCGTTGAATTTTATGCCCCAAAGATAGTATAAAATCGCATTGTGAGCAAAAAAATTTGCTATTTAAAATAAAATTACTACCTTTGCACCTGAAATCAGCACACCCCCTATCCAAACCAATTCATATCACCTAAAATATTTAAGGTGTGCGATTATCACATTTTCATTTTTTTCTAAATCATCTCAATCTCACAAAGCACTTCGACACATTTTAATGCGAACGATTATGTGTGTTTTTAGGCAATAGTTGTGTAGTAATGTACACTCTATGCATCATTGAGATTTTCACGATTTTTCATTTTTTATTATTTATGTATAACATTAACGAACTAAGTTCAATGACCAATGCCGAGCTCAAAGACTTGGCGAAATCTATGGGTATCAAGAAAGTCAACAGCACACCTAAAGAAGACCTGGTCTATCAAATTATTGACCAGCAAGCCATCGACGCCTCAAAGAACGCTCCCGAAGAGCCCAAGAAACGTCGAGGACGTGCTAAAAAGACCGCCAACGATACTGTTGAGACACAACCCACAAACGAAAAAAACAACAAAAAGAAAAAATCGGCAAAAAATGCCGAAGAGAAGCCACAAAAGGTAAAGGAAGTTGTCGAGACAGCAACCGTCGAGACACAACCTGAACCACAACCAGAGCCACAAACCGAGACTCCCGATCCACAATCCCCGATCTCCGATCCCCGAACCCCGATCCCCGAGGCCGAGGCTCCCGCCAAGCGCAAGCGAGGACGTCCACGCAAGAGCGACACAAAAGCCACTCAGCAAGAGCAACTGCCAGGACTGGAGGTTGCAACGCCCGACGCTAAAGAAGAAAAGGCTACTGCCAAAGAGGAAGCCAAGAAGACCAAACGCACTCGCCGCGAGCGCATTGAGCGTAACACAGCTCAAGAGACCATCAACTATGGCGAACAGGTGGCAAGCTCCGATGGGATGCCTCTACCCAGCGACTATATTCCTTACGAGTCACAACCTATGCCCAGCGACATGCTTCCCGCAGCCCTGCAACCATCGCCCGCACCCACCGAGCCCACTGAGGAGCAAGAAGATACAATGCCCGTCAATGAAGGTGGAGAGATGGATATGGAGATAACTCCTGAGCAAGAGTCGCCAGTCTTCAACCCAGAGCAAGACGACTTCATGAGTCTGTTCAACACCAACCCCAACGCCACAATTGGAAAGAAGAACAAACGTAGCGGAGGCGACAACAAAGGCGAGCAGCAAGGCGGCAATTTCTTTGGCTCCGGAACTATGACATTCAAGCCTCGCACCCCCGAGGAGCGCGAGCAGGCAGCACGGCGCGCTGAGCAGCAGCGTCGTCAAGCTGCTGAAGAAGCCGCCAAGGCTCCTATCCTTATCCAAGAGCCTAAGGCCGAGAAGGAACCGCAAAACAACAAGCAGCAAAAGAAGAAAAAAGGCAAGAACCAGCAGCAACAAGAGTCGGCACTGCCCTACGCCGAGGTGACCTACAACTTCGATGGCATCCTCAACGGCATGGGCGTTCTAGAAGTGATGCCCGACGGCTACGGCTTCTTGCGCTCGAGCGACTATAACTACCTCAACTCGCCCGACGACATCTATGTGCCACAAGCGCAAATCAAGAAATACGGACTCCAGACTGGCGACGTGGTGGAATGTACCATCAGGCCTCCTAAAGAGGGCGAGAAATACTTCCCCCTCGTGGACGTGCGACTCATCAACGGCCGCACCCCGGCCTTCGTGCGCGACCGCATCCCCTTCGAGCACCTCGTGCCACTGTTCCCCAACGAGAAATTCGACCTCGTGAGCCCCACTCGTCCCAACATCTCCACCCGCGTAGTGGATATGTTCTCACCCATCGGCAAAGGTCAGCGCGGTCTCATCGTGGCACCGCCCAAGACGGGTAAGACAGTGCTGCTCAAGGACATCGCCAATGCCATCTCGGAGAATCACCCCGACACCTACATGATTATCCTGCTCATTGACGAGCGACCCGAGGAGGTGACCGACATGGCACGCAGCGTCAACGCCGAGGTAATCGCCTCTACCTTTGACGAGCCTGCCGACCGCCACGTGAAAATCGCCGACCTCGTGCTACAGAAAGCTAAACGCATGGTGGAATGCGGTCACGACGTGGTGATTCTGCTCGACTCCATCACCCGTCTGGCACGTGCCTACAACACCATAGCTCCCGCCAGCGGCAAGATCCTGAGCGGTGGTGTTGATGCCAATGCACTGCAACGCCCCAAGCGCTTCTTTGGCGCGGCGCGCAACATCGAGAACGGCGGCAGCCTCACCATCATCGCCACAGCGCTCATCGAGACCGGCAGCAAGATGGACGAGGTAATCTTTGAGGAGTTCAAGGGAACAGGCAACATGGAGCTGCAGCTCGACCGCAAGCTCTCCAACAAGCGCGTATTCCCCGCTGTCGATATCATCGCATCGAGTACTCGTCGCGACGACCTGCTGCTCAAGCAGGACACACTCAACCGCATGTGGATCCTGCGACGCTACCTCAGCGACCACAACTCCATTGAGGCTATGGAATTCATCAAAGAACGCATGGAACGCACCCGCAGCAACGAAGAGTTGCTACTCACTATGAACGACTAGCCGCTGTGCCATTCATAGAAACAAAGACACAGTTGTATCAAACAACATTCACACTTTCCAAAAACTTGAACAATAAAAAAATTATTGTGCTTGTTGTTTACTTGTTGTTTCTGTTGTTTTTTTATAACGAAAAACAAGTTTCTTTATTAACTAGCTCGTGGCAACCACATAGAGTGAACGCCACGAGCTAGTTATCTAAAAAGTAGGAGAATATCAAATTAGTTGTAATTCGTGTGCTTTTTTAAAGTGGACCTAGTTCTCCATTGCCTTATTTAAGGTTTTTTAAGAATTGCGCTATCTCATAAACAAGAAAACCATAACATGTTGTAATTCAAGTGCTTTTTGCCTAAAATTACAATCTTTCGTCAAATTATTGTTATTAAAAACCATGATATACCTTATTTTTGTTGATAAAAAAAATAAAAAAAATCTTGCAGTTTACTACATTTTCACTAAATTTGCATTTAGTATTTAATATAAGGCTGCGAAACAGCATCAATAATGTTACATTTTGAGCTATTTACGTTGCTTTTATAAATTATAATTCAAAACACGTGGAGAGGTGAGAGTTGAGAGCGCTTCGCGCGATTAGCGATTAGAGAGTGCGTTGCCATTAATCACTTCACTATCTTCGATAAACGAACAACGAACAACGATCTCCGATCCACGATAAACGATAAAACGATTATGAAAAAATACTTATTACTTTTAGCGGCAGCTCTGCTGGCATTACCTGCCTTCAACTCCTGCGACAAGAAACCCACAGGCAACCCTACAGATGACGCCGAGGCATTTCAGAGTCTTTTAGAAAAAGAACAAGACATCACTCTTAAGGCACAGCAGAAATTTGCTGACATTGCCGAATATTATGCTGAGAACGAGGACTATGACACTTATGAAGACCTTCAAAAAGAGTTTATTGAAATGACGAAGGATCTTCAAGACAAATATGAGGATCAAATGAAAGACCTCACTAAGCAATTCGAAAAAGCCGAGAAAAAAATCTACAAGAAGAAAAACAAAGACAATGATGACGAGGATGAAGAATAGTTATCAGTTGTCAGTTCTTAGTTTCACTAATCTCTAATCGGTGCGAAGCACCAACTAATCACTAATCTCTAATCAGCGCAAAGCGCATTAAACGATAAACGATTATGAAAAGATACTTTTTTATTGCAGCGGTAGCAGTTTGCGCACTACCATTATTATTCTCCTGTGGCAAGCCAAGCGGTGACCCACAAAAAGACGCCGAGATGTTGAGAGGTCTCGCCGAAGATGCTATTGAGCTTGAAATCAAGCAGATGGAGAAACAAGTGGAGTTCGCACAATACTATGCCGATGATGGTGATTATAAGGGATATGAGAAATTCCAGAAGAAACTAGACAAACTTGAAAGCGCAATAAGAAAAGATTTCAAGAAAGAACATAAAAGCGAGCTTAAAGATGCCGAAAAACGCATTGAGAAAGCCGAAAAGAAATTGAAGGGGTCTTCTATAAATTAAACATTTGGCAGTCAGGAAAATAATTCGTAAATTTGCAGCAAATTGAAGCCAATGAGCAAGAAACCGAAAAAATACCGCCAGAACAAGGTGTCTCCAGTTCTATTTGAGCGCGAGATGACACTTGAATCGCTTGAGAAGATGGGCAATCCTCTTGAGATTTTGAAGGAGCTGCTGGACTTCGAGCAGTTCCGTCCGATACTTGAGCCTGTGTTTGAGAAAGCCGACC